>Ga0114129_10001525_pt1 | contig 31372 bp, 22 predicted proteins | sample RhiMetdeltSRZDD1_FD_80071 | JGI IMG/M metagenome (GOLD analysis project Ga0114129, IMG submission 80071) | Populus rhizosphere microbial communities from Tennessee, USA - Rhizosphere MetaG P. deltoides SRZDD1 (version 2) (version 2) | ecosystem: Host-associated > Plants > Roots > Rhizosphere >...
CCTGATCCGAAACTGGAAGCGATTGAAGGAGTGGGTCGAGCAGGAAACGCGATCGGCAAGAATCTACCGGCGATTGGCGGAGACGGCCGCGCTACATTCGGAGGGCGCGGAGGCTTTGCTGATAGACCCGGCACTGCAAGTGGCACTTGACTGGCGCGAGACGAATCGGCCGAACACAGCTTGGGCGCGCCGCTATCACCCAGCGTTTGAGACGGCCATGGCATTCCTCGACCAGAGCGCCGTCGCGCGCGACGCCGAGATGCAAGAGCGCGAGCGGCAGCGCAAAAGAGAGGCCAGTTACAAGCGCTCAAGGTGGACCGCCATTATTCTGGGCTTAGCATTTATTCTTTCGCTGGCCTCTCTTACCTTTGCGTACACGCGATTGTCTCAGGCCAAAGCAGCATTGTCTCAGGCCGAAGTAACGCTGGAAGAGGCCAACCGGGCGCGCGCAATAGCGAACGACGCAGCGCACAAAGCCAAGAACCAACAGCTAGCTGCGGAGAAGCAGGCGGCGCTGGCAAAACAGCAGTCGGCCGATGCTACAACGGCTCTGCATTTTGCTTCTATGAAGAAAGAGGAAGCTGAGCGAGCCAAAGCTCAAGCGGATATGGAGACAAGGAGGGCAGTAGAGGCGCAGAGGCAAAGCCTTCATCTGCTCTACGCCGCAGACATTAACCTGGCACAACAGGCCTATGAGTCGGGCAACGTGGAGCGTGCGAGTGACTTGCTCAAGGCTCACGCTTCCGAGAATGACCCTCTGGGAGACCCTCGGGGCTTTGAGTGGTATTACCTCCAGCATCTACTCCACAGCGTGAAACAGACGCTGAAAGCTCCCGACACAGGGTTCATCTCGGTCATCACCTCACCTGACGGAAATACGCTTGCCGTCGGAGCGGGCGCTAAGGTCGAACTCCGAGGCATCGGTTCCGACGAAACGAAATCCATTCCTCTGCCCAAGGGATTTTCAATCGGCTCACTGGCGATCTCGCCCGACGGCAAAGTGTTGGCCGTAGGCGACGCACATGGCGGTGAAAAGGCAAACGTCATACTCTACGACACTAAGTCGCTGAAAGAACTCGGCCCACTTAAAGACGGCTCGGATTCCGCCAATTGTGTCGTCTTCACACCAGACGGCAAGAAGCTTATCGTTGGCGGCGGGGAGGGCTCAGTGACTCTCTGGGACGTGAATTCATCACGCAAGCTCGACACAATATCGCTTGAGGGTACTATCAACCTTGCCATCTCGCCCGACGGGAAGACGCTCGCCATAGGTTCGGCAAATTCCGAGATGAAAAGGGGTACGGTTCTGCTGTGGAACGCGTCCAGCAAGGGGAACGTGGCAGAGGGGAAGGTTGCAGAGCTAGTAGGCCATGGCGATTCGGTCACCGCCGCCGCTTTCTCACCGGACGGTCAAACGCTCGCCACCGGCAGCACGGACAAGACTGTAAGGCTGTGGGACGTCGAACAACGGCGAACGCGCTCAGTATTGAGTTTTGCGAGCAGGGTATTCTCACTGGCCTTCTCGCCCGACGGCCACTTTCTTGCCATAGGTTACGAGGACGGCTCAATCAAGCTCTGCGAGACTAAGGAATATCAAGCATGCACCACCCTTAGAGGGCATCTGGAAGCGGTCATCTCTTTGGCGTTCTCCGCCGGAGGCAAACTTCTCTTTAGCAGTGACGCCAAATTCAAGCCTGATAACAGGGACGCCATTCGCTTTGAAGAGAGCGGCCGCACCAGGGTCAAGTCGTGGGATGTCGTCACGCTGACGCGCGAGCAAACTGCCGTCGCTGAAGCTGATAAGCTTGAGGGGATCGCAGAAGTCGTCTTTTCAAATGACGGAAAGACCTGTGCCGTCCTGGGCAACCATCAAACCAAGATCTCCTTTTTCGATGCAGAGACGAACAAGCTTGAAAGGACGCTCGACGGTTACGGGATTCGCTTCCAATCGATCGCCTTCTCGCCCGACGACCGGTTGTTTGCCACCGCCGAGGACAATAGGACCGTGAGGATCTGGAATGCCTCTGACGGAAAACAAATTGGCGAGCCTTTAAGACAAGACGAGCTTGTTTTTGCGCTCGTCTTTTCGCCTGACGGCAAGTTGCTCGCCACCAGCGAGCATAACGGGGGCGTAAAAATATGGGCCACTGCTTCGTGGAAGTTGATATCTAAGTTGAAGGGAGACGATAACCGCCCAGCGCGTGATGTCTGCTTTCTACCGGACGGCAGGTCGCTCGCCTTGCATCGCGACGCTAACGTGGAATTTTGGGACTGGAAGCTCGAAAAACAATTGCATCAGATTAAGATTCAAACTTCTAAGATAGGCTTCGGGGATTCGTTTGCACTGTCACCGGATGGCAGGGTCTTCGCCCACGGCCACGATGACGGGCGCGTTGTTCTGTATGACGCTGCCACGGGTAAAAAACTGGCTGCGCTCAAGTACCAGGATTACAATGCCCCTGCAATTGCCTTCTCGCCCGACAGCAGAGCGTTCGTCATCGGCAGCAACGACGGGACGCTAAAACTATGGGATACAGGGTCCTTAAGAGAGTTACTCACGCTCAAAGGGGACCCTATCCTGATTATGTCCGCCGTCTTCTCGTCCGACGCATCGAAGCTGGCTGTCGTTGACTATTACAACCGTCTGCGGGTGTGGCGCGCGCCCAGAGACGCCGTGGACCCTGGGGTAGGAAAGGCGCCCAGCGATGGGCCATTAAAGCAATAAGTGAATGCGCCAGGCCTGCTCTTCGCGGCAAAACCCCAAAGATCAGCTTCGCCGTAGTCCGAGATCGAGCAAAGCAGCGGCGCGGGTCGGCCCACACGTTGAAGCGCAGTGCGCGAGGCAAGGCGAACGTCCGCTGGGTGCGCGCGCATAGCTTCAATTCCGTAAAGCGCCGGATAAGTTGCTTTGCGTGACCGTGCATCTTTGCCCGGTGTCTTTCCTAATCTTCCGCAGTCGCGGTCACGTCCAAAAGATCATCGGTAATTTGAAACAGCAGGCCGAGATAGATTGCGTACTCGGTGATGGCTTTAACTTCGTGCTCACTAGCGCCGGCGATGCGTGCGCCGCAACGCGCTGCTGAGCGAATCAGCGCGCCCGTCTTTTGGTAGTGGTCCTTCGACTCTGCGCTCAAAGGCACTCAGTCAGCCCGTTCGTTTTCTTCACGGCGCCGAAAGGGCCAATCGGCCAATTGATAGTCGGGCCCTTCAGCCCGATTGGCGTGGATGTGTTCACGTTCCCACAAGATCGCGCGAGCAATACATTTCAATCCGCCGGCTCTCTGTCCTGGACGCCTAGCAAGCATTCAATCAAGTTCGGCGCCGACATCCGCCGCCATCAATTGAACAGCCGCATGGACCGTCTCTACCGTCCGCAGATAGTCTTCAGCAGCGGCGTGGGCCGTTGCGTCAATATGCAGTTTGCCTTTGTCGGGTGCGATGACCTTCAGACCGGCAGCAAGGACATTGAGAGAATAGACGGCCTGTTGTTGCTGTCGGGCGCTCAGATGGCGAGCGTCGGCTTGCCGTCCTCGATTTTTCAGTCCATCACCAGCAGCACGCCGGATTCGACTCTCGGCCTTCGCTTCACCGATTATCGTCTTTTCATCAACGACAACTGGCGCATACGACCGAACCTCACCCTCGATTACGGCTTGCGCTACGAATACAGCGCCTCGGCAGGCGTTTCCGATTCACCGAAAGTCAGGCTCTGGATTTTCGCGTCGAGTTTTTCAACGTAATGAATCGCCCCAACTTCGGACTTCCGATTCGAACCATTGGCGCTCCCGGATTCGGCTCGGCGGTGGATACGGTGACGCCCGCACGCCTGACACAGTTCGCGCTGAAGTACAGTTTTTAGTCTGTCAGTATCGCCTCAGTTCTTGACACCCGCGTTAGAATGTAACCCGGACGATGACCCTGATCGTCCGATCGCTTTTTGTTCGTTCGGCCCCACGACTGAGATTCAACCTCGAAGCTAGACAATTCGCACGCGTGCCCTCGAACGCAGCGCAGGGTTCGGCTGGTCCCCCGGCGGTCTTGCCTTATGAAAAAGTGGGAGGCTCGTTCTTGATGCTTGGCAATAACACCAATATCTCATCTTTGATTGAGATCAAGAGAACATATCCAGATCAATGGGTCGCAATCGCAGTAAGAAAAACCGATGCGGATGGGCTTCCGTCTGCCGGAGTGGTACTCGTGCATGACGCCGACGAAGAGTTCGTTTGGCCGGCGTTGAGTCTCGGAGAGGCCGACGACATGGTTTACGTGTTTCATACCGGCGATCGTCGGAAGATCACGACCGCCGCGTGACACCGCCAAAGAGCTACCGGTCAAGCGCAAAGAGTAAACGGCCGCGCGCATAGCATTCGCCCGCGCTTAGCTCTTAGCTCCGATCACCTCGGTGAATAGCTCAAAGGTGATGTTCCGGCCGCTGACTATTGCAGCAACCCTCTTGTCTTTCAGACGCGCATCGCTCAAAGCGGCGATGCTGACCGCAGCCGAGCCTTCGATAATCAAGTGGTCCTCGCGGGCGACGCGCGCAAGCGAGCTTCGAATCGATTCCTCGCTCGCCAGAATAATTCCGTCAACAAGATGCTGAATGATCGGGAACGTGATTGAGCCGGGCTCGATGTTTCCCGCGCATCCATCGGCGATTGTCTCTTGTTCTTCGATCTCGACGATCCCGCCGGCTTCTAGCGCCGCAGTCATAGTTGGTGAATTCAAGGGCTCCGCGCCGTAGACTTTGATCAGCGGATTGGTCGTCTTCATTGCGATCGCAACGCCCGCCAGCAGTCCGCCGCCTCCGACCGGAACCACAACGGCATCGATTTCAGGCGAGTCCTCTAACAGCTCAAGCCCGATTGTTCCCTGTCCGGCGATAACTTCCCGGTCGTTGTACGGCGAGACGAAGGTCATGCCGGTTTCGCGTTCCATTTCTCGGGCCGCGCGTTCGGCATCGTCGTAGCTTGCGCCGCGTTCGATGAGATTTACCGGATAGCGGCGGATGGCTTCGACTTTTGCGCGCGACGCCGATTCGGGAACTACTATCGTTGCGCCAAGGTCAAGGACTTCGCAGCAATGAGCGACCGCCAGTCCGTGATTGCCCGCGGAAACCGTGAGCACGCCGCGCGCTCGTTCGTCATCGGTGAGAGCCGATAGCTTCGACATCGCACCTCGAAGCTTGAACGAGCCGGTCGACTGAAAGCATTCGAGCTTCAGAAACACGTCTCGCCCGTGATCCGCGGACAACCAGCGCGAGCGTTCGACCGGAGTACGACGAACCACAGAAGTAATTCGCTCTCTTGCTTGCCGAACATGATCGATTGTCACTTCATCGTGATTCATGGTTTCAAGAAGCCCGGTTAGTAGATATCAAGGTCGCGGCCGGATACAACTTTGCCCGCATAACGCTCGCGGACTTCCTTCAAGAGATCGTCCTCGCTAGTGCCCCAGAACAGTTGGTGATAAAGAATGAGCAAGCTCGGCCTCGCTCTGGTGGCGATGTCAGCCAGCTCGCGCGAAGACGTGTGATACCGAGAGTGGTACTCTTGCCACGCCGGCGTGCGGGTGGCAAAGCCGGCTTGAGAATAGACCTCGTGAATCAGCACGTCACAGCCATTGCAGTTTTCGATCACCGATGGACTCGGTCTGCAGTCGCCTGAGATCACGATCGTGCGGTCGGGAGTCTCAAATCGAAAGGCGTAAGCCTCGCGCCAAGATCCGTGATTGACCGGAAACGCTTTCACCGTCACGTTCGCATCCTTGTAAACGACGCCGGGCTTGATCTCGTGCGCGATGACCTTGTATCCCGTTTTGTTAGACGGCTCGCCTCCATTCAGCCGCAGATCGATGTCTTCGCTATAGGCCTTCAGTAGATGTTCGGTCATCGCCTTGATCCCGTTCGGGCCATAAACTTCAAGCGGCGCCGCCCTTTCCAACACCCACGGCGTTAGGATCAGATCCGCAAACCCAGCAGTGTGGTCCGAGTGCAGGTGAGTGACAAACGCGCGATTGAGCTTTTTTACCGCGAGCCCTTTGATTCCTTTTCGAAAAGCCGCAGCCGCGCGTCTTACCACGCCCGGCCCGAAGTCGACAAGATAAGGAGTGTCATTGATCACTATCGCGACGGACGGTCCGAAACGGTCGGGGTCCGCGTTTGGAGTTCCGGTGCCAAGCAGGACAATTTGAGTTGCGCTCCGAACGGGCGTTCGAGATTGCGTAGTGACGCTTTGAGAGACGAAGACCGGCTCGACTCCCACTACGAGGAGCAAGCAACCCAACATCACGCAACGCATTGGTCCCTCCTCCCGGTCACCCTGTCTTTTCCAACACCGCCGCAAAGAACCCATCGGTTTGGTGACGGTGTGGAAACGTCCTCACGAATCCTTCGGCCGTGAGCAAATCGGCACGCTCGTTGGGCTCAATCACGCGGAAGAGAGCGCCCCCCTCCAGGAACTTGTGGATGACTCCTTCATTCTCTTCGGGTTCAATCGAGCAAGTGGAATACACCAGTCTCCCGCCAGTTGCAACCCGCGATGCAGTCGATTCCAACAGGCTCAGTTGGAGCTCTTCCAATCTCGAGAGGTCATCGGGTGAAAGCCTCCATTTTATCTCCGGGTTACCCCGCAAAGTTCCAGTGCCTGAGCACGGCGCATCAACCAAAACGCGATCGAACGTCTGTGAGCCGTCAAAGGGCAGCGCTTGTGTTGCGTCCAACGCAAGCGCATCGACTGAGCTGACGCCAAGCCGTTCGCAACTCGCACGCAGCGTGTTCAGACGGTGGGGATGAATATCGCAGGCGACAACCCGGGCCTTGTCCTGGGCGAGCGCGGCGATGTGCGACGACTTCGAGCCAGGCGCCGCGCACAGGTCAAGCACACGATGACGGGGCCTCGGATCAAGAAGAACCGAAACTAACTGCGACCCTTCATCTTGCACGTAAATCAATCCTCTACGCGCGGCCTCGTTTACAACGGCTGCCGGGCCGCTTTCAACTACGAATGCGCCGGATACAATCTGTGATCCTCGCGCTGTCACACCTTTTGCGTTTAGATCGGCGAGCACTTCATCAGGAGTAGTGCGAAGTGTGTTCACGCGAAAAGCCGTCACCGGCGGCAAGTTGTTAGCCAACGCAAGCTGTCGCGCTTGGTCGCCGCCCAGCATTGCCTCCCAACGTTCGAGCATCCATCGCGGGTGTGACAGAGCGATCGACGCTCGTTCGAAACGATCTGATATTTCCTTCCCCGCCTCCTCGTACAAATGCGTCGCAGCCTTGCGAAGCACGGCGTTCACGAGACCGGCCGCGCTCGCGGCGCGCGCTCGTTTGACCAGATTTACAGATTCATTCACGGCAGCCGATTGGGGGATGCGTTCGAGGAAGCGCAGTTGGTAAAGGCCGATACGGAGCGAGATGAGCACCGGCAAGTCGATGCGTTCAATTGAACGCCCGGAATATCGTTCGATAAAATAGTCGAGCGACCGGCGCCACCTTATCACTCCCAGAACTATTTCCTGTGCGAGCGCGCGATCCTCACGCGACAGGTCCGACTCGACGAGCGCGGACACGAGCACCGACGCATACGCGAACTCCGTCTCGACTCGGCGCAGGATATCGTACGCCCGCGTGCGAGCGGGGCTCACTGACTCTCTGGTGGATTTTGAATTCATGTTGGCGGGGCGCTTCAAAACGTGCGGTGGGCAGAATTCTCAACGTGCTCGCGTCAGGCATACGGTATGAACTCCGGATCGCCCTGCCGTCGCCGCTCGGATGCCAGAAAGTCATAGTACCCGCAACGCAGGCTGTCGGGATAGTGCCGGCAAACCGACGGGCGTGCATCGTAGATTGTGCAGCGGCGGCTCTCTCGATCGAGAAACTCGCAGACCTTTCTATAGATGTGATCTTTCTTATGTCGGAAGATGCGGCCATCCGGGGAAGCCTTTGTGTACCTTTGTTCCGCTTGCTTGTACGAGATTCCAAAGTGACGCGCAAGCCGAAGAAGATCGCGTTTCGTTACTTCTATTCCATCATAACTGCAACAATAGGCTGGACACTTCGAGCAGTTGTACAACACCCTCAACGAACGATGGTTCTTATTAAGCTTCCCATTGCCTGTCACGCTCATTCAGATTTCCTTGATCGTAAAGGATCGATGCATCAAGCCATGATTCTATCACGCATCGGTCAGCGGCTCGCAGCAATGGTTCACGTTCACGAGCCGAGAACGTATTTCGATCGCTTTTTCGTCTTAATGCACCGTCACAGAATTGAGAGTGCGGATAGCAGGTAGGCTACAGACCGGCATGGCTCGAGCGCACCCAGTCTGCTTTATTTAGTGGTATTGAGTCGTCGAGCACGCGGCGGCTACTCGGTCCAGTCTTCTTCTTCCTCTTCCATCGCCACGTCAAGTTCGATCGGGTCCAGGCCAACTACCTCTAATTGAGTGCCGCAGTCCGAACATTCAACAACGTCGCCTTTATCGGTGTCTTCATCTACCTGAACTTCAGCATCGCACTCGGGGCAGGTCCCTCTTGGCATCTTGTCGCACCTCCATGATTTTTTGCGTCAGTCCGCTTTCACTACCGCGACTCAACGAAAAACATCTAAACCGAAACGCATAGGATTTGCAAGAAGCAAGAACGCTGCCACCGAGCGCGCAGGTGGGTTCTGATGACGAACGTTTCAAGATAGTCCACACGCTCACAATCGGCGTGCCAGTTTCTGGCTGACAAGCTCAAGCCGCCGACGTGCGAGTCTCGCTTCTTCGCCGTCTGGAAACCGTTTGACGACATCACGGTAAGCCCTTCCGTCGTACACGTACTCGGCCATCGACTGATTGAAATTAAACACGATGTGCAGTTTGCTGTACCGATCCAGGCCGCTATCGTTCAGGTAGTAGTCACTCAAATCAGCGTTCGCTTTCTCGCCGCCGACTTCCGCTAGCCGCTTCCGTGCACGTTGGCTCAGTTTCTCGGCCGCCCGCTCTGCCTCTTCGCCAATCAACAGTAATGCGCGCGGCACGAGCCCAGACTTGCTGAAACGCTCGATGAGAATTCGGCACAGCACTATTCGGTCGAGCCCGTCACTTGCGTTCTCAATAAGCATCATTATGCGTTGGTCTTCACCTGCGCGACCCTGCACGGCGAGGGCCGATTCGTGAATCCAGCCGCGAGTGCGCCTGGTTACGGCGACCCGGCAAAACTTGTGCTGGCCGGCTTTGAGTTTAGTGGTATTGATTATCATCGCCGAGCGTCCGAGTCGGAGCCGATGGATTACTTCCGATTGCGTGCTTGGTTCGCGTCTAAGAGCCGCGAGTCTGTCATCGACCACGTAGGCTCTCGAATAGAGTGCCGGTCTGGGCCCAGCCGGGTTGCTGTCGAATTCCGCGCCAGGCCGCAAAGCGGCCCTCGGTGCTTGCGCAGATGCATGGGAAACAAAAAAGAGTACTGCCAGAGTGCTGGCTGCTGCTGCATTTCTGAATTGAGCGAACTGTGCCATGGGTTTTCTCCTCAGCGTAGTACCCAGGATACCTAGCATGACGATACGGAACGGGACGCCGATTCAAAAACCTTCCGGTTTGATCAAACTTTTTCGTGATTGCCTGGCGCGACCCGCGCTCGACAGCCGTCGGAGGTCGAACGGTTAATTCACCTCGCGTTGCGACTGGGCTGGTGGGAACTGTCCAAAATCACAGGTCAAGTTGAGGTTCTGTCTCAAGTTTTATTCCGCAGGGCGAACTCGAAGGTTGAACGAACAGCGCGGATTGAATGGCGCCATATTGACGCAGTGCTCGAAGACTGGACTCTGGCCGACTTAAAGCGGAAGATTCTCGATTCGCAACTTTACTTTCGCAACTTGTTAATGATCTGTCTGACTTGCTCGGCATCCTTGGCCTTCGGCGCCAGCCTCAGGTATTGCTCATAGTGACTAATTGCGCCGGCATAGTCTCCTCGCTCGACCAATGTATTTGCGAGGTTGAAATGAGCGCTGGCGTAGTTAGGTGCCGCCGCTATGGCACGTTCATATTCTTTTATCTCGCCGTCTTTGTCGCCCTTCCGCCGCAACAGGAGCGCAAGGTTGAAGTGCGCCTCGGCATAGTTCTTCTCGATATCGATCGCCTTCTTCGACTCCGAGATTGCCCCGTTTATGTCCCCACGGTCTGCCAGCAAGATCGCAAAACTGTAGTGAGCTTCGGCGTAACCCGGATCCAGGCGAATGGCTTCGCGGTAGTGTGCCTCAGCCCCGACAGAATCGCCTTTCTTTTTGAGATCAATCGCGGTTTTTAGATGCTCGACTGCCCTCGAGTTGCGAGATTGCGCGGGCGCATACTGGGCAATCAGCAGCGAAACGAGGCCGGTAATGATGAAATTTCTTCCCCACCGTAGGCTCATATTTACACGCTCCCCTTGCACAAGACGCCGCTCATCGCAAATAGCTTAGGCGACGCTCCAGAATCACAAGCGCGGGAGAACCTAGGGCAAATGCGATGCCGTTCTTGTTACTCGGCGAAAGATTGCGGAAACGACTTGGTGGGGCTCGGCTTGTGCGGAGAGGGTCCTCGTGGAGTGTGGCCCATCGATTCTTGGTTGGAGACGAAAACGCTTTCAACGCCGACGCGTATTGGTTGGAGACGAAAACGCGTTCAACGCCGACGCGTATTAGCCGAAGCGCATAGTTGGTATACCGCACTAGACCGAAGCTGCATACACATCGGAAGCGGCAACGAAGAAGGCAGACTCACTCCGAAGCGGATAGTGGTGTATACACCACTATCCCGAAGCGGGCTACCTTGACGGGCTCGAACAGAGTCTTGTATCGTGAACGGTCTGTTTGTCAGAAGAATAGCCAGCGTAGCTCAGTTGGTAGAGCATCGGTTTCGTAAACCGGAGGTCAAGGGTTCGAGTCCCTTCGCTGGCTCCACACACTCGCACCTACACGTTCATGGCCTCTGCCTCTTAATCAGCGGGTCGCAGGTTCGAGCCCTGCACGGCTCATTTTGGATACTAGCATTTAGGGCTACCAAACCCGTAGCCTTTTCTGTCGTCTACAGGTTCATCTACAGTTCAATCGGACACCTACAGACTAGGACCAACAAACTAGCGAGGGCCGATGGAGATTTCCGAGGAAGCAAGCGCCGCAGCCTATCAGGTTGCAAGACAAGTCTATCAGGCCGCTTGAAACGCGAGGAGGGTATTGCGCTCTTGGCCGAATCACCACTCGATGAATCGAAACTCAGCGGCTGACTAGCTTAAGTCTTTCGCTTGTATGATTGAGGGGCGCCATACACCCGCACGAGCAACGCATTTGCTACGGACCACCCTGACGCACATTCCTGAGGAATACGGCGAGGAGGAATGTCGAGACGTTGTGAACTCATCCATCGACAGTGGGCGGCGTCTTCCAGTGCGCAATCGCGAAGAGCGCCGCCCAGACTAGATCGGGAAGGCTTGTGAGGAGGCAGCGAGTTGATAGTCCCTAATGCTAGCGGATCAGTTTCCGCGCTTCAGCGATAAGTTCCGCAGCCTTCGCTTCGGAGATGCCCTTAACCCCAGCGACCTGTTTCGGCAGTGCCGCCGCCAGCGCTTCCAGCGAGGTGATCCCGCGTTCGGCCAGTTGTTCGGCGAGTCTTGGGCCAATCCCTCTGACGGACGTAATCGGCAGAAACGCAACTAGCGCGGGAGGAGCCTTGACCGGCGAAGCAACAGGTTCGACTGGCGCCGGAGCAGGCTCGACCGGCGCCGGAGCAGGCTCGACTAGCAGGGCAGCGGTTTCGACGACAGCAACAGCAGCATCGACCGGCATCGCGCTAATGAAGATCGGCTGCGCGACCATCCCGTGAAGTGACAGCTTTGGCGCGCCGGGCGCAAGGTTTCCAGAAAAGCTGATCATTTCATCACCGCAGTTGGCGCATAGTCCCATCACCGCGGGAGCGCCGCTATCGGTCTGCATCACGACTGCGTTGACCATCGGTTGGTGTGAATCGCAGCACTTGCAGAAGCAATGATCATCGCTCGTTTCACCCGGGCGGCTGCCGGGAGGCGTCGCGGTACACAATCCACGCGGCGGAATGGGCGGACGCGTCACCGGGCCAGCCTCGAAACCGATTTGCCAATCGGAAACGATCAATTCGCCGGGGGCTTCGGCGACGAAGGTTATCGGAATGACGGTCCGCGCGGGGAAGGCGAGCGAGATCATTTCAACCTCTTGCGACACCCCCGGTGGAATGAGCAAGTGAATCTCAGCCTGCACCGCATCGCGCGGCGAAGCTCCGGTTGCTGACAAACCGCTAAAGCTCGCTGGATCGAGTTCGAGCACTACGGGCGGGCCTGTTTCGCTCCCGTCGGCTTTGAGCCATCGCGTTTCAACTCGCGAGAGAGTTCGCGGCGACACAGGCGAGGTAGCACCCTTCTTCACGATGAGTGTGAAAGGCTGATCAGGCCTGACCGTGACGATCTGCGCGATGTCAACGGGATTTGGACCAGGATTCTCGAAGCTCAATGCTCCGGTCGGACGCGCATCAGCGACGCTAAACGTGCCGCCTGTCGGCGTCGATACCTTCCAGACCGCGAGCTTACTTCCCTCGCTCACTCGGAAATCACCGTTAGCGACTGTTTCCGTCGTGCCCTTAAGAGAAACGTTGTCAACCACGGCGATCACACCATCTTGGACGCTGAAACGGACTTCGGCCTGCTTTGCACCGGCGGGCGCGGTCACTCGTACGCGATGAAGCGAGAGGGCACTCCTCAAGAATGTGCCTAGACCGGAAGAAGGCATTATCGAAAAATTGGTGGAAGTCTGAACGGCTATTTTGATCGGAACGCGTACCGGTTCCGGTGCGACTTCAGTACACTGTTCACCAAGCCAAAAAAGTTCGGCAACTGCGTCTTCGCTTGTGGCAACTGCCTCGAAACTAAAATCGTAGGTGCAGGATTGGATGACCGGTGTAACCTGCGAAAGCGCGCTCTGCACGGCTTTGAAGCCTCCAAACGTCGAGAAGGGATCGATTCGGACTCCCAGCATTGCGAAATGTTTTTCGGAGTCCACCTGGGAAGACAGACTGAGAAGCGGGAATCGCTTAACGCTGCCCGCGGTAAGCGTCCACTCGCCAGGCAGATCCGTCGAGTTGTCGGCGGGCCCGGGTGTTGTAGCCGCTGGCCCGGCAACCGCGAAGCTTGAGGTTCCGGGCAAGGGGACGACCCTGATCCAATCTTCGAAATCTCCGTTCAGAATGTGGTCAGCGTCATTACAGATCGGGCCGCGTTTCTTCAAGTGCTCATTCAGACCCTGGTTGAAGTCCTCGAAATCGAGCTCGAGATTCACGGCGCCCGTCGGCGCGAAACGTTCGAGCGAGAGTTGCACCGCCTCGCTCCCTCCCCCTATCTGCAAAGCAATCGGCATCTCGAAGCGGTCGGGTTTGCGACGGAGACGAAAGAACGCCGTGAGCGGGCCGTTGACTTTTGGCGCAGCGCTTTCGCGCCACGAAAGCCCGTCTTCTGTCGAGCGTTGTATGCCGATGCGTTCGATCAGGTTCGGCGCGTCTTTGGCGCCGGCGACGCTCAACTGAGCCTCTCCTTCGATGCTCTGCACAACTATCCAGTAACGCGTTGGCGTTCGCCCCAGCGATGCCTTGAACTTGAATTCGGCGGGCAGCACAGCGCTTGTCCACTTCGGCACAGTTGCCGACTTCCCGGCGTTCTCGAGACCTACCGGCCCCGGAACTTCAAACTCAACTGCTTTCGGCAGCAGCGAAGCCGGGCCGGGCTTGCCGTCCAGGTCCTCGCGCAGATCCAGTTGCAGCCGCGCGGTCTGTTTGACTTCGAGGAGCAAATCAATGGCCGTCGCCGAAAGCTCGCGATCAAACGAGACCGGTTGTGCTTGAGCCGAGTTCGGCGCGATATGAATCTTGTCGACTGGCGCGACGGATTGGACAAAACCGACCGGAGAACCCACCTGCCTGGCAACCTTCTCCATCGGATCATAGACGATCCGCGTTTCGGCGAAATTGCCTTGCACTCGGGCGCGGCTGGCGCGGGGAGACAACCTGGCGTTCGTCGGCAAATTCAGTTGCAACGCCTTGGTCTCGGCGTTCGGGGCTCGGCCGAATTCGAAAGGCAACGCGACTGAATTGAGTCCGCTGAGCGCGTTCTCTTCGACAACGAATTCAATGTCGATATCGATCTGCAGACGCGCAATCGAATCGGAATGGACCGTCAGCGGGACGTTGTAGAAACCGTTCACGGGTTCGGCGTCGGCCAGAAAGGCTTGAAGCGCCAACGTAAAATCCGGTGACGTCTCTGCCTGAGTCATCTCGCCGACGCGCGTCCAGAAGGACGGCGTTTCTCCGAATCGCAAGCTGATGTTGGTCGGGACGCTGCGGATCCTGACGCTGGTCACATCGGGTCCTGAGCCGGCGGCAGGCGCGGAAGCCGGATTGGTGATCTTGAACTTGTTGACGGTGAAACCGGGCAGTGGCTGATTTGTATTGCTGCTCAACTCGAACGGACCGGGATCACTGGGCGTCTTGATGCCACCCGCGCCATTGATTTCAACAAAGGCTCCGCCGAAATCAACCTGCAGCTTGCTTTTCAATGCACCCTGAACAAGGTTGGTCCCGCTGACACTCGCCAAATTCCGGCGCGCATGAAAATCCACTTCGACCCACAAATCTCCCGCCCTGGATTTGGTCGCTCCCCATTTTGTCGATAGAGTCGAGGACGGTAAGAACTCAATCAATTCGGTGAAGAGCTCGGGTGGTGTGGGAACACTCTTGGGAGTGATCGTCGCCGTCGCGCGGCGGATGCGCGCTCCCGCGGGAATGGTCCCCAAACGCAGAACGCGGTCGCCCTGGAATGGATCGTTGGCGCCGTCGTAGCGGTCGTTGATTTCCATAAGAGTCTATCGATCAGTGGTCAGAAGACCTTAAAAAAAAAGCCCCGGAAGCGGCCGGTGATTGTGATGTCACTATAAGCAGCATTCGCACTCACCGCCCGCGACCGGCTTTTCTTCGCCTGCTCCCGGCTACGCCGGATCAAACTTTCAAGATCACCATCACCGGCAAATCTTGCACTGCTGGAACTGCGGTGCCGCCGATCACACGTGTATTCGCGGCCGCAGGCCCGGTCAACTTGATCCCGATTGTATTCAGATCGAACTGGTTGACATTAATCTGCGTAGGCGCCGCGGTTATTCCTTCACCGGAAATGAAGTTGATCGTTTTACGCGGCATGACCTTGAACCACAGATCGTCCCAATCACCGCGCTGCTTCAAGTCGGCGACCGTACGTTTCTCGCCGCAGCAACGGTCAAACCACGGTGAATGACAGTAACGGTCATCATCGAACTCGTCATTGGGCGCGCCCAGAAATGCCTCCCAGAACTCGGTCTCCAGATCGCCGAGAGAAGAGGTATCGGTGTAACTGACTTTGTAAAGCGAAAGCATTTCGCTGAACGCGATGCGGAAGGGCGTGCGGCCAGTCGTTTCGATCTCCACCGTCTGGGTGGCGCCCCCGATTGTTGCGCGAAGCTTCCTTTCGCTGGTGTGATAGAGGTAGAAGAGCGTGGTGTCTTCTTTTTTCTTTTCGTCATCTTCGGAACAGATGACCGAGAACTCGTCCAACTGGTAAATGTCCACAACCGGGCACGCGCCGAGGTCATGCTTGATCACGTTCTCTTCGCTCACTTTGATGCGCTTGAACAGGCGTCTATACCCTGTCCGCAGCGGCAATTCCTGTCTGACCTTTTCGAGAATCGCCTTGGTCAGATCGTCCGAAGTCTGATTGTCGATCTTGTGAGTGTTCTCGGAGTTCGGCACTGTTGTCAGGTTTTTAATCGCCTCTTTGATCTGTTTGCCGATGTCGCCTTTGATCGTGGATTGCAGGTTGTTCCAATCTTCGGCGGCGATCAGGTCGCCGGGACTACGTGGAATGTATACTGGTTCGGTAGCCATTTGTCTTTCTCCTTTTCGGTCGTTAGTCAGTCGAGTTAGTCAATCGAGATCGCCCGCTCGGTCGCGTGTGACCTCGGCGTGAATGCCTGCAGCCTTAGCCTGGAGAACGCCAACAGCGCCGGGCCGCAGAAAGTCCTCGATCCGCGCGGGCAGCACGTCGCCGCCGCGCGCAACTTGCCGGGCATTTTCGAACCGCCCGCCTTGATAGCTGATCGTGATGTCGAAGCGGGCCGGGCCTGCTTCGCTCTTGCGCGCGGTGATGACGATATCGTTGCCCCAGGCGCCGGGACTTAGTTCGCCATCGCGAACGGCGGACAGTTTAATGAAGCCGGACGGTAGTGGTACACCGGACACATCTTTTTCCATCAGGTAGATCCGCGCGGGATCGTCTGTGTTACCGCCGCTCAGCTTTCGACGGCGAGGCTGACCGATCGGCAACGGCACGGCCAGGAAGCCAATCTCGACGCGCTCGGCGTTCTGGGCTTTGACCAATCGTGAGCCGGCCAGGCGGTTGACGATATGATCGGGGTCGTCAGCGGGTTCGGTGACGACGCCGAGATATCGCTCGACCGCATCTCCGGCGCTCGCAAACCGCGCCTGATTGAATCGTCCTCCGAATTGTTCCGGCAGATCGGCGGGCAGATTGACGATGAACGCACCCGGTTGATTCTGCATCCAGCGCAGTCGAATCTCGACCGGCGGAACGCCCAGCGGCGGCGGCGGGGCGAACACCACTTGCTCTACTTGCGTCTCGTCTGCCGGTACCTTCACTGTGAAGTGGCTGATGTTGAACACACCGATCTCCTGGCAATAACTGATCACTCGACATTCGGCGGCCGGCAATTCGGGGCACGGGTCGTAAACGATGCCGGCGAAGCGGGAGCGATCAAACCAGGCTTGATCGAATCGCGCGCCGTCACAATCCAGGTAACTCCACTTCGATTGGCCGCGCGGCAGAATAAGCGCGGCGCCGCGATTCCCTTCCTCCGCGTGCACGAGCCGCGAGGACGGGTCGCCGAAATTGATCTGCCGCGCCAGTGAATCGTTTGCCTCGTCGCCGTAGCCGATTGTCACGCCCGGATAATTTTCGGTTATCTGTTCACCGTCGCTTGCCGCGCCTTGCACTTTGACATCGAAGATCTCGGTCAACCCTTCGACTATCAACAACCTCTCCGCGTGCTCGTCGTCGCCGATCTGGTGCAAAGTGCCCGCGGCCGATACTACGCGATCGAAATACTCCTTCAATTCGAGCTGAACGCCGACGCGCAATCGAGCGATGTTTTTGTCGTTCGCATCGGCGAGCCAAAACTCACCTTCCCTAACGCGCACTCGCCCCGTCAATTTGACGTGCTGCCCGGTTGCCGATAGAGCTTCTTGAGTCGCGGGCAACTTCGCTTCGGTGACGCTCAAGCTGATCCCGGATGCTTTGGCCTCCCGAGCACGCAGCAACAGCGACGACGGCGCCAGCGGATTGCGCAAAACCAACATCGGCGGATTCCCATCGCCGTTGCGCGCGAGGTTGCGCGTACCTGTGAATGGGACCGTTGCTTGCAGCCCTAGCGGCGCGCAAGTGATGTGAGTACGCGCAACGTCGCGCTGTTCTCCGTCCGCGGCCGTAATCCTGGCGCGCGGGTTTCCCTCGCCGTCGCTCCACACCTTCGCCCTGTCACCCGGGCGGAGCGTCTCGTTGAGTCTGATGATCTGATTCGTTGTGCGATTGACGAACGCCGGTTTGGCCGCGCCGTGAGGCGCGAAAACTTCTATTTGCAAATCGCTCTCTGCCGCGCCGCCGTTGTTGACCACGAACGAATCGCCGTGCCGCACTTCTAAAGCGTCGTCCCCCGCGGGAAACGATGCTGGGGCGGGCGGATACTCGATCGCCTCGAGTGATCCGGTCGGCAGCAATTCCAAGAGGCTTTCGTCGCCGGCCGTCGGAGAAGTCAGCGCCAGACGGTTATCATCGGTGGCCGAGGCGAGACCGGGAACAATAGAGTTGATACGGGCGACCGCTTGGCCGAGCAGCGTGTCTTGAGGGACGGGGCCGCCGACGTCGATCTCGATCGGACGGCCACCGTTGACTGCGATCTTGATAACGCTGCGGGCAGCCAGATTGACTGGGCCGATCAGTTCGACTTCGCCGAGGATCTGAGCCGGAGTCGGATCGCTGCCCGGCGTCGTTTCCATCTCGCCGAAGAGCGTTTGCCGCGCATCGTCATCAGCGACAATCAGTAACTCCAATTGGGCCGCCGGCCCTTTGGATTCTGATTCGATGCTCAAGTGCTTTCCATCGGGTTTGGCGACGGCCTTGACGCCGTTCGCGATGAAGCCATCATTAATTGCAAGGACGAGCTGCGGGAGCTTGACCGATGCGCGCGGATCGGGTGCGGGGGAGCCATCATCCGCGGGCGGCGGCGCGACGGCTCGGGTGCTGCAATCAATCTCGACCGGATCTTGCCCGTTGACCGCCAGCCGCAGCGTGCGGGCCCCGCGCAGGGGTGCGCCCGGGCTCAGATCCACCGTGCCGGTGACGCGGGCGGGGGACTCCTGGGCGCCTCGGTACACGCGCGGCGCGACGATGCCGAAAATCTTTTTTGTCGCATCGCCGCCGGCGGGCAAGGCGAATTCGACGCGGCTCTTGGCGCCGGCGGGCGAGTTGATGATGACGTGGTTGCCGTCGGACCGCGCCACCGGCGCGCCCATTGCCTCGTTGATTGCGGCGACGACGTAGTCCAAGCTCGTATGTTGTGGATCGTCCTTCTTCGCGCAATCAATTTCGACCGGTGGTTTATCGTTCACGCCGAGTTTGACTTTGCTGCCCGCGCTAAGGTCGACGCCCTTGCTTAGATCAACGACGCCAACGAAGTTGACGCCAGTGCTGTTGCCGCCACGATAGGACCCCGGCTCAAACCCCAAGAGCGTCAGCACTCCGCGCGGTTCTTCAAGAACAATGCGACCGGCCGCTCCCGGACGCGGCGACGTCAGCCTTAGCCTTTGGTTGTCGGGGCTGCTGGCGATTGGCGGCGGGACCGCCGGGGCGAGCCCCAATCGCTCGAGGATATTCTTGTTGATGGTCTCGACCATCACTTTCAACTCGGTCACACGAGGTCGCTGGCCCGCGCAGTCAATTTCAATCGGTTGTTGATCGTCAATCTTCAATCGCAGATAACGCGCGATTCGCAGGTCAACGCCGCGGCTCAAATCTTTCCCGCCGGTTATTCGCGTGCGCGTTGCACCGCTGCCTTGCGCGCGCCGCGTCGAGAAACCGAACAGCTTTGGGCCAGCCTCATCGCTGACAAAAGCGCGGGTGACGAAACGACGGCGGCGTTTGACTTCGATCGGGGCGACCGTGATGCTGCTGGCGCTACCGGTGATCGGCGAGGCGATGATTAGATGTTTGTTGTCTTGGGATGCGGTCTCCTTGCCGAAAGCGCCATCGATTGCCTCGGCGATTTCAAAGAGTGAAACCAGATCGGTGGGCTTGGCGGCTCGGCTTCGCAGGTCAACCTCTTTCGGCTGCGAGCCGTCAATTGCAAGCCGCAGCTTGTTGAGCGCGCCAAGGTTGACGCCTCTGCTCAAATCAGGCGTCCCGACTAGTATGGCTGATCCAGCCAGAGACCCGCTGATACTGCGCGGGATGATGCCGAAGATGATCCCGGTTGCGTCCTGTTCCTCGGGCAGAGTCTCGAATCTGAGCTGGGCGGCCGGGCCGGTTTCGGGCGAGATCAAACGGATGAAGCGGCCATCGTGAGTAGCCACCGGCGCGCCGATCGCATCGTTGATTGCGCCGGTGATCTCGCTTGGAAACGTCGCGGCCGGAACCGCGCCGGCGCAATCGATCGTCACCGCCGGTCGATCATCGATCTGCACGCGGATCAAAGAACGCGCGCTCAAATCAACGCCTCGGCTCAAATCGCGCAGCCACGTCACCGCTGCATGGCTCGCATCGCTTCCTGCGTGGGAGGTCGAGATCGGGCCGAACAATTTCTCGCGGGCGTCCTGAGCCGCGGCTGGTTGAAAAACTATGCGGCTGGCTGAGCCTTCCGTCGGCGACGCAATAGTGAGCACACCGTTCGCCTGCGTGGCGAGGGGCTTGTCCACCCCGGCGTCGCCCAAAGCGGCTTTGCTGAACGCTTCGTTGATTGCTTTTGCTATGTCCTCGAGCTTCGCGCGCTTCTTGTCCGCAGAACGCGCCGCGCAATCGACCTCGGCCAGCAGCTTGTCGTCAACCGACAGCCGCAGGAACCGTAACTCGCTCAGATCAACCGTGCCGTCGAAATGAAGCGAAGAGACTCGCGCTCCGGTAGCCGGCGAGCCGTGATAAACGCGCGGCGGGATTCCCAACAGACGCAACGCAGCGTCGCCAGTCGTCGCCAGTATTTCTATGCGGCTAGCCGATCCCGCAGTCGGCGAGGAGAGCACCAGACGATTGGCTTCCTGCGAAGCCACGTGATCCAAACCCGGAACCTTTTCTGCAAGCGCGGTGTTGATGACCTGGGCGATGGCATCGAGCTTCGCGTGCGGCGGCAACTCGATCTTGACCGCTTCGGCATTATCGACCTTCAAGCGCAGGACAGCGCCTTCGCCCAGGTCGATTTCGCCAACCAGATCAAGCTGACCTGCGAACCGCGCCGGTTGAGGCGGATGACCGTGAACATCGATGCTTTCAATACCCAGCAGAAGCTGTGCGGCATCGTCGCCGCGCGGCACAACATCCTCCAGCGCGTCGCTTTCGCGCGTCCACCAGGTATCCAAGTCAATGTAATCGTCGCTGATTCTGAGCCCTAAGGATTCCGCCGTCACCCGCAGGATGCCTTGCACGGTCACCGTGCCTTCGAGAAAAGTCCGGACATAGCGCTTGAGGTGTTCGCGGAATTCTTCGACGCTCTCGTCGGCGGCAATGGGGAGACATTTCTCGCCGTTTTTGCCCGGCGGCTGAGCGCCGCGCGGTCCGAGGCCATAGAGCGAGGCGATGCAGGCGAGGTCTTGAATCAGCTCCTCGCCCCGATCGGCGTGATCCACCCAATGCGCCATCATCAGCGCAGCGAGGCTGTTTTCGGCTTGCAGCAACTCTCCGCCGAAGGCGTCCACGATGCTGTGCAGCGCGGTGGGCTTGGGCAACGCGCGAAAGGTGCTCGGCAAGTAACTCAGAATTCGATCGGTCTTGGTCGGCATAACTTTCAACTCTCAGGCAACAGCACGATGTCAGCGGGCTCAATATCGAGCACGACTGTCCAGTCGGCGCCGGGCGTGACTACCTTGAATTTGCCTGCTTCGATCTCGGTGTCCGATGCTTGTTGGCCCGCGCGATCCGGTTCCGAACTTTGAACGAGACGGCGGTCGGGGATGCGGCGGCTGGTCGGCGCCAGCGGCGGAGCATCGTTAATCACGCGAGTGAATGCCGCGCGCAGCGGCGCTTCGTCAGTGCCCGTTGTGGTTACCGTGTTGACCAAAGCGTCAACGAGCGATGCGGCGCCGGGCTGTCCGATGTCCGATCTCCACGCTGTGACGTCCACGATGCGAGGTTTTTGTGGGCCGTCTTGCGTCAGGTCTTTGACATCCTTGAGCGACTTGAGCAAGGAAGCTTGTGGAGGCTTGCCCTCGCTGTCCTTTGACTCCCCGCCGAGAGCCGCCTCTCCCGCATTCAAGCTATTGACGTACTTTTGCAGCGCCTCGATCACTTCGGCGATGAGTTTCGCTTTGCCGGGGCCGGTCAACTGGCGTTTCGGCTGGACGACCAGGCGAGGTTTGAAGAACACGAACCTGGCGACCAGTGTCGCTTGCACACCGGCCGCGCGCGTTTGTTCGACGGCTGCACGAAGGCTATTGAATCGTTCAGGTTTCGCCTCAACGAGCATCGTGACCGTGCCCGGCGGAGACGTTTTGCCGGGCGCGCTATTGGGATCGAAGATCTCATTCAATTTTGCGCGCCCTTCGAAGATCGCGTTGGCAAGCGCGGCAATTGTGGCTTTGCCAAGTCCGCGGAGCGCGGCCTTGGCGCGCGCGCGCAGTTGTTCATCGGTCTCGCCTTCGGCGCCGAGGAAGGTCGGCTCGAAGTTGGTTATTTTGGCAATGCCGGCGATGGGCTGGGCAAGCGTAGTGATCTTGCCGGAGTCAACAATGCCCGCCTCGCCTTTCGATGCTGCGGTCGCGCGCACCGGCAGATCAATGCGCACCTGTCCCCGTTGCAGCGTACGAAGCTGGGTGGTGTAAAATGCGGCTTCGCCTTTCTCGGTGGCCACAACCGTGTTTTCCGGAATCGTGATGTTGCCGTCGCCTGCTTGCGGATCTCGGAAGAAGGTGACCAGGCCGATAGCAAAGTCCTTAGGCTGGCGCTTGATTCCCAGAATTGAAACGACCAGATCAAGCGCCTTGCCGTGCGCGGAGTCCACGAAGCCGGACAGATAGGCCTGGTTGACCTGCTGATAGACGGTCGCGATCTCGCGCCCGATGGCTTCGCCCAGCGTGCGCGTGACGCTGCCGACGTTGATGTCACTGAGCGGCGAACGGCTTTCGCCGATGGGCCGGAAATAGTCAACGTAGAAGATCGTTTCGTCCTCGGGATGCGTCGCCCCCTCCTGCCAGATCACCGCCTTGTCGTCGGGACTAAAGATGAAGTCCACCGATTTTTGAAACGTGTGGTGAACCAGCTTCGGCTCGCCTCCCGGTTCGCTGAGGACGATTTGGCCGGTGATGCCGCGCACGTCGCTGGCTGGCTGCGCCAGCGAGTAGCGGTCTTCCTTCACATCGAAGAAGATCGGCTCATTGACCACGCCCCCAACGATCGCGGTCAGAATGTCGTCCACGATTTCCTGGTACGGGCGCTCGATCAGATTTTCGATTTCGGGAATCATGTTTTTGTCCCTTTCAGTTTCTTTCAGTCGCTCCCGGTGACTAGCTTCCGTCAGGCCCTTTCGAGAAAGAACGGGAAGACGAAGTTGAGCGCCGTGTCGCTGTCAATCGCCAGCAGATTGACGGCGATGTCAACCTGAGTGCGGTCGCGTTTGTTTTGCTTCACGGTTACCGACTTCACCTCTTTGACTCGCGGGTCGGCCGTGAGCGCCTCGAGCGTGTAGAGCTTGGCGCGGTTGCGAACCGTTTCGCTATTCAGCTCGCCGATCAACTCAGCCAGCCGGCTGCCGTAGGTGCGATGACCGAGCACCGCTAAGTCGCCTTGCGGCGTAAGCAGACGAAGTACCAACGCCTGCACCAGGTTGTCGGCGCCCTCGTACGTGTCCAGATCAACCCGCCCCGTCTGGGCGCGCGTCCTGACGGATAGGTCGTGTCCCGGATCGCGGCTGCTCTTGATGCGATCCAAATCTCGCAACAGCCTAAGATCGATTCCGAATCTCTCCTGATTCACAGCCATGAGTGATTCCTTTGCTCCCTTTTTTCTCCACGCCGTCTGCTTTTCCTTCTTCGCGCAGTGTTACGGCGGCCATTGATCAATCACGAACGGAGCCGCCGGCGGCCCCAGAATCGTCAGAATGCCCGGAGGCGTCGGGATGTTGTCGCCCAGCCGGACCAGCCCGCGCCCGCCGACGGTTACTCCGCCGCTGGCGAGCGGCCCGATCACCAGCGGGTAAGGAAAGCCCCAAACCGAGTTGATCATCAAACACAGCGAACCCGTCAGCGCCAGCGGCATCCCGCCTGCGATGATCACCGGCGGAAAGATGCCGACGATCGTTCCCATGTCGGGCGGGCCCGACGCTCCGGGAGTGATCATCACCGAACAACCGATTGTGACTGGGGGACCGGGCATACACTCTTCTCCCGCTGCGTTGCCGGTAACCGGCTATGCAGCACAGCTTCAAACAAACCGCTTGCCGAAAAACACCATCCCTCCAACTGCGCGTGGCTGTGTCGTCACCTCTCACCCTCCGGAGGACTCATCAGGGCGAGAAGGTTGTCACGCCTTTCAGACTGACCACCGCGCCCTGCACGGTAGCCGAAGCGCCGCCCTGGACGGTCGCGCTCAGATTTCCTTTGAGGCTGGCTTGAGTGCCGGCTTCAATTTCGGTCTTCAACTGCCCTTTGATCGAGACATTCATCGCTTCGATCTTCAAATCCTTCGTGGCCTTTAATGTCATTGCGCCGGCCGCTTCGACAGTGATGTCACCGTCCTGATTCATCACAATCTTTGTGCGCCCTGCGAAGACCGTGACCGTGCCGCCGGTGCTCCCCTGCGATTGATCGAGCTTCATCTCGGTCTTGCCGGCCGTTGCCCGCACCGTCCCGTCGGTGACTCGGACTGTGATCTTGGGCGGCATTTCGAAGATCATCTCGCGGGGCGGCGATTGAGATTGATGATTGCGAATAGCGGCCTTGATTGTTTTGTCGTCGGCTTCAGCCAGCGGCAGCCGGAAGATGACCTCGTCGGTCGTGCTGATCGGCGGGCGGTCCTGTTCGTTATATAAGCGGCCAATGATGATTGGCTGATTGGCGTCGCCTTTGTCGAACGCCATCAGCACCAGATCGCCGACGTTCGGAATTGCCACCGTGCCGATGTGACTGGTCATCACCGGCACCTTCTTGAGTAGCAGGCCGCTGTTTTTCAATTTCACGTCGCAGGCGTAATTCTCTTGATCGCTGCCGGCGCTGTGGGGAAGGACGGCTTCGACCAATCCCATTTCGGCAACGCGCACGCGGCGCATTTCCTGCCGAACGATCTCCTGAATAGTGCTTACAATTGTGCTCATCTATCGTTACCAGTCCATTGCTCCGCCGTTCATATGACAGATCCCGGCAGTCCATCGGTTGCGATTGCGCGGAAACCGACCGTGGTCGTGAATCCGCCGAGTTTGGTGATGCGGTGCGTCACGCTGCGCACCTGATAATTGGCGTTCAAAGATTCCTCAGGAACCTCGAGCAGCCGGATCGCATCACCGAGTTTGATCTCAGGCCGGCCAATCGTTACCACGCGCCCGCGCAGGGTTCGGCGTTGAATATCGGTCAGCGCGGCTTGCGCGGCGAGGCGCGCGGCATCTCGCGTTCGCAACGCCGATCGCTCGAGAAGAAAAAGAGCGCCTGATCCGGCCTGTCCTCGCGATCCGCTGAAATCACGGGACAACCACGCCGCGGCGTCGTCTCCTTTGGTGCCGGTCGGGCTCTCGCCCCAGGCTTCTACGCGACCGGCGTGCGGCGGCCTGCGTACTACCTCGAGATCGATGATGTGTTTCCCGTGTTCGAATTTATGAATGCGCTTGCCGTTGACGAACTTCTGGAAGACCAATTTGTTTTCGTTATCGAGATAAAGCTCGAAACCGCACAACTCGGCGATATCGCGCATATGGACGTAAACGCTGCGCCGCCCATCAACGACGTAGGCCGGAAAGCTGATCCCGTCTTCTGCGGTGGCTACATCGACATCGGCTTGACTGGTCAGATCGCGAACGATTTCACCGGCCTTCTTGCTTTCGTAAGTCTTATCGACGAACGTTCGCAGCAGGAGGTCAGCGCCGCTGTATCCGATCACGCGAGTCGTCGTCACATTTGGTTCGACCGACGCGACCTTGCCCGCCATCACCTGGGACAAACCGCCGTTGTCGGCATAGCCCAACTCGATGATCGCCTCATCGTCGCGCGCGGGATGCAAGCCGCCGACGTTGCCGAGCACGAGCGTGAAGCTGTCGGCGGGCGTATCGAGATCCAGCGCGACCGTCAGATCAACGGCGGTGCTGGCTTGAGGCTCGTCGGTGGTGTCGACGACCTTGCGGCCGATGGTTAGTTTGTAAGCAGGTATCAACAGTGACGACATCTCGCTTTGACTCTCCTAGGCATAGGTATAAGCGTTGACGGAAGTGGCCGTACCCGCGGGCGTCGTTACCCTTACACTTGCCGGGCCGGCCGTTCCCGGAGGTGTTACCCCGGTTAAGCTCGTACTGCTAACGACGACTATACCCGTTGCCGCGCCTACGCCGGCCGCTTGAGTAAACCGGACCTGCATTCCCTGCACGAAATTGGTTCCCGTAATGGTGACGGCTTGCCCTCCCGCGGCCGGCCCTGCGTTCGGCGCTACGGCGGTGATAGTCGGCGGAGCCATCGCTAGATTGAACGCATTCAGCTCAGGTTGTATCTGATGCCACGCAGCCAGATTTCGAGCCCGCATGCGAGCGATCTGAGCGGTAGTCGTCTTATTTGAAACGGTGCGAAGGTCGCGGAAAGGATTCCAGATGATTGAAAGAAAGCGCTGCCGCACTGCCAGGTTTGTCAGCCACGGCGTCGCCGCTACGATGTTTCCGTTGACGCTTTCCGCGACGCGGGCGTCGGGCCGGCCAGCCGCTGTGAACACCGCTGAGGTCACGACGTGGTTCTCGAAGACCGCCCACAACGCATTGGCGAATGCGCCTTCGACGCTTTCCCCGCGGTTGCTAGGCGGCGGCCCGAGTGGAACGCCGGAGACTGTGGTCACATTGTACGGCGGTGTGACGGTGCTGGCGAATACCGCCTGCGTAAATTCAGGCCAGCCCTCAATCAATGCGTGCTCAGGATTGGCGAGCTGATTTTCAAAGTGCGTCAACGCCAGGTCTCCGAACAACGCTTCAAAGGCAATATCGAGGCTCGAACGATCGTGCTCCTTCCACATGGTCTGGTGGGTGATCTCATGAACTATAGTGCCGCGGTCCCAATGATCGACTGGCGGTAAATTGACGTCCCCTACCGGCCATGAGAACGCGACACCCGAGATCGAGGAACGGAAGAGCCTGAGCTGATCAAATCCTGTCCAGACTCCGCCGGTCATGTGGAAAAGGAAGGTCGATAGTTCTCGCAACACCTTCAGGAAATAGAGCGCTACATTACGGTCGTCGCTGTTGGCGAGCAGGATCACTGGCGCTGTTTGCGCGCCGAGCGATGTCTGGGCATTATCGTCAAAATCCGTGTCCCATTCGCTGATACTGACTTCAGCCGGTCTTAGATTGATCGCCGGGTCCTCTATCTTGAAATCGATTCGTATGAAGACGGAATCCCCGCCCTCGACATCAAATATCACCCCATGCACTTCGCCGTTGGCGTCTGTAGGGAAGGTTCGTTTTCGAGATTCGCCCCCAATAAACTGCCGCACAAAGAACGCTACTCCCACACCCGGCGGAGCCGGATCAATGTTCCCCAGACGGCCGCCACCATCGACGCGGTAATTCACGCGCGCGTGAAGATCGAGTCCCACGCGATAGGTGAGCGGCGCGGCTTCACTGCCCAACTGATTTCCGCTGAAGTCTTCAAACAACCCTGGACTCCCATTCGTTGCGCGCCAACCCTTGGTGGACCATTCATTTGGCAAAACATGACCCGCGTGAAACACTCCGTTGGGACGCACGACGAAATATAGATCCGGCTCGTCCTCTCCACTTCTGCTGAAGTCAGCCAGCGAGAAGAGTACGCGACCCCGGTTATCGGTCTGTTGCGTGGCAACTTGAGTGTCCGCCCCAACGTCTTCATCCATCAGATCGACCCTGATGCCGGCAGGCAATGGCTCGAAGGCACGCGTGGTAAGGTTCCAGACCTCGAACCGTAGGAAGAAGTTGATGGCATTCAAGACCGTGAAATCTTCTTGGGCGAGGATTGCAGTCTGACCGGTAATCCTGACAGTCAGCCGGATATTGTCTACAGCGCTACTTGCCGTGACTCCCTGGACGGTTACCGTAGTCGTCTGGTCAATGGTCGTGGTCGTCGGGTTGCCGGTTGCAAACCTCGCCGCTCCGGTCCCGCTGGTCGTTCTCAGCTCCAGTGTCAGCGAGCTGCCAACCGGGAGTGGAGAGGGGGTAACCGTGACCGGAATATCAAGCGTTTGACCGGGCCTGACTCCCTGGACACTCGCAATCGTCGCGGCGACTACGGTCAGATCCCTCTGGGCGATGATTTCCGGCTGCCCACTAAAGCTGGCAGTCAATCGGATGTTGTCAGCCACGCTACTCGCCGTGATGCCGCGAACGGCGACGGTTGTCGTTTGGGTGATTGTCAGCTGCGTCGAATTAGTGCTGACGAACCGGGCTTCGCCAGTTCCTGTCGTTAAGCTCAACCGGAGCTGTATGGAAACACCCGGAGGCAAAGGCGCCGGCGCGATTGTTATCGGAACGTCCGCGGTTTGGTTTTGGCCGACCAGGGCGACTGCGCCAATCGAGACTTCTATCACAGTGATCGTGACTGAGCGGGTCACACCTGCCAGCGTCGCAGTAACAGTAACCGGACCAGTAGCATTGCGCGCAACTGTCCGCCGCAGCGGATCGGGGGCCGGAGTCCCGCCATTCCATTGCACCAGTTCCGCTGGAACGCAAAAGAGCTCGGGAGCAATCCTGGCGCTCACCGTGACCACGTCGGCAGCGTTTCGTGAAGCGATGAAGATCGTGCTTCCAGGAGCGCTCCTGGTCGCTCCGTCGACGCCCAGCTCGAAAGTGACTACGCGAATTACGACGCGCGCGATGATCGGCGGATTGCCGCCGGCGGGCGTGTAGGTTGCAATGACATCCGTCGCTCCAGCAGTCGCGCCGCTGACCGTGCGTTGCAGCGGCGAAGCCCCCGGGTTGCCGCCTGTCATAGTCAAAACGCCGACGCTGGGATCAAGGAGCCGCGCAGGGATTTGCGCGTCCACCGTAACTGTGGCCGCCGGGTCCAGCACCAGGAGGAAATGATTGCTGCGACTGCTCCCGACTCGCGTTGCTCCGGTTACGCTCAATGTCAGCGGCACACAGTCATCCGCTGCGGCTTTTGACGCCCGCGCGCGATTGACCTCATCCGGAGTCAGCGCGCGATTGCTGCCGTCCGACGTGCTCTGTCTCATCAACCGATTGGCGTTGGCAGGCGTATCGCCCGTGTCGTCCAGATTCAGGAAGTGTCCCAACTCATGAGCCAACAACTGCGCCCGTTGCTGATCGTTAAGAGTTAGGTCGATCGGCAATCCTCCGACGTTCCCCGTTACGCGATCGCCGAGTCCGCATCCGGATGCATTTATGAATTCTGCGGCGCCTCGTTCCGTCGAGAGTCCGAACCCGGCCTCGCCCGCGCCCGCCAGGTTTCCTACGAAAAAGACATTGACCACGTCGTCCTCGCCGCAGCGTTGCAGCAGGGTGATGAATTCGCCTTCGTTAACCTCGCATTCGGTGCGGAACGCGTAGAACTCACGCACGATGTCGGCTTCATCGAGCGTGAAGCGAATGCGCGCCTGTCGCCAGATGCTATTTGCCTGGTCGACGGCGGCGCTCACCTGGGCGTTGGTCAGCGCCGTGGCTTGCGGCGCTCTGCCTCCCGCTGAAGTCGCGCATGTGCGAATCTCGCGCGTCGTCGGATGCAGAGCCGTCATCAGGTGCGCCACCACTGGCAGTCTCACTTCGCGCAATCTGAGAGCATTGACGACGACCACATCCAGATGATCCGAGTCTGTGCGCAGGTCTTTGCAGACTGTGTTGCCTTTGATGGTCGCATCGCTTTCGCCGTCATTTCGCACCAGCACGTCGCGTGGCACTTCGAGCGAGTAAAAGCCGGCGGGCTTATCCGGGAAGCTGAACTCGCCGGTGGCGGTGGTCTGCGGTTCGCCCTCGCCCGTTGGGCCCTCGCGGGGCAAGAACTCGCCCGCCGGTGTGATGATGGTGAACGGCTGATTGCGCAACAGCGTGCCGTTCTCGTCGCGGATCGAGCCTCGCAAGGTGAGTGTGCGCGGGTCGGCCGGCTCGCGGCAGAACGGGCCGCCCGGGATCGCCGTGCAGGGCTGCGGCCGCCCGTCCAGGCCCAGGTGCTTGGTGACGAATCTGACGTGATCGCCGCCCGGTTGGCGCGGCCCGATGCACCAATCGCTGTTGACCGGGGTTGGCGGCGGTCTGAGATTGAAGGTGTCGGGCTGGGGCACTAAGCCCGGCAGACTGTTCGCGCGCACGAACAACACTTCGACGCGCCGGTTGGGCCGATGTGGCCGCGGAGTGTTGTTGAACGGGTCTTCCTCGCCTGCTCCAAGCCATTTCACGATCTCAGTGCCGCAATTCGGAAAGAACCGGCTTGTCGGCACATTGAAATTGTCCTGTGCCAGATAATCCTCAATTAGCGCGTGCCAGACTTCATCGTCGACCTGTGTGCCGGGCGGCAGCCCCTTATGGCAGCGGTAGGCGCGCACAGCTTCATCGGTCATATCGCCGTGTCTGCCGTCAATCTTGCCAAGATAAAAACCCAGGTCCTGCAAGATGTGCTGATACTCGCGCGTGCCCCAACGATCTTCGAGCGTCGGTTGACCGCGGGGCGTGGTACGCAGCCGGCGCAGCGCTTCCCATTCATCGATGGACGCCTGGCGGTTGCCTCCGAAGGTCAGGAACGCGAAGACCGCGCGGGCGCGGCGTTCCGACAAGGATTGGTTGTAAGCATCATTATCGACCCTGTCCGTGTGTCCGAGGATCAATATTTTTTCGTCGCCAGGCCCCGCGGCGCGTTGAGCGATTTCCCGCAGAACACCGCGCAGGCATGGCTCGACGAACCCTTTGTCGAAACGGAAATGAATGAGAAACATTGCCGCGACGGCCGAGACCGATTGGAGCGTAATTGTGACCTGCGTCGTCTGGCCGCCACGAATCTGTGCGCTTGCCAGCCCTGAACGCTCTCCGGCGCGTGCGCGCACGGTGAATTGGCCTGGCGGCATGTTCTCATCGGTCCACGTGTTGTCTGTCCGATTGGTCATCGTCCGCGACAGCGAAGTTCCATCTGATCCGAGCCCTTCGACGGTTACGATTACTGTGCTGAAATCAAACCCGGGCTCGCCCTCGACTATCACTTCGACAACCAGCTTGCCGATCTCGGGATCGAACGAGTTCGGCGTGAGCGGCGGCCGTGGGGGCGGCTCGACGCTCTCCGGCGGGGGCGGCGGAATGAATTCCCGCAGCGTCAGCTCGTACTCGAAGCGAGCCGGTTTGCCGGCCAGCTCGCGCACGCCGAATTCCTCGATCAAGACCTGATCTACCTTGGTCGCGGTCGCAATGTCGGCTATGAAAGAGACCACTTCGCCCGCGCGATATTTGTCGCGCAGCGTCTTCAAACTCGCAGCCGCATCGGCGCCGCTCATCACGCCGGCCAGCGTGACACGAGTAGCGCGTCGCCCTAGGCCTTGCAGGAAATCGCCTTCGAGCGCCGGGACGCTGTGCTGGGTCAGGACTTGATCCTCGTCGGTATCGATCTTCTGCACCTGCTGCAGCTCGATCCCGCCGAGCATTGGTTTGACTGGCATAGCCGATCTTCGGTAGTAGTCAGCGGGCTACGATTTCAACTGGTTCAAGTCGGTCACGATAGCGTCGATCAGTGCTTTAATCTCGCCTTTGATCGCGTCCAGCGACGGCAGCGAGCTGACGACGTCGGCGACCTTTATCACGTCGTCAATTTTTGCGGCTTCGTTCGGCAGCAACCCTTTGGCCGTTTCCAGCAAAGTTTTTACGCTCGTCGAAAACTCCGTGACTTTGGTCAAA
>Ga0114129_10001527_pt1 | contig 31360 bp, 25 predicted proteins | sample RhiMetdeltSRZDD1_FD_80071 | JGI IMG/M metagenome (GOLD analysis project Ga0114129, IMG submission 80071) | Populus rhizosphere microbial communities from Tennessee, USA - Rhizosphere MetaG P. deltoides SRZDD1 (version 2) (version 2) | ecosystem: Host-associated > Plants > Roots > Rhizosphere >...
TCCAAATTGGATCACCAGTGATTTCAGGCGGAACAGTACCGAGCCACTCCGAATAGTTCATAATCGTAAAGCCTCTTTCCTCTTTCCTTCTTTCTTCTCACATCCTAAACACCCCAAAATCCCCCTCTTCCACGGGTGAATTCAGCACGACCGATAACGCCAAACCCAACACCTGTCTCGTATCCACGGGATCGATCACGCCATCATCCCATAGTCGTGCCGTGGAATGATAAGGGTTGCCTTCATTTTCGTATTTTTCCAGGATCGGACGTTTGAACTCATCCGCTTCTGCCTGGGACATGGCAGGTTTGCCTTCGCGGGCGAGCTGGTCCTGTTTGATGGTGAGTAGCACATTCGCGGCCTGTTCCCCGCCCATGACGGAGATACGGGCGTTGGGCCACATCCACAGGAAGCGCGAACCGTAGGCGCGGCCGCTCATGGCGTAGTTGCCCGCGCCGAATGAGCCCCCGATGACGACCGTCAGTTTGGGGACGCGGGTCGTTGCCACCGCATGGACCATCTTGGCGCCGTTTTTGGCGATGCCGCCTACTTCGGCTTCCCGTCCCACCATGAAGCCGGTGATGTTTTGCAGGAACACGAGCGGGAGGCCGCGCTGGTCGCACAACTCGATGAAGTGAGCTGCCTTCAGCGCGGACTCGCTGAACAGCACACCGTTGTTGGCGATGATCCCAACGGGATAGCCGTGAATCCGGGCGAAGCCGCACACGAGGGTGGTGCCATAGCGTGCTTTGAACTCGCGGAACTTGCTGCCGTCCACCAGGCGGGCGATGATTTCATGGACATCGTAGGATTCGCGGAAGGAGCTGGGCAAAATGCCGTAGATATCTTCCGCGGGATAAACAGGCTCTTCGGATGGGAAAGAGGAAAGGCGAGAGAGCCAATTCTTTCCTCTTTCTTCTTTTGTTAGGGTCTCAACGATGCCTCGCAAAATTTCAATCGCATGATCGTCGTCTTCTGCAAAATGATCCGCCACACCCGAGAGCCGCGTATGGACGTCCGCGCCGCCCAGTTCCTCCGCGGTGACATCTTCCCCCGTCGCGGCTTTGACGAGCGGAGGTCCGCCGAGAAAGATCGTGCCCGTGCCTTTGACGATGATCGCCTCGTCGCTCATCGCAGGGACGTAGGCCCCGCCCGCCGTGCACGAGCCCATCACCGCCGCGATCTGCGGGATCTTCTTCGAAGACATCCTGGCCTGGTTATAGAAGATACGACCGAAATGATTGACATCCGGAAAGACTTCGTCCTGCAGCGGCAAAAACGCCCCACCCGAATCGACGAGATACAGGCAGGGCAGATGGTTCTCTTCGGCGATCTGCTGGGCGCGCAAATGCTTCTTAACTGTCAGCGGGAAATAGGAACCGCCTTTGACGGTGGCGTCATTGGCGACGATCAGCACTTCGCGGTTGCTGACGCGCCCGATGCCGGTGACGATACCAGCGCCGGGACCTTCGTTATCATATAGGTCAGTGGCGGCGAGGGCGGAGAGTTCGAGGAAGGGAGAACCGGGGTCGAGCAGGCGGTCGATCCGTTCGCGGACGAAGAGCTTGCCCTGCTCTTCCTGCCGCTTGCGATATTTTTCGCCGCCGCCCTCACGGACGCGGGCGAGGCGTTCGTTGAGTTCGTTGGCAAGTTTTTTGTGATGTTCGGAGTTTTGTCGGAAGTCGGGGGAGGATGGGTCGATTGAAGAGGAAAGGATTTCCATGTAGAAAGTTTAGCATAAAACTTTATGGAAAACTAACCGCAAGGACACTGAGACGTCGAGACCACATTATCCGATTTCATCCTTCATCCCTCCGCCTTCAGCCTTTCAAGCAGTCGTTCCGCCTCATGGGATGCCACCTTGTACTAATACTGTGGACCGTGGCAGCAGACGAGACTCATATGAAAATCCTCTAAAAATCCTGTGTTACGATTCCCATTATGGGCTTCAACTTTTCGAACATCACCGATGACCTGTTCATCGGCACGACGCCGCTGGCAAGCGATTATGACGGCCTGCGTGAGCTGGGGGTCCGGCTCATCATCAATATGCGCCTGACGCGCAGCCCGTTTCCCGATCCGCATCATACACCGATGCAATTGCTCTGGCTGCGCACGATCGATAGTCCCTTCTTTCCGTTGCCGGTCTCCAAGTTGACCATCGGGGCGCGGGCGGCGCTGGAGACGATCCGTCTGGGCGGCAAGGTGTATGTCCACTGCGCGTATGGACGTCACCGCGGTCCGGCCATGGGGTCGTGTGTGTTGATCGCGCAGGGCTATGAGCCGGGCGAGGCAATGAGCCTGGTCGCGGACCGTAGGGCGGTGGCGGACCCGTATGCGTATTACATTCGGTCGCGTATTTTGAAGTTTGCGCAGGAGTGGAATGGGGATACAGTTAGATCCAACGACTGGCCCCCATTCGGGGATAGTTAAGTCGTTGAGTCCGTAGATGCGATTTACCGGATTTGGGCTTCGGCGCCGTGGTGGGATATTTTCAGTTGGAAGGTCCGGGCGGAGTGGCCTGCCTGCTCGAAGGCGCGGGTCATCGCTTCGCCGATGGCCGGGTCGCGTTCGGAGGAAAAAGCGATGACGCTGGGTCCTGCTCCTGATAGGGTTGCCGCCGCGGCACCGGCTTCTCTCGCCGCGTCCATGGCTTCGCGCCCGCCGGGGATCAACCCCAGTCGATAGGGCTGGTGCAGCGTATCCGTCATGGCTTTGCTGAGCAGATCGAGATCTCCCGTGCGGAAGGCTTCTGTCACCATTACGGTGTGGCTGATGTTGTGCACCGCGTCCCTCAATGTGACTTGCTCGGGCAATGCCAGGCGAGCCTGCTGGGTGGAGAGATGAAAGTCCGGCAAAACAACGGTGATGTGGATGGAGGAATCGTTATTTGTTTCCAGGTTGATCCTGTGAGCAAAGACCCTGCCATCCTCCACCGTCGACACGACTAACCCTCCCAGCAGGGCGGGGGCAACATTGTCAGAATGCCCTTCCATTTCGGTCGCCAGATCCAGAATTTCATGCCTGGAAAGAGGCTTACCCAGCAGGGCATTTGCGCCGAGCAGACCCGTCAATTTGGCAGCGGCCGAGGACCCCAGCCCCGAGGACAATGGGATACGGTTGACACAATCCAGATGAAACGGTGGAAGGTGCTTTCCCACGCGCTCGGCAAATTGCTGAGCCGTGTGGATGATCAGGTTGTTTTCCCCGAGAGAAAGTTTCTCCCGTCCCTCCCCGTTGACCTGCACCGAATATTCGATGGCGAGCGTGATGATGGCCTCATTCCAGAGATCCAGGGCAAGCCCGAGGGAATCGAACCCGGGTCCGAGGTTGGCAGATGTGGCGGGAATACGGATGGTGATGTGCATAGCCTCTCTTAAACACAAGGGACACTAAGGAGAGACGGACGATGAGCGAAGAGCCTTTCCATGGTTTTTCCTTGGTGTTCTTTGTGTACTTCGTGGTTAAAAGGCTTTATCCCAGAATAACTTCTTCAAGCGCTTCCAGTTTGGGTGGGACAATGAGCGGTTTTTGCATATCCTTTGTGATGATCTCGGGATCCTTTAACCCGTGACCGGTGCAGATCGCGACCACGCGTTTGCCTTTCGCCTCCAACGTTCTGTTCATGATCTCACTTGCCAGACCGGCCAGTCCGGCGGCAGAGGCGGGCTCGACCCAGATCCCTTCAAGCGCTGCCAGAGTCTTCTGCATATGCAGGATCTCCTCATCGGTCGCAGCGATGATCCGTCCGTCCGACTCTTCTGCAGCCTGGAGGGCTTGCTCGCCGCGGGCAGGTTTGCCGATACGGATCGCGGTGGCGACAGTCTCTGGTTGTTCCACAGGATGGCCCAACACCAGCGGCGCGGCGCCTGCCGCCTGGACGCCCAGCACTTGCGGCAGCCCGGTGGATTTCATCTCGTCAAATTGTTTGAAGCCTGCCCAGTAGGATGTGATATTACCCGCGTTTCCGACCGGTAAACATAACCAATCCGGTGCAGAATCAAGCTGGTCACAGATCTCGAAGGCGGAGGTCTTCTGGCCCTCGATGCGATAGGGATTGATCGAGTTCACCAGGCAGATGGGGTGCTTGTTCGTGATCTGGATGACCATGGTCAGCGCGTCGTCGAACGAGCCATCGATCTGGATGACCTGCGCGCCGTAAGCAATCGCGCCGGCGAGCTTCCCCGCCGCGACCTTGCCCTGCGGGATCAGCACGATGGACTTCATCCCGGCGCGGGCCGCGTAAGCGGCGGCCGAGGCGGCGGTGTTACCGGTCGAGGCGCAGATCACCGTGGTCGCGCCGCGCCCCAACGCTTCACTGACCGCGGCGGTCATGCCGCGGTCCTTGAACGAGCCGGTTGGATTCAGCCCTTCATATTTGATGAACAGCTCAAACCCACCGCCAAGCTCGCGGCACAAACGATCGGCTTTGATCAGCGGTGTATTTCCCTCAAGCAAAGTGACAGGCTCTATGTAATAGGGCAGATCGAGCAGATATCCGTATTTGTGGAGGAGTCCCTGGTACGCCATAAACGTAGTGTAGCATAAAAATTCATCAGTGCTTAATTTTCGCCCGATATACTTTGGCTTGATGAGACGCCTACTGCTACCTGCACTCGTGCTCTGTATGGTTATAACTTCGTGTACAGGCGCAGCCACACCGATGCCTGCACAAGCGGCTGCACCGGATCATGCGCCCGCCAATGGACCCGTCAGCGTGCCTGTGCTGCCCACGCAAACGCTTCCTGTCGTGGCGGCCGCGCCCGTTTTGCAGCCAAGCGCAACACAGAAGCCGAAGAAGTATTCTCCGATCACCCCGGAGCCCACGAGGACTCCCACGGCAAGTCCCGTCCCGCCAACCACGGAAGCAGGTGCAAGTGCATGGAAGGCATTGCCGGTGATTCCAGAAACCATCGATGCCAGTCTGCAAAACGTGTATGAACGAGGGCTGGAGCTGGGCAACAACCCACACGCCTTCTCGATCTTCGGGGACTGCCAGTCACGTCCTGCTGATTTCTTTGGTGTCTTCGAAACGGATGCATCGCTGATCGAGAACCTCTCTCCGGAGCTGCGCGAGGTCGTGGACAACTTTGGAGGTTCCTTCAACCGCGAAAGCCCGACGGCACAGGACGGTACAACCCCGGGTTCGCTCCTCTGGAACCAGTGGCACCGCGGCGAATATGGCTGCACCTTTGCCGAGACGCCCGTGCAGTGTGAGCTGCGCATCCACCGTCCATCGTTTGTACTGATTCAGGTGGGGACCCACTTCGAGTCGCGCAACACCGAGTATCTTCGCAAAGTCATTCTGCAGTTGCTCGACGCGGGCGTGGTGCCCATCCTGGCTACCAAAGCGGATAACCGTGAAAAGGATGAACGCATCAACCGCGATATGGCGATGCTGGCCTCGGAATATGACCTTCCGCTCTGGAATTTTTGGGCGGTGGTTTCCGACCTCCCCAACCGCGGGCTTTACACACGAGATGACCGGCCCTTGCAGGGTGATATTTATTTGACGGAGGATGCACTGGAACGTCACCGCATGACAGGACTTGCAGTGTTGAATCTCGTCTGGCGAGCGGTGACGGACAATTAACCACGTAGGGAACGGCAGCTGCCGTTCCCTACGTGGTTTAGGCGTTCAACCCTTTAATGGTGGGGCGTCCCTGTCGTAGACAAACACCTGGATATCCAATCCCTCGTTGTTCAACAATTCGATCGCGGGCATGAAGGTGGCGTCCTTAATGTTTTGCATATCGCCGGCGGGCGCATAAACGCTCAGACGCGCCTCCTCGTCTGACATCTTCACGGATTTGATCTCTGCCCCCGGGCCGGCAGTTTTGATTTTGTCACTCATTTGCTGAATGGCTTCATCACGGGACATAAACTACTCCACATATCCGTGTTGTTGCAAGCCCTGAAGGCAAAGCAACATCTGCGCTCGGGGCGAGCGCTACGTATGGCACGCGCTTCGACTGCACTCCTCCGCGAGCACTCGTCACTCCGCGCAACGCGGAGTTACTTTGCCATCTTGGCAACGGTCACGCCGGCGCCGCCTTCGCTGTCTTTTGGCTCTTCGTACGAAGCAACATAGGGGCTGGACCTGAGTGCGTTGCGGACGGCTTCGCGCAGCTTGCCCGTCCCTTTGCCGTGGACGATCCGTACGAACAGCAAGCCTGAAGAGTATGCCTTTTCCAGGTAGCGATCCAGTTCCTCAAGCCCGTCTTCGACGAGTTTGCCGCGCAGGTTCAGCTCGATGCCGGGAGATTTGGTGCTGGTCAGAGCCGCGCGTCCGCTGCCTTCTGTTTCAAGTTTTCTTTCTTCATTCTTCTTTTCCTCGGGACGCTCTTCCTGGCGACTCTTCCTGACCAGATCCGCCAACCGCGCCCTCACACGCAGACTCCCGATCTGCACTTCCGCATCCGATTCACCCAAGGCGGTGATCACGCCCTCGGTCTTCAGGGTGTTAACAGTGACGCGCTCGCCGAGGGATAATGGACGATTGACGATGGACGTCGATGGTCCACGGTCCACGGTCGATCGTCTCTCCACGGGCGCTTCGATCTTTTGCTCAACTTGCTCAACCTGCTCTTCGATTGTTTTGATCGCGTCCAGTGGCTGCTTGGCTTTTTTCAACTGAGACTTGAGCGAGTCGATATTCCTTCTGAGTATCGCGACTTCGAGCTCACCTTCGGCGCGGGCTTTGGCTAACACGTCACGGCGCTCATCTTCGATCTTCTCGAGTCGCTTTTCCAGCTCTTTCGTCTGTGCTTCGAGTCGATCGCGAGCTTTCTCGAGTTTCTGGCGCTCGCGCGAGGTGCGATTGCGTTCCTTGCGGATGTCGTCGAGCAGTTTGTCGGCTCGCAGGTCGTCTGGATTGATTTCGGCTTTAGCCGATTCGATGATCGGCTGCGGCAGACCGAGTCGCTGTGCGATGAGCAATGCGTTGGAGCGTCCGGGAAGTCCGAGGGTCAGATGATATGTCGGTCGCAACGTCTTGATGTCGAATTCGAGTGAGGCATTGACCACACCTTCGGTCGAATGCGCGAAGGTCTTGAGTTCTGGATAGTGTGTTGCGACCAGAGTCGTGCATCCCGTCTCAAGCAGGAAGTTGAGAATAGCGCGTGCCAGTGCCGCACCTTCCTGAGGATCGGTGCCCGCACCCAGTTCGTCGAAAATGACGAGCGAGCGCTGATCGATCTCCCTGAGAATCCGAATGATGTTCGTGATGTGACCGCTGAACGTGCTGAGCGATTGCTCGATGGACTGCTCATCTCCGATGTCGGCATAGACCACATGGAAGCAGGGCAGCTCCGAGCCGCTCTTCGCGGGGATGTGCAGGCCGCTCTGGGCCATGAGCACCAGCAGACCGACCGTTTTGAGCGAAACTGTTTTACCACCGGTGTTCGGACCAGTGATCACGATCGCACGTGTGCCCGGCTGGGGATCGACATCGATCGGCACGACCGTCTGCGGATCGAGCAAAGGATGCCGCGCCTGGTTTAAGCGAATGGAGGCGCGCTTGACCTGGGATTGCGTTTCATCCTTCTGCCTTTTGATTTCTAACGTATGCAGCACCGGCGCGCTTGCCTTTAGCTCCTCCGCATACTTCGCTTTCGCAAAGACAAGGTCGAGCATGGCGAGGTTTTCCACCCCGTAGGTGATTTCGTCGCGGTGTTCGGCAATCTGGGCGGAGAGCTCGTAGAGGATGCGCCGCTCTTCGTCGCGCTCCTGCAATTGCAGCTCTCGTACGTGGTTGTTGAGCTCCACGATGGGCAGCGGCTCCACGAAGAGAGTCGCGCCGCTTGAGGATTGATCGTGGACGATGGCTTTAATCTGGCCTTTGAACTCGGCGCGCAGGGGGATGACGTAGCGCCCATCGCGCTGGGTGATGATCGGCTCCTGGAGTTTGTTGGCGGACTCCGTCAGATAGCGTTGCAGCCGCGACATGAGACGATCGTGGGCGATCTTGATCTCGCGCCGCAGTGTGCCCAGTTTGGGAGAAGCGGAATCCAGGACTTCGCCGCGGTCGGAGAGGACGCGCGAGATCGAATCGACGAGCCCATGCGATTCAGGCAATCCCGCCGCGAGTTGGGCAAGGCGCGGATATTCGTCTGTTTTGCGCTCGAGCGATTTCTTCAGCTCGCGGCTCGAGATCAGCGTCGATTTGACATCCAGCAACTGCTGCGGATCGAGGACGCCGCCGCGTGCTGCCAGGTCTGCTGCGGCGCGGATATCGTGCGCGCCGCCGATGCCGATATTGTCATTCGTGGAAAACAATTTCCGCGCCTCACTGGTCTCCGCGAGGCGGGCGTAGGCAAGATCGTACGAATCGGTTGGTGCCAGGGCACGCGCCAGTTCTATCGAGGCAGAGAAATCACAGAAGGCTTTCAGGCGCTCGAGAACTTTTGGATATTCGAGAACAGAGAGGGTTTTTGAATCCATATCAGGTTGATTTAACCACAAGATGGATGTTTAGAGAATGGAACAGACAATTCGAAAGAGATGTATGGCAAAGATTGCGGGCGAGTGGTGCCTAAGTCCTCTTTTATAGCAGGGCAGATTGAAAATTAACGAAATTCAAATTTCGAATACTGCACTCACGCCAACGACTCTATCCAAACTGGATGCAAAGAACAGGCAAAAAACGAAGCCGATGCTGGTGACGCAGCATCGACTTCCAGAGTCAACGTGCCTGGAGGACACAGATGACTTCAGTTTAATGATATCACCTGGTCATCCTCCATACAAGTAGGGGTTTCACCTAGAATGTCGGAAATTCCACGTTATAAGTACATCTTTTCACGAAAGCAGATGCCGCACCCGCCAGACGGGCTTCAAGACCCGGAGTGAGCGCACTATTCCCTATGCCAATGCTCCGGTCTGATCGCATTATCAGGAGCTTTCGCCGGCGCGAAATGGATCACGGTCGATGTGACCTCTCTGATCATCGGCAATGGCTGGATTGAATGATATGGCCGTCAGCCTAGTCGGCCGCGAAGCCGGAACCAATACACTGCAATTGCTCATTCCGGCTTGGTAAAAGCAAAACCAAGCAAAACGCGTGAAATGATCAAATTCAGGATGAAGTACAGGAAATTCCCGGGTCAAACCGAGCTTCATAACAAAACGATTGCAGGGAAATTAGTCCTTAAGTAGCAACTTACAGAAGGGCAAGTGGAAATTTAACGAAATTTAATTTTAGGATACTACACTCGCAACAGGTTACAGGCGCAAACGTAATCTCCGTTTCCAAAGATCGAGAATGATTAGAATGCCGCCTGCACCTGAAATGGTCTGAACATCTACGGACCATAGCATACAAACGAAGCCGGTGCTGGTGACGCAGCACCGACTTCCATACTCAAAGTGCCTGGAGGACACAGATGACAACTTTTAAACCTATCGTCTGCCTATTCTGCAAACAGGGGGCCCATACCAACGGGTGCAGCCAAGCTCTCCATGTTTTGAAAACAAAACTTCTGGTCCGGATTGATTCCTGACTCCTTTGCCCGGGCTGGCAAAGGTGATCAAACCGAAAGCCTCAACTGGAAAAGCATTTCCGGGATCGTGTTCCCTGCTCTTTACCAGAATCCATGGAATGCGCCGAAATACAAGAAGGAGACCATTAATGTTCACAACCACCCGAAGCTCAACACCGCAAGCGCTACGCTGGATGCGTCGCCTCATGACCATGCTTCTGATCATTTCGAATTTTGCAACCGTCATGATGGCAGACGCTGCGCCGGCACAACAGGATTCGCAGCCATCGTTCCCCATCCGGGCTGCGTTCTACTATCCCTGGTTCCCCGAAGCGTGGAACCAGCAGGGCTTCAATCCGTTTACGAATTACAACCCCTCGCTCGGCTTTTATGATGCCAGCCAGACTGTGACCCGGCAGCATATTGCCGCGATGCAGTACGGCGGCATCCAGGCGGGCATCGCCTCCTGGTGGGGGCAGGGATCGCGGACCGACGGCCGGATTTCAGGTTTGCTTCAGGCTGCCGGTGGGACCAGCTTTCGCTGGTCGATCTATCATGAGAACGAGAGCCAGGGCGATCCGTCTGTGGATCAGCTCAGAAGTGACCTGACCTACATCCGTGATAAATACGGTAGCGATCCAAGTTTCCTGCGCGTGAATGGGCGCTTCGTGGTGTTTGTCTATGCCGCAGGCAACGACGGCTGTGGAATGGCGGATCGCTGGAAGCAAGCCAACACGGTTGGCGCCTATGTTGTGCTAAAGGTGTTCGCGGGTTATCGAAATTGTGCCAGCCAGCCAGATAGCTGGCACCAGTACAGTCCGGCGGTGGCAACCGATAGTCAACAAGGCTTTTCGTATGCGATCGCACCGGGCTTCTGGAAGAAGGGTGATGCCGTCCGCCTGGCGCGTGATCTCAACCGCTGGCACCAGAATGTGCGCGACATGGTTGCCTCCAGGGCGCCCTGGCAATTGATTGCGACCTTCAACGAATGGGGCGAAGGGACATCTGTCGAGAGCGCCGCGGAATGGGCGACCGGTTCCGGGTACGGTGCCTATCTCGACGCGCTTCACAACAACGGCAATGGCACGCCTGCACAGCCGACTCAAACGACACAATATAGAGCAACAGTACCGCCCACACAGACGAGTCAGCCGACAGCAACCAGCCTGCCTCCTACACAAACGCGTCAGCCGACCAGTGTGCCCCCGACTCAAACGGCACAACCGACAATGACGAGTGTAGCACCCACGCAACCCGGTGTCACCAATGTGGCCCCTACGCAGACGTCTGCAGCACCGACTTCACCTGCGCTTCCCACTGCCACTGCCACGAGAAACCCTGCCGTCAGCCCAACCGTGACCTCTGTGCCCACTTTCACTGCCAGCCCGATGCCCAGTCCGTCCAGAACCGCGGCCCCAAGCGGTCCTGGCGATCCCGTGATTGGCGCGGCGGGCGACATCGCCTGTGATCCCAGCAGCAGCAGCTTCAACGGTGGAAATGGCACATCGGGGAGCTGCCGTCAGAAGGCTGTCTCGGATGTGATGCTGAATTCCAACTTAACCGCGGTCCTCGTCCTCGGCGATGTCCAATACGAAGACGGCGCGCTGACGAAATATCAGCAGTCTTACGATCCTAGCTGGGGCCGCATGAAAAATATTACCCGCCCGGCCGTCGGCAATCACGAATATCTGACTTCTGGTGCCGCCGGTTACTTTTCCTACTTCGGCGCGGCTGCTGGTGATAGGACCAAGGGTTACTACAGTTATAACGTTGGCGCCTGGCATATCATTGCCCTCAATTCGAACTGCAGCCAGGTGGGCGGTTGTGGCACCGGTTCGCCGCAAGAAGTCTGGCTGCGAGCGGACCTGGCAGCCAACCCAAACATGTGTACGCTTGCCTATTGGCATCACCCACGCTTCTCCTCGGGTCAACACGGCAGCAGCACAGCCTACGATATCTTCTGGAGGGACCTGTATGCTGCCGGTGTCGAGATCGTGTTGAATGGTCACGACCATATCTACGAGCGATTTGGCCCCCAGAGCCCGAGTGCCGCGGCAGATCCAAGAGGCATTCAGCAGTTTACCGTTGGGACCGGGGGAAAGAATCACACCACGGTCGTCGCGGTCCAGCCGAACAGCGTGGTACGCAATGCCGATACATACGGGTTCCTCAAGCTGAGCCTGCACGCAACCAGCTACGACTGGCAGTTCGTCCCGGAACCGGGCAAAACCTTCACTGACACAGGCACGCGTAACTGTTTCACCACCTCATCCACGTCGCCGACCTCCGTCCCGGCCGCGACGAGGACGCCGACCCCGAATCCCACAAGCGCGGCGCTCACGCCAACTGCCGGTGGGCCGAACGTGCCGGCTCCCACGCCGACCATCTCCTCCAACACGAACTCTCTTACGTTTGCGCCTGTCTCGGATGCCTATGTTACAGCAGCCATCCCTAACACGAACTACGGCGGTTCGCAGATGATCCGTTTTGATGCCGACCCTGTCGTGCGCGGCTATCTAACCTTCAACGTCCAGGGCTTGAATGCTCCCATTGCCAGCGCCCAGCTCAAGATCTATGCCAACAGCAGTACCACGGTAGGATGCAAGGTCTTTGCAGTTCCGAACGTGGGCTGGGGCGAGCGGACGATCACATACAATAATGCCCCGCCGCTTGGTAATCAGATCGGTTCGATCGGCGCCTTCCGGAGCAGTTCCTGGATCACCATTGACGTGACGCCTCTTGTGACCGGCAATGGTACCTTCAGCCTGGCGATCACCGGCCTCAACGCGACTGCCGTCAGTTTGGCGAGCCGTGAGACTGGTGCCAATGTGCCGCTATTGATTGTCACAACTCGTTAGGAGAAATACGAATAACACATGATTAACCCCAAACTTAAGGAATCCGTCCCCGATTGCACAGAATGTCACAGATTTTGAAGGATATTGCTCTAAAATGAGCGAAACGAAAAGCCAACCCTCGGGACGGGTTGGCTTTTTTTCGTGCAAATTCGTGAAATCCGTGACTAAAAGCTTGAAAGCTTAAATTCGTGGTGTGTCATGTGTTATTGAGCTATGTTGTGCTCCTGGATTACCCTCACCATGACGGGTCCACGAATCCCTTTTAACTCCAGACTGCGAGATTCCAGTTCGCTGCCATCCGTGCCTGCTTTTTCCAGAGCTTGCTCACTGACAATGATCTCACCTGCCGCGGCTTTTGAGGCCAGGCGCGCAGCGAGGTTTACCTCATCGCCGATAGCAGCAATATCCACAAGTCCATCGGCAGCGCCCATCGAGCCGAAGTAAGCGATCCCGGTATGCACGCCAATCCCAACCGGGATGCGCCGTCGAACCATCATCCTCGACATATTCCGTGCGACGTTTAGGGTCCGTTGAACGTAATTCGGACATGCAAAGCCTGCTCCCCAAAACGCGGCAACGGAATCGCCCGCCAGTTTTTCCACCAATCCATCCTCTTCAATAATGGCATTGGTTGAGTCTACGTAGAATCGATTAATCAGACGACTGAAGTCCATCGGACTCATTTGTTCCGAGAGAGCTGTTGAGCCGCGCACGTCCGCGAACAGCATGGACATTTCGACTTCTGCCCCACCGGGGAACCTGCCTGCAAAATCTTCACAGACGCTACAAAACCGCGGATTCAGGCTGGATTGTTTTTTGCCGTATACAGCCCGCACGAAGAAGCTCCCGATTCCCTGGAAGGGCGCGTGGCAAAATTTGCAGCGCGGTTCGTGAGGCAACAACCGAAGCATGCGATGAATACGCTTTTCAGCGCTAAACGCGCTGGTTGTGAACCATTCGCGCCATAACTCATCCGCCATCGATTTGTTCTCGTTCATATTTTACGTACTGTGACTACCAGTCTTATTCCGAAGATGTCAGCAGGAAATCATCAAAATTCACATTTGCGGATGGCGCTTTGTCGCCGCTCCAGGTGAACAGCCCCACCCGGCCTGTCCCGTAGGTGCTATCCGTCACGGAAGCGATCTGCTTTCCATCCACGAAGAGAGTCAGCCTGCCATTGCCGCATTCCCCACTGACGCGGTAGGAAGAGGCATTGCGCGTGATCAGCTCTGAATCAGCCCACGCACCATCCCCTGTGAGGAAGACGTCTGATTCGCCGTCCGTGGCTTTGATGATCGCGTACTCTCCGCCTGGCGTTGCCGCCAGATAATAGAAGGACCAATCCTTTGGCTGCTGGGCACAAATGAATCCAAATGCCGTCGTGGGATCGGTATCATTGGTGTTGACAGTTACTTCCATGCGGACATTCCGATAGTCCTCATCATTCGGCGTGCTCCAGATGACAAAGTTCTCCCGGAAGACCTGCATATGCAGCGTGTTGTCCTGATACTCCACAGAGCTGTCTGTGTCGGTAAGGGTCCCCCAGTTGCCGTCATTGGAAAAGTCATCCTCGAGCAGGATTTCGCCGGTATTGATCACAGGCAGGGTTGCCGTTGGCAGAGGTTCGTTGGTTGTCGTGGGAGGAACGATATATATGGTCTGGGTGGGAGGCGGAGGAGTGGAAGTGGAGGCACCCCGCAGATTGGATGCCATAAGCGCTACCCCTCCCAGCCCGAAGAGAGCACAGGCACCGATGAGACACCCGGCGATCCAGAGCGTCGGCATCCCGGCTTTGGAGGCGGTCTTCGTCCCGGGGACAGGCTTTTGCTGCGTCTGGGCGCCGGTCGTTGTGCCCGCTGGTGGGACCGTCCTTACGTCGGGCGCACGCTGAACCGTTTCCCTGGACTGCAGCGCGCGCTCCCAGGCTGCCACAAATTCTGCCGCGGTGGCAAACCGGTCCCGCGGGTCCTTTGCAAGCGCTTTGAGGAGTACCTGCTCTATGACCGGAGGGATATCCGGTTTGACCAGCGAAGGTGGAGGCAAAGGATCGCTGATATGTTTGAAGAGGACAGCCAGAGGGGTTTCCGCGGTAAAGGGAACGCTGCCCGTGACCATCTCATACAGGATGATACCCAGCGAATAAATGTCCGAGCGCTGGTCCACGGGATGTCCCTGCGCCTGTTCCGGGCTGATATAGGCCGGCGTGCCCATGATCGCGTCGGTCTGCGTCAGGCGCGGAGAGGCGCTCTCCAGGAGCTTGGCGATCCCGAAATCGGTGAGGAATACATTCCCATGCGAATCGATCAGAACGTTGGCGGGTTTCAGGTCGCGATGGACGATGCCCCGGCTATGTGCGTAACTCAGCGCCTCCGCAAGCTGTGTGAATAATCTGTCAATATCGCTCAGGGGCAGCGGGCGGCCCTCGATCATCTTTTCCTTAAGTGTGCCTGCATCCATATAGCGCATGACGAAGTAGGACACGCCGTCGCTTTCCCCGTAATCGAAGACCGGCAGGATATGTGGATGCTCCAGCTTGGCGATGATGCGCGCCTCCTGCTGGAAGCGCGTCGCAAACTCCTTGCTCTCTGCCAGCTGGCTGGGCAGGACCTTGATCGCTACGTAACGATCGACGGACGGCTGGTAGGCTTTGTAGACCGTTGCCATCCCGCCTCTGCCAATTTGATTGATGATGCGATAGGGACCGAGCATTTGCCCGGGCTGAACAGTATCCATGCCGCTCTCCTCTGTGACGTCCCCATTCTACGCTGGATTGAATTGAAATTCAAATTGCATTATCCGGTCAAAAGGGTTTGTTGGCTTTCAACGAGAACAATAAAGGGATCATGTTGTGCTCCCGCGTGAAACGCCAGTACCCGTCTTCTCCCTTGACCATCGTCGGGAATTTTGCGCGCAGCGCGATCGGAAACTCATGCAGGAATTCAATCCGCAGACCCGCCTCGATCAGCGAGTTGATCACCTCTCCCAGGCTGTGATCCCACATGTAATAGGTCCGTTTCTCGCCCTCGAAGTCCGTCGCATACGAACCGGCGGTCTCGGCCCTGTAGGGCTCTTCCGTGAAGAAATATGGATTATCCACCTTAATACCCTGCTCCGGATCCGAGCTAAAGACACGCATGAACGGATGGTCCTCCACAATATAGAAGAACCCGCCTGGATTGAGAAAATGGGCAATGACCTGCGCCCAGCGACGCAGGTCTCTCAGCCAGTGCAGGATGCCATAGGAGGTAAAGACGATATGAAATCGATCGTCCAGGATATCCGGAAGCGTCAGAACGTCGGAGCAAATAAATCTCGCCGGGATCTCCAGTTCCCGGCCCAGAGATTGCGCCAGGGCAATGGATTGATTCGAGAGGTCCACCCCCGTAACGGCAGCTCCATGCCGCGCCCAGGCGAGAGTATCCAGACCAAAGTGACATTGCAGGTGGAGTAATTTTTTGTTGAGCACATTTCCCACTTCCTCCAGCTCGATGGATCTCAGGCGCTCTTTGCCTGCTCTGAATCCGTCCAGGTCATAGAATGGAGATTTCTCATGTTCGCCGGTCCATTCATTCCAGAGCTTTTGATTGGCTTTCAAATATTCATCCATAACAAATTTCTCCGAACGTTACTATCCTCTATGCTGGTGGTATTTTATCCTTTCCACAGCTTTCCAAAGCAGGTCGCAAAGCCTGATTGACATTCGAGGAACTGAACCTGATTGAAATTATCCTATATTTGTTGTACACTGAATACAGGTTGTGGAGCATCCAAGGCGATGGAAAGCCATACAGAGAAACAAGGAGGTCATCATGAGTGATCGACGGCTTATCCCTTTTAAAGAATCCAGCGTAGGTGAGACCACTCGCAGGCTGGTGATCTTGATCCCGGGCATGGGCTCGGCAATTGAACCCTGGGCCTCGCTCACCACGCGACTCCAAAAAGAACCGGGCTATCGCCCTGAAGAAGCCCACTGGATGTGGTTTAACCACCAGATCCAACCCTGGTCTCCAGGGGATATCGGGCCCTGGTTGAGGCGCGACCTGAAACAACCGGGGTCGCTGGAAATGCTTGTGCGTAAGTTGCGTAATCAGATCCAGGAGCAGTGGGTGAAGCACGGCAAGTACCAGGACGTGGTGCTGATTGGTCACAGCATCGGCGGATTGCTGGCGCGCCGGCTCTATTTATTGGCTGCTGGTGCCGTCCCCCAGCAGACAGCTTCGCCCTGGGGTGACGACGTCAGCCGGATTGTGTTGTTCGCAGCCGTAAATCGCGGCTTCCGCCTCGAGAGCCTGAAGTGGTGGCAACAGGTGGCGGCCCAGTTGGCGCGCGGCCTGTCGCGGCGTGTGTTTTACTTCGAAGAGGCTGTGCAGGGCTCCGATTTTGTCACCAACCTGCGCATCGACTGGATCCGTCACTTCCGCGGCATGCAGGACCGCGCGCCGGATCGTATGCAGGAAGTCAACGCCGGGAAGCGCGGCGTTCCGCTGGTGGTCCAATTCCTGGGTGACGAAGATGAACTGATCGATCCGCAGGACAACATGGATATGCTTGCTTTTCCGAACGGGCAGTTCATTCCCGTGGCGAGCGCCGACCATGCAGACCTCTACCGGCTGGACGTTGCGCCAGACCCCGATGGACGCTATGCCGTGTTGCAGGAGGCATTCACGGGAGACTCCTCCAGCATGAGCAGCGATGACAGCGCCCGTCCCGAGGAATCGCCGATCAAGCGCGTCGTAATTCTGCTGCATGGTATACGTGCCACCAACGTAGATAGCTGGATCAGGCAGCTCGAGGGCAAAATCCGGGAATCCGACCCGGTGGAAACCGACGTCGTGACGCCCACCTACGGGTTTTTCAGCGCTCTGCGCTTCTCGCTGCCGCTGATACGAAAGCGCAACATCCCCCTGCTCCGCGATTACTATACAGAGGAGCTCGCCAAACACCCGCGGGCGGAATTCAACATCATCGCTCACAGTAACGGCACTTACATGCTGGGACACATTCTCAAGCGAACGCCGGGGATGCGCTTCCGGAACGTCGTCCTGGCGGGCAGCGCCCTGCCGCAGGACTATGACTGGGATGATCTGATGGATCCAAATACCGGCGGCGGCACGCAGGTGCGGCGGGTCTTGAATGAGCTGGCAAACCACGACTTTCCCGTCGCGATCCTGTGCAGTGCTCTGCGTGGACTCAATCTGTTTGGCAGAAAGGATATCGGGACGGCCGGGTTTGCGGGCTTTCCAGGATCGTCGGTTCGCAGTGTGGGGTACCATAAGGGTGGCCATAGCCGGGCTCTGCACCCCAGCAACCATAAGCGCCTGGTCGACTTTGTGATGGGCGGCAATCCGCCCGACCCCGACCCATCTGAGCTGGCGGACCGTCCCCTGGTGTTTGGGTTCTTTTCACAGGCAGCTCCGATCCTCGTCTGGGTGGCGCTCGTATTGATCGTTTTGTGGTTTCAGGGTGATATCATTCCAAACTATGTCTTCACCAACGATGCGTTCAACCCCAAGGGTGCATTTTGGACCCTGGTTGGCATCGCCGTCACGATCATTATTGCCGATCGATTGTAGGCAGAGCAAACCGGATCATCGACAGGCGAATCCAGTGTCTGGCCGGGTTCGAAATTGTGTTATACTCCCGGCGCTTCAGCCCCTTCACTCCCGCGAACGGTGCTGGCACAAATCTTGGGAATTGTTTTGATCACTCTGAACACAGCCCGATGAATGCGAGTCGGGCTTTTTTGTTGGGCGAGCTGCACTGCAAAGAGCAGCTTTGATTGGCAAGAAGAAGCTAGACGGAGTCATCGAAACATCCCACATCAGATTGTTGCAGGCGCATAAAACAAACGCCGCGCAACCACGTTATAAGGATTAAGATGACAACCGATTTTGCTTCTTTAAACCTGCGCGAGGAACTCGTGCAGGCGATTACCGGGCTCGGATATGCCGAGCCAACGCCGATCCAATCCGCGATCATCCCGGTTATGCTCTCGGGGGCAGATGTGATCGGGCAGGCGCAGACAGGCACGGGAAAGACCGCGGCCTTTGCGCTCCCCATTCTTCAAAACTTTTCGCCGCAGCGTCATGTGCAGGGACTGATTCTGGCCCCGACGCGCGAGCTTGCTCTGCAGGTCGCCGATTCGATGACCGAGTACGGAAAGCATCTCGATGTGCGCGTCCTGGCCGTCTATGGCGGGCAGCCCTACGGACCACAGATCTCGCGCCTCAACCGTGGCGTGGATGTGGTGGTTGGTACACCGGGTCGTTTGCTCGATCTGATCGAGCGCAACGCGCTGAACATCAAACACGTGCGCACGCTCGTGCTGGATGAGGCGGACGAAATGCTCAACATGGGCTTCATGGAGGATGTGGAGAAGATCCTTGCTGAGACTCCCTCAGAGAGGCAGACGGCGCTGTTTTCTGCCACGATGCCGCCGCGCATCCGTTCGCTTGCCAATCGCTTCATGCGCGAACCGCAGCATGTCAACATCAAGCGCGACACCCTCACCCTTGCCTCCACCGAACAGCGCTACTACCTTGTGCATGAAAACGACAAGACCAACGCCCTGACGCGTCTCTTTGAGGTCGAGCCGATCAAGAGTGCGCTGATCTTTGCGCGGACCCGCGCCGAGACCGCGACCCTGGCGAACGAGCTGGTAGTGCGCGGCATCCCCGCCGAAGCCATCCACGGGGACCTGGACCAGAGCGCGCGCGAGCGTGTGCTGGGACGCTTCCGTGCCAATCAATTGAAGGTGCTGGTCGCCACGGACGTGGCCGCACGCGGGTTGGACATCGAGGATATCTCGCATGTCTTCAACTATCACCTGCCCGACGATGCGGAGGTTTACGTCCATCGTATCGGGCGGACCGGACGTGCTGGCAAAACCGGCGTCGCCATTACCCTGCTCTCGCCGCGCGAAAAACGCCGTCTGCGTGAGGTGGAAGCGCTTACCAAACAACCGATCCAAAAGATGGAGCTCCCCACGAGTGCCGACATCCATCTTCATCGCGAGTCGGAGTTGGTGGAGAAGGTCAAGATCTGGCTCGGGCGCGGACGGTTCAAACGTGAGTTGGAAATGGTGCAGGAGCTGATCGACGCCGGGCACGATCCGCTGAATGTGGCTGCCGCGGCATTGAAGATCGCGCGCGCAGATGAAAAGCAGCGCCCGATCGCAGAGATTCAGGAAGTAAAAGACGAAAGACGCAAGAAAGAATTCCCGCACGATGAAAAACGTGCATCCGCTGAACGACGCAATGGCACAGGAAAGAGATCCGGCTCACGGCCTCGCGGAGATGGGTCGCATGAGGAAGGCATGGTCCGCCTGAAGCTCAACAAGGGCAAACTGCACGGCATCCGCCCGAATGACATCGTCGGCACGATTGCCTTTCATGCCAACATTCCCGGCTATTCGATCGGTAAAATTCGCATTGAGGATAAACACACCCTGGTCGATATCCCCGAGGATCTGGTCGATCAGGTACTGAAGCATAATGGCAATTACCGCCTCGGCAAAGAGAAATTCAGTCTGACGAAAGCAAAGTGACAGGAACCGCTCCCAACAGGGAGCGGTTTTTTATGGAGTTTGTGTGAGTTGACCTGGAAATGAATGAGAAGCCGACTCAGCCCGTGGGTTGGCTTCGTTGCTGATCCATGTTTACCATTTCGCATTTTTTATCACAGATCGAAAAACATAACAGTGCTACTTTTTCTGTTTCGGCTCCACGTGCAGGCGGCGAGCGGAGCTGTGTATATGTGAATTTGCAAAATTAACGGATAAGACATCTATTTCATGACCTTCACGTTGATCATGCCCGTGTTCATGGCGCCATAGAGCCTTACCCACAACAATAAATAGGCTTCGGTGCCTCGGGCGGTGGAAAGATCACCGAGATCGAAGATGTGGATCCAGCCGAACGTTCGGAGCAGTTCCGTGATCTGCATTTTGGCGTCCGCATCGTTCGCGCTGATAAAGACGTGATGGTCACCGTTCGCGACTTCCAGCGGATGTGTCATCACTCGCGCGGTTACGGTGTTGAGTGTTTTCACCACTCGGGTCATGGGGAATGCGCGCTGGATCTGCTCGGCAAGCGAATCTTTGCCAAAGACGGTCAGCGACGGAGGAAAACCGTCCGAGAAATCGAGCGGGTTGGAGACGTCGATCAGGATCTTGTCCGCCAGATTGTTCTCGCCTGCCATCGTCAATGCGCTCAGCGATCCCGCGCCGTTCGTCGCGTTGATCACCATGTCGCCGTGGGCAGCCGTCTCTGCAAACGAACCGATCAACACGCGTTGATTGGACGATTGCCAGCCTCTCAGCTTATCTGGGTCGCGCGTGCCGATCACGACATTGTGCCCTAGCTCCGCCAGCCTTGCGCTGAGTCCCTGTGCCACCATGCCTGAGCCTAACACTCCCATTTTCATGGGCCGTTCTCCTTGTTAAAACCTCTTACTCGAGGTGAGGATCGTGAGTGGATTTTACCCCTTGCGGGGGGACGACAGCCGTGTGCGCCTTTCACTGATTTCCTGCAACGCTTGCGGATGGGTGGATCAGTCTTGCGTATCCTCGATCCTAAACTGCCCTTCCTTCCAGCTTCTATACTTCCTAAGATCGCGTTCCACCAGCATGAGCAGCGCACCGATCACGGTTGCATCGTCCAGCGCGCCGATGATGGGAAGTACATCCGGGACAAGGTCCAACGGGTTGAAAACATAGATCAGTCCGAACACGACCGCCGCAATCGTCCCATAGAGAGCCTGGCGGTATTTGCCTGCCCGCCAGTCCCTGACCAGTGCAGTCAACACCTTGCCGTCTTCGATAAAACGCTTTAAGGGACCCCGGGCGCTGAATTTCTGATTGATCTCTTCGGACCGTTCCGCGACTGTTTGAATATCTTTGGGTGTGACTTTTTCTGCACCATCTTTCACAAATTCTTCATCGGGTTTTTTGAACATGCTCCAAACTCCTTTCCTTCCTACAGGAAGAAAGCAGATATCATTTAAGAATAAGAAACCATTCGTTCACGCTGGCTTGAAATATTTGCGATGTAATGGGTGGGGAATGCGAAGAAAGGAGGAAAGCCACCTGGATTTGTATTTTACACCAGGTGACTTTAATCTTCGTGTAGGGATATCCCCCAGGCGTTTGTGAAATCACCCGAGTAATTTGCGGATGTGCTCCGTATGGTCTCTCTCATGCCAGAGGGCGCGCCGCAGCGCTTTGCGCGGACTCCAGATCTCCCCTTCCAGACCGACCACATGGTCCACGCCATCCAGCCTCGGAAGCAGGGAGTTGAAATGCTCCCGGACGACCTGCAATTGTTCTAATGGATCGTCAGGCAGATCGTCTTCCTTTTCGGGGAATGGGTAACCGATTCGTTCCTGATAAAACCATTCCCCTCCGCCGATATGCCTGAGGATCCCGTCGATATTCCAGCGTTCGTCTGGATATGCCCGGGATCGTATTTCGGCATCCAGCGCGCCGACAACGCTCATCAGGTCCGCCCGGCTCCAGGCGAGCATCTTCAACGCCCGTTCGATCTCGTGCGGGAGGAGTGGCTTCCAGTCATAGAGAAAAAAAGACTCGACCATATACGTGCCCCGGCCTCGTTCGCCGCGCTCGAAGGCAGGCGTGATGAAATAGGCATCGAAGGTTTCCTCGAGGCTGACTTCCACCACCTCATCCAGCCAGGGCTCTTCGTGCTGGGCGATCCATGCTTTGTACTCCCGGGCGGCCATGAGAAAGTTCTTCTGCGCCTCCACGCTGTCCTGCCCGTAGGCAAAACAACCGGGATGGTCCAGCCCCCAGGCGATAGTGCGGTCTTCATTGTTGTTTTCGATCCCAATCCGAAAAATCATTGCTTCTCTCCTGACAGGTTTTTAACATGTACTCTCAGGGTATTATACGTCCGCCATGGGTATCCGCCACAGGAAGAAAGAATGGTTCTCTGGTTTTTGATGGGAAAGTTTTGCCAGTAGTCCCCAAAGGGGATGCTATTGCACTGCCGCCATATCTAGGGGTGTATCACGGCAAATCCTGGAGAGCCGAAAGAATGTCATGCAATTACACGGAAAAAGCATTGAAACAGAGGGAAATTTACACTATACTCCATGTAAGCCTGTACTCGAGACAAATTATGGGATCAGGCAGCGGGGAACTCATACCCTTTATCGCAGCAAAACATTGCTCAAAATAATGCTTTATTCGTCATTGTGATGCCTGACAGGCGCACTTATGAAAGAGGAGACGATATGCGCAAAAATTTAATACTTTTCATAGTGTTTTCTGCTTTTCTCGTAACCATGTGCGGAGGGTTCGCGGAAAGAGAGCTTGCCAATCCCATCGATGGGCTCAGCTGCCAGGCGGTGACAGGTTCTGGTCAACGTGCCATGGAATGCTTCTATACCTGTCCCGAAGGAACTGTGGGGCCAATTCTCTTCGAGGGAGATCCATCTCTGTCACTCTCAAAAGGCGATTTTGACCGTAGATATTGTGAGAACGTGCCTCAATCGACTTCCACGGTACCGGCTTCTCCTCCCTCTCCCTCCCCCTCTCCTACAGACTCGCCAACCGAAGAGGCGACCGCCACCGCCGTCGTCCCTGTCACTGCACAGGACCCGTTGCTGGCGGAGACCGTGTCGATGTGTGACCTGGGCGGCAAGTTGATCAATTTCAGGCTTCTTGAACCGTCTCCCGAGTTAGCTGCAGAGTCACTGGACGTTAAAATCGCTGAGCAGGATAGTACCTGCTATGTTAACCCTACAAATCCATCCCTGCTGACCTGTACGCTTCCGAACGATATCAGCTTCCCTGCACAGGTCGTTGTTACTCGGGATGGCGCCGTCGTGAATGATTTCCTTTACAGCGGTATAGGTTGTGCGATCCTGACAACACCCACACCGGCAAAAATAAGAAGCTATCCCTAAGCAGAACATGTTCTTCCGGGATCCATCCCTAGTGCAAGATCGACCGGCAACTTGCCGGTCGGTTTTGCATTCAGCCGCGAGCTTGAAACCCGCGCAATCCGTGTATGGTGGCTTCATCCAGCTCGAGCACGATCTCCGTGTAATTTTCGATTAAAGCAATAATCGATTCGCGCGGACCCTGCTTCCACTCGTCGCTGCCATAAAAGTCATTCTCGCTTTCCTCACGCTGGGCAAGGCTATCGAAGCGCCGCATCAGAAAGTAGGAATCCTGGTCGTGCAGCGACAGACCATACGCCACGACATCCACATTCCAGCGCTGGAGCAGTGGAAATGCCTCATCGAGGAACAGGCGCTGGAATTCCTGACGCGTGCCTGGCTTTAAATTGTAAGAGCGGATCTCAAGAACGTGACTCATAAGCGTCCTCATCACGGATAACCTGTCCGGTCATTGTAGCATGAACAGTTTTTACATGAGAGTTTCGACCAGAGCGTGATTATGAGTCAGCCTCGTATTCCTCGTCGACTCCCGCGCCGTGCAGAAGGGATTGGCGGGAGAGTAGGGTCAACGGCAAAGATCCCGCTGCCTGAATGCAAGCGAAGCCGGGACCGAAAAACTTAGCACTGCTAAAAAATTTTAGCAGTGCTAAATTCTTTCTATCCGTGACAACTGGCTACCACTCCACCCAGTCCCCCTTCGGGTGCACCCAGACGGAGTCCGCGGCTTCGGCGGCGAAGAAGTGATTGAAGCTCGCCAGAAACTCTTCATCACCATAATACTCGCCCATACCTTCACCGTTCATCCAGACGTCTACCCCAAAGTATTCTAACGCTTCCGGGGAATCCGGAGCCGCCAGGCGGAAGTAGGCTTGGTGGGAGAGCATGCCCAGTTGACGCCCCTTGCTGATGGTTTTGGTCATAGCGGTGTTGTGCAGTTCTCTTGCCTCCTCCTTTGAATTCACCGTGCCGCGTACCACCGCAACGATCCGGTCGTTGTTCCCAAATGGGGCAGGGATGTGAAAACTCGTAAAGCCCTCGGCGGGCGCCCACACCACCGGGTCACGTTCGCTGAAGATCATGGCGCCGCCCTCCTGGACTTGCTTGTCGGCGAAGAAGGTATTCAGTCCCTCGATGCTGTACCAGAGGTCCATGATCAGGAACTCACCGGCGCCGCTGGATGGCGTGTGCCCGTTGTGCGGCAGGGGTACGTAGACCATGTGGCTCACATCCCCCAGAGATTTTGCAGCCGCGACACCGTTCGGGTCGCCAGCGGTCATATTGTGGACGTTGCGTGCCGCCTCCAGTGTGTCGGGGGAGAGCGTGCCGCGGATGGTCAGCAAATATAGAGTTAAATCGTTCATGGTTTTCTCCTTTTGCGTTGGATAGAGTCCGTCTGTTTTTATTCTTTAATTATGTAGACGGTGAAACTCCCCCGGACTCATCGGTCAAACCATGAGAGGCAGACCGAATTTGGAGAAAAGCTGACCATCAAAGGTCAGGAAGTCGTTGATCTCGCGGATCGATCCATGTTCAACCGCAAGAATGTGCAGAGCCGCGGCGCGGTAGATCCCCTGCGGATCCATCTGATACACGGCGAAGGAAGGCGACCCGTTGAAGCGGACAGGAACCAGTCGGACCCGGAACGGATCGAACATCCTGAAGAGCCCGCCCTCGAGGAAGGTTTGCACATCCGCGCGCCCGCCGAACCAGACGGGCAAGGGCGGCATGGTCAACGCCACATCCTCCCGCAGGACGGCAACCAGCGCCGCTGAGTCGGCGGCTTCCCAGGCAGAGACGTAGCGCGCCAGGAGCGCCGAAAGTTGTTCGTTCAAACGCGTCGGGGCGGTCTTTCGTTCTCCCTGCTTCATGGTCTCGCGGGCACGCTGCAGGGCGCTGTTGATCGCGGCGGTCGTAGTATCGAGGATCTCCGCGGCTTCCTTTGCGTTCCAACCCAGCACGTCACAGAGAAGAAGCGCTGCGCGCTGGCGGCCCGGGAGTTTTTGCAGGGCTGCTACAAACGCCAGCGTGATGCTTTCCCGGACTTCGTAACGGGCTTCGGGATAAATGCTTGGCTGTCCATCGATGTATTCGTCGGGGAACGGTTCGACCCAGATGACTTCCTTCGAGGGCGGAGGCAGCTCCTTTGTCGGGTCGCCGCGCGGGTACAGTTCCTTCGAAAGCCCGCGCACACGGCGGCTGTCAAGGGCGTCCAGGCAGGCATTAGTCGCCACTTTGTACAACCACGTCCGCAGGGAGGAGCGTCCCTCGAAGGAATCGAGGTGCTTCCAGACGCGCACCAGGGTTTCCTGCAGCATATCCTCGGCGTCTTCAAAGGAACCAAGGATGCGGTAACAGTGAACCAGAATCTGTTTGCGATACGGATCGATCAATTGAGCAAAGGCTTCCTGATCACCCCCACGGGCTGCATTCAGATAGATGGTCTCAGCATGGGTCATGTCGAACGATTTTTACCTTTCTGTTTCGATGTTTGCTGCGGAAATAATCTTTCCTAATATTAATCTGCAAATCGGATAAATCCTATATACTTGTTAACTATCGTACTGGGAACTCTTTCGCAGCGTCAACAGGTCCGGGTTTTCAAAATTTCACAGGTGGGAAGTAAACTTATTTTTCCAAGGAACGGAAGGCAAACTATAAACGCAAACCTAATTCAATCGCAGGAAGCGGAGCATATCCGCTGGCAGCCGATCGTTGCCAAATATGCAAAACCCCACCTGGGGCGCAGTCTCTGGCAGATCGCAAATACGTTAATCCCCTATTTCGTTTTGTGGGGCCTGATGATCTGGAGCATTCAAATCTCCTATTGGATCACACTGGCGCTGGCGTTCCCGGCAGCGGGCTTCCTGATGCGGACCTTTATCATCTTCCACGATTGCGGACATGGTTCCTTCTTCAAATCCCAGAAGGCGAATGATTTTGTGGGACGGATTACCGCCTTTTTGAACTTCACGCCTTACTATCGCTGGAAGCACGACCATGCGATCCATCATGCCACTGCCGGTGACCTCGACCGGCGCGGTACCGGTGACGTGTACACGATGACTGTCAGGGAGTATCTCGTTGCGCCGTGGTGGAAGAAGACCGCCTACCGCATCATGCGCAATCCGTTTGCCCTGCTGGGCGTAGGACCCCTGCTGGTCTTTGTCATCACTCAGCGGATTCCGCCTGCGAAGGGACGACGCGAGCAAAGCAGTGTCTGGTGGACGAATTTTGCCCTGGTGGTGGTGATCGCCCTGATGTGCTGGTTGATGGGGTGGAAGACCTATCTCATGGTACAACTGCCGATCCTCATGATCAGTACAACGATCGGGATCTGGCTCTTTTACGTGCAGCACAATTTTGACCCGACCTACTGGGACAACCACGAAGGCTGGGAATTTGTGAAGGCAGGTTTACAGGGCAGTTCCTTTTACAAGCTGCCGCTCATCCTGCAGTGGTTTAGCGGGAACATCGGTTTCCATCACATCCATCACCTGAGCGCGAAGATCCCCAACTACAATCTGCCCAGATGCTATTATGAGAACCCCCTGTTCCATGTGGAGCCATTAACGATACGAGCCAGCCTCAAGTCCCTGTCTTTGCGGCTCTATGATGAAGAGCAAAAGATGCTGGTCGGCTGGGATGGACTCAGACGTTATCAGACACAAAAAGTGGAAGTGATGAATACCTAGAACGGAAGACATGATTACCCCCAAACTTAAGGAATACCCCACCGATTGCACTGATTGTCACAGATTTTGAAGGATATTGCTCTAAAATGAGCGAAACGAAAAGCCAACCCGCCCAGAGGGTTGGCTTTTTTTCGTGCAAATTCGTGAAATCCGTGGCTAAAAGCTTGAAAGCTTAAATTCGGGGTGTGTCATGTCTTGTATGAACCAGGAGAAGAACTATTTCCGCTATCTCTATACCAGACCCTGCTCGATCATTGTCTGCGCCATTTCGACGATGGTTCCTTCATAGGGGCGCGGCTGCCATCCCAGAACGGACCGGGCCTGTTCGGTGGAAAGGGAATGGTGCCAGCCGAGTGTATCGACAACAGGCTTGGTCTTGGGGACGAAGACCGCAAAGAAACGGACCAGCCAATCCGGCAGGACCCGGGTGGGGACACGATAGCCGCGGCTTGCGAAGTTTCGATCCAGGATCAGAGCAAATTCCTGCAATGGGATCGAGGCGCCGTTTGCGATGAATCGTTTGCCCGCAGCCTCGGGCGTGATCATCGCCTGTTCGATCATCTCCACCACATCGCGGACGTCCACCAGATTGAGCTGGGTACGCGTCAGGCCAGGGATCTCACGCCGCAGGAGAGTCCCGAACCATTCCGTGGACGTGTGATGGCGGTTATCCAGCACAGGACCAAAGACATTGGAGGGGTTGACGGAAACCAACTCCAGGCCGTTCTTGTTTTCCGCGCTCCGGATGAACTCCCACGCGGCCTGTTCTGCCAGAGTCTTGCTCTTTGCATAGGCGTACTTTGTTTTGCCGGTGTCGGTCCAATCTGATTCGTTGAATTCCCGGTTCTCTCGCTCGTGTCCGCTTATCACCGCGGCAACCGAGGAAACCAGCACCACGCGTTTGACGCCAGCTTTCTGTGCCGCGCGCAGGACGCGTAGCGTTCCCTCCCGGGCCGGGATGATCAATTCATTCTCATCCTTCGGCGCCTCGGTGGGAAAGGGGGATGCAACATGCAGGACAAAGTCACAGCCGGCAGCCGCCTGGTCCCAGCCTTCATCCTTTGTAAGGTCCGCAGGGATAAACTGCAGGTTTTTGGTGTCTGTGTGTTTTGCGAGAGTCTGGCGTACCTTTTCCCCCTGTTCCTGAGTCCGTACCGTGGCGCAAATGTTGTAGCTGCGGTTTAGGAGGTGTAATACCGTATGCAGACCAATAAATCCATTCGCGCCGGTCACCAGTATTTTTGTAGCAGCGGGCTCAATTGCCATTAGAACTGCCTTCCATGGAAATAAAATGAATAGACTAGGAAAACATTATAGTCCATTCAGGCATTCATTCAGTTCGTTGGTGTGACCAGGCATCATGCACTACAAAAAATCCCTCATGAGCTTAGGCGCGAGGGATGCGTTTGGACGGATGGAAATCTTCAATCTGAAGATGGGCTGATCCCAGATGAGCACATCGATTCGTGTCAGCCTTTCAATTCATAGTTCGTAACAATCGTTTGAACCTTTTTCACCTGTGATTCCGTCAATGGACCAAACTGCATGGACCCGGCGTTTTCCGTGACCTGCTCCACCGATTTGAAGCCAGGGATGGGCACCATGCGTTCGTCCAGCGCCCAGATGTATGCCAGGGCGCCCTGTGCCATGGTCCGCCCGTTGGAGGTGAAGATCTCTCGGAGTTCGTCTACGATCTTCAGGCGCTTTACGACCTCGGGGTTGGAGAAATTCTCCCGAGAGCGGATGTCGTTTTCCGGGAAGGTGGAAGTGGAATTGAACTTACCCGTCAGAACCCCTTTGTTGAGCGGGTCCTTGTTGATGCCTGCCAGATCAAAGTCTGCGCAAACCTTGCGCATGCCCGGATTGTCGTAGATCGCGTTCAGGCGGAATTGGATGGAGGTGCAGTGTTCTCCTGCTGCAAACTCGCGGGCGCTGTCGACAATATCTGTGCTCCAGCCATACCAACGGATCTTTCCCGCTGAAACCAGGTCTTCCAGAACGGACTGCAATTCCAGAGCCAGTTTGGGGTCGTAGCCTCCCTCGTGTAACTGGTAGATGTCGATGAAATCAGTCTGCAGGCGGCGCAGGCTGTTCTCCACATCCGTCCGCACATTCTTGATGATCTGCGCGGCGTCTCCGTAAACGGACTTTTCCTTCTCATTGACAATGTGCCCAAACTTGGTGGCGATGACAACTTTGTCGCGTTTGCCTTTTAAAGCCCGTCCCAGGATCACTTCGCTGTGCCCCGCTCCATAATTCGCGGCGGTGTCGAAGAAATCGACCCCCAACTCCATGGCGGTATGAACGGCACGAATGGATTCATCATCGTCTGTATCGCCCCAGCCTGCAGGGAACGATTTTTGTCCCGGCTGGTCCCACGTCCACGGGCCGCCGATCGCCCAGCATCCCATGCCCAACGCGCTCACTTCCAGCTTGCTTTTGCCCAACGTTCGTTTCAGCATTTCGCACATCCTTTTTGTAGATTATTCAGCCCACAGCCGCTTCTCGTGATACAGAAATTCCCTCATCAGCTCCGGCACGATCCAGGCGTATTCCTGGCGAAGCGAGCCTTCCATGCGGGTGATGCCCTGGTGCCAGGCGAGCGCCTTGACAATGGATGCCACTGGCTTCGAAACCTGATAGGCACGCATTAATTCTTCCTTCGATGCGTATTTCTGAAATGGCTCGAGGTAGAGGTCGAGCAGCTCTGCCATTTCCGGCGTGAAGGAATAATCCTCCAAGTCGAGCGCGATCTCGATGCTTACGAAAAACGTTCGCAGGGATGTGAACGGATGCGCAACGCTGGCATCGCCCCAATCGAAAAAGGTAATCTGTCCATCTTTGACCAGCACATTGCCATCATGAAAATCCCCATGGTTGAGAGATTCGGGGATACCATAGGCGGCGAGCTCCGCACAGATCTGCTCGAAGTGCGAAGCCTTATCCTTCACATCCTGCCACTCGGCGGAGGTCAGGCCCTTCTCCTGATCGATCATCAGGCTTTCTTTATCCGCAAGCAGTTCCGTAAACAGCCCGGGCAAAACGCTCAGCCGGTGATCCGGCAGGCGCAGGGAGAGCATCTCGGTGACGTGGTCCGCCAGCCCGATCTGCACCTCGGCGTAGCGCGCGATGACCGGCTTCCACGGTGCGATATCCTTCACCGGGCGGATGGAGGCACGCAGCTGTTCGCCGCCGTCGCGCATCAGCATCCAGCCGCGCCCGGCCTCGACCGCGACGAACTCGGGCATGCAATCAGGGAACCAGCGCGCCAGAGACTGCGTCAGCGCGGCTTCGTAGATCGTCTCATGCGCAGTGGCTTTGAAAAACAATGTCCCCTGATCTGTTGGGATATGCAGCACAGTGGACCAGGCGTAGGTGTGTGGTTGCTCGATCTCACCCGTGATCAGGATTCCTTGACTTTGCGCCTGTGTGTGGATCCATTGTGTCGCCTGTTTCCGCCACTCGGGATCCTGCCAGACGAGTTGAGCTTGATTTGACATATCACTCCGGAGATTATTTGTTTGAGACAAGCAAGGCGAGCCGATATTTGGATGGGTCGATCTTCGTGTCCAAATTCTGAGGATAGGGTGTGATCCCGGCGATCTGGATGGCGTACTCGCCCAGCTCGGTCCGGTTGGTCACGCCTTCGAATTGTACGTTTGGCGACCGTCCGTTCAGGTCCGTGAAAGTTTGGAGCGTAAAGCTGGTGGGTTCCGCCTCCCCCTGCTGAATGGATAGGGACACGGTCACCGGCCCGCTGGCGGCGCATTCGATCTCGCTCGGGCAGCGTTCATCGCTGACCACAGAGTGGAACGTAATCGTCAGGTCCGTGCCTGTCACAGACGCGGACTGTCCGGGAGCCAGAGTCACCTCCGTATTAAGCCCAGCGGGCTTGGGAGTCGATGGCGTTTCCGACTGGCAGGCAGTCAGGAGGCAAATTGCGAATAAAAAGAAGAAAAAATATCTTGCTTTCATGGCCGCTCCTGGAGGATTATAGCATTTTTAGATTCCTACCTGATTCATATCCTTATTTTCTTGACATGTACTATCCGCTATGATATCCTTGCGGTTGTAGGATACCAGTAGTTTGCTTTGGAAGTACCAGGTTGGCTCACGGATCGTCCGTGAGCCGCTTTGTTTTACGCCGTTGAGGCGCTCCGATGCAACACCCAATGAGTACCCTCCATATATTTTTTTTGCCATAAGGAGGCAAACATGTCGGAACGTATCAACGGTACAGTCAAGTGGTTCAACGGGACGAAGGGCTACGGCTTCCTCGCGCGCGATGGCGGCGATGATGTCTTTGTTCACTTCTCCGCAATCCAGGGCGAAGGCTTCAAGAACCTGCAGGAAGGCCAGAAGGTCGAGTTCACTGTCGAACAGGGCCCCAAGGGTCTGCAGGCCA
>Ga0114129_10001528_pt1 | contig 31360 bp, 28 predicted proteins | sample RhiMetdeltSRZDD1_FD_80071 | JGI IMG/M metagenome (GOLD analysis project Ga0114129, IMG submission 80071) | Populus rhizosphere microbial communities from Tennessee, USA - Rhizosphere MetaG P. deltoides SRZDD1 (version 2) (version 2) | ecosystem: Host-associated > Plants > Roots > Rhizosphere >...
ATCGCCCCGACCGCGGCGTCGACGACGGCAGCGCCCAGTCCGACCTCGGCCGCCAGCCCGGGGAGCACGCCGGCGACGGCCTGCCCGGAGCGGACCGGGGGAGCGACGGCCAGCCAGGCTCAGCTCACCGCGATCCGCGTCGCCCATAACCCCGGCTTCGACCGGGTCGTTTTCGAGTTCGGTCCGAGCACCGTGCCAGGCGGCGTATACGGGATGCCGCCCTACCGGATCGCGGTCGCGACCTCTCTGTCTGGGCCGAGCGGGCAACCTGTGCCGATCGAGGGGAGCGCGCTGTTCGGGGTCCGGTTCCAGAACGCGTCGACGGTGGATCCGAGCGGCACCCGCACATACACCGGCGCGACCTCGATCAAGCCGACGACGACGCCGCTGGTCAAAGAGGTCCGCCTCGTCGAAGACTTCGAGCGCGTGATGGTCTGGGGCATCGGGCTGCAGCGCCTCCAGTGCCCCACGCTGCTGACGCTCAGCGCGCCGGTCCGGCTCGTCTTGGATTTCCCGACCCCGCCCTGAGATACTTAGGACTTCACACGCTTTCGAGGGGAGTTCCGTCTTGGCTGAAGCCCAGAAGCTCGCTGTCCGTCCCCGCCAGGTGGTGGGTAAGAAGGTCGCCCAGCTCCGCCGTGAGGGCGTGCTGCCGGGCGTCGTCTTCGGCGGACGCAAGGACTCCACCTCGGTCCAGACCGATCTTCGCTCCTTTGAACGCTCCTACCGCCGCTGGGGCAACACCACCCTGCTCTCGCTCGAGGGCCTCGACGGTGACGCGATCCCAGCACTGATCCACGGTGTCGCGCGCGACACCATGACCGGCCGCCTTCTCCATGTCGACTTCCAGCGCGTGAGCCTCACCGAGAAGACGCACGCCGAGGTGCCGCTGCACTTCGTGCACGAGTCGCCCGCGGTGAAGACGCTCGGCGCCGTCCTCGTCCACGCGCGCGACCACGTCACCGTGGAAGCGTTCCCGCAGGACATCCCGCACGCGATCGAGGTCGACCTCTCACCGCTCATCGAGATCGACGACGCGCTTTACGTTCGCGACCTCGTGTTCGACAAGACGATCGTCAGCATCGTCGACGACCCCGACGAGCTCGTCGTGAAGGCCGTTCCGGTGCGCATCGAAGCCGAGCCGACGCCTGCCGTCGCCGCGCCTGTCGAGGGCGAGGTCCCAGCCGAAGGTGCGGAGGCCGCGGAAGAAGGTGCCGCACCCGCCGCGGCCGGAGCCGCCGCGCCCGCTGCGGCCGCCGGAAAGCCAGGTGCTCCCGCGGGCGCGAAACCAGGTGCGCCAGCGAAGCCCGGTGCGCCCGCCGCGAAGCCCGGCGCTCCGGCGCCGAAGGGCGAGGGCCAGAAGAAGGGCTAGACCCTTGCGGTCAGCGCGTCACGCATGGGCGAGAAGTCATCGGGGCTCGCATCCGGGAACGGATTGTCCGCGCGTTCGAGGCTGCGCAGCTCGGTCTCATCAGCACTCGTTCCGCCGCGCGCGAGCTCCATCGATCGCCGGAAGCGCAGGGCGTGACTGCGGAAACGCTCCACGGCGTAGTCAGCGGCCTGTCCCGTCGTCACGAGGAACGGCCAGTCGCTGGACTGCGCGAGCAAGAGCTCGCGCGTGGCCTGACGCGCAGCGCGTGTCCGCAGCGGATCGAACGGCCGTGATGCGCGCAGCTCGTGGATCTCTCGTGCCATCCGCGCAAGCTCGGTCCACATCCACGCGGTGCGCTCGTTCGCCCAGGTGGTGTGGTCGTTGTTCTTTCCCCACGAGCCTTCGACAAGCTCGATGTGCTCCTTCGCGGGTTGCCGGCGGAGGTACTCCGCGACGCTGAGCGGAGCGGGTCCGCCCGATGCGAGCTCGCGCAGCACATGTCCGAGCCAATCGACCCCTTCGAACCACCAGTGCCCGAAGAGCTCGCTGTCGAAGGTCACCGTGAGCAGCGCGTCGCTGCCGCGCTCAGCGCGGTGGCGCGCGAGCGTGTCGCGCACGAGGCCGACGAAGTGCACGGCGTGCGTGCGTACCCGCTCGGACGCGGTCCCCGGTGAATACGGCTCCTTCGCCCCGAGGCCCGTCTTCTGATCCGTGACGCGCCAGTACCGCAGCCCGCTGCGATCGTCCTTGCGATGGAACTCGCGATACGCCGGCTCGCCGGGGTAGCCCATCATCGCCGACCACACCTGCCCCGAGACCTTGTCGTGCCGCGCGATCGCGACGACGTTCGATTCGCGAACGAGGTACGGACGCAGTGTGTCGTCGGCCGCGGCGATGAGCGGCACGTCGAGCGCGCCACCGCTGCGTTCGCGCTGGAACGCATGGCCCTCGGTGACCAGGCGCTTTCCGCCGAGCAGGGCGGCGTCGGTGAAGAAGTGCGTGAGGCCGTGTGACTCGAGGATGTCCTCGAGCCCCGGCGCGTATGCGCATTCGGGGAGCCAGATGCCACGCGGCTCGACGCCGAGCAGACGACGCGTCGTCCGCGCACCCACGGCGAGCTGCGCGTGTACGGACGCCTGATCGAGGAGCGGCAGATACCCGTGCGTCGCGCCCGACGTGAGGATCTCGACGTGGCCGGTCCGCGCGAGGGACGCGAACGCGGCGACGAGATCGCGGCCGAAGCGACGCACGTAGGCGTCCCGATGCGCCCGATAGAGCTCCGCGTAGAACCGCGCGATCGCTCCGCGCTCGGTATTGCCGTCGCCGACGAAGCGTCCGACGTCGGTGTCGGCGCGATTGATCTGGTCGTCGCAGTACTCGATGAAGCGCGCATCGATGTCGCGATCAGCCAGCTGCTCGATGAGCGTAGGTGTCAGCCCGATCGTGACCTGGTACGGAACGTCGTCGTCACGGAGGTCGTGCAGCAAGCCGAGCAGCGGCAGATACGTGCCCAGGATGGCCTCGTGAACCCACTCCTCGCCGTGCGGCCAACGGCCAGCGCCACGCGCGTACGGCAGGTGCGAGTGGAGGACGAGCGCGAACGCTTCGGTCATACCCAGCGCACGACCTTTGATTCGGTGTCCAGCACGCCATCGACCTCGGCGATGTGATCGATGACCGCATCCATCGCGGCCACGTCGTCACCCTCGACCAGGGCGATGATGTCGGGCACGCCGAACAACGCGTCGGCCCGCACGACGCCAGCGATCCTGCGCAGCTCCGCTACCACGCGCTTGGGGCCGGGGTTCGTCGTGTCGACGAAGACGTATGCCTGGACCTTCTCCCCCATCAGTCCATTGTGGGCTGTTCGGGGACCGCGTTCGCGCCTGACCGCACATGCCCGGCGTGTCATGACAAGTCGACTTGACATCCACGGCTTGACAAGCTAACTTGACACTCGTGAAGAACGCGGTGCGCGATCTGCGTCAGGAGCGGGGTCTTTCCCAGGGCGAGCTGGCTGAGAAGCTTGGCGTTTCGCGTCAGACGATCAACTCGATCGAGACGGAGCGCTACACGCCGTCGCTTCCCCTCGCTCTCGACATCGCGCGGTTCTTCAGGAAGCCGGTAGAGGACATCTTCCGGTCATGAGGAGGCGGGTATGAACCGCTATGTCATCGAGTTCGGTGGCGCGATGCTCGCATATGTCGTGCTGCTGCCGGTGTCGATCTACGCGTATCGCGCCGTCGATCAGGATGCGCTCCGGGCGATCATCGCCGTAGTGCCTGTCGTTCCGACGCTCCTTGGCCTCATCGCCATCCTGCGGGCAATCCGTCGGATGGACGAGCTCGAAAGGCGTGTCCATTTCGAGGCGGTCGCGTTCGCGTTCGCAGCCACGGCCCTGCTGACATTCACGTACGGGCTGCTCGAGAACGTCGCATTTCCGCGCATCAGTCTCACTTGGATCCTGCCGCTAATGGTCGCGCTGTGGGGCCTCGGCCAAGTTGTCGCCCGCCGTCGTTACGCCTAGCGCTGCGATAGCCTCGCTCGCTCGTGCTCCTCGTCGCAACGCAGCGCCACGTGGCGCTGCGCGCGTAGCGCCGTCAGGCCGCCGAGCCCGCCTCCTGCGGCATTTCGGCCACCGGCGTAGGAGTGCGCCGGAACACATAGCCGACCGCGGGGATCGACGAGATCGTGCCCGGCGTCGAGCCGCCGATCTCGAGCTTGCGCCGCAGGTGACTCATGTGCGACCGAAGTGCGTTGGCATCCGCGCCCTCACTGCCCCACACGTAGGTGTAGAGCCGGCTGGCCGGGACGACGTGTCCCGCGTTGGTGACCAGCAGATAGAGGATCCGGAACTCGGTCGGGGTGAGGCGGACCGATTCGTTCCGCCAGTTGACCTCGTACGCGACCGGATCGAGCGTCAGGCCGTCGAGCTGGACCGTGGGCTCGGGCGCTTCCGACTGCGCGACCTGTGCACGCCGGAGGATCGCGCGCGCGCGGGCGATGAGCTCCCGGTGCTCGAACGGCTTCGCGACGAAGTCGTCGGTACCGAGATTGAAGCAACGCAGGATGTCGTGCGCATCCTTCCGGCCGGTGATGACCAGGATGGGCGTTTGATCCTCTTCACGGATGCGACGCAGCACCTCGAATCCATCCATGGCCGGCAGGCCGAGATCCATGATCACGAGATCGGGCCGGTCGGTCTTCCATCGCCTGAGTGCTTGCGCGCCGTCGGTGGCTTCGATGACCACAAAACGCTCACGGCGTAGCACGTACGCCGTCAGATCGAGGATGTCGGGATCGTCTTCAACCAGCAGGATCTTGATCACTTGCTCCCCCCACCTTGTGTTGTGTCACGGCACTGACGAGATCTGTGGCATCGGATTGAGGCTCGGGTACGACTCCAGAACGGAAGCAATGAGAACCCAGCGCGGCGCGGTTGTCCGTTAAGCGTTAGGAACAATGCCATGACAGATACGGACCGCACGGAACAATCGCGTTACAGCGAAGCCTCGTTACGCGATCGTCATGATCCCGCGCGGAGTCGCAGCCCGACACCGGGCACGGTGTGAATGAAGCGCTGACGTTCACCGTCATCGCCGAGCTTGCGACGGAGCCGGTGCACGGTCACGCGGACCACATCGCGCGCCGGCTCATCGTTGAAGCCCCAGACGTGCTTCGCCACGGCCTCGGTCGGCACGACGGAGCCGCTGTGCCGCATGAGGTACTGGAGCAGGCGGAACTCGGTCCCGGTCAGGCGCGTCGGCACACCGTCGACGTACAGCGTGCGCTCCGACGGGTCGAGGCGGAACGAACCGACCTCCAGGACCGCGAGGGGTTTCTCCAGACGATCGCCGCCCACCCGCCGCGCGTGAGCCCGGATGCGAGCCAGGAGCTCGCGATGCCCGAATGGCTTGACGACGTAGTCGTCCGCGCCCATGTCGAGGGCGCGGACCTTGTCATCCTCGCTGCTGCGCGCGGTGAGCACGATGATGGGAAGGACCGCGCTGCGCCGACGCAGGTCAGTTAGGAGATCGAACCCATCCCACGGTCGGAGATTGAGATCGATGACGGCGACGACCGGGTGCTTCTCCTCGAAGAGCTTGATCGCGCCCGCCGGCTCCGTCGCCACCAACGGGACGTAACCCGCCTGCTCGACGATGAAAGCAAGCAGGTCGACGAGGATCTGTTCGTCGTCGACCAACAGGATCTCCTGCATCCGCTGCGCGAAACCACCGCCGTCCCCGCGTCATCCCACCGCTGCGCGTGCGGTGAAGGATAACGAAGGGTCGTCAGTGCGGCGAGCGGCGCGCGACGCTTGTCAGGCTGCTCCGTCGCGCCCGAGCACGACGGGGATCGTTCGCAGGAGGATCCGCAGGTCCTGCGATACCGACGGATGCGCGGCGTACGCGACGTCGAGACGATACATGTCGAGAAGGCTCAAGCGGCTGCGACCGCTGACCTGCCACAGGCCCGTGATACCCGGCTGTACAGCGAGGCGTGCGTGCATCCAGTCGGCATATTCGGCGAAGGCGTACGGAACGTCCGGGCGCGGACCGACGAGGCTCATCTCGCCGCGCAGAACGTTCCAGAGCTGAGGCAGCTCATCCAGGCTCGTGCGTCGCAGGAAGGCACCGACCTTCGTGACGCGGGGATCGTCAGGGACCTTGTAGACCGAGCAGGTCGTTCCCTGCATGAGGCTCTTCACGAAGGCCGCATGCGCGCCCTGATCGCAGCCCGACCGCATCGATCGGAACTTGACCACGCAGAACGGCCGGCCGAAGCGCCCGATGCGCTCCGCGCAGTAGAACACCGGCCCGCCAGCCTCTCGCAGGATCGCGAGTGCGATCAGCGCGAAGACCGGGAGCAGAAGCAGCAACAACGTCGCGGCGACGAAGATGTCGAGGGCGCGTTTGCTCGCCGCGTACGCCGCGATGGAAGCCCGGCGAGCAGCGGTCCGGGTCCAGGACCGGGTGGTCGACGGCCGGGCCGCGGCAACCGCCGCGTCGATGCTGATCGCGCTGGTGAGAGCCATCGGCTCGGCCGTCATGCTCGTGATGGAACGACCGCGGCATTGAGGAGCGCTGCGTCTGCCGCATGACACTTGGACGCGGTACACGCGGGGGACCGCCAAAACGGCGTCCTGCGTCAACCCGGGAGCAACGGGCGCTCAATCGCGCCCGCAGCCGACCATGACGAACAGGTAAAGGAGTCGCAGGGTCGGTCACAGGAACAGCCTCGTGTAGCCGCCGTCCACCTCGAGCACCTGGCCATTCACCTGCCGTGCCGCATCCGAGCAGAGGAACGCCGCCACGTCGGCCACGTCGTCGACGGTCGTCGTGCGGCACGTGGGTGTGAGCGTGCGCGCCCTGTCCAGGAATTCGCCGCCACGGCGGAAGTACGCGAGCGCTTCGGTGTCGACCAGGCCAGGCGAGATCGCGTTCACGGATATGCCGTACGGGCCGAGCTCGACCGCCAGGTACGCGGTGATCGTGTTGATCGCCGCCTTTGACGCGGCGACCGTGCCGTAATACGGGAACGCGCGTTCGGTCGCGATGCGCGCGGTGACGGCGATGATGCGCCCGCTGCCGCGCGCCGTGAGCAGTGGGAATGCGGCCTGCGCACAGAGCAGATACGACCGCGCGTTCACGTTCATCGCGAGGTCCCACGCCTTCACGGTCGCCTCGAGCATCGTGCCCTGCATTCCCGCGGCGGCGTTGCAGATGAGGAAGTCGAGCGCACCGAAGGTCTCGCCGAGCGTGGCGAACAGCCGCTCGATCTCCGCAGGCTCGGCCATATTGGCCTGCACCGGGACGGCCCGGACGCCCTCGGCTTCGATCGCTGCGACCGTGTCCTGCGCCTCGGCCTCGCGCTTCCGGTAGTTCACGACGACATCGGCGCCACCCTGCGCGAGCCTTAGGGCGATCGCGCGCCCGATCCCCCGGGAGCTCCCGGTGACGAGTGCGACCCGTCCAGAGAAGGGGCGTTCGGCCATCAGTCCTGCCAGTAGTCGTGCCAGACGAGATATGCCGCACCCCAGGCCATACCGGCGCCGACGGCTGGCATCACCAGGCGTTCGCCGTCGCGGAAGCAGCCGAGGCGATTCGCGTGGTCGAGCGCGACCGGAACGGAGGCAGCCGACGTGTTGCCGACCCGGTCGAAGTTCAGGATGAATTTGTCCAGCGGTAGGCCGAGCGCGCTCGCGGTGTCGGTCACGATGTTTGACGACGCTTGATGGGGCACGACCCAATCGACGTCCGTGATGCACGCACCCGCGCGCGCGAGCACCTCCTGCGTGGCCTGCACCATCTTCGCGACGCCGTACGGCGGGATGACCTTCAGAGCCAGCTCCATGTACTGCTCGCGGCGCGCGATCACCTCCTCGGTGATGGGCTTTTTCGTGCCGCCCGCCGGCACCGCGACCATGTAGCCGTCCGCGCCGCTCGAGCCCGTCGAGTACGCCTTCACTCCGTAGTCGCCATCCACACCATTCCGCAGGACGACCGCGCCGGCGCCGTCGCCGAAGATGGTCTGTGCGCGGAACTTCTGCGTGTCCATGTAGTGCGACATCGCATCGGTGCCGATGACCAGCGCATGCTTCCCATCGAGACGGTCGAGGAGCGCGTCGGCGACCATCAGCGCATCCACGAAACCGGTGCACGCCGAATCCAGCTGGAGGAAACGCGCAGTGGTCCCGAGGTCACGCTGGACGAGGGCGGCCGTCGGCGGCACGCGATGGTCACTGGTGATCGTCGCGAGCACGATGAGGTCGAGGTCGGTCGCGTCGATGCGCGCGTCCTCGAGCGCGCGACGCGCCGCACACGTCCCCATGTCGGACGTTCCCTCACCTGGCGCGACGCGACGGCGCTCCACCGCGCCCATGTGCTCCCTGCACCACTCGTCGAGGGTGCATCCGGCCCTGTCGCGATCGAAATCGAGAGCCGCCGCCTCGATCTCCGTGTTGGTGACGACGTGCTCGGGCAGGTAGCTGCCGGTGCCAACGATCACTTTGCCGGTCATCGCTCTCCTCGGTCGTGCGTGTGGGGCGCGGCACCAGGGCCCGCCCGCGGTCCGGTGAGACCATCGAACCGCGAGCGGCTGCGGACGGCACGCGCCATTGCATTGAGGCCGGAGGCCGATGTCATGAAATGACGGTGACTTCACGACCGCCTCATCAATCCACGGTCAACGTCGTCTTAAGCCGTTGTGCCCACTCTCGAAGGCCACATCCCGTCTGGAGCGAGCTTGTCAGCGAACGTGAGATCGGCCGGACCCGAGATCGGGGAGATACGTCACGTCGGCGCTCACGCGCCAACGGCGGATGCGAGCGACCTCGGCCCCTGGCCGATCTTCCGGATCCACGCCAGCGCGATCGGGGTGGCGCTCGCGACGTGCCTGGTGATGCTCATATGCCTCGAGCTCGCGGTCTTCCGCTCCGGGTTCTTCGCCACGCACGTTGCCGTGTCCGATCCGCAGTGGCCCGCCGCGAAGCTCGCCATCGCCACACGCCAGCCGAACGCGAGCGTCCTCTACGTCGGCGACTCGACGATGATGACCAGCGTCCTGCCGACGATCGTGTCGCGGTCGTGCGACTGCGGGCCCGGGTTCAACGGTGGGTTCTCGGCCTCGAACCCGTGGACCACGGATGCGATGACCCGGCGGCTCCTGACCTTCATGCATCCGAAGCTCGTCGTGATCAGCGTGTCTCCCTGGGCGGTCGATGGCTCCGCGAAGTTCGACGGCAATGAGCTGGCCCGGCAAGTGATGTCGCCGGCCGAGCTCGCCGCGCGCGGCGCGCCGCTCGATCTCGCCGAGAGCATCGACGCGACTCTGGGCAACCTGTGGTCGGCGTATGGACAGCGGGAGCTCGTGAAGGAGTGGTTCAGCGCGCTCGCTCCCGGCCAGCGTTACGACGAGGGCCTCCTCGGGTATTACGTCGCGCCGGGTTCCGCCAACAGTTACGCGCGGCTCGTCGCCACCGCGGACAGGCTCTTCGCCGAGGTCGGTACGCCGACGGCTGATGCACCGGGCGCCAAGGTGATCCGCGCACTCGTTGACGACCTTCGCGCGCGCGGCATCGCCGTCGCACTCCTTCTGCCTCCGCTGCACCCGGCGGCGTACGAGGAAGCCGGACCATACCTCGACGGAGCCGACGCGGCGATCCGCCAGCTCGCCGGCGAGGGAGCGGTGCCGCTCATCGATTGCAGAGCATCGTTCTCGGCAGCGGACTTTCGGGACGTGACGCACCTGATCGAGCCGGCGGCCGAGAGGCACTCGGCGTGCGTGGGCGAACGCATGCGCACGATCGCGCACGACTGACCGTGCTCTTCAACAGCCTCGCCTACCTGATCTTCCTTCCCATCGCGTGGGTCGCCTTCTGGGCGACACCCGCGCGCCGTCGCCTCGACGTGTTGCTCGTCGCCAGCTACGTCTTCTACGCGAGCTGGAGCATCCCCTACGCGGCGATGATCTTCGGCCTCGTCGTCGCCAACTACGTGTTCGGCATCGTTCTTGGCCGCGCCACGACGAGGCGGCGAGCGCTTCTCGCCGCGTTCATCGCCGTGGACCTCGCGGTCCTCGGCATCTTCAAGTACTACGACTTCTTCCTCACCTCGGTGACCGCCGCCGCGAACGCCGCGCTCGGCGCCGACCTGCAGCCGCCGCTTCTCACGCTGGTGCTCCCGCTGGGCATCTCCTTCTTCACGTTCGAGTTCATCCACTACCTCGTCGACATCTACCACGGCGACCTTGCCGTCCACAGCTTCACGAGGTTCCACGTGTTCGCCGCGTTCTTCCCGACGCAGATCGCGGGCCCGATCAAGCGCTTCCAGCAGTTCGTGCCATCGCTTGCGTCGATCGGACACTTCGACGCCGTGCTCGCGAGGGAGGGGCTGTGGCTCATCGGCCGCGGCCTCGCGAAGAAAGTGCTACTCGGCGATCGCCTCGCGCCGTGGGTGATGGACGGGGTCCGCGCCGCGAGCGACGGCGCGATCGGGACGACGGACGCGTGGATCACCATGCTCGCGTTCGCCCTGCAGGTGTACTTCGACTTCTCCGGGTACACCGACATCGCGCGGGGCTCCGCGGCCCTCTTCGGCTTCCGCATCCCGATCAACTTCGACATGCCGTACCTCGCGACATCGCTGTCGGACTTCTGGCGGAGATGGCACATCTCCCTCTCCACCTGGCTTCGCGATTACATCTACTTCCCGCTCGGCGGTTCGCGACGATCCATGCCGATCGTCATGCGCAACCTCTTCATCACCTTCGTCGTCGCGGGCCTGTGGCACGGAGCGGCGTGGCACTACGCGGCGTTCGGAGCGATGTGGGGCATCGGGCTCGGTGTGCAGCACCTACTGCGCAGCCTCATCCCTCTGCCGCCCAGCCGTGCGCTGTCGGTGGGGGGCTGGCTCTTCACGATGCCGTTCTATCTCCTGAGCCTCGCGCTGTTCCGCTGCCCGGACTTCGCCTCCGCATGGGTGATGCTCCGGGCGATGGCCGGCGACGGCGTCGGCTCCGGCACGCTCAGTCTTCGGGCCTCGGTATTCGTGATCGGGACGGCGGCGGCGCTCCTGCTCACCTGGACCGCGTCACGTCGGGAGTGGACGCTTCCGGTGACCATGCCACGCCTGAGTCCGATCGCACTCGGTGCCGCCGCGTCCGCTGTTGTCGTGATCGCCTCGCTCGCGGCGCCGGCGGGAAGCGACGCCTTCTTCTACTTCCAGTTCTGAGCCCGGTCTAACGAGCCGGCGTGGCCTCCGACGCACCATCCAGGTATTCGCCGGGCTGTAGGTCGAGCGGGCAGGTCACCTGCGTGACCGACTTCAGCACGCGCGCGGGATTGCCCGCAACGACGAGCTCGGCCGGCACAGCGCGCGTGACGACACTCCCCGCGCCGACGACCGATCGCTGACCGATCGTGACGAAGGGAAGGATCGTCGCATTCATACCGATCTGGGCACCGCGCTCGATCGTCGGTCCACGCATACACGCATGATCGACGCTGCCCGGATGCGGGTCATTGGCGAGGCCGACGCCGGGGCCGATCGTGACGTCGTCCTCGATCGTCGTGAACGCTGCGACAAAGCAGTTCGCCTGGACCCGCACACGGTCACCGAGCGTGCAGCCCACCTCGATGATGGTGTTGTTCTCGATGTGACAGTCGTTGCCGATAACGGCGTCCTCGCCGATGGAGACGTTGTGGCCCGTTTCGAATCGATCACCGATCCGCGCGCCGTCGTCGATGCTCGAGCCGCCGCGGATGCGCGCACTCCGGCCGATCTCGATCGGGCGCGACGCGCCCCTGGAGTGCTCGCTGCCAACGCGGACGCCATCGTCGATGAGGGTGCCCTGGCCGATGCGTACGTGGCTCGGCCATCGCTCGCCGCGCCGCTCGACCCGAAGCGTCAGATCAGCTCCCACCATTCCAGGTCCGCCGGTCCGTCGACCAGCGCGAGCGCCTGCGCCGCGAACATCGTGGCCCAGGCGTTCTCGTGGACCTCCGCGGACTGCGGCTCGTACGGCACAGACCAGCCGAACACGGCTGGACTGGCGACCTGGCGTAGGCGCGCGATGGACGGCCGGACCTCGGAGGTGCGTCCCAGCAGCGCGGCGAGACGAATGACCTGGGCGTGCACGTCGCTCTGCTCGCGGCTCGCGTGCGGCACCGCGAGGCGCGGGAAACCGGCGGATGGCAGCCGATACGACACGAGGTCGCCGAACGTCGCGTGGAGGATGTCCCGAAGACCCGTCGTTCGATTGGCCGCGTCCCAGATCCAGAGGCCCTCGAGCGCATAGGACGTCGCGTGAAGGTTCACGCGGCCGGCTTCATCGCGGAGTCCATCACTCGCAAGAGAGAACGCACTGCTGACGTCATCGATGATGGTGCGAGCGGCTTCGCGCATTCCCGTAACACCAAGCTCGGCGGCCAGCAGCAGGCACTGCACGGTCTTCGCGAGATGCAGTCGCCCCACGGTCGACCACGTCGCCGGTCGTCCGTGTGGTGGGCCGGCGGTCGGATCGAGCGGCGGGAGATGGCCAAGGTCGTTGACCTGATCTCGCAGCCGGGAGGCCGCACGGATACCGGCCGCGACGGCTCGGGCATCGCCCGCGCGCACACCGAACTTGATCAGGCCCGCCGCGATGATGCCCTGGTCGAAGTTGTAGATGGCGGACCCGTCGACGCGACGGGATGCGGATGCGTTCGTCTCGATGCGGATGCAGAGCCACTCGGCGGCCCGTATCACCGCCGCGCTGTCCGTCATATCCGCGAAGACGGCGGCGCTGAGGTAGTACCCCGAGATCTCGGGATACTCGTCCGACAGCCGGCCGCTGCGGCGCTCGCGCCATCCGGCGACACCACCGCTGGGATGCGCGAGCACGCCGGCGAAGAGCCAGTCGAACAGGTCCGCGCTGGTCGGCCTCTGGCCGCGGAGAACGCCCTGGATCCGGAGCTCCGGCCGCGACACCACGGGCCCCGCCACAACTGATCGCACCCTGGTCGGCGACGGGAGTGGGGCGCCGGGCACGCGCAGTCTCTCTAGCACCGGCACATCGTTTCGGTCTGGCGTTGAGACTTGATGTGGCGCGCCCTTGAGCCAGATGGTCCGCGACGCTCCGACCGCGTGCTTGTCACATACGCGTCACATGCCCGGCGCAACACGTGCACCCTAGGTTCGGCCGCATGGAGCAGCGGGTCCTGGTCGTCATCGGCACGCGGCCCGAGGCGATCAAATTGGCGCCGGTCATCAAGCAGCTGTCCGCGGAGCGCCCGGCGGTGCAGCCCGTCATCTGCGTCACCGGACAGCACCGCGAGATGGTCGACGATGTCCTGCGACTGTTCGAGATCGCGCCCGACTACGACCTCGACATCATGAAGCCTCACCAGACGGCGTCCGGAGTCTTCGCCGCGGTGTTGGAGCGGATCGAACCGGTCATCAAGCTGGTCCGGCCCCGGCTCGCACTCGTGCAGGGAGATACGACGACCGCCGTCGCCGCGGCGCTGGCGGCGTTCCACGAGCGCGTTCCGGTCGGCCACGTGGAGGCAGGCCTTCGCACCGACAACATCTACGACCCGTTCCCGGAAGAGATGAATCGCCGGCTGATCACGCAGCTGACGTCGCTGCACTTCGCCGCGACAGGACGCGCTGCAGAGCGTCTGCTCGAGGAGGGTGTCGCCCCCGACCGCGTGCACCTCACGGGGAATCCGGTCGTTGACGCGGTCCAGTGGATCCGCTCGCGTAGGGGGGTTGCAAGGGGTTCTCCCCCTGCGATGAGTAGATCGATCCTCGTGACCGCACACCGTCGCGAGAACCTCGGCGCGCCACTCGCGAGGATCTGTGAGGCGCTCCAGATGCTCGTCACCGATCACGCCGATGTGGAGATCGTCTATCCGGTGCATCCCAATCCGCTCGTCACCGCGCCGGTCCACGCCTCGCTTGGGGCGATCCGGGGGATCCGGCTGCTGCCGCCCGTCAGCTACGACGAGCTGCTCGCATACATGGACGAGTCGTACCTGGTGCTCACTGACTCGGGTGGCCTGCAAGAAGAGGCGACCGTCCTGGGCAGACCGGTGCTCATCATGCGCGAGACGACCGAACGGCAGGAGGCGATCGAGGCCGGTGCCGCCGAGCTGGTCGGCACCGATCCCGACACGATCGTGCGCCGCGTCACGACGCTTCTCCGCGACGCGACCGCGTACTCCGTCATGGCGAGACCGCGTGACCTCTTCGGAGACGGACACGCCGCGGAAAAGATCGTCCGGACCATTCGTGCGTTCCTGCCAGCGGCGGATCCCATAGCCCCCGCCTCCATGGCAGAGCTTCTCGCAAGCTGACGCCGTGTCCGAGGGACTGCGCGTTCTGATCATCAGCCCGTACCTGCCGTCTCGTCTGGCCGGCGGCCCGATCCGCGTCCAGGGTCTCATCACGAGCCTCTCGGCAGCGCACGAGGTTTCGCTCTTGGCCTTCGGTCAGCGCGGCGCAAAGGACACCGATGTGCCCGCGGAGGTCCGCCGGCGCTGCGCCGAGGTCGTCGTCGTGCCGAATGATCGTCGCGGCATCTTGGGCCGGCCAAAACGCGCGCTTCAGCTCCGGTCGCTTCTGTCACCGCGAAGCTTCGAGCGGCTCGTTCACGAGCGGAGCTCGTTCCAGGCCGCGCTCGATCGGATGTGCGAGCGGTCAACGTTCGACGTCATTCAGATCGAGCACAGCTTCATGGTCCATTACCGATTTCCGACCGACGCGGCGCGCGTCCTCGACGAGCACAACGTGGAGCACGAGATCCGCAGCCGCACGCTGGCGCTGGCACGTCCGGGCGCACGCAAGCTCTATGACTACATCAACCATCTGAAGCTTCGCGCCGAAGAGGAGCGCTCGTGGCAGGAGGTTGACGCGTGCGTGGCGACGTCACCGCTGGACGAGGCGACGATCCGCGACCGCGTTCCCAGGGCGCTCACGGCGGTCGTGCCGAACGCGGTCGAGACGCAGTACTTCTCGCCCGGTCCGAGACGAAGGGAGCCGGGGACGATCCTTTTCTACGGCACGCTCTCCTATTACCCCAATCTCGATGGGTTGCTGTTCTTCCTCCGTGAGGTCATGCCCGCTGTGCGGCGGCTCCATCCGTCGGCGCGGCTGAAGATCGTCGGGAAGAATCCACCCGCAGCGCTGCGACGATTCGAGGCGCGCGACGTCACGTTCACGGGCTTCGTCGAGGACCTGCGACCGCACCTCGCGCAGGCGAGCGTCGTCATCGCTCCGCTGCGGATCGGCGGCGGCACCCGGCTCAAGGTCCTCGAGGCGATGGCCATGGCCGCACCGGTGGTCTCGACGTCGCTCGGCGCCGAAGGCATCGCCGTCACTCACGGCCGCGAGGTGCTGCTCGCCGACACCGCCGAGACGTTCGCAGGCGAGGTCGTCCGCGTGCTGCACGACGACGATCTCGGCGCCGAGCTCGGGAGCGCCGGGCGCCGCCTCGTCGAGAAGAGCTATGACTGGCGCGCGTCGGCACGCGCGCTCGAGGCCCTGTATCGACGCGTCGCTCCGGCACACCGGCCGGCGGGTCAGGCGGAGGCCGTTCCCGCCAGCTGATCGCCACGCCGCTGGTCCTCAGACCCTGGCGAGATCGCGCCGAGGGCCTTCGTCGCCGCCGCGTAGAGGCGATCGAACGACGACGTTTGGCGGATGCCGCGCTTGGAATGACCGATCGGCATGAGGTGGAACCCACCGAGCCGCACGTTACGTGCGAGCCAGTCAAGCTCCTCATCGAGGTACGCCCAATAGCGTTCGCACGCTTCGACGTCGTCGCTCGCACCATCGAGCAGAGCGAGCAGGCGCGCGGGTATCACGATGCCGGGGATCGCCTCGAGACGGCGCGCGTGATCGCACGACCGGACCGGGGCGAGCCCGACGATGAGCGGGAGCTGCGCGAGCGCTTCCGGCATGCGATCGACCGCAGCGGCGAACGCACGCGCGTCGAACACGGGCTGGGTCTGGACGAACTGCGCACCCGCCGCGCGCTTGCGGACGAGGCGGCTGGTCTCGTAGACAGGGTCTGGCGCGAACGGAGACCACGCGGCGCCGACGCAGAACGGCTCCGCCAGACCCAGCAGCTCGACGCCGAGGCCGGCGGGGAACCCGCGTGCCATCTCGATCAGGGCGAAGACATCGACGTCCCGTACGTCCGCCGACGAATCGGGGACGTCCCCAGTCATGCACAGAAGGTTGCGCACGCCGAGCGCCGATGCGCCGAGAAGATCGGCGATGAGCGCGTTCCTCGCGCGCGAACGAGCCACGACCTGCACGATCGGCTCGACGCCGAGATCGGCGTGGGTGACGATGGCAGCGGCCGCGACCGGCGAGAGCGCTGGGCGGCCGCGCAGGCCGTCGGTGATGTTCACGGCGACGATCTGCGGACGAAGCAGCCCCCTGACTCGCTCGATGATCAGCTCGTGCGCGACGGTCGCGGGGACCGCGAGCTCCGCGGTGATGACGGATCGGTCGGCATCGAGCGCGCGCCGAAGTCGCGAGCCGCCGATCACGGTCGAGCGACGAAGTGGAAGTGCGAGTTCGTCTCGTACGCCGCGTCGAATGCCGCCGATGTGTACGGACCGCCTCCGTCCATATCGAAGATGCGCAGGCCGGCGTCGACGGTCAGGAGGCGGAAGATCGCGCCCGGCTTCGTCCCGTAGGCCTCGGCGGAGCCACGCCCGTGTTGGAACACGACGATCGGCCGGTGCCGGAGGAAGGTCTGGAGCGCACCGCGGAAGACCATCTCCTCCGCGCCTTCCACGTCGACCTTGATCAGATGCGGGACGTACCCCTCGGGTAGGTCGTCGTCGAGCCGAGCTGTGCGCACGCGGATCGTCTCGAGCTGCCCCCCGCCGTCGCGAAAGTCGCGCGGACGAAATCCACTTACATGCGGCCTGTCTCTCACGTAGGTGAAGGTCGTCTCACCGCCCTGGTCCGAGAGCGCGACGGATCGGACGTCGACCTGCGGGAAACGCGCGATGAGCGTCTCGTGGAACTCCGCGACCGGCTCATACGCGATGTGATGTCCGCGCGGCGCGACGCGAACGATCGTCTCGAGGACCCGGCCGTTCGCCGCGCCGATATCGACGCAGTTCGCGTCGGCCGGCAGCGCGAACGCGAGGAGGATCTGTATGTGCTCGTGGTCCTTGATGGTCCGGTCCCAGATACGCGAGCGACGACGGATCGTCGTCAGGAGGGCGCGTGCCGGTGCTTCGAGCCCGGCGGCGACCACGGCCCGCTTCACACCCTGGCGCATCGTCAGCCTCGCGCCGAGGACCTGCGTAAGAACGACGTTGCTCGCCATGCGGCGATGAGAGCGCTCGGGTGTTGAGGCGCCCTGTGGGCCGGCAATGACGCCGGATCCAACGCGACCGGGTGTCGGGCCAGGAGCCACCGAACCGTCAATCGAGCCAGCAGAGCGTCTCAAGCGGAGAGCGCCAACAGGCCGGGATCATGGACCCCGATGAAGCGGAGCCACGCCAGCGACGCGGCGATGCCGCTGGAGAACGACGTTTCGTTGCGATCGCCGTACGCCGCGCGGAAGGCGTCGATCGGGAGCGGATACCTCGTGCTTTGCAGGTCCCACATCGCGCGGGTCACCACCGGCCGCGCATGCAGCGTCTCCCGCTCGGGCCGGCGGGCGAGAGCGAGGCGCATCTTGAGGAGCGTCCGGGTCTCTCGTGGGATCCGCTCCTTCAACCACGTGTACGCCGGACCGGACCGGAGGGTATCGAGCGCATCACGCGGGCCGATGCGATAGCTGGTCTGCGCGACGGGATGGATGGTCGTCGGGTCCACGCCGAGACCCGCGGCGAGCGCGGTGTAGTACTCGCGCCACGTCACGTTCTCGTCGTCGCGCAGGTGAAAGAAGCCCGACGCGGGTGTGGGATCGTCGGCGACCGCGAGAACGCTGCGCACGAGGTTGTCGACGTAGATGAGATTGCAGACGCCCGCTCCGTCGCCGATGAGGTATGCGGAGCCCGCGAGAAGCTCGCGCGCAGGACCCACCACCCACGGCGAACCGGGACCCCAGACAAGGCTCGGCCGGAGCACGACGATCGCCGGTCGCGAATCCCGCATGCGCTCGCGAAGGAAGTTCTCCGCCATACCCTTCTGCCGGGCGTACGGCATCCAGTGGTCGAGCTGCGGCTCGGCGTCATCCGGCAGACCCGGCCGATCGATCCGCACGTACACCGCGGCCGAGCTCATGTGGATGACCGTCCGTGCGCCGACGGCGACGGCGGCCGCGTGCACGCTCCGCGTGACAGGAAGGATGTCGCCCGGTCGGCCCATCGTCAGGTTCACCACGACGTCACAGCCGGCCAGCGCGTCCTTGAGCGAGTCCGCACGAGAAGCGTCGGCGATCCTGTGCGGCACGCCGAGATGGGCGCTCCGGCCCACGCTCCGGTACGCGCGGACTATCGGGACCACGTCGCTGCGACCCGCAAGGATCGACATCTCGAGCAGTCGCGCGCCGACGAATCCGCCGGCGCCGACGATCGCTACGCCGCCAGCCAACGCTGCCTCTCCCAATGTCGTTCGTCGGCCAGCTTCTGCTCCGCGGCTGCGAGCCAGGGAAGGCGCAGTGGCGTCGTCTTCCGATAGCACTCTTCGATGGCTCGTACCGCCATGAGGCCCTGTTCTCCGTCCACGGGCACGGACTCGCCGTAGAGAACGGCGCGGAGTACCTGTACGAGCTGGTAGTAGATCGCTTCGTAGTAGGTCCGGGGTACGCCGCGCTCGGGACGCGGCTCGAGGTCGCGCGCGAGGGTCGCCTCACTCTCTCTGACCTGCCACCGGCCGCCTCGCGGACGCCAGTGGAGTGCGTCGGGTCGAGACGGATGGAGCCTGAGCTCCGCGGTCGTGCCGGCGATGTGGAGCCCCGTCTCCAGCGGCTGACTCCAGGACAGCTGCGCGAAGCCGCTCGCGTTCGGGAACGCGAGCTCGACGACGCAGTTCGTCTCAACGCCCTCGCCCTGGCCGTCATCGGCGTAGGCCGTCACGCTCGGTTTGCCGAAAAGAGCGCTCAGGTAGTCGATCACATGCGGCCCGAGGTCGGTGAGAACGCCCCCACCAGCGGTCGCTCGACTGAACGGCGCACTCGTGCTCACCGGCCAGTCGTACACGGCGCCGTCGCGATAGGCGAATCGGACGCCTTCGCCGAGCGCGCCAGCCGCGATCAGGGCGCGAGCGTCGAGGAGGGTCGTCGCCATCCGACGCGTCATGCCGATCGCGAGCAGCCGCTGAGCGTCGGCGGCGGCGGCGACCATCCGCTCGGCGTCGGCGGCGCGGATGGCCATCGGCTTCTCGCAGAGGACATGGCTCCCAGCAGCGAGCGCCGCGACCGCATGTTCGGCGTGCAGAGGCGGCGGTGACGCGACGATCGTGAGCGCCGGCGCGGTCGCCGAGAAGGCTTCGGCCGGCGTCGCGAATGATCGTGCGGAACGGAAATGACGCCCGAGGGCGGCCGCCCTGGAGCGATCGCGATCGACGAGGGCCACCACGCGGACGATCCCGCGCGACTCGAGCTTCCTGAGCGGGCCGGAATGAAGCCCAGCGATGGCCGCTCCGCAGCCGATGATCGCGATAGGCGTGGGCTCACCCGAGCGTTTGGACCGCGGCAGGAGCCACTGCATGCGACGCGACCGTATGTGGGACCCCTTGAGGCCGTGTCGTCGCGCGGATTGAGCCGGGGGCACGCGCCCGGTCAGCGAACGGACTGCCCAAGCAGCCCATGAGCGCAGAGCCCGCCGGTCCGTGTCCGCGTCTCAATGGGCGAGCCCAAACGAGTTCAATCCTTGACGCATACGGTCGTGCGCGGTGCAGAGGTATCTCGCCACGGCGCGCGCGTTTCGCGGCCTGCTGGTGGCGATCCTGATCATCGTCTGGGGGGCCGGTTTCGCGGCCGCCTTTGTCGAGTACGCCAGCACCTACGAGTCCCAGGCGACGATCTGGGCGGTCCGCGCCTCGCCGGCGCTCAGCGTCACCGATCCCGATGATCCGAACATCGCCCTCCTTCAGACCGCGGCCGCTCAGCAGGCGGAGGTCCTGAAGCAGTTCCTCCAGACGCGGAGCTTCCTCGAGGACGTCGTCGCCCGGACGTCGCTCAAGTCGGCATTTCAGAGCGCGGCCGATCGAGGCGACTTCCTCGATGACGTTCGCAAACGCTTCCGCGTGGAGACACTCGGCACGAGTCTCATCCGCGTGTCCTTCGCGGCCCACGACCCGGCCACGCCACCCGAGCTGGTGAAGGCCGCGCTCATCGTTCGGGGCGAGCGCCTCGAGCAGTCGCGCCTGGCGTCGTCCGCGGCGCTCGGCCTCCTCTACCAGCGCCAGATCGAGTTCGCTGAAGGGCAGGTCCTCGACGCGCAGAAGGCTCTCGAGGATTACCAGCGGACCCACCGGCCGCCGCTCGGTGAAGCGGACCAGCACGTGCAGGCGCAGCTTCGCCTCAACGTCGACTTCGCGCAGCAGCGGCTGAGCGATCTGCGGGCGAAAGCCGACCGAGCCCAGCTCGCCCCCGCCCTTCTCGAGGTGAGCGGGCTGGAGTTCCAGGTCATCGACGAGCCGCGCGTCGAGGCCCGCCCGAGCGGCGGGGAGCGACGCGCGATGACCATCGCCGGCGTCTCGATCGTGGCGGGCGCCGCCCTGGCGATGCTGCTCGTCGTGGTGGCGACGTTCCTACGCGAGCGGGGTCCGCGGATCGTCACCGTCGTGAGAGCGCCGTCGCCGGAGCACACGGCAGCGGTGCCCGCCGCGGCTGTCGCGGATGGCCACCGGAGGGCGGAGGCCACCTCCTCGACCGGGCCCTAGACGGCGATGATGTCGATCCCGAGATCCGGGCTCGCGGCATGGACCACGCGCGAGGTACGCGGGCTCCGCCATCCACCGCAGTCGTCCGTTCTTGCCGCGCTCTCGCTTGCGCTCGCGTCGGCGTACGCCGTCGCCATCGTGCGGAGCGGCGGCGATGCCCTGCTTCTCTTTCCCCTCATCGGCGCGCTCGTGGTGCTCGGGGTGCTCGCGCACCCCGAAATCGGCCTCTACGTCCTGTTCGCTTCGGCGATCCTCTTCGAGCAGTTCCTTGTCCCGGGGCTCTCTCCGATCACGCAGTACAGCCGCATCTTCCAGAACCTGTCCGTGTACACGCCGATCCCGATCCGCCTGAGCCTCGTCGACCTGCTGATCCTTCTGATCGCCGCGGGCCTCTTCATACAGCGTCTTCGTGCCCGCCACGAGCCACTGCGGATGGGCGCCTTCGGCTGGGCGATCCTGGCGTACTTCTCGGTCTTCCTCCTCGGCATCCTGATCGGCGTGGCCCGAGGCGGCGCGTGGAAACCCGACGTGGCGCTGAACGAGCTCCGCGCTCCGGTGCACCTCTGCCTGGCGTACTTCCTGGCCGCGAACCTCGTGCGGGAGCGGCGGCAGCTTCAGATCTTCATGTGGCTCTTCATCGTGGTCGTCGGCATCAAATCGCTGCAGGCGATCCTGAACTACTTCGAAGCGCGAAGCCTCCCGTTCTGGCTCGACGCGGTTTCCAGCCACGAGGACGTCGTGCTGTGGATCCCCGCCATCGGTCTCATGGTGGTCGCGCTCGTCATCGGACTACGCACCAGGCTGGCCTACGCGCTCTTCGCGGTGCAGCCGATCATCCTCGCGGCCCAGTTCCTCTCGAACCGACGTGTCGGCTTCATCGCGCTTGCCGTGACGCTTGTCGTGATCATGGCGCTGCTCTTCTTCTCGCATCCGCGGCGCGTGGCCACGCTGGCGGCACTGGGAGCGATCGCTGTCGTGTCCTACACCCTGGTGTTCTGGGAGGCCGAGGGACCGCTCGCGGAGCCGGTCCGGGCCGTGCGCACGATCGTCGAGCCGTCGAGCCTCCCGCTCGTGGACCAGTTCTCGAACACGTGGCGGGACATCGAGAACGAGAACATCGCGTTCACCGTCAAGCAGCTGCCGCTCACCGGGGTCGGGCTTGGCCAGCGGTACCTCTTCGAGCGGGAGCCTTCGGAGGTCCCGTTCGAGTACTGGCGGTTCATCACCCACAACGCCCCGCTGTGGCTCTGGCTGAAGGCGGGACCGCTCGGCGCGTTCGCGCTGTGGTTCCTCGTGGCTCGCGTGCTGCTCGTGAGCGCTGCGCTCTATCGCCGCGTGCGTGAACCGTCGCTCCAGCTGGTCATCGCTCTGCCGATCGCGCTCGTGGTCAGCCAGATCGTCTTCTCGTCGGTCGAGCTCGGGCTCACCTACAGCCGGACGATGCTCGTCCTCGGCGTCACGATCGGCCTCGCTTCGCTCATCAGCGAACAGCATCCGCCCGCGCGGTCGCCGGCCAAGCCGTGACGATCTTCCGCAGCGCCGCGCGCAACGTTTCGATCATGGTCGCGTCACAGGCCCTCATGTGGCTGACGGCCATCGCGTTCACCATCGCGCAGGCGACCTACCTCGGCCCGGCGCGGTTCGGCGAGCTCTCGGTGGCCCTTTCATACGCGGGGCTGCTGGCCGTTGTCATCGAGTTCGGCCTGTCCACCCAGCTCAGCCGGCTCGTGGCCCAGCGCGCGCGCGGTCATGAGGAGGCGCTCGCCGCGACGATGCTCATCAACGGAGCGCTGTGGCTCGCTGCGGTACCGCTTGTCGTACTCACGACGCTGCTCCTCGGCTACAGCCGCGAGCTTCGCGAGACGATCCTGCTTCTCACCGTCTCCGTGCTCTTCATCGGGATGGCGAACACCGTGTCCGCCTACCTGCAGGGACGTGAGCAGTTCTTCCTGCCCGCGCTTGCCTCGGTCGCTCAGCGCCTCACGGCGGCGGGCGTTGGGATCCTGGTGCTGCTCGTGCGTCCGGAGCCCCCCGCGGTCGCCGCGGCCTTCGTCGCATCGGGCGTCGTCAACGTCGCGGTGCTGCTCATCGGTGTACGAGGCCGCGGATGGATCCGGCTCGGTTTCGCTCCGCGGACCGCCTGGGATCACTTCCAGCGGACCGTGCCCCTCGCTCTGTACGGCATCGCGTCGGTCATCTACTGGAGCCTGGACATGATCATGCTCGAGCGTCTTACCTCGGCTGAGCACGTGGGTTGGTACGCGGCTGCCTACCGGCTCTTCAGCGTCGCGACGATCCTGCCGTCGGTCGGGGTGGGTATGGCCCTCGCGCCGCTGCTGTCGCGGCTCTCCGTCGACTCGCGTCCCGAGCTGCGCGCGATGATCGAGAAGACGGCGACCTTCCAGATCGTCGCCGGCACCGCGGCTGCGCTCGTCTTCACGCTGTTCGCGGAACGGATCATCGCACTCGTCTATCCGGCCAGCGCCTACACCGAGTCCGCGATGGCCCTCCGGCTTCTCGCGCCTGGTCTGTTGTTCGTCTACCTCAACCGGGTGTACGCGCAGTCACTCGTGAGCCTCCATCAGGAGCGTCGTCTCCTGGTCATGGCCGCGTCCGGCGCGGTCCTGAACGCGCTCGCGAACTTCATCGCCATCCCGCTCCTCCGCGAGGATGGCGCCGCGCTCACGACCACCCTCACGGAGCTGTTCATCCTCGTGTGCGTCGCACGCATGATGCCTCGTGACCTCATGAGCTCCGAGACCACGCGGGTCGGGACACGCACGGTCTTCGCCGCGGTCGTCACGGCGGTCCTGCTCCTCCCCGCTCACCTCGATCTCGTGCTTGGCATTCCGCTCACGCTCGCGGTCTTCGGGGCACTCGTGGTGGTGCTGCGGGCGGTCTCCACCACCGACCTCCTGGCGCTGCGCGCGCTCTTCCGTCCGGTACGCGCGGAGACGGGGGCGCTGCCGGAAACGCCGCTGCCCCCGGGCGCCGCCGAATGAAGACCGCCGCTGATCCTGTGATCGGATCAGCGGCGGTGTTCGCGCGGTCGCAGCGAGGTTATTAAAGGAGTACGCGCCTCGCGTTGCGCGTCACGGCGTGGCCTGGGGGCGGATCGCGATCGTCACGCCGACCCAGGGCTGCGAGGCGTCGTTCGTGAACGGACCTGGGTCGTCCGACGCGGCGGCGTTCTCTCGTCGTGCCGAGGCCGTTGAGGAGCGTCCGACGACGCCGCCCGATTCGTCGTACCGGCCGCTCGTGTAGCTCGCGGGATACCCGGAGGTCCGGCCGAGGTTCTGGGCACCGTACGCGGCGATCCACAGCGTCGACGCGGTACCCCAGCTCGGGGTGAGCGAAGGCGGGTCGGGGCTGAGTCCGTCGCCAACGGCGGCCGCGTTCGCGATCGCGTCGGCGAGCACGCCGTCATCGAACCAGCCGGTGATGCGGTAGACGTGCGCGACGGCCGTCTCTATCCCCGAGGTCTGGAAGTCCACCGTCGTGCCGCCCTCGGACCCGTCCGACCGCTTCGCGTAGCGGCTCGTGCGGACGACGGTCGTATTGAGCGTCGTGCCGATGAGCGTCCAGCCGGCCGGCGTCGTGACGGTGGGGAACGCGTGGTTGGTGAAGATCACCAGGAGCAGATCGCCGGCGCTCACCTGCGCGGGCATCGCGACGGCGTGGCTCGTCTGGTGTACCGGGAAAGCTGATGCCGTCACCGACGCGACCGCGGGGAATCCGGAGGGTTGAGGCGGCGGTGCGGGCTGCCCCCCGCCGTAGGCGCACGCGCCGGCCGGCTGCTCGAATGCGCGGATGTGCCCGTCCCAGGCGTCGCGGATCCAGAAGACGGGGACGCCGTAGGTGAGGTTGTCGCACTCGACGTCCTGGGCGCTTCCGCTCGGATAGACGTTGTACGGGTACGACGCGACCTTGGTGCCCGTCTTCGTGTACTCGAAGAGGTAACTACATCCAGCGACGCTGACGAAGAGGTTCGCGCCGCCTGTCGCGACGCCGCTGCTCTGGCTGTAGCCGCACTGCGCGTTCATGTCGTTCGGGGGCAGACCGACGTTGACGTACGGCGACGCCGACACGAGCTGCGCGGTCCCGAGCGCGTCGGGTGAGGTGCCGTAGTGATAGATGCGCGTCGTCGCGTCTGGGCTGTACCAGATCGTGTCATCGCTCCGGTCGTACGCGATCTTGACCTCCGTCGCGTACGTGCCGGTCTGGAACCCCGGCCGGTCCGCCACGGGGTCGACGCTGAAGACGCGGGTCGCCGTCCCCGTTTTGCTGAGCAGATAGATCGTGAGGCCGTCGCTGCCGACGGCCCAGAACTTGTCGCGGCCGGCGTCGTAGGCGAGCGAGATGACACCTTGCGCGCCGACGATCGGGGTCGCGACGTGGCCGGTCGCGAAGGTGGTGCCACCCGCCGGCGGGACATCGATGCGATGCAGGATCGGACTGCCGTAGCCGAGGTAGTAGAGGTACGTGCCATCGAACGCGACGCTCGGCGCGATGTTCGTGGGGTATTCGTCGGGAACGACGACATCGGCCACGAGATCGCCCGGCGCGGCGGCGGCCGGCGCGGCAATGACCGTGAGCTGCAGTACGAGCGCCGCGATCAGCGGGATCAGGATCCGTTGCGGAGTTCTCTTCATCTTCGATGCTCCCTGCGTTTGAGTGATCGGCGCGCCGTCTCGCGCATGCGCCGCGCTCACGCGGCTGTCCCGATGCGAGAGGATGTCGTCGTGTCGATGGCACCGGCGACGAATCCCGCGGGGCCCGCGTAGCGGAATCCCGCGGCCGCGGCGGCGCTGGGGGCGATCACGCTGCGTCCGTCGAACAGCAGATCGCCGCGCGTCGCGCGGCGCAGCGAGCGCAGGTCGATCCGCGCGAACTCCGGCCATTCCGTCGCGATCACGACCGCGTCCACGCCGTCACACGCGTCGACGGCCGACCGTCGAAGCGTGATCCCCAGGTCGCCAGGCAGCTCGCGCACCGCGGGGTCGTACGCGCGCACGCGGAAACCGGCGCACAACAGCAGCCGCGCGAGAGCGATCGCCGGCGATTCTCGCGTGTCGGCGGTGCCCGCCTTGAACGCGAGACCCAGGAGCCCGACGCTCTCGCCCTGGGGGAGCGCGCGCTCGATCGCCGATGCGAAGCCACGCAGCTGCCGCGTGTTCTGGTCGATCGCCGCCTTCAGGACGAGGAAGTCGTAGCCCATGCCGTCCGCGATCGCCTGCAGCGCGCGCGTGTCCTTCGGGAAGCACGATCCGCCCCAGCCGAGCCCGGGTCGCAGGAACTGAGCGCCGATACGCGGATCGAGTCCCATCGATCCGAGGACCGCCGAAGCGTCAGCGCCGACGGCCTGCGCGAGGTTGGCGATCTCGTTCGCGAAGCTGAGCTTGGTCGCGAGGAATCCGTTGGCCGCGTACTTCGCGAGCTCGGCGCTGGCAGCGCTCATCCAGCAGAAGGGGACCGGACCCTTTGCGCGCTCGTCTCGGCTGAGACCCGGCGGGAGGCCGCGGCGGTCGATCACGCGGGCATAGAGATCGGCCACGACGCGTTGCGCCTCGGGTGGGCCGCCCGCGACGATCCGGTCCGGTACGAAGGCATCGCGCACGGCATGACCCTCGCGCAGGAACTCGGGATTCGAGACCACCAGCTGCGCCCGCAGCGGTCCTCGCTGCAGCCGGTCACAGGTGCCGACGGGAACGGTCGATCGCACGAGCACCACAGCGCCGTGCCTGGCGCGAGCGCCGATCTGCGCCGCGGCCGTCTCCAACTGCTCGAGATCGGGACGTCCGTCGCTCCCCATGGGCGTTCCGACGGCGACGACGATGAGGTCGGCATTGGCGAGATCGCTCGGCTCAGGCACGAAGCGGACGTCGACCTGACGCAGCAGCTCCGCGAGCCCTGGCTCGCAGAGCGGATCCGTCCGACCGCGCCACGCCGCGAGTCGCTCCGCGTTGCGTTCGACGCACGTCACATCGTTCCCGAGGTACGCCAGGACCGCGGCGGATACCGCGCCGACGTAGCCTGCGCCGATGACCGTGACCCGCGTCACGCGGGGCCATCTCCTCGCGTCGCGACGGTGGCGAGGAGGAACGGGAGGAAGGCCGGCAGGATGACGACGGGCCGCTGCTCGAGGACGCGGAGTCCCGACCTCGTCCAGAGCGCGGCACGTTCATCCGCCGTCAGGTACGGGCGATCCTTGAGATAGGGCGCCAGCCACTGCGGGCCGAGGTTGTCGACGAGGACGAAGCCGCCGCCTGGACGGAGAACGCGAGCGACCTCGCGAAGGCCGCGTTCCGCATCGGACCAGTGGTGGAACGCGATGGTGCTGAACGCAAGATCGATGGAGCGATCGGGCAAGGGGATCTCCTCCGCACCCGCGACGTGCAGCGCAGCCGGCGTGAGCGCGGTGCCCGCGCGGACCATGCCCGCGGATGGATCGACGCCCACCAGGCGCGCGCTCGGCCAGCGGCGCCGGGCGGCCCGGAGGAGCCGGCCCGTCCCGCACCCGACGTCGAGGATCGTGTTCGGCGAGTCGAAACGCCGCGCGAGATTGAACGCCCTGCCATGGACCCGGTCGAAGTGAAGCCACTGCCACTTCGATCGCTCGTAGCGCAGCGCCCACCGATCGAACTGCTCGACGTCCGCGTCATCCGCGGGGCGTAGCGGGGCCGTTCTCTCCCAGGTCATCGGCGCCATGGAACCCTCCATGGATTGAGGGGACGTGCGGCGAACGATGGATGGTGCCCGCTGCGATCGGCCTCTACCGGGCGCCGGAATTGGCGCGCTGGGCAGATCCGTCAATCCGGACTCAAGCCTCTCGCACCGCGGTCGGCCGACCCAACGGTCAGCAGGTCGCGACGCGCATACACGGCCAGGCGGGTGCCAAGCAGGTGGTAGATCGGACGGTCGAGCGTTGGCGCGAGCTCGTTGAGGTAGGCGTAGATGCCCGGGTAGTACGTGTAGTCGTCCCAGACGATGGTCCCGCTCGGCGAAAGCATCGCGAGCGCAGCCTCCGTGTCCGCTCTGACGTAGCTGTAGCTGTGGCTGGCGTCGATGTAGATGAGGTCCATCGCTCCGCGATATGGCGAGAAGTCGAACGTCGCGGAGTCACCGACAAGCGGCGTGATGCGCAGGCCCTCCGGCGTGCCGCGAAACCGCTCGCCGCGCCCCCACGTGTGGAAGTACTCGTCGACGTCTGTGATCTCGAGCCGGACGCGCCCGGCCGACTCCGGCCCCGGAAGGTCGAGCGTGAAGACGTGGGCGTGCGGCAGGTTGTGCGCCAACAGCCATGACGTATCCCCGCGGAACGTGCCGATCTCGAAGATCGTTCGGCAGGCGAGCAGCTGAGCAAGCGCGCAGAGCACGAGCGGTGAGTGACGCATCACGTGACCGTCCACGCGGACCCGGTCGAGGCCCGCGATCTGGGCGGGCTCGATGCTCACGACGTGCGGCGCGCTGAAGCGTTTGAGCTCGATCCAGAGGCCCTTCAGCAAACGCGTCCGCGCGACGCGCGGGTCCGCAGCAGCGCGTGACATCGCGTCGCGGATGACGGCCAAAAGGATGTCGCGGTTGCGCACGCGCCGGACCCCCTGCGACCGGAACGGGCGTGGCCGGACCAGCGTCGAGGCGAGGCGCACGTCCGCAATGGAGCGGCAGCGCCGTTAAGGGCGATGCTGGCGCCGGATTGAGGTGAGCGCATCCGCGCCGCGGCGCCTCGCGCGATGCCTCAATGCCGCCTGGTAGCCGCGCTCAACGAACGACCGCAAGAGTCACGTCCGTGCGGATCCTTCACCTATCGGCCGACTTCCTGTGGCCTGCGGGTGACGGCGGACGCCTGCGTTCGATGGCGCAGCTCCGCGTCCTCTCATCGATCCCCGAGGTGGAGCACATCGCGATGTTCTGCTTCTGTGAGGAGGAGATCGGAGCGGAGCGGCGCGCCGACATGGAGCGGGAGGTCCCGAAGCTGACCGTGCTGGATCCGGTCTTCCATCCCGTCCACCTCTTCCGCCATCGCCGCTACGTGCCGCGGGTGGTTGTCCTGCGTGTGATGCGCGGCATCCCCTACCTGGCCGCGAAGTGGGACTCGCCGGCGGTCGCGCGTGCGCTGCGGCGAGAGCTCGCGGGCCGCGACTTCGACGTCGTGTGGATCAACGGCCTCGGCATGGCCTACTACCTACCGCTCATCCACGAGCTCTTACCGATGGCCCGCGTGGTGCTCGATCAGCACAACGTCGAGAGCGACCGCTTCGTCGAGTTCGCACGCCGGCAGCGGGGCGTGCGCCGCATCATCGCCGACGCCGAGGCTCGCGCGGCCATCCGGTACGAGCGTTCGATCCTGCGCGGCGTCGACGCGGTGGGAGCGATCTCGGACAGCGACTCCCGCGGACTGCGCGAGCTTGCGAACGTCGACGCGCGCGTCGTGCCGCACGTCGTGTCGATCGCGCCGCCCGTCGAACGGGATGCCACGGATCTGCGTCTCTGCTACGCCGGCAAGCTGAGCTGGGAGCCGAACCTTCGCGGGGTGGACTGGTTCTGCCGCGAGGTCTGGCCGATCGTCCGTGAGCATCTCCCCGACGCGACGCTCGAGATCGCCGGCGCCGGCCTGCCGACCGACGCATCCGGCGAGCAGGTCGCTCCGCCCGCGTGGCGCGCGCCGGGTATCACGATGCTCGGCTTCCGGAGGGACATCGAGACCGTGTACGCGCGCTCGGCGGCGATGATCGCGCCGCTGTTCGGACCGTTCGGCATCAGCATCAAGCTGCTCGAAGCGTTCCGTCACGGAATACCGGTCGTCACCACGCCCGATGGCGCGTTTGGTTTGCCGGTCGCCAGCGGTCGCGAGCTCTTCATCGAGTCCGAGCCGGCCGCGTTCGCGGCGCGCGTGGTGGAGCTCGCGACCTCGCGCGCATCGCGCGCGCGCCTTCAAGCGGCGGCCTACTCGTACCTCGAACGGCATCACGCGCTCGCGACCGCGCAGGCGGCAGTCCGCGAGCTGGTCGGACTCGGCGACGTGTCACGGGGGATCGCGGCGGAACCGGCCCTCCATCCCGTGACCGCGCCGGCGTGAGCTCTCGTGGTTCGTCAACTCGGTCGCCCACATCGTCTCAATTGCCGCTCCCTAGCGTCACTCGTCGATGGCGTACACAGCCCTGGCCGTAGCGTTCGTCCTGGTCGCCGTTGTCGTCGGCGCATCGACTCGATCCGCCGCACGAGCGTGGGTCGCCGCGATGCTGGCCGCAGCGATCGTCGCGGCGCAGTTCGCGCTCCTGATGTCGACGTGAGCGGGGTCGCGTGATGGCGCGCGTCTGCATCATCAGCCATTCGCATTACCCGTACGACGCTCGGGTCTCACGCCAGGCGCGAGCGCTCGTTCTCGCGGGTCACGACGTCGACATCATCTGCCTCCAGTACGAGGATCAGGCGCTCTTCGAGAAAGCCGATGGCGTGTCGGTGTATCACCTGCCCATCGGCCGGCTCCGCGGCGGCAAGCTTCGCTACCTCTTCGAGTTCTTCACGTTCCAGCTCGCGGCCACCGTGCTTGCCGGCGCGCTCCATCTGCGTCACCGCTACGACGTCGTCGAGACGACGTCGGTGCCGGACTGGCTTGTCTTCGCGGCGATCGTGCCGAAGCTGCTGGGCGCTCGCGTCCTCTTGGATCTGCACGAGTGCATGCCCGAGTACGGCGCGACGAAGTACGGCGTCCCCCTCGAACACCGGATGGTCCGCATCCTTGCGTTCCTCGAGCGCGCGAGCATCCGCTTCGCGAACTTCGTGACCACGTGCACGGAGCAGATGCGCGAGCGCTTCATCGAGCGCGGCGCGCCGGCGGACAAGATCGCCGTGGTCATCAACTCGTTCGACGAGGAGCGCTTCAAGCCCGAGCGCTACATCGGCGCGGCGCCGAGTGCAGCCGACACATTCACGCTCATCTGCCACGGCACGATCGAGCCGAACTACGGGCTCGACCTGGTCGTGCGCGCGGTCGGCCTGCTTCGCGAGCGCATCCCGGGGCTGCGTCTAGACATCTGGGGCGACGGCACCCACCGGCCCGCCCTGCAGGCGCTCACGCGCGAGCTCGGCCTCGAGGACCGGGTGCGATTCACGGGCTGGGTCACGATGGAAGAGCTCATGCCGCATCTCGCCGCGGCTGACGCAGGGGTCGTGGCCGTGCGCCGCGACGCGTTCCGCGACGTCACGCTCTGCACGAAGATGTTCGACCTCGTCTCGCTCCGCAAGCCCGTGATCATCTCGCGGACGCGCGCGGTCGAGGGACACTTCGGAAGTGAATGCTTCCAGCTCTTCGAATCGGAGGACGTGCCCGGTCTCGCTGACGCGATCTACGCGGTGTACGCGGACCGCGGTCTCCGCGAGCGTCTCGTCTCCAGTGCGACCGCGCGCAACGAGCCGTACCGCTGGGTGCACCAGGCGAGGCGCTACGTCGAGATCGTCGAGCGAATGGCCGCCCGAGCGAGTGCGCCGATGGCGCGCGAGGTCGCGGAGAAGGCATGAGCCTCGCCGTCAGCCTGCACAGTCGCGGCGCCACGGCGACGCTATCGCGCACCGCGCAGGTCGTCTCGCGTTTCGGCGCGACGGCGGCGGCCATGAAGCGACGGCTTGACCGCTACGAGTCGATCAC
>Ga0114129_10001530_pt1 | contig 31348 bp, 21 predicted proteins | sample RhiMetdeltSRZDD1_FD_80071 | JGI IMG/M metagenome (GOLD analysis project Ga0114129, IMG submission 80071) | Populus rhizosphere microbial communities from Tennessee, USA - Rhizosphere MetaG P. deltoides SRZDD1 (version 2) (version 2) | ecosystem: Host-associated > Plants > Roots > Rhizosphere >...
GGCGGGTCGCCGACATCGACATTCTGGTCCCGCGGCGCGACCTCGACTCGGTCGAAGCAATTCTCCAGGAACACGGCTGGGAGTTTCCGAAAATCGACGCGTACGACAATCGGTACTACCGCGAGTGGATGCACGAGCTGCCGCCGATGATCCATCGCGATCGCCGATCGATCGTCGACGTGCACCATGGGATTCTGCCGCAGACCAGCCGCCTGAAACCCTCGTCCGAGCGTCTCCTGGAACACGCGACACCGATCGGCGCTGGGGTGCGCGTTCTGTGCCCCGCGCACATCGTGCTTCACGCGGCGGCGCACGTATTTCATGACGGCGAAATCGCCGGAGCGATTCGCGATCTCGTCGATCTGGATCAACTCCTGCGATGGTTCGGCCGGGACGAGGTGTTCTGGCGGAGCCTCCGACGGGAAACACCCGCTCTCGATCTCGCCCGGCCGGCCTACTACGCGCTGCGCTACGCGCGACGCTGGTTCGGCACGCCACTGCCGGACGATGTGGTTGCGGAGATGGCCGCGTGGGCCCCTCCAGCGGCCGTCGGTCGCCTGATGGACACGCTCGTGGACCGCGCCGTAATGGGAAACTCGGCTCGGGCGTCGAGCGCCGCCGTCTTTGGACTCTACGTCCGGTCGCACTGGCTCAAGATGCCCCCGTTACACGTGATCCGGCACCTCACCAAAAAAGCTCTCAAATAGCTGGACCGTAATCTGTTACACGCTTTTTCTCTGGACAGGATCGATTCGAGGTCCTACTATGGCCGCGCACCGAACGTTAGATCGCGAAAATAGTGTGAATGAGTCACTGACCACTGCGCATTAATTGCACAGTCACACGGTAAGTGAGACGTTTCGCGGTCGGCGGTTGAATCCCATTTCGGTCCGTAAGTAGCCGGCGCAGAAGAGTTTATCCAGGGGGATGACAATGCGTTCTATTCCGGCACGTGTCTTGGAGCGGGCGCGACTAGCTCCAACCTAGCTTCATAAAGAAGGCCTATCAACGAACGCGGACTCTCCCAGCGGGTCCAGGGGCCGAGCGGGGTCTCATTACAGAACAGTGAGCCCACCGCAATTTCTGTTTGCGGTCGAGAAAAAATTGCGCGGTCGAGCCCGTCGAGGGTGCCGGTTTTCTGGCGTGGGGAAGATATTCCACGTTCTCTTAAGGACCGTGTTCTCAGTCTGTTGGACGGGAAGCGTTGCCGACTACTACTTGAGCTCATGGCATTTAGAAACGAACGGCACAGCCCTTGGAGCAGAGCAATGAGCTCAGGGATTTTGACGATGGCTCGACGAGCACAGCGGTTTAACGGGGCCGGCGGGATCTCTCAAGCGGCGCCACATTCCAGGGGAAGATCATGCTGAGGCTGATCGAAGGCAGCATCGCGTCCATTGAACACGACCTGGTGCTGGTCGCGCCTCCCGATGCGAAGCTTGGCGACGGCCTCCACAACGTCACCGTCGATGCCTTTCATCACCAACAACTCATTCGTGATATGCAGCGTCTGCGTGGGCGGATCTACCTTGACGAAGGAAATGTGACGCGGGAGCAATTGACGGCCGATGGTCGCCACCAGACCGCTGAAGACGAGAAGGGCTGGCACCTGCTGATGACCGACGGCCATGGCCGCGTCCGGTCGTGCGCCCTGTATATGCTGTACGAAAACGCCGCGTCCATCGCCGACTTGAGAGTGCGACACTGTCCGTTGGTCCAGCACCCTGAGTGGAAGACGAAAGTGAGGGGCGCTGTGGAGTCCGAAATCGCGCGAGCCCGACGCGCCGGACTGCGGTTCGCGGAGCTCGGCGGGTGGGCGATCGCGAAAGAGCGCCGCGGAACCCCCGAAGGTCTGATGATGGCGCTCGGCACCTACGGTCTTGCCCGGATGCTCGGCGGCGCGTTAGGAATCACGACTGCCAATGTCGCGCATTCCTGCTCGTCGATTCTGCGACGCCTTGGCGGGTCGTTCCTGGAGTTCGACGGAACGACCATCCCGTCGTACTTCGATCCGAGGTACAACACGACGATCGATCTGCTGCGGTTCGATTCTCGATGCCCAAACACGAAATACGCGAATCTCATCGACATCGTCAAGGAGAAGCTCGCGAACGTGACGGTGATCGCCAATCGGTTCGATGTGGCGCTCGAGAGCGAGAACGACACCACCATCGGACTGGCAACGCGGCCGATGTTCGCCGCCTAACAAACAATGCCTCTACGCGCTCTCGATTCACGCCCCTCGCGAAGATTTGCAGCGCCGAGGTTCGACTACGCGACTGCCTTCGATCGAAACATCGGCTGGTTGACCGAGGGCGAGCAGCGGAGTTTACGGGACAAGACGGTCGCGATTGCCGGCATGGGTGGCGTTGGCGGGTACTACCTGACGACCATGGCCCGTCTGGGCGTCGGCAAATTCCGCATCGCCGATCTCGACACCTTCGAGCTGGCGAATTTCAACAGACAGTACGGCGCGTTCATGTCGACGCTCGGCCGCCCGAAAGTTGAAGTCCTCGCGGAAATGGCGGCGGACATCAACCCCGACTGTGAGATCGAGACCTATCCGACCGGTGTGAACGACGAGAACCTTCAACGATTCTTCGAGGGCGTTGACGTGTATCTCGACGGCCTCGACGCGTTCGCATTTCCCGCACGGGAGATGGTGTTTGGCTACTGCGCCAGGAAGGGGATCCCCGCCATCACGGTCGCACCGCTCGGCATGAGTGCTGCGCTGATGAACTTCCTGCCCGGCGGGATGACGTTCGAACAGTACTTCCAGCTGCGTGGTTGCTCGGAGGAAGAGAAGTCGATTCGCTTCCTCGTCGGGTTTGCCCCATGGCTGCTGCACCGCGGTTACCTCGTTGACGCCACACGAGTCAACCTCAAGGAGCGCCGCGGACCTTCAACGGGTCTGGCCTGTCAGCTCTGCACGGGTGTTGCCTCTGGAGAAGCTGTCAAGATTCTGCTTGGACGCGGCAAAGTGTGGGGAGCGCCGCACGCGATTCAGTTCGACGCCTACCGGAACCGCCTCGTTCATACGTGGCGACCTGGCGGCAACCGTCATCCCTTGAATCGTCTCGCGATCGCCATCGCCAAGCGCCAACTCGGCATATAATCGCGTCCGCTTCGGATGCACGCCAAATCGCGAGATGAAATTGCCGCGGCCTACGCGTCGCCCCCCTGGTGGTACGACGTCCGCGGCTTCTTCATCCTGACGTTCGCGTACAACAGCACCCTGACGCGTCAACTACGATTCTTTGGCCCCAATTTCGGGCCGCGCCACCTGGAAGTCGCGTGTGGAACCGGCACGCTGCTCGAACTCGTGCTCCGGTGGCGCCGATGGAAACATCTGCCCCAGGTGCACATCGTGGCTGTCGATTATGCCGAATCGATGCTGGCAGGTGCGGAACGCCGCTTCGCCGGAAACCCGAACGTCGAACTGCGGCACGCCGACGTCGCCGCACTGCCGTATCCAGACGGCTCCTTCGATACGGCTAACATTGCCAACGCGGTCCATTGCTTTCCAGATGTGGACGGGGCGCTGAAGGATATCTTGCGCGTGTTGAAACCGGGAGGGACGGTCGCGGCGAACGTGCTCCTTTACCCGCGCACCATCTGGCCCTTCAAATCAATCGCGGAATGGATTGATCGGTGGGGCATGCGCAAAGGCATTCTGGTCACGCCTTACCGCCGCGACGACATCCGAGGCGCGATTGTGCGCGCCGGATTCGTCGTCGCGTCCGAAACTGTTTTCGGCAACTGTTATGAAGTGATCGCCAGCAAGGCCCGTCCGACCGCCGTCAGCCCTTGAGCGTTGCCAGGACCCGCTTCGCGTCGGCGGCTTCCTTGAATTCTGAGTTCAGTTTCAATGCCTGCTCGAACGAACCTCGCGCCTTCGTCCGATCGCCTTTCAGGAGATACGCCAAGCCCAAACGATAATGGATGCTCGGAGCTGTTGGAGCTTGCCTGATCGCTTCCTCGAGCGACGCGACGGCCGGGCCCGCCATCCCTTTTTTGTAGTACACCCACCCGAGCGTGCCGCTGACATTCGCATTGTTTGGCAGCCTCGCCTTGGCGGTCTGTGCCAGTTGAAGGGCGATGTCCAGATTGCGTCCGTTTTCCGCATAGTCCCACGCGAGATTGTTCGCGGCGACCGGTGTTCGCGGATCGAGCTCCAGCGCGCGCTCGTACTGCTTGCGGGCTTCGTCACCCTTTTGCTGCAAGGTCAGAATCACCCCGGCCATTGTGGTCGCCGTGACGGCAGCTTTCGGCTGGCGGTGCGATAGCTCCTCGAACTCCTTTCGCGCTTCGTCCAATCGGTTCTGCGAGGCGTAGATCACGCCCAGCCGCGCGTAGGCATCGATATTCGATGGATTCACCTGAAGGAGATGGCGGAACATTGACTCGGCCTTTTGCACATCGTTGGTCGCCAGGTAGGTGTTGCCGGCGAGAATCAGCAGCGCTTCGTCATCCGGAGCGCTCACGAGTTGTCGCTCGACACGTGACCGCGCCGACGCGAAGTCTTGTTGCACCAGATCTGCTCGAACCAGGCCCTTGAGCGCTTCCACCGACGCTCCTTGGAGCTTGTACGCCTGATCGTACGCGTCCTTCGCGCGCCGATTGTCGCCCTTTTTCCAGTAGAAATCAGCGAGCAATGTCTGGGCGTCCGCAGAAGATCGGTTGCTCGATGCCAAGGCCATCACCTCAGGTGCGGCGGCGTCGAGCTTCCCGAGCGCAAGGAGCGATTTCGCGAGTAGCAGATGCGCAAGCCCAAGATTCGGCTGCTGCTTGATCGCCTGGTTGAGAAACTCCACCGCCGCGGCGGCGTTGCCGTTGAGCAGATTCAGCCGTGCAAGCTGAACGAGCGCCGGCGTGGCAGATGGCCTGAGCCGCAGCACTTCTTGAAATGTCTCGATGGCGCGGTCGGTGTTTTCGGCCGCGGCGAGGGCCATGCCTTTCAGGAAGTGACCGGGTACGGAGTTCGGATTCGCAGCCACGACGCTGTTCGCAAGAACGAGCGTCTCACTGCTTTTCCGTTCGACCATCAGGAAGCGCCCCTTTTCGAGGAGAGCCTCTTCGTTCCTGGGTTCGCGTTTGAGCACGTCCTCGATCGCCTGATAGGCCTTCGGCCGACGACCCGCAGCAAAGTCGATGGCGGCGAGGCGAAGGTTGGCGGGGGCGAAGCCCTCCCGCGTATTCAGCAACGGTTGGAGGACTGCCTGCGCCCGTTCACTATCGTTCTTCACGATGTAAGAATCCGCCAGAATAAGCTTGGGTTCAACGTCGGGAGACAGATCGGCGTATGTCTTGAGGTAGCGCTCAGACTCGCTCGCGCGGTTGCCAAATGCGTAGAACAGGGCGAGCGCACGATTCGCGCTCAGCGATTTCGGAGCGATCTCAAGAGCGGTTTTCAGTTCGCGCTCGGCCTGATCCCGCTGGTTGGATGCCCAGTAATAGTTGGCGAGCGCGAGATGAGCGGGCTCTGACTGTGGATTGACCTCGACCGCTCGCTTGAAGGCCGCCTCAGCGGCGGCACGATTACCCTTCGCGAGCTGGAGCTCGCCCAGGTTCGTGTAACTGAGCACCCGATGCGGGTCGGACTCAATGGCGTCGTCGATCTGCTCGATCGCGCCATCCAGGTCCTTCAACCCCGCCATGGAGTTTCCCAGCAGAATCAGACCAGTCGAGTTTTTGGGATCCAGACCAAGGGCCGCCAGCGCTCGCGCCTTCGCCTCTGGATACTGTCCTGCCGCCAAAAGCCCATTGCCGGCCCGCAGTTGAGCCTCGACGTCTTTCGGTAACAGATCAGCGGCCCTGACGTATTCGCGAAGGGCATTTCTCAGGTCGCCCGATTCAGCGTACGCGTCCGCCAGCTTGAACCGCGCCTCCCCAAATGCGCCATCCTGAGCGACAGCGTTGCGGTATTGAACGATCGCCTCGAGATAGCTCTTCTGAGCGAAGAATCTGTCACCGCTCGCGAGGTACTCTCGTTTCAGTTTCTCCGGATCGCCCGAGCAAGCGACGGTGGCGACACTCAGGACAGTAAACAGGACGTACAGCCGACTTGTCATCGTTCTCTCCAGGCGGATGACCCTGTGGAAAGCAATTGCGCGACCACGCGCTCGCCTTGACAATGTTCCATGACAAGTGTCACAGAATCAGATGCTTACGGCCTGATGCGAATTGTGACTATTGACGAAAACCCGTGATTGGCAGACAAAAGGGTTTCGGCTAGAAGAGGAATCTGATGATCTGGTTATGGAAGAAGATGGAGCAGTACATACAAAATCCCGGTGGCAACAATTGCCACCGGGATTCAGGTCGCTATCGGAGGATTGCGCCGGCTCTTGATCGCCTACGATTTGCGGAATCGGCGACGCGCTGCACCGAGCAGGCCCAACCCGACCAGGGTCAAAGTCGCTGGCTCAGGAATTACCGCCGGGGTATTGAAGAAGGCGTCTGCCGAGCCGTTGATGGTCTGGCTGCAAGCCCCTGGCGTCAAGCCCGGAGTGCAACCGATGGGCGTCGGATTGAAGGAGTTGAATTGGCCCTTCAGAATCACGGTCATATAGAACGGGACAGGCTGCACGAAATAGCTCGCACCCAACGCGGTCAAATTAAACGGTTGGAATGTCAAGTTGAAGTCGCCACTGGCGGAGGTATTGGTAGTCCGCCCGCACGACAGTCCGAATGGGCAGGGACTGGTTGCGAGGGCCGCGCTGGCCAGCAAGAGATCGGCCGTGCCCGGCACGGTGACTGCACCCGGAGCGGACGGCGGCAGCAGCTTGGGCGAGCCGTCCTGAGCCAAGTCGACAAAGACGTCAATCCCGCCCGTAAGGCCAGTGAAGTCGAAGCCACCCAGCCCATTGGCAACGAACGTGCCATTGGCGCTGAACAGACCGTAGACGCGATAGCCATCCGGAACCAAAGGTGCCGGACCGTTGAGGCCGTTATTCAGGAACGGCGTGATCAGCGGGTTCGCACCGTCGTTGGATACGAACTGACCGAGATCCCAATACGCCACGGTCGAAAACGTCGTGGCGCCGGTGGCAGTAAACACCTCGTTGTAGTTGCCGACCATCTTGTCGGCAACAAACGAACATGGGAGCACCGGATTAGCAAAGGTGGCGCAGTTAGATACCGTATTTTGGTTGATCGTGAAGTCCGGCAGAGGCTGGGCGTTAGCACTGCCGCTCATCACACCGACGGCAGCCACGACCCCAGCGGCCATCATGAGCGTTTTACCTACGAGACGAGACGCATTCATCATATGTGTGTACCTCAAGGGGTCGCTACCGACCACGACAGTTGCCAGCCATGGTGCACGCCTCATGCCCATCTCGACGGCCGCCATTCACGACGCAGCATAGTCGTATAAGCCGTTGATAATGCATTAGTTATGTGACAAGCGCCGTTGCAGGGATCCTGCTGGCCTTGCAGAAAAAGTCGCTCCGGGAGCCGACAAAAGATAATCGGACCGGCTCATCGATTCTGGTTGTTGGGAGCTTCGTGACAATGGCCAACAGCGGCGACACAAGGAAGGTTGTGAGGGCAGCCCTTCAGATTTCCTAGCAAATCTGCACGTTTGAAAGCCCACACCGCCCGGAAGCGGGCGGATATTCAGCGCGCGATATCCGCGCTGACGAGCAGGTTTCTGATGTGATCGAAGTCGCCGTTATGAATGAATTGGCTTGACGTGGGATGATTGGAAGCGGAACACGCGTGAGATCAATAAGTTACAGACTGCTTGCATGGCGACACACCCGGTGCCGATAGGTAGACCGTCCGTGATCCTCTTACGCCTGATCTCCTGGCCTTACTTCCGGAAGCATGGCCTGCGGACCACCCTCACGACGTCGGGGATCGTGTTGGGGGTGGCGGTCCTGGTCGGGATGCACACTGCCAACCAAAGCGTGCTGTCTGCCTTCTCGCAAACCATCGATCGAATCGCCGGCAAAACCGACCTTCAAATCAGCGCTGGCGAAAACGGCTTCGGAGAGGAGACCCTCGAGAAAGTCCAATCCGCCGCGTGTGTGGGTGTGGCGGTGCCGGCGATCGAGGCGGTCGTGGACGTCCCGGGTCAGGGCAACCTGCTGGTCCTGGGGGTCGACATGACCGGGGACCGAAGCCTCCGGGAGTACGACATGGAGGGGGGCGAGGACACCGTCATTGAAGACCCCCTCGTGTTTCTGGCTCAGCCGGATTCCCTGATTGTCGCGAAAGCCTTCGCGGACCGGAATCGGGTCGCCAGAGGCAGCCGGTTGTCGCTCGGCACCGCGGACGGCGAAAAAGCATTCACGATTCGCGGGGTCATGAAGTCGTCGCGCCTCGCGGACGCGTTTGGGGGCAATCTCGCCGTGATGGACATCTATGCCGCGCAAAAAATGTTCGGGCGCGGACGCACGTTCGATCGCATCGATCTGGCGATCAAACCGGGAATCACCGCCGACACGTGCCGGCAGGAGCTGACGCAGACACTCGGGTCAGCATTCGACGTTCAGGCGCCGGCGAGCCGGGGCACACAAGCCGAGTCGATGTTGTCCGGCTACACCATGATGGTGAACATCTCGAGCGCGTTTGCGCTGTTCATCGGCATGTTCATCGTCTACAACTCATTTGCGACCGCTGTTACCCAGCGGCGATCAGAAATCGGCATTCTGCGCGCGCTCGGCGCGAGCCGGAGCCAGATCGGTGGGCTCTTTCTCGGCGAAAGCGCGCTGATGGGATTGGTCGGGTCGATCGTCGGCTCTGCCGTCGGCGTCCTCATCGCGAGTGCCGCGGCCTCGGCGATCAGTACGCTCGTCGGGGACGTGTACGGCGTTGCACGCCAGGCGATGGACGTCGCCACTCAGCCGCTCGTCCTCGGTTCCGCGATCGCGATCGGCGTCACGACCAGCCTGGTCGCCGGCGTCATCCCCGCGCGGAACGCCGCCCGAGTGGATCCGGTGCACGCGTTGAAGAAAGGTAGTTATCAGACGTTCTCAATGGGAGAGAGCCGGTTGCGCGCGATCCTTGCGAGCGGGCTTGGCGTGGTGTCTGCCGCTTGTCTGACTGCCCATGCGCGACCGATCTTCTATGCCGGCTACGCGTGCGTGATCGTTGCAGCGCTGCTCATCGCGCCGCTGGCGTCGCTCGGGCTGGCCAGCCTGCTTCGGCCCACGCTGCGGTGGCTGCGTCCGGTCGAAGGGGCGCTGGCCGCCGACAGTCTCATCCAGGCGCCACGCCGGACCTCCGCGAGCGTCGCGGCACTGATGTTGTCACTCGCGCTGATCCTGGCATTCGCGGGGATGGCGCGTGCCAGCTATCGTTCGATCGTCGATTGGCTGGACACCAGTCTCAACGCCGATCTCTTTGTGATGCCGTCACCGCGACTCGACCTGCGCACGACGAGATTCCCGGCGGCGATGGCTGCCGAAATCGCCGCCGTGCCGGGGGTCGGGCGCGTACAAATGTTTCGGAACGGTCGCATTACGTTCCGGGACAAGCCAGTCATGCTCGTCGCGATCGAGATGAACAGCGTGGCCGAGACCAACCGGCGCGAACCGATCGCCGGAATCGCTGGCGCGATGTACCGGCTGGCGGCGTCCGGCCAGGGCCTTCTGGTGTCGGATAGCCTCGCGCAGCTTCAGCAGCTGACCGTCGGCCAGGTCCTCGAGATTCCTGCTCCGCGCGGCGGCATCCGGCTCCCGATCGTCGGCATTGTGCTCGACTACACGGACCAGCAGGGTTCGATCCTGATCGACCGCCGTCTGTTTATCGAGCACTGGGGCGATGATACCGTCAGCGATTTCCGTGTCTTCGTCGCGCCTGGTGCGACTATCGCCGACGTGCACCGGCGCATCGTCGACCGCTACGCCGGCCGGCGAACGATCTTCGTGTTGACGAATGAAGAAGCGCGCAAGTACATCCTGAAGCTCACGAACCAGTGGTTCGCGTTGATGAACGTGCAGATCATCATTGCCGTTCTCGTGGCGTTCCTTGGCATCGTGAACAGTCTGACTGTGTCGATCACCGACCGCCGTCGCGAGCTCGGCGTGTTGACGGCCGTTGGAGCGCTCCGAGGGCAGGTTCGCCGAACGATCTGGATCGAGGCACTCATGGTCGGCGTGCTTGGCCTCACGCTTGGGTTTGCGTTTGGTGCGATAAACTTGTACTACATGCTTCAGATCGTGCAGCGCGATGTCGCCGGTCTGCGGCTGAGTTACGAATTTCCCGTGACCACGACGCTCGTATTAGTGCCCGCGATTTTGGCCGCCGCATTCGTGGCGGCGATTTGGCCAGCGGAGTCTGCGGTCCGCGGGTCGCTGGTGGAAGCGCTCGAATATGAGTGACGGCCGAGTGGGTCGCGTGGGTCGAGTAGGTCTCCTGGGTCGGGCAAGTTGTCTCGCGCTCGTCCTAGTGGCGCCGGCGATTCTGCCAGGAACTCTGCGCGCACAGGACGCGCGACAGATCGTCGGCGAAGCCCAGAAGCGAACGGATTCCAAGTCTCAGAGATACGACGGCATTCTTCAGACATTCGACGCGAAGGGCAAGACCAGTGAGAAGCGCTGGATTCAGGACCGCATCGGTGCTCACGGCCAGAGCAAAGTCGTGATTCGATTCACGGCACCCGCCGAGGTCAAGGGTGTGGCTCTCCTCATCGTGAATCACCCGGATCGATCATCGGACCAATGGATGTGGACGCCGGCGATTGAGCGGGATCGGCGTATCGCGCTGCAGGATCGATCGACACGCTTCTTCGGCACCGACTTCAGCTTCGAAGATCTCGAGGAGCGGGACGTCGATCAGGACGACTACACGCTGCTCGGATCCGAGGCCGTCGAGGGCGTGGACTGTTGGAAGATCCAGTCCGTCCCGAAACCGTCCAAGGCGTCACAATATACGAAAGCCATCATCTGGATCCGCAAGGACAATTACGCGTACGTGAAGGCTGAGTCCTACGCCAAGGAACAGCTGGTGCGCCGCTTGGATTACGGGCAGATCAGCAGCGTTCAGGGCATCTGGACGGCACGAGAGCTGAAAATGGCCGATCTGAAGCGCGGCAGCGTCACGCGCCTCTTCCTCGACAAGGTGGAATACAATCTGCCGCTGAAGGAAGACGACTTCACGCTGCAGGCGATTCGGCGCTGACAGTCACCGTTTCAACCGTTGCCCACCGAACGCGTCAATCCACACGCGCGGATAGGTCGACCTCCTCGTACTGATGCCGCGGGCGCCCTGTTGGCCCGGCCAGCTGGACGACAGTGGTACGGCCAGTGGGTGTGGGCCGTCGTTCCCCTCGTCGTGCTCGTCGCCTACGCGTTCTGGCCGGTTCTCGGCAACCGCTTCGTCAACTGGGACGACGAAACGAACTTTGTTCGAAATCCGCATTTCCGGGGACTCGGTATCGCTCACCTTCGCTGGGCATGGACCACCTTCTGGCTCGGGGTGTACCAGCCGCTCGGCTGGATGCTGCTCGAAGTGCAGTACACCGTGTTCGGCCTGAACCCGTGGGGATACCACCTCGTGAGCGTCGGGTGGCACGCGGTCAACAGCATCGTTCTCTACTTCCTCAGTCTGGCGCTGCTTCGACGCGCGCGACCAGACGTCTGGCAGGAGCGACCGGCGATCTGCTCGGTAAGCGCGGGAGTCGCAACTGCCCTGTTTGCCATCCACCCGTTGCGAGCCGAGGTCGTGGCCTGGGCGTCGAGCCAGACGTATCTGCCGTGTGCGTTCTTTTATTGGATGGCCTTGTTGTTCTATCTGAGCGCTTTTCCAGCGACCGGCATCACCGTGCGTCTGCGGTTCTGGATGGCATTCGTGTCGTTCGCGGCCGCGCTGTTGTCGAAGGCCCCGGCGGTCAGCCTTCCGTTCGTGCTGCTCGTGTTGGATGTCTATCCGCTCAAACGCGTCGCGGTGAGTAACGATCAGCGGTTTGGCCGACGATTCATCGATCTCTGTGTCGAGAAGATCCCATTCTTTGCGCTCAGCGCTTTGTTCATGGCGCTGGCCCTAGCATCAAAGCCGCACGATCCCGTCATCCCCGTCGGCGATCCGGCCACCTTCTGGTACGCGCGGCTGGCTCGCGCGGCGTACGGGATCTGGTTCTACCTGCTGAAGACCGTCTGGCCTTTCGCGCTGACGGCCTTCTATGCCGCTGGGGAAGGTACGAGTCCGCTCGAGTTCCGGTTCGTCGCGAGCGCTGCCGCCACTGTCGTAGTAACCGCCGTGGCGGTCCGGTATCGACGATCGCATCCTGAAATCCTAGCGGTGTGGGTGAGCTACGTCCTCATCCTGCTCCCGAGTCTTGGCGTGGTGCCGATCACTACGCGGCTGGCGGCAGATCGTTATGGCTACCTGCCGATGGTCGGCATTGTCGCGCTCTGCGCGGGCACGCTGAGCGCGAATTGGCGGTGGTGGCCAACGGGAATCGGCCCAACCGCCGCGTGCACAATCGCGGTTGCAGGAGTAGTCGCAGCATTGATCGTGCTGACGCGCGCTCAATGCCGAACATGGCAGTCGTCCGAAGCGCTGTGGACCCACGCCTTGAATCATGGAGGTGATCATGTTCCGGACGTGCAGAACTCAGTCGGGTTGTTGCTTCTCGAACGGGGAAAGTTAAACGATGCCCGCTGGCATTTCGAGGAGGCCATTCGGCTCGACCCACACTACAGCCAGTCTCACACGAATCTCGGGACGATCCTGGCACGACTCGGGCAATTGTCCGCCGCGAAGTCGGAATTCGTGGAAGCGATTCGGCTCGCGCCAACTGAGCCTAGTGCGCACAACAACCTGGGTACGATCTTGCTGGGCGAAGGACATGTTGAACTTGCAATGCGCGAGTACCTCAAGGCCGTGCGGCTCGACCCTCATGGCGCCGGTGTCGAGAGTCTGGAAGACTTCCTGCTTTTTCGCGGTTCTACGATTGCGCCCCCACTGGTCCCGCTGATCCGCGCTGTCGTCTCGAACCCGCGAGATCGAAGGGCGCTTCAGGCTCTGGAGGATGCCTTTCCGACTGTCATTCAATAGATGAAGCGCGAGTCGTCAGACGCGTCTTCGGCGGGTCTGCCGCCTGACGCGTTCAGCTCGATGGCCGCCGACGGCTCTCCGCCGCGCTCGAGAAGCGGCTCGCGCCGGAGACGTGCGCAGAAGGTCGTTGAGTTGCTCCGCGCGGCGAAGCGCGGAGGAGATGGTGGGGAACCGCTCCACGATCAGGCCCGCAGCATGGTGGAGCGACAGCTGGCAGCCGTCCTGGGTGGGCGTCAACTCGATCGGAAGTTGGTGCGGCCCGAGCATGAAGAAGCTGAGCACAAGATCAGCTGTGCACGTCGAGTGCCTGCCCGGTTCAGCCCGCCCGTGCGCTTCGTTGCACACTTCTGGCGGCTCTTCCTGAAAGCGTGCTTCACAAAGGTGTGATCGATCGGCGCGTCAGCCGATCATGGCCAGAGCCTTCTTCGCCTCCGCCGACCCCTCGAAATCGGGCTTCAACGCAAAGGCGCGCTTCAACGACTGCCGGGCTTTGTCCCACGCACCGGTCTCAACGTAGGCCATCCCGAGATGGAAGTGATGCGTTGGGTCGTTCGGCGATTTCTCGACGCTGTTCTCCAGGTGCGAGATCGCCTGCGACGCCATTTTCTTCTGATAGTAGATCCAGCCAAGGGTGTCGTTGACATTCGGCTCGTCCGGCAACTGCTGCTGTGCGGTCTGCGCGAGTTGGAGCGCCTCGTCGAGCTTTCGATTGCTCGCGACGTAAATCCAGGCGAGGTTGTTGGCGGCGACCGCCGCGCGTCCGTCGATGGCCAGGGCCTGCTCGTACTGCTTTTCGGCCTCGGGGATGCGCTTCTGTTGTTCCAGCAGCATCGCGATCATGGTTGCCGCGCCGACCGACTTCGGGTTGCGTTTCAGCACGTCGTGGAACGACGCCTTCGCCTCTTCGATCCGATTTTGTCTCGCAAAGAACTGTCCGAGCAAGCTGTAGGCCTGCAGGCGGTCGGGATCGAGTTCGATGGCCTTGCGCAGAAGCGTTTCGGCCGATTCCAGGTCCTGAGCGGCTGCGTGCGCCCGCGCCGCGAGCACCAACAGATCGACATTTGGCGGCGCCTGCTTCAAAATGGCATCGACGCGCGCGGCCGCCTCCTTGGCGTGACCTGTGGCGACGTCAATCTGCACCACCCCCGTCAGCGATTCGAGATCCCCGGGAACCGCGCGGAGCGCGCGCTCGAACGAAGCACGCGCCGCGGCGGGTTGTCTGGCGGCGAGCTGCACCATGGCGCTAAGCTTCTCCACGCCGACCGAGTTCGGGAATCGCTTACGGAGCCCTTCCAGTTCATTTTTTGCGCGACTCATATCCCCGGTCATCAGCGCTGCGCGGATGAGCAGACTCTGAGCTTCGGGATGAGTCGGCTGGAGCGTCAGGGCCTGCTGGGCGTATGTGATGGCCTTGGATGTATCCCTCCTCGCGAGGTAGAGCCTCGCGAGCGCGAGATCGGCCACCAGCGGCCGTGCCTGCAGCTTCAACACCTGTTCATAGGCGTTGATGGCCAGGTCGCTGCGATCGCTGGCGGCTTCAATCTGTCCGGACAACAGATATGCCTGGACCGCACTCGATGAATTCGGTTCGTTCGCAATCACCGCCGCCACCGCCTGGCGGGCTTCGCTCCGCTTGCCGTCAATCAGGTAGAGGCGCGCGCTCAATAGCAGCGCTCCGGCCTCCTTCGGCTGCTTCTGAAGCACTTGGTGAAGCCGGTCCTGCGCTTGGGAGCGGTGACCGTCAGCCGCGTCGAGCGCGGCGAGGCGCACGGAGGCGGCGGCGTAGGCAGAGTTCTTGACGGCGAGCTCGTGAAGCAGCGTACGGGCTTCGTCAGGACGCTTGGCCACCGTGTAGTAGTCTGCGAGTGAGAGCGAGGCCGAGTCGGTATTCGCAAGTCGGGCGATCGTCGCAAAATACGGCTCGGCTTCTGCCACGCGGCCGTTGCCCACATAGAACATCCCAAGGGCGCGGTTGGCGACGAGGCTGTCTTTGTCAATCTCCAAGGCGTCGCGGAGCGTCGACTCCGCCTCGCCCTGACGACCCGCCGCCCAGAAGAAATTCGCAAGCGCCAGTCGAGCCTCGAGTACTTTTGGCCCCATCTCGACGGCCTTTTTGAACGTCTCTTCCGCTTCCGCGCGCTTGCCTTGAGCCAACTGGACAATACCCAGATTGTTGTAGGCGGCGTTGTTCGCGGGATCCAGGGTGAGGGCTTCCTGATACTCCGCAATCGCGGCGTCGAAATCCTTTAGGCCCGCGAGCGCGTTGGCGCGGAGAACTTGTGCGTCGACGTTCCTGGGATCGAGCGCGATGGCGCGGTCGACGCGCGCCCGGGCATCTTCAAACGCGCCCGCGAGGAGCAACATTCGCGCGGCGCGACGCTGCGCGTCGGCATCTTGCGGCAGCAGGTCCGCCGCCCGCACGTACTCGCGGAGCGCATTCCTCAGATCGTTCACTTTGAGATAGGCATCGGCCAGTTTTCGCCGCACGTCGCCGAGCTTCGAATCGGCCTGCAAGGCGACCCTGAATTCGACGATGGCCTCCGCGTAGCGCGCCTCGTCGAAAAAGGCGGTGCCGCGTTTCACATGCTCCGTCGTCGAGGTCTTACGACAGCCTGCGCCAAAGGCGACAACGCATCCGAGTACCGCGAAAATGGTCCGAAATGACTTATGCATTCGAGTTTCTCAGGAAGGCAAGTAGTTCGATAAGACGGGGAACATGGAACCGATGAAGTCCGTTGCCTGGGTTTCGGCCGTCGTTTCGGCGCCGTCCTGGTTGGGCACGATGGGGACGATGACGCGCACCAGTGCGGCGTCCGTTCGGTTCAGGCGCAACGCATCGCGAATCAGATAGAACTTGCTCCAGTACTCGCTCGCGACGGTCCGGCCGTGGCTCTGGTACCAGTACAGGACGACCTGGCGATCGAGTCCCTTCTGAATGACGTACCGATTGGCATCGATTTCTTTCGTGTCTCCAGCCACCGTGACCGGGATCTTCACGAACGACCTCGACAGCGGCTCCCACCCGGCACCAGGGAGACAGTTCATCGGGGAATGAATCGAATCGCCCTGGCGCTGGCTGTTGTAATAGCCGACATACAGGGCGACTCCCGCACGCTCCGGTGACACGTACACACGGTTCAAATAGTCATCCACCCCTAGAATGGCGAGGATTCTGTCCTCCATCGGTGGCAGTTGCCGGCCAGTCCAGCGCTGAATCTGCGCAGGGAACCGATCGAATGTCGCGCGAACCGGAGCAGGTTCAGGACGGTTCTGGCGAGCGACGAGGCCGGCGGCCGCCAGGAACGTGAGGAAAAGGGCAACAGATCGAGCCAACATGCGGATCCCCCTAAACGGACGCAGGCGCCGGCGCATCGACCATCGCTGGAGCCACACGGACGATGACGCGTTGCAGAGCGAGCATCAGCATGAATGCGGACACGAAGACCAGCCAGCCGGAGAACTCGTGGAAGAAGCCCTCCGCCGCTGCCGCGCCAATCTTGTGTGCTGCGATGCCAGTTCCCGCAACACGAAAACCATTGGTGACGATCGCAACCGGAACCGACGAGAGGGCGACCAGAGTACGGACCCAGCCGCGCGGATCCGAGAAATAGCCGAGGACAATCGCCAGCGTCAGCAGCGACACGAGCGACCGGATCCCGCTGCAGGCCTCCGCAACCTCGAGGGTCGTATTTGCCAGAATCAGCACATTGCCCTCGCGCAACACTGGCACATTGGCGAATCCCATCGCCGACTCGCCGAACTGCGACGCCAGTAACTGAAGCGGAAACGCGATTTGATTGAAGATAATCGCCGGAATCGGGATCATCAGCAGCAGGAAGGCGAGTGGAAACGCCAGCGCGCGGAGGTATCCCCACCCCCAGAGGAACAGCGTGACGCCGACGAGCGTGCCGAGAATTGAAATCCGCGTCAGGAACAATTCGGATCCAAGGATGCCGGCAATGAGCACGGCGACACTTCCAAGAACCACGCCGAAGCCGAGCGCGCGCGGTGCGGCCGGAATCTTCCGAAGCTTTTCGCGGCGCTCCCAGACGAAGTAGATTGCGAGCGGCACGATGAGGAAGCCGTGCGAGTAGTTGTCGTCGTGATACCAGTCCGATACGAGTTTCGCGAGGACATGCCAGTAGAGCGTCGCGAATCCCAGCGCCATGAGCGCGGCGGCGACCAAGGTTTTTCGTGTCGATGTCATTGGAATCCTTGACACTCGTTCAGTAGACCAGCGAGGCGAGCGTTTTGCGCACCTGCGGGGCGTCCGGGAACTGCGGGTCAATCTTCAGCACACGCTCCAGCAGCTTTCGCGCCTTGGCATCCTCGCCTTTCCGCGCATAGGCCATGCCCAGATGGAAATGATATGCGGGATTGTTCGGCTCGAGATCGAGACTCTGCTGCAGGTACAGAATGGCCTGACCGTACAGTTGCTTCTGGTAATACACCCACCCGAGCGTATCGTTCACTTCTGGAAGGTTCGGAAACTTCGACTTCGCGGTCATCGCTAACTGCAGCGCCACCTCGAGGCTGCCGCGCCCTTCTGCATAGAGCCACGCCAGATTGTTGGCCGCAGCCGCCGCATAGCTATCGACCTGCATCGCCTTCTCCCACCAGTGCTGCGCGCCGTCCAGATCCCGGTCGGCATAGCAGATGAGCCCCATCATCGTGAGGGCCGCGACCGATTTCGGTTTCAGCTTCACAATTTCGGTGAACTGTTTTTTCGCGTCCGCGAGTCGTTTCTGGGAGATGTAGACTTCCGCCAGCAGGGCGTAGGTCGACGGATTCGCTGGGTCGGCGGCCAGCGCGCGCGTGAGCAGTTCCTCGACCTTCGCCGGCTGGGCGAGCTCCTTGTAGACTTTCGCAGCGAGCACGAGGGCTGACGCGTCGTGGGGATGTCTCACCAGAAACGCGTCGATTCGTGTGCGCGCTTCCTTGGACCGCTTGCGATACAGATCAACGGCGACGAGGCCGGTGACCGCTTCGACCGAGTTCCGATCCAGCGCGAGCTCTCGCTCGAAGGATTGCTGCGCGCCGTTGAGGTCATTTCGAAGGAGCAGGAGCTGCGCCATCACGCCGTGGGACCGCGCGGACGTCGGATGTTTGGCCAGCACCGCTCGCAGCTCTCGTTCAGCGCGCTCGCGATCCTGATCGCGCACCATCAACGCCCGGACGAGCGTCAAGCGGGCCGCCAGATTCCCAGGGCTGGTTGCGATCCCCTGCTCGGCAAATTGCACGGCGGTGTCGATTTCGTTCCGGTTGCGATGCAGCTCCGAGAGCTCGAGTTGCGCGACCAGGGAACGCGAATCGAGCGCCAACGTGTCGTTGAACGCTTTTCGCGCCTCCTCGACGTCGTTCAGCGCGAGTTGCACTCTGGCCAGCACCAGGTGTGCATCGGCCAGGCGCGGATCCACGAGCACGGCGTGCTTCACGCGTTCGAGCGCGTCGCGGGGGTTCTGATCGGCGAGCAACAGGCGAGCTTTCACCGTCAACGCCTGGCCGTTACGCGGTTCCCGCGCGATGACTTCGTCGATCACCTGGTGAGCGCGATCGCGTTTGCCAGTCGCATAATGCAGCATCGCGATGCGAATTTTTGCAGCTGCGAAATACTTGGGGCTCGTCGCCAAGTCTTCGAGCGCTTTGAACGCGTCACGATACCGTCCGACCGAGACGTAGTAGCCCGACAGCGCGATCCGCGCTCGCTCGTCGCCACCGATTTCGACCAGTGTTTTGAAGAAGGGCTCTGCCAGGGTCTGTTTGCCCGTTTCCATGTACAACGCAGCGAGGCCGTCGTAAGCCTTGACGCTCTTGGGTTCAACTTCGAGCGCCTGCTTGAACGTCGCCTCGGCTTCCTTGCTCTTGTGAACAGCCCGGTAGAAGTTTGCGAGGTTCAGATAGGCATCGACGGACGTGGGGGCGACGGCGACGGCTCTTGTAAATGCCTCCTCGGCTAACTGCGGATCCCCCTGAGCAAGCTGAAACACGCCGAGGTTGGCGTACACGCTTGGGCCCTCGGGCTCGAGTTGAACCGCGCGGCCAAGGACGCCGATTCCCTCGTCGAGGTCCTTCAGCCCCGCCAGGGAATTCCCGAGCAGCACGAGCGCCGCGACGTTGTCCGGATCGCGGCGCAGAACCGCTCGCGCGCGTTCTTTCGCTTCCTGAAAGAACCCGCCGTTCACCAGCAGATTGCCGGCTTTGAGCTGCGCTTCGTCGCTGGACGCCAGCAGGTCTGCCGCGCGGATGTACTCGGGAAACGCGGCCCTCGTGTTTCCCAGCGCTTTGTACGTGTCCGCGAGCTTGAGACGAGCTTCCCCAAATGCCGGATCCTGATGGACGGCGTTGCCATACTGTATGGCAGCCTCGGCGTACTGCTTGTTGTCGAAATACCGGTTACCGCTTTCGAAGTACTTGTGCTTGGCCACCTCAGGCTTCTCAAAGCAGCCAGCCACCAGAATTGTTACCGCCGGCAGCCAGAGGAGCATCCGTCTCATTCGCATGTTGGAACAGACTCAACTTTGAGCAAAAGGCTCTCCCCACGATGCCGGGCCGCGTAAAACACCCTAAGCTGTTTGCCCTTAGTGGTTTGACTGGCCGAGGTGAATGCAGTCCGAGAGAGGGAGACGAGAGTCGATGCAGAAGTCTTCTGAAGGAAGAACTTTTATCTACTTGGAAGGCATCTTAATCCGGCGACGGCGATACTGACTCACGCCCAGAAGCAGACCTGTGCCCAGGAGGATCAGGCTTGCAGGCTCAGGATTGGCGACGGCCGTTCCCGTCGTGATTGAAAAGCTCACGCCATCGTTGTAGAAGACCAAGTCAGGGTCTAAGGCCAGCGTGATGTTTCTACCGTTGGCGATGTAGGCCCTCAGAGCTTGCAACTGACTATCGGTGAAAGTGTAGGTGTAGTCGTACATCCCGGTACCCTTCTGTACGACCGACCATTGAGTCCCCACGCCGACGTCCGCGTAAGCCGCTGGCAGGGCGGCGCCAGTCGAGGTGCTCGTGAGCACGCCCTTTAGCCACAAGATATCGGCCGAGCTCGTCGGGCTCTTCGGATCGGGCAGGAACGAATGCGCGGTCAGAACAGTCCCTGCACCTGCAAACGCGTCGACGAAACCCGTCGAGCCGTCCGGCGCATACCGCACGGTCGACGTGTAGGCGTCCGCATTTGAGCCGCTACCGGCCGTTCCGCTGGCATTGTTGACGAGCACAGTCCCGGCCGAAACCGGGTTATCGAGCAGATCTAGATACAGCACGTTCTTCGTGCTGTCCCAGTTGTAAAGATTCTTGAAAGTGATAGACGCCGAGATGAGGGTTTGGTTAAGTGGAAGGTCGATCTGACTGATCGTCCACGCGTAGGAGGACTGATTCAGGTCGCCCAGGTCGTTGCCGGTCGTGCCAGCCGGATTGGGCACATACGTGAGAACCGTTGCGGACGCTTGGCCTGGAATCGCCAACAGGGCGACCAGCGCGAACGCGACTGGCCACACTCGCCCTCGCTTGAATTCCCCGCCGGCCGCTGGTGTCACCGAGTTTCCTCCGAACGATTCGTGCACGCCTACACGGCTCCCTGAGCCGATGGCGTGATAGGCCTTCAATTCAACTGCCAACCGCGCTGCTTCAAGTTCCGGTCGTCGCCGGATGTTAACTCGTTGCCTCCATTAGTGGTTACGCCATTCGATGATCTGTATACAATCCCGTCTCATCACCAATTGCTGCCTCTGGGGAGACTTTGATCTGCCAGACAGCATCGCTGGTGACTTTCGATTTTCGATCGGCAGACGCCGGCTCGGACGCGACACGCGGCCACATTCGGGCTCGTATCGCGTCCGCACGGTTCGCGTCAACGTGCGGGCCGTGTCCGGTCCCTTAGGGACGAGCAAGTGAGGTGCCGACGCCGACGTGGCGTCGCTATTGACTTTTTTGTGGGGTGTCATTGCTGGAAACCATTGTCCTGAAGACTTTCTTCAGCGCCGCGAAGGATTGTCGCGCAGGGCCTTATGTCAGAATCGCCAACGTGAACCTCGTCGTCGAGTTCATCAAGGAGTTCCTGGTGCCCGGAAGCGCCTGGTTCCTGATCATCGCTGCTTCGATTTGTGGGGTTCTGCTCTTCGGATCGGATCGGAAGCGGGCCATGGGCCGACGGCTCCTCGTCAGCCTCGTCGTGCTCTACTGGGTGATGAGCGTGCCGGCCGTCGCTCGCGGCCTGCAGAGCGCGCGTTTCGGCCGCACGTCGGATCCCCGATCAAGTCTTCCCCAGGAGCCGCTGCCGATCGTCGTCTTGGGCAACGGGCTCGGCGGCTACTCGGCCCTTGGGGGACGGATTGACTTGCCACTGGGACAGACGGCGATGAACATATTGTTCGCGCTCGACCGGTTTCGCCGGCAGCCAGCGTCGATGCTCATCGCGTCCGGCGGCGTCCAGGCGGAAGGCGGCTACTCAGAGGGTGCGATCATTCGCGATGCCCTGGTCCGCAACCATGTGCCCGCGGACCACATCGTCGTCGAAGACAACTCGGGGAGCACGCGCGAACAGGCGGTCGAGTCCGCCAAAATCCTGCGGCGCCTCGGGGCCACGACCTGCGTCGTCGTGACGACGCCACAGCAGATGGGCCGTGCGGTCGATCTTTTCGCACGCGAGGGAATCAAGGTGCTGCCGCTTCGGGCCGGTTCGCTGCTCTGGGGCATTGACGCGTCGGAGCCATGGTGGCGTTGGTGGATTCCATCGACGGTCGCCCGGGCTGTGAGCCGCGACGTGATCTACGAGTTGATGGCCTGGCCGTATTACCGGTTGCGCGGGTGGGTGGGTTGAGCGGACCGACGCGCACCAGACTGCCATTGCTCTTGTGGGTCGCGTCGGCGGCGTTCATCGTGTACGGCACGACGATTCCCTTCAACTTCGTCCACGATCGGCAGCTGGTTGTCGAACACCTCGCGCGGCTGACCTGGAACCCGCTGATCGCTGCCGACACCGGCATGCGCGTATCCATTCCCGACTTTGTGGGCAACGTCCTGCTGTTCGGGCCGTTCGGGTTGTTCGGCGTCTGGGCGTTGCCGCGCCCCCGAGCATCGTGGGCGCGCGTTGGGTTCATCGCTCTCCTCGGGCTCGCGCTGACCGTTGGTGTCGAAGCCCTGCAGCTGCTCACGATCGATCGAACGACGTCGGTCTCCGATGTGTTCGCGAACGCCTCGGGTGCGCTGGGGGGCGCGGTTGCGGCGGTCTTCCTGACCGCGTTCGTCGAACGCCTTCTGCGAGCCGCTTCTGTCGCAGGCGTCGCGACAGTCCCTTCGTTTTTTCCGTTCGTCGTGGCAACCATCGTGTTGTTTGCCGCGGCGCTCGAGCCATTCGACGTCACGCTGGACGTGGGCAGCCTGATCCCAAAGCTGCGCACGTTTGTGGCCAATCCGATTCAGTTCGCCGTGCCAACGGATGAGGCCCTCGCTTTTCTCCAACACTTGCTCTTCACATCGACGCTCGTCATCTGGCTCGAAGACATCAGAGTCGGTCTGCCTCAGGCGCTCGCAGCAGTCGTCGGAGTCGTGATTGCGCTCGCAGCGGAGGGAGCACAGCTGTTCATCGGCGCGCGAATGCCAGGTCTCTGGGACGCGGGCATCGGAATAGCGGGCGCACTCGCCGGCATCCCACTCGGCATTGCTTTCAGACACTCGACCAAGAATCCACTCTGGTGGGTCGGGGTGCTCATGCTGACGACCGTGGGGATGGCGATGCAACAGTTGAGTCCGTTCACCCCCGTCGATGACGCGCGTGCCTTCCAGTGGATCCCGTTTCTGAACTATTACACGTTGACGAGCAGCGAAACGGTCAGCCATTCCGCGGAGCTGCTTCTTGGATACTTTCCTCTGGGTTTTGGGTTTGCGTTGGCGACGCGCCGGCGACGGAACCGCGTTCGCGCGGTGATCGCGGCGGCCCTGCTGATCGCCGCACCGGTTGAATTCCTTCAGATGTCCATCGGCAACCGTTTTCCGGATATCACGGACATCGCGCTGTCGGTCGCGGGAGCGTGGCTCGGCGCGTGGACGGCGACGACGGGCTGGCGGTTGTTCGACGAACAGATCGCGCTGGTCGCACCGAAGCGAACAGCGACGACGCCTGCGGCGGCGTCGCGATGACGAGGCTTTCGAACATCGTGCCTCTGCTCGTGCTCGTCGGGGCGATCACAGCGATCGTCGTCGCTGTCGGCGCCGTCCTGCACCTGCCGGACATCCCTTACAACCTCCGCGAGCTTTTCCTTGACCAGGCGAGCCTCCCGGCGCTGATCTTTTTCGCGTTGACGCTGATCTGGATTGGCGCCGGACCAATATTGCTCGCACACGTCGTGCTTCAGAGCCGGCGAGCCTACCTGATCCTGCCGGTGGTGCTTGTCGTCGTGTCCCTGGTCAGCAAAATGCTGTTATCACGAAGCGTCACCTACGAATCGATCGATGACATCATCGGTTCGAACAATCTGTTCGGGCTGGTCACACGGGAAAACGTGTGGGGTGCGTTTTGGGGGCGCGTCTTCAACATACTCGGGCCCGATGTCGTCGACTTCTTCGAGCGGCGAGTCAGGTACACCGCTCTGTATTCAATCCCACTCTTGGACATCGGGTTGGTCTTCATGTTCGCACTGAGATCGTCGTCGCGGATGAAGGCGCTCCATCGATTTCTGATGATCATGTGCGTCGGGGGGTGGTTCTGGCTCGCTCGCACTCTGATCGTGACGTGGGCAGCGACCGACAATCTCACTGAGCTGATTGCTCGGCGACCAGTGCCCGGTATTGCGGGTGAGTGGTTCCTCTTCGCAATACCCGTGCTGATTGGCGTCAGCGTCGTGCTGCTGCTACACGCCGCGGCGGAACCGAAGTGGTGGCCAGTGGCCGTTGGATCGACGATCGCAGCATTGCCGGTCGGCTGGGCGTTGCTCAATCTAGGCCTCGACGCGCACGTCGAGAAATACGGCTACACGTTCTCGGGAGCGCAGTTTCTCCTGGGGCCGGATCGCAACAACGCACTCTCGGAATACGCGCTGTTCACTCGATGGGTCGCGGTTCAGTTGGGTGGAGTCGGCGTGACGTTCGTCGGTGCGTGGATCGCCGACCGAACTGCACGAGCGGCGGGAGCAGTGGCGACGTTGTCACCTTAAGCGTGAAATCGCGAGAACGCCTACCGCTACTTGGCGGCAGGGGCCAGCTGCTGGCGCAGCTTCTTTACGTCGTCGCGATCGGCAAGTTCAGGTTTGACCTTGAGCGCGAGCGTTAGTTCCGCCGTCGCGCGTGCCACGTCGTTCACGGCAGCGTAGATCACGGCCGCATGCCAGAGGATATCGGGATCGAGCGAGTTCGTGCTCCTGGCGATTCGGATGTTTGTCGCCGCTTCGTTGTCCTGCTTCAGGAGATGTTGAATCCACGCGAGCGTGTCGTAGAAGGCGGGTGTCTTGAGGACGGCGATCGCCCGCTGGACGAATGGAAGCGCTTCCTCCGGCTTGTTCTGGTGGACGGCGAGATTGTAGGCGAGGTCGTTCAGCGCGACTGGATCATTCGGCGCGTAACCGAGAATGGCTCGGAATTGCGTAATCGCACGGTCGTAGTCGCCGGCCTCTTGCGCGGCTGCGGCGAGCTGCAGTCTCGCGACCGTGAACCGTGGTTCGACGGTCACAGCGGCTTCGAGCGCCTGACGCACGCCGGCCGGATCCTTGCGCGCCTTCCGCGATTCGGCTCGCGCGAACAAAGCGGCCGCGTCCCTGTTCAACGACGCGCCGAACGTCGCCAGGCGGCGCATGGCGAAATATCCCGGCAGCTCGGTGGCCGAATCCAGACCGGGATCGATGGCCAGCATCGCCAGCGGCGCGTGCGGAAATGGTGCGCACAGCGGATCGCCGATGACGAGAGTCTGCCAGCTCAGGTACGGCATGGCGGCATAGTAGGCTTCGGCGAGATTGCGGCCGCTGGCGTACGCCGGGAACAGGATCTCGGGACGGATCGTCGCGTCGAGAAAGGGTTCGTCCACGTGTCCCGCCGCGCCTGTGACGCCCGCTCGGATCAGATCGCCGACCAGCGACTGATGCGAGCCGCCGAAGATCGATTCCCGCCGTCCGTCGTTGCTCGGCCGCCAGGCGGCCGGCGGCTCCTTGAACGTTCGGCCGTCCGTACTGACGAACATGCCGGCGATGGCGCCCGGCACGAACTGCATCTCGAAATCGCGAATCTGAATGGCGGGGTCGTTCGAGCCCCAGGAGTAGTAGCCGAGGACGCCCGCTTCCTTCGTCAGCACCTTGGTCGACTCGTCCAGCTGGACGCGATCGCCCAGGCCCTGTTCGCGGAGGCGCTCGGCGGCCGTGCGCAGCCATCGATCGCCGCCGCTGTCTATCAGCGCCGCGCGCTCGTCGAGGACGAAACGTCCGTCTCGCGAGGGCGTCGTCGCCCGGTCGACGAGGGCGATCGCGTCCTGCGTAGTGAAACCATCGAGGCGCGTGACAAGATAGATGTCCTGCGACTCGTGACTGAAGGGCTTGACGTTGGCGATCGGCCCGTTCCCCGCGTAATACGGATTCGGAACGAAGCCGGCGACCGGTGCCTGCTGGCCGGTGTGCCGGCGATAGAGCAATGTCAGCTCTGAGTCCACGCTCGCATTGGTCCCGGTGCGCCCGCCCGTACCGGAGATGCGAATCGGCACGTCTTTGGTGAGGACGATGTAGAGGATGCGGTCGTGGGCGCGGAGAGCGGCGATGCACTGCCAGATCGGCTGCTCAATCTCCGTCACGTAGTCGGCGCGGCTGATCGATTCGGCCGCCGGAGTCGTGATCGAGCACACGTTGTCCTGGGGGACGCCGCGTCGTTCAGCGTAGTATCGAGAGACGCTTCCGCTCGCGGCGCTGGTGCTATTGACCACCAGGAGGACGTTTGCGGCGGATTGCGCCTCGGCACATTTGTTGCCAATTGATGAGGTGAGGATCAGCACGGTTCCGAACGCTCGAACTGCCGCGGTCGACCAGCCTCCCGGACGACAGCGACGGTGGACGAACGCTCGATTCACCCGAAGCGTTGACGCGAGGGACGTTAGAAAGCAGCCCATGCCCACATGTCTGATGAGATTCACGGCCATGATCGCATGAAGCGTGCCCCAGTCAACCGCTGCCGGAGCCTCCTTCATCGCGGGATCCGCCAGAAAGCGCCGTGTCGGATGGGAAAAGTCACCTTACCCGCGGAGTTCCGCGGAAGCCGGCCCAATGCGCTCGCGCGGCGATTCGAGCCTTAGAATCGTCTCCGAAGAGCAGGCGCACGCACTCGCGTCTGCGGCGCTGGACTACGGCACTGAGGCCGGTCGCGCCAATCGCGCAGAGTGGCTGGCTGCACGCGTCAGCGCCATCCTCGCGGCCGACGTCGTTCTGCTGACGCACGCCGGCGGGCAATGGGCGATCGTGACGGCCGCCCCCGGCGATCACCCGTTCACGTCGCGCGACGCGCTCGATCTGTTCGACGATCTGACGGCCGGAGTGGCGGCCGTGCGAACCGCCGGCGGCCAGGACTGGACTCTGCTGACGTCGGGGCGCGATTCGGGCGGCGTCGCGCTGGCGATTGCCGGCGACTGGACCATGTCGCCCGCACCGTTTTTCCACCTGGTCGACGTCGTCACCGAGACGTCCAACCGGCCCGCCGCCGAGGCCGCCGCCGTCGTTCCGCCAGTGGTGATGCGGCTGCACTATCGCATGCTCCATCGCCTGGCGCGCGTGAATGGTCTGCTCGCCGTCAGCGACACGATCATTCGCCACGCCGCGGTCGCCGTCGACGCGCGACTCGGTGCGATCGCCGTCACCCAGGCCGGCGACCCCGGGCAGGCCTCGATCGTCGCGACATTCGGTTACCCACGTGCCCTGGTCGAGCATGTACGCATCGAGCCGGGCGCCGGGGTGATCGGTACCGTCATGCGCTCGCGCAAACCGCTGTATACGACGACCGGCGATAGGTTGATTGGCGCTCGGCGGCCGCGGTATCACACCAGCTCGTTCGTCGCGGTGCCGATACTCGGCGATCGCGAAGTGCTCGGCGCGATCTGTGTGACCGACCGGCGCGGGGACCAGGCGTTCGCACGCCGCGACGTCGCCGCGCTTCGGCTGTTCGCGTCAGGAGCGGCGCTGGCGCTCGAACGCGAGCGCGCCCTCGATTCCGCCGAAGCCTACGCGCACGCGGCCACGGTCGATCCGGTGACCGGCGTCTTCAACCGAAGGTACTTCCAGGTCCGGCTCGACGAGGAGCTGCAGCGCTCCCATCGGCATCAGATCCCGCTCGCACTGCTGATGATCGACATCGACGACTTCAAGCGGGTCAACGACTCGCACGGACACCTGGCGGGCGACACCATCTTGCGCGACGTCGGCGACATCCTGCGCCGCTCGGTGCGCGTGTTCGACGTCTGCGCGCGCTTTGGCGGCGAGGAGTTCGTGATCATCATGCCCGGCAGCACGAGCGAGAACGCGATGCGCATCGCGGAACGCATCCGCGAACGGATCGAGCACTACCGGCCCGCGGACAGCGTGCTTGCGGTCACGCGCGTGACCGTCAGCGTCGGACTGGCGGTGTCTTCACCGGGATCGACCGTCGGGCAGCTGCTCGAGCGCGGATCAGGCGCTTTACGAGGCGAAGCGAGCTGGCAAGAACTGCATTCGCGGCGACGGGAGCCCGCCGAGCGGGGCTGGAACTGCGAGGGTTGACGCGTGACGGCAACGCGCGGTTGTCAGAACGGCAGCGAGCTGGCCTGGGGCGCCGCGGCCGCGAGACATGCCGCGAGATTGTCGTGGATCGCGTGCACGTCCACAGTGTCGATCTTAAGCGTGACGCTGTAGTTGACGTCGCCGCACAGATTCAATTGCAGCCAACGTCCGCTATGGCCGAAGTGAATACCGGACACCTCAACGCGCCAGTGTTCATCCCCGGTTGCGACAGTACTGCCGTCGAGGCTGAAAAAAAGTTCGTCGAGCGGCGAAACTTCGTCCGTGATAGCCGCTGCCGGTTCGGCCCTCGCGATACGGCACCAACTCGTTCCCACGATCATCGCCCATACGCAATTTGTAGGCCACAGAAATGTGGGAGGCCAGGCCCGCTTTTCCGGGAACTCCCGGCAGGCCTCACAGCGGAGCGTGACGAGTTCCGTGTAAAGGCTACTCCCCTGGGGCAGAATCGACCGACAAGCTGCGCGGCAAGCGGCGTGTTGTCGAATCGACAACTGCCCATGGTGAGGACGTGACGATCGGCCGTTATCGCGGGAGGGTGACAATAGTCGCGGCGGACGGAGATTCTCGGCGCTGCACACGGTCGCGCGTAACGGCCACGTTACACGAGACAGGACGAGTCGCCAGTCGGAAGGCAGATGAGATTGTTGTAGAGCGGCACAGATTCCCAGCGCGGCCTCTTCCTGCACAGATCGGCAGTCCCGATGCGTCGATCGATCCCGGTCGGTGGCAGGAGTCGCAATCGATCGTCCGCAAAATCACTGTGCAACGATCGCGATCAAGGCGTGGCAACAATCTTGTAACTGCTGCTCAGGTAGGTGACAATTCCCGCAAAGCTGGTGGAATGAAGCATCTTCTGGTGGTGGAACCAGACGCGATCCTCGGTCAGCGTGTGTTAGCAAGATGCGAACGAATCGCGCGGGCCACGCTGTGCCGCGATTTTCTTTCGGCGCGGTCGCAACTGCTGGCCTCCACGCCCGATCTGCTGGTGACCAACCTGCGGCTCGAGGAGTACAACGGCCTGCATCTGGTCCTTCTGGCAACGGCCGAAGGTGTGACGCGCTCGCTGGTCCACACCGACCGGCCCGATCCCTATCTGGTTCGCGAGGCGCAGGCGATCGGCGCGTTCTTCGAACGTACTGAACGCCTGCTGCACGCGGTCGTCGGCTACCTCCAGGTCGACCTGCCGCAGCGCGATCGCCGGAACTCGGACCGCTACGACAGGCGCACTGCCTTCCGAGGCGGCCGTCGCGCCGCCGATATCGCCCTTCCGGCCTGACCGTTTTCCGAGCCCCCGCGGGTTCCGGCCAATCCGGCCGAAGACTCTCCAAACGCCAGCAAATCCTGTATGGTATGCGCGTGACGCGACTCTATCTGGCCACCACTCTGCTGGCGCTGTGTGCGATGGTGCGTCTCGGAGCGCAAGCCGGTGCCGCCAACGGCGAATGGCGGACGTACGGCGGCGATCTGGGCCACACGCGGTACGCGCCGCTCGATCAGATCAACGCGAGCAACTTCCAGACGCTTGAAGTCGCGTGGCGCTTCAAGACGGACGCCCTGGGCCCCAGACCCGAGTATCAGCTCGAGTCGACGCCGCTGATGGTGAAGGGCGTGCTGTACTCGACGGCCGGATCGCGCCGAGCGGTGGTGGCGCTCGATGCCGGCACCGGCGAGATGCTGTGGATGCACAGCGAAAACGAGGGCGCGCGAGGTGCGGCGGCGCCGCGGCAGCTGTCCGGCCGCGGGCTCGCGTACTGGACCGATGGCCGCGAGCAGCGCATCTTGTACGTGACGCCCGGCTACCGGTTGATCGCGCTCGACGCGAAAAACGGCGCGCGGATATCGAGCTTCGGTCAGGGCGGCGTCGTCGATTTGAAGCTGGACGACGACCAGACCATGGATCTCGTCACCGGGGAGATCGGGCTGCACTCGACGCCCACCGTGGCGAAGAACGTCGTCATCATCGGCGCGGCGCACAAGACGGGCGGCAATCCGAAAAGCCGCCGCAACGAGAAAGGGTACGTGCGCGGCTTCGACGCGCGGACCGGCAAGCGTCTGTGGATCTTCCACACGATTCCCCTGCCGGGCGAGTTCGGGAACGACACATGGGAAAAGGACTCGTGGGCGTATACCGGCAACACTGGGGTCTGGGGTCAGATCTCCGCCGACGAGGAGCTGGGCCTGGTGTACCTGCCGGTAGAGCTGCCGACCGGTGACTACTACGGCGGCCATCGTCCGGGTAGCGGCCTGTTCGGCGAAAGTCTCGTCGCGGTCGATCTCCAGACCGGGAAGCGGCGGTGGCACTTTCAGCTGGTGCACCACGGCATCTGGGACATGGACATCCCGTGCGCGCCGATTCTGACGGACATCACGGTCAACGGGCGGACGATCAAGGCGGTCGCCCAGCCGACGAAGCAAGCGTTTCTGTACGTGCTGAATCGTGAAACCGGCGAACCGATCTGGCCGATCGAGGAGCGGCCGGTGCCGAAGGGGAACGTGCCCGGCGAATGGTACGCGCCGACGCAGCCGTTTCCGACCAAGCCTCCCGCATACGAGCGACAGGGCGTGTCGATCGACGATTTGATCGATTTCACGCCGGCGCTGCGCGCCGAGGCGATCAAGGTGGTCGAGCGCTACCAGATCGGCCCGATCTTCACGCCGCCGGTCGTGAGCAAGTTAGAAGGGCCGCTCGGGACGCTCACACCCGGGTTCGCCACCAATTGGCCGGGCGGCTCGTACGATCCCGAGACGCACATCGCCTATATCTATTCGCAGAGCGGCGCGAGTCCGCTCGGTATCGTGCCGTCGCCGTCCGATCTCTCGGACATGGATTTCATCCAGGGCAGCGCGCTGACCGGCGCGCGCCGCACCGGCGGCTCGGGATCGGCCGCGGGCGGCGGCCGCACCGGAGAGACGGCGGCGGCCCCGGCTGCGGCGGGTGAGGGCGGCGCCGGCCTCACCGTCCAAGGCTTGCCGCTGCTCAAACCGCCTTACGCGAGGATCAGCGCGATCGACTTGAACAAAGGCGAAATTCTCTGGCACATCGCGCACGGGGAAACGGCGGACAACGTCCGGAACCATCCGGCGCTGAAAGGGCTGACCATTCCCCGAACGGGACGGCCGGGACTCATCGGACCACTCGTGACCAAAACGCTGGTCATTGCCGGCGAGGGTGGCGTCTTCACGACGCCTTCGGGCCAGCGCGGTGCCATGTTGCGCGCGTACAGCAAGACGGACGGAAAAGAGGTCGGCGCCGTCTACATGCCGGCGCCCGAGAGCGGATCGCCGATGACCTACATGCTCAACGGCAAGCAATACATCGTCATCGCTATCAGCGGCGGGAATTACAGCGGCGAGTTGCTGGCGTTCAGGCTACCGGGCTAGTCCTTCTGGAGGACGTATGAAACGCGCGGCTCTGATCTTGTTCGTCTCCGTCGCGTCGCCGGCCTCGGCGCAAACCGTCACCTTCGCGCGCGATGTCGCGCCGATCCTGCAGCGCTCCTGTCAAAACTGTCACCACGCCGGGGCCATCGCGCCGATGTCGCTCGTCACCTACGAGGAGGCCCGCCCCTGGGCGCGGTCGATCAAACAGAAGGTGACCGCGCGCGAAA
>Ga0114129_10001531_pt1 | contig 31348 bp, 23 predicted proteins | sample RhiMetdeltSRZDD1_FD_80071 | JGI IMG/M metagenome (GOLD analysis project Ga0114129, IMG submission 80071) | Populus rhizosphere microbial communities from Tennessee, USA - Rhizosphere MetaG P. deltoides SRZDD1 (version 2) (version 2) | ecosystem: Host-associated > Plants > Roots > Rhizosphere >...
ACGCTCGGGCGTTTGATGCGAGCGCAACCACTGCTGACCTCTCGCGACAGCAGCACGATCCGCGGCCACGGCGGCTTTGCGCATCGCATACACGACGAGACCAGTCGCGTACCCGTCTGACGCCGCGAGCAATGCGTCGTCCGGAGATCCCGGCGGCGCGAATGGCGCCTCTTCCCTCGTCCATCGCCACGTGCCCAGATCCGTGAGCGACCACCCGCCATCCGGCCGCTGGTGCCGCTCGAGGTCCTGGACCACCGCATCCCGCTCAGCGGATGTGAGAATACCCTCGAAATGTGCCGACGCGATGAGCGCCCATGCGCGATTGAACAGTCGCTGCGACGCCGTATTGACGCGCAGGTACGCGCGCAATCGCTCGATTCCGGCTTGTCCGCGCGAGTCGCTGCTTGCGAGCATTCCGGCGTGCGATCCTGCGGCGATTGCCGCGACCGTGGCGCCGTAGAACACGGCGTCCGGCGCTTCGTACGGCTCGAGACCGAAATTGAGCCAGTCCCACGCGCCGTTGTCGCGCTGCACCTCCCACAAGCGAGCCATTGCCGCGCGCGTGAGCGCGCCCGGCTCGGATGATTCCTCTTCAGGATCTCGGCTCGTCAGCACGAGCGCGTTGATCACCGCCTCCACGCCGCGCGACTCGAGCTTCTTCGCCTCCGTGTGATCGTAGTACGGCTGCTCGGTGTCCAGGTGCTCAACGCGCTGCCGCACGATCTCGAAGATTCGTTGCTCGTGAGCGGTCGGCGCCGCCGCACCCTGCGCTCGACGAAGTGCCGGCCGCACGAGGGCGTATGGCACGGCCGTGTGGCAGGACAGACACTTCGTTTCGGTATCGCCGGTCTTCAGATTCTTTGCTCGGGCCCACCACAAGTCCATTCGCGCGTCGAGGTACCGCGCGACGGATGCCTGATCCCACGTTTCGGCGGAGCCGCTGGAGCGTTCGATTGCCCCTGTGACCAACCCTGCGGTCACTACGATGCACGCAGCGGCGAGCGCCCGGCTTTGCATTGGCCGAATGTAAGCACCGCGCCCGGACGGAATCAAGTACGAAGACTCGCGCCGCGCACCTTCACGACGCGGACCGCGGGAACGGCGCAGGCGAGTACCGAAACGACGGCGACAACGATGGCCACCTGCCCGAACGTAGCGGGGTCGGTCGCCTCCAGTCGAAAGAGCATGGTGGAGAGCATGCCCGTCACACAGATCGCCAGGCCAAGTCCCGCTACGAGACCGATGAGAATCAACCGGACACCCTGGCTCATGACAAGCCGGACGATGTTCGCCTCCGTCGCTCCAACCGCGCGCCGGATGGCAATTTCCCGCCGGCGCTGGGTAATCGAATACGCCACCACGGCATAGATGCCGGTCACAGCCAATGCGAGCGCCGCGAGAGCAAACGCAGCGATGAGCGACACGCTGAATCGCCGTGGAGCGACTGCGTCGGCCAGATAGTGATCCATCGGCCTGATCTGCGAGGCCACCACGTCAGGATCAACTCGGCGGACCTCTCTTGCGACGCTCGTCGCGAGGCTCATGGGATCGCCGGCCGTTCGTACGATCCAGAACATGTTCGCGGCGGCCGCGCCGACGTTGTCGCGGTGGATTTGAGGATAGGTGAGATACAGATCCCACGTGGGCTCTCCATCCAGAGCCGCCTGCTGGACGTTACCGACGACCCCGATGATTTCCACGGGCCTCGGCGGCCCGTCGTTGTCGTCCACCAGGAGGCGTGCACCAATAGGCTCGAGTCCGGCGAGCCAGTGGCTGGCCAGCTCCTCGTTCACCACCGCAACCGCCCGTGTCGTTTCGGTGTCCTGCTCCGAGAAAGTGCGGCCGCGTTTCAGTGGAATGCGAGCGGCTTCGAAGTAGCCGGCAGTTACCGTGCGGAACTGCGCGACGGGCACTCGCTCACGTTCAACGGCTCTCCCCTCCACGGTGAACGGAACGCGCGACAGGAGTCCGCACAGCGGGAGCAGCGAGATCGCGCCGGCGTTCGTGACCGTCGGCAGCGACGACAGTTGCTCGGCGACTGCCCGTTGGAAAGTGACAATCGCATCTCGGCTGTTGAACCGCTTTGCCGGCAGCGTGACGCGCGCAGAAAGAACTCCGGTCGAGTCAAATCCGGGAGCAACCGCCAGCACGTTCGCGAAGCTCTTGGCCAGCATCGTCATCACGACGAGCAGCACGACCGCCAGCGCGACCTCGGAGCTGACGAGCGCACCGCGAACGCGCTGGCTACCGGCCGACGTCCCCCGGCTGCTGCCCTCCAGTGCAGCACGAACATCGACGCGTGCCGACAAGAGCGCGGGAATCACACCGAACAGCACGCCTGTGACCGTAGACACGGCCAGCGAAAACAGGAGAACAGCGAGATCGAGCCGGATCTCCCCGGACCGCGGCAATTGCGTGGGCGCGAGCGCTACCAGAGCCGCGACGCCCGACCGTGCGAAGAGCACGCCAATCAGTCCTCCCGAGACGCTCACAACCAACGCTTCAATCACGACCTGCCGAACGACTTTCGCACGCGACGATCCAAGCGCCAGCTGCACGGCGAGATCCTTCCGCCGGTTCGTCGCGCGCGTCAGCATCAGGTTCGCGAGGTTTGCGCAGGCGATGAGCAGAACGGCGCCGACCGCTCCAAACACCGTCAAGAGCGCCGTCCGAAACGGGCCGACGACGCCATCGAGCGGCGCGACCATGCGGACGCCGCGCTTTCTTGCATTCTCGACCGGGAACCGGTCCTGGAGTCGGCGTGCGATTGCCGTCAATTCGCTCGCTGCCTGCTGCGGCGACACGTGCTCCGCAACCCGGCCTACGCCGATGATGAAGTTCACGGAGTTACGAGCGCTGCGTCTCGGATCCTGATCGGCGGCGAAGGGAATCACGAACTCGACGTCGCGCACCGGCATGGCGAAGCCGGACGTGAGCACGCCCACGACCGTGTACTCCTCGCCATTGAGCCGGATTGCTCGTCCAACAATCGAGCGGTCAGCTCCAAATCGGCGCACCCAAAACGGTTCCGCGAGCACGACAACGTGCTCGCCGCCCGGCCGCTCGTCGCCAGGTTGGAGGAGCCGGCCGAACCGCGCCGCCGCACCAAGGGCGTCGAAGAGATTGCCGGTGGCCCGAAGACCTTGCACGCGCTCGGCTGCGGCTTCGTCGCTCAGGTTGGCGCTGAAACCGAAGAACCCTGCAAAGCCGGAGAGAGTCCGCGTGGAGTCGCGATAGTCGATGAAATCCGGCACGTTGAACGGCGTTCGATCGCGGCCAGGCTGATCGGACCAGATCCAGAACACCTGCTCGACGTCGCGATAAGGCAGCTGCCGGAGCAGGACGCCATACACGACGCTGAAAATCGCTGTCGTCGCACCAACAGTCAATGCGACGGTGACGACCGCACCGCCGGTAAACGCGGGAGTCCTGCGAAGAGCGCGCAGGCCGTAGCGAACGTCACGACCGAGATCCGACAGCACGCCGATCATGATGCCTTGTCGACGCGGACCCGGTTGTCGTGATACACCGCCCCGCCGCCCATGTCGGAATCACGTTCGTCGACCGTTGCGTTGACCGTCGAATTCCCCTTCGAGTAGCACGGCCAGCGTCCCTTGGCGCTCGCGACGATGCCGGGGCGAACGCGATCGGCCACCTCCGCGATGGCGAGAAACGACCCTCGCGCGTTGCCGACGCGCACCTCGTCACCCGCCGCGATGCCTCGCGGCGCCGCGTCGTCTGGATGAATCAGGAGCGTTGGAATGCCAGCCCGTCGTTGCTGCTTTGGAACGTTCGCGAAGATCGAATTCAGGAAGTAGTGATTGGCAGGCGTGATCAGCGCAAGCGGATATTCGCGAGCGAGTGGCGTGTCGTGCTGCGTTGTCTCGTGAGAGGACGTATAACCCGCGACTGGATCCAGTCCAGCCTGGGCCATCCGATCGGACACGAATTCCAGCTTGCCGGAGGCCGTGTGAAACGCGGTCGCGAACGGCACGAACGGATCCGGATAGTTCAATCGAACCGAGCCGCGCGCTTTAAGGGCTTCCAGCGTGAGGCCGCTCAGTGACGGGTGCCCGCTGTCGAGGATCTGACGCGCGATCGTCTCATCGCTGTCGTACAGCGACGGCTCATCGAAACCCATCTTTCGTGCGAGGCGCCGAAAGATCTCCGTCGTGGCGAGGCACTCGCCTGGAGGCGGCACGGCAGGCTCGTTCCAGGCCAGATAAAGATGTCCGTACGCGATCAGCAGATCGCCATGCTCGATCGGCATCGTGGCCGGCAGCACGATGTCCGCGTAGCGCGCCGTGTCTGTCAGAAAGTGCTCGACGACGACGGTGAAGAGGTCCTCGCGCGTGAGGCCGCGAAGGACCTTCGTCTGATGCGGAATGCTGACGACGGGATTGCTGGCGTAGACGAACAGCGCCTTGACTGGTGGAGCGTCGAGATCGATCAGTCCTTCGCCGAGCCGCGACATGTGCAGGATGCGCGTTTGTCGCTTCTGGAGATCATCGCGCCACAGCCCGGCCCAGTTCAGACCAAAGAAGCCGCGCGTATCGTAGTGAACGCCGCCGCCCGGGTAACGCCAGTCACCAGTGACGCCAGGGATGCAGGTGATCGTCCGCACGGCCATACCGCCGCCACCATGGCGTTGAATGCCAATGCCGATTCGGATGCCGGTCGGACGCGTCTCGGCCAGCCGTCTGCCCAGCTCGACGACGGATTCAGTCGGCAGTCCAGTGATCGCAGAGACGCGCGACGGCGGGAACTTGAGGATTCGGTCGCGAAACGCGTCCCACCCGACGGTGCTCTTCTCGATGAATTCGCGATCCTCGCGATGTTCGGTCAACACGACGTTCAGCAAGCCGAGCGCAAGCGCAGCGTCGGTCCCGGGTATCGGCGCGAGGTGCCAGTCGCTCGCTGCTGCGGTCCGCGTCCGAATGGGATCGATGGCAACGATGACCGCGCCGTTCCTGCGCGCCTCGAGGATCGGACGCCACAGATGCGGATGTGTCGACAGCACGTTCGCGCCCCAGAGGACGACGAGCCTCGAGAATCGGAACGTTTCCGGGTCCATGCCGACGCGGTTGTCGCCGAGCGTATAGCCCGTGCCGAATCCGCCGGCAATCGTACACATGGTCTGCAGATGACGCGACGCGCCGAGCACGTTCCAGAACCGGCGTCCCGCGCCGTACGCCCCCTGAATCAGGCCCATGCTTCCAGACCCGAGAAATGGCCAGATTGCCTCAGCGCCGTATGTCTCGACGACTTCGCGGAACCGCACCGCGATGGTCTCGAAGGCTTCATCCCACGAGATGCGGATGAAGCTGGCCGATCCCTTTCGACCAACGCGGCGCATCGGATACAAAAGCCGATCGGGGGAACGCGCGTAGTTCAGGTAGTCCGCGACTTTGTTGCACAGCGATCCGCGCGTGTACGGGTGCTGAGGATCGCCGCGAAGCGCGACCGCTTCGTCTCCTTTCACGGTCACAATCCAACTACACGTGTCAGGACAATCGAGCGGGCACGCCCCGCGGACCTGGCGGACGTTGGTGATGTCTCGAGCCGAGGATGGTTCATGTTCTTCCGACCCCGACTCGCATCCTATCGAAGCCGGACACGTCCATTGCCGACAGAGATCCGTCGAAATCCGCCATCCGCCTCCCATCGAGACGAGTCACGCTTGCGAATCGCGTCGAGCCGGCGACATAGTGTGTGAACTGATGCCGTCACTGTCCGGGAAACCCGACTCGCACCGCCCCTCGTCTGCCCGCCGCATCATCGTCGTCGTCGTCCCTCCAGTCGATGAGCTCGATCTCGTTGGACCGCTCCAGGTCTTCAACTCCGTCAATCGCCTTGCAGGCAGGACCATTTACACGATTGAGGTGGTCACGAACGCAGACCGTCTCACGGTGGACGGCGAGGGTGGCGTGCTGACCTTCATGGCTCGACATCACTTCAGCAAAGTGGAGGCCGCGTGCGACTCGGTCCTCCTCGTCTGCGGCCTCGCTACTCGATCGGTGCGCGACGCCGCGCTTTCCGCATGGCTGAAGAAAACGGTGGGCAAAGTGCGGCGTCTCGGGGCTGTGTGCGTCGGCTCGTTTCTCCTCGCGGAGGCCGGGTTGCTGGACGGGCGACGAGCGACCACTCACTGGAGGTTCGGCCGCGAGCTGGCGACGCGATATCCCGGCGTGCGGGTCGAGCACGACCCGCTCTGGGTCAAGGACGGGAACATCTACACGTCGGCCGGCATCTCCGCCGGGATCGATCTCGCGCTCGCGTGGGTGGAAGAGGATTGCGGCGCGGGTCTCGCGCACGAAGCCGCACGCGAGCTCGTGCTGTTCCTGCGACGGCCCGGAGGGCAGCCGCAATTGAGCGTCTCGCTCGCGTCGCAGGCGTCCGAGATGACGTCGATCCGCGAGCTGCAGATCTGGATTGCCGAGCATCTCGAGACGCGACTGTCGGTGGAGGACCTCGCCGATCGGATGTCGATGAGCGTGCGAAACTTCGAGCGCGTCTTCACGCGCGAGGTTGGCACGACGCCATCCCAGTACGTGCTCCAGATGCGCGTGGAGGCGGCGCGCCGTCAGCTCGAACGCACGGACGGAGGCCTCAAGCAGGTGGCCGCGGCGTCCGGATTCGGCAGCGTCGACGTCATGCGGCGCGCATTCGTCCGGCTGTTGGGGATCACGCCGCGCCGATATCGGGAGCTTGCCGGCCTTCGGGGAGCATAGAGTTCTGGAGGGTTCTTTTCGAGGCCATAATACTTGCACGTTTCGACGTTCAAAGGATGGGTATCGGTGAAACGCGCCGCGCTTCCGGTGCTGTTCGTTCTCTTGATAATTGTCGCGCACGAGCGCACGGCAATGACTCAGCCAGGCCTCGTCAGGCAGCTTGCTCCAGGCGTCTTTTCACGGCAAGGCGACACCGACACCCGGCAGCCGGCGAACACGAGCTGGATCGAGTTTCGGGATTTCGTCGTCGTGATCGACGCCAACACGCCCTGGGGCATCCGCGCCATCCTGTCCGAGATCAAGAAGACCACGAGCAAGCCGATTCGATACGTGTTCGACACCCATTACCACTGGGATCACAGCCAAGGCAACAGCGTCATGGCCGACGAAGGCGTCACGGTGGTCTGCTCGCAGGACTGCGCGACCGAGTTGACCACCAAGGGCCGGGAGGAGTGGACCGCCATGAGCAAGCGCACCGACCAGTACAGCCTGACACCGTACCGCCTGGAGCCGCCATCGCTGGTCTTCGATCAATTCATGGCAATCGACGATGGCGATCGGAGGCTCGAGCTTCGTCGCGTGGGACCCGCCCACACGAAAGGCGATGCCGTGGCATTCCTCCCGAAGGAAGGGATTCTGTTCACTGGTGATCTGTGCGTGAGCTGGCGATCCGGTAACAACGTCGGGGACCGTGACGCCGATCATCCTCACTGGGTCCAGGTGTTGAACGATCTTGCGAGGTGGGACGTGAAGACAGTCATCCCTGGACATGGAGGTCCCGGCACCATCGACACGCTGAGGGCGCAGAGCGCATTCCTGGACGATCTCTGGAAGCTGGTCTCCGCTGGCAAGAAGGCAGGAAAGACGGTCGATCAGCTCGTCAAGGAAATCGACCTCTCGAGGCACGGTGATTTTGCGGCCGACACGCAGCAGAATCAGACGGCAATCCGGCAGGTCTTCAGAAAAGCGCCGGAATGATCGACGCGGATGATGACGTCGGACCAATGACGCGCCTGACCGACCTGTCGGTTGTCAAGACTCTTCTCGATCGCGACCGCGCCTGGGCGGCGTACGCGATCGGCGATCTGAGCCCGGGGTACGCTGCCGACTGCGAATGGTATGCGCCCGGTGATGGCTCGCCTGCGGTCCTGCTCCTCTATCGCGGATTCGCGCCGCCAATCGTCTTCGCATCCGGCGAGACGATGCAGCTTGCACCGGTCTTTCGAGAGATCGACGCGCCGACCCTGTCGCTCCACCTCCGGGCCGACGGGATCGCCGCGCTTCGATCGACGTACGACTCGGTTCAGACTCACGCGATGTGGCGCATGGTCATCGAACCAGGCTCGTTCCGTTCGGCTGGCATCCAGGATGTCGTCGCTCTGGACGAGTCGTCGCTCGACGCCGTCACCGCCTTGTACGACGATGGCCGACCGCACGACGAGGTTCCGACGTTCTTTCGGCCGTCGATGCTGCAACAGGGAACATTCCGCGGGATCTGGGAAGGTTCCGATCTGATCGCAGTGGCCGGCACGCATCTGTTCTCGCCGGAACTGGGCGTCTGTGCCGTGGGGAACGTCTATACGCGTCGTGACTGCCGGCGGCGAGGGCTTGGTGCGCGCGTCACGAGCGCGGTCGTGCAATACGCGATCGACCAGGCAATCCCGACGATTGTCCTGAACGTCGGCCAGGCGAACCCGGGTGCGCGACGCGTCTACGAACGACTCGGCTTCCGCTGCCACTGCGAGTTCTTCGAGGGAGAGGCGACGGCTTAGAGCTGACGAGCGGCAAGGTTGCGCGGTCTCGACCGGATCACGCGGCCCCAGGTGCGGGAATGCTCGCTATGCCGGCGGCGGCAACCTGCTCGTCTTGCGCTGACGTGGCCCCTGAAACCCCCACCGCACCGACACAAGCGGTGCCTATCTTGATGGGAAGACCGCCCTGGACGCGCGTCACGCCCGGCATGGTCACCAGACCCGGACGATCCTTGACCATGTCCTCGAGCGTCTTCGTCGGGAGCCGCATCACCGCCGCGGTTCGTGCCTTCGAAACGGCAATCTCGGCGCTTTGCGGGAGCGCGCCATCCAGTCGCTCGAGCGCGAGAGGGAATCCACCATCATCGACGACGGCGATTGTGACGGTCCACTGGTTCTTCTCCGCCTCTGCCCGAGCGGCGGACACGATCCGCCGCGCGTCATCGATCGTCAATACGAGCTTCTGATCCATACATGTCCTCGCCCGACTGCGCAGCATCAACAATTTACCGCGGGCCGGCTGCTAAGGGATCGCGACGAGCTCTCGCACTCGAAGTATGAGCTCGATGCAATCGCCAAGGGTGATTCGCCAAGATGCCGTTGGAAAAATGCCACCATGCGCGTCACTTCGTCGTGGTGTTGAACCGCGCTCGTGAAGATGCTGTTGTGTTCGCCGCCCTCGTAGTACTTCGCTTCGACAGTTTTTCCGGCGCCGCGAAGGGCGGCCTCGAAGTCGCGCGCCCTCTGGACGGCAGTCATGGCTGACCCTGCATTCGCAGGGCCGTCGGCGATGCCATGCAGGATCAGAATCGCTGCCTTGACATTGGCGGGAATGAAGTCATCGGGATAGCCAGACGAGTCGAGGACGGCGGCCCTGACGTCGCTCGCGTGTTGAACGTAGTTCAGCGTCGCTCCAGCGCCCCGTGAATGTCCGATCAGGCCAATTCGTGCGGAGCGCACGCCTGGGAGCGCACCAGTCCCCTTCACGAGCGCGCCGACTATCTGCACCGCCTCGGGTGTCGTCGCCACCGGCATCGGCGGCGCTTCCGGGCAATCGATCGGCGCGCTGACGGCACCCGCGCCGGATCCGCCGCCGCCCGCACACCAGCAGGTGGCCACCGCGATCAGACCACCTTGCGCCAGCTCCTCCGCCAGTTGCACGTACTGCGGCGCGAAGCCATGCGTGCCGTGAAGAAGAATCGCCGCGGGAAAGGGTCCTGGGCCGGCGGGTCTGGCAACAGCGGCCAGCATGACGCCCACACCGGGAGCCGAGATCTTCACCCACTGCACCGATTTCGCTTCCATTCCGCGAGGTGTGTCAGCTGGAGAAATAGTCGGTGTCTTCGCACCGAGCTCCTGTGCAGTCTGTGCAGGGCGGTGACCGACCGGAGAAGTCAGAGCAGGCTGCATGCCGACGGCAACCAGGGTCACAGCGAAAGACACTCTCATGGGCTACATGTTATTCAACAACACTGACCGTCTGAACGCGGCGATGCGGTTTTCTTGCCTACTCTGTTCGCAGCGCCGCCACCGGATCCACGCGCGACGCCCGCAAGGCCGGTACACTGGCGGCGACGACGCCGACGACCAGCATCAGCGAGGCCACGACCCCGAGCACGGCCGGATCGATTCGGCTCGCACCGACGACACTTGCGCTAACCAGCCGCAAAGCGACCAACGCGGTCGGCACGCCAATCGCGAACCCTGCCGCGATCAGCGTCAGCGCTTCACGAAGCACCATTCGAATCACGGCACCACGACTGGCGCCGAGCGCGATCCGAAGACCGATCTCGCTCGTCCGGAGCGCGGTCGCGTAGGATGTCATGGCATACAAGCCTGCTGCCGCAAGCATCAGGGCAAGGACCGCAAACAACCCCGACGCGTGTGCGATCGATCGCTCACCGCTGAGCGTCTGGCTCATGAGAGCGCGAACGGACTCGATCATCGTGACCTTCAAGCCGGCGTCGAATCCCTGCAGCCCGCGTCGTACCGCGGGAATCGTCGAAGCGACATCGGGCCGCGTCTTGATAGCAATGTTGAACGTCGCAATCGCGTCTCCGGTCTGAAGCAGCGGGAGGTAGAAGCGTCGCTCGGTCTTGCCTTTCAGATCACGTTGCTTGTTGTCCTTCACGACGCCGACAATCGTGTAACGCTCGCCACCGTTCTGAATGACTGTTCCCAGCGGGCTGCGCTGTCCAAAATAGAACGTTGCCATCGTCTCGTTAATCATTGCGACGAGTGGCGCACGCGCTACATCCCGCTCATCGAACTCGCGACCGGCGAGAAGCGGAATGCCGATCACCCCGAAGTACCTGGGGCCGACTTGATCGAAGTTTGCCCGCGTATCGTCTCGGCGCGAGGGTTGGAATCCGTCGACCTCCAGTCCTTGGGTGCTCGAATCGATGCCGCTGAACAGGCCGTTCGCCGAGACGGTCGCGCCAAGCACACCGGGAATCGACCGCAGACGCTCGAGTAACGAACTCACACGCGACAGCCGTTCCGCGTTTGTCGCACCGGCTCCCGGCGATATGTCCGCTTTCATGACGATGAGGTTGTCGCGTGAGTACCCCACGTCCAGTCGTTCCAGCGATGCCAGGCTGCGCACGAACACGCCCGCAAGAATCAGCAGCGGGACTGACAGTCCCAACTGGCCGATTACCAGCAGCCTGCTCAATGAGCGGCCACCGCCCGAGCCGCGCGCGCTTTGTCTCAGTGTAGGTGTCAGTTCAACTCGCGTGGAGCGCGCCGCGGGGACGAGCGCGACGAGGATCGTCGTGAGCAGGCACAACCCTGCGGTGAAGGTCAGCACGATGAAATCAGGCTGCACGTCGACATCGAACGGGACCGGATTCGGACCGCCGCGCGAAAGCAGCTGCGACAGGAGCCGGCTGCCCGACGTCGCCAGAATCAGGCCGCCCGCTCCACCAAGGACTGCGAGCAGTGCGCCTTCGGTCAGCAGCTGCCGAATCAGCCGGGTCCGGCTGGCGCCGATCGCCAGGCGGACGACGATTTCGTTCTGCCGCCTCGTCGCGCGCGCCAGCAGAAGGTTCGCGACGTTTGCACATGCGATCACCAGCACGAGGCCGACAACGGCCATCAGCGTAAACAGCAGCGACGAGACATTCTTCCGTACCCAGGAGAAGCCCCGTCCACCGGGTTCAACGGGCAGGCGGCGGGTTCGGATTTCGTTGAGCTGCTCAACAGCAAGAGCACGGTCCTGAAAGTCGGCGAGCGTGCGCTGCGCAATCAGCGTCAACTCCATGCGAGCCCGTTCGAGAGAAACGCCGGGGGCGAGACGTCCCAAAGCAAGCAGCCAATTCGAGTCGCGGCGCTCGAGTTTCGACTGACCCGATTGGACCTGTGGCTGCATCGACAGCGGAATCCAGACGTCGGTCGGACTCCCTACCACCTCGCCCGCGAAGGATCGCGGCCCGACACCAACGATGGTGCAGACCACTCCGTTCAGCCGCACTGTCCTTCCAACGATATCGGCGGTGCGCCCGAATCGTTTCTCCCAGAATCCATGGCTGATGACGAGGTCGTGACTCGCGCTCCGCGCTCTGTCCTCCTCGGCGACAAACGTGCGACCGATCGAGGCGGAGACACCGAGGACATCGAAGTAGTTGCCCGATACAAATCGCGCGCGCACCTCTTCAGGACCACCTGCCGCTTCGATCATCTCGATGCGCCCGGCGCGACCAGACGCGAGCAACCCCGTGAATACATGGTTCTCGTCGCGCAATCGGTGATACAGGGGATACGAAAGCACGTCCAGCATTGGCGCGCCTTCCCAAAGCGCCGTCGGACGGGATGGATCGCCAACCGCCACCAGTTCCTGCGGTGACCGCACCGGCAGAGAACGCAGCGCGACGGCATCGATCAGCGTGAAGATGGCCGTATTCGCACCGATGCCCAGCACGAGAGACAGAATCGCCGTCGCTGTGAATCCCGGGCTTCTGCGGATCGCGCGCAGCGCGTACCGCACATCTTGCAACGTCGTTTCCACGAGCAGCACCCCGCGGGTATCCCGACACTGCTCTCTGATCAGATCGACACTACCGAAAGCAAGGTGCGCGCGTCGCACTGCCTCCGCGTGAGAGACGCCTGCACTCAGGTTTTTCTCGATCTCGTGATCGAAATGGAGGCGGAGCTCCTCGTCCAGCTCACGTTCGACGGCGGAGCGTCGGAAGAGCGCTCGAAGGCGAAAGATCAGGTCTGCCAGCATCGCTGCACCGTTAGGCGAGGTCGAGCACGTGACCAACGACCTTTACGAGCTCGCGCCACGATTTCGTGGCCGATTCCAGCTGTTTCCTACCCGTTCTCGTGAGCGCGTAGTACTTCGCCCGGCGATTGCTCGCTGTCGTGCGCCACGATGCCTTGATCCAGCCGGCCCGTTCCAGTCGGTGCAGGGAGGGATACAGGGAGCCCTGGCCGAGTTGAAGCGCATCCCGCGAGATTTGCTGCAGCCGCTCGGAAACCGCCCATCCGTGCTGCGGTTCCAACGCCAATGCCTTGAGGATCAGCAGGTCCAGCGTCCCCTGGGGAAGGGTCAGTCGTTCGCCCATCGTCGGTTCCGTGTGCTCCCCTGTTGCTTCGACACCAGAACTGTAGTTTATTCTTCTGTCGAAGCGCAAGGGAAGATTCGTTCGTGGCGACTGGCGGGATCTGTCGAGCGCAGCGGATTGCGGACTTAATCGCCACTAATAGTATCCCGCGAAGCCTCTTTCACTTCAAGACTGTTTGTGAGCCGCCAACGCCTGTATCATCGCGGGCCCATGTCGAAAGATGTACGTTCCCGCCGACCCGGGGCGCGCGGCGCTCAGCGGACGTCTCGATCGCGCCACGCCATCTCACCGTCGCGCACGGCTGATGAACGCCTGGTGGACGCCGATCCCGTCCAGCCGCTCGCCCCGCTGACCGATACATCAACCCTCGCGAGAGTCGTGTCTCACCTTGCGCCCGAGACGCTCCATCAGTTCATTCGGCAGCGCGGACTCGATGCGTGCGGCGAGCTCGTTACGTTGGCAACCCCAGAACAGCTGACGTCCGTCCTCGACCTCGACCTGTGGCGCAGTCCGCGACCCGGCCGCGACGGACAGTTCGATGCGGAGCGCTTTGGCGAGTGGCTCGAGCTTCTGGTCGATACCGGTGATGCGGTGGCAGCCCGAATCGTTGCGGGGATCGATGAAAGGCTCGTAGCTGCGGGACTCTCTCGCTACATTCGTGTGTTCGACCCGGCGAGTTTTGCGCCGTCCGTGTCGACCGATGATGAACCCATTGACGCCGGCGCGGCGCGGCCCGATGGTCCTGCGTGCGAGGTGGGCGGCTACGTCGTGGTTGCAAGGCGCCCCGACTCGTGGGACGCGGTGGTCGCGCTGCTCCGCGCGCTTGGCGTCGACCATGCGGACCACTTCCATGCGGTCATGCGCGGGTGTCGGCGGTTATCCAATTCGCCGCGCGAGATCGACGGGCTCGACAATCTTCTGACGGAGCCCGAGCAGCTGTTGCTCGATGTGGGGCTCGAGCGGGAATGCCGCCAATCGGAGCGAGGCTACGTGACGCCGGCCGATGCGCGCGCTTTCCTGCGGCTGGCGAGAGAGCGAGGGCGCTCTCACCCGGGCGGTACTCCGTCCCTCAATCCAGTAGCCGCCGCGTACTTCCGAGGCGCAGCCGAATGGCCGGCATCGGCGGACCGCGTCCTCCGTTTTGAAGAACGCACTCCGAACCTGCCGTCGACGGGTACGGCCGGCAACGATGCGTTCGACTCTATCGGCGACCTGCTCGACGACGCGGGCTTCGTGCCTCGGCGGCCCAAGGCACTGCTGGAGGCTGAAGGTCCTCGGAGGGCACGGCTCATTCACATCGTCCGGGTCATGGAGCACGTCTGCGACTCCAATGACACGGCGTACTACATGCGAAGTCGAGAGCTGGCGTTCCTCGCGAACAATCTGATCGCCGGCTGCTCGATTCAGGCGCGCGCCTTCACGCCGCAAGAAGCGTTCGACGCGGCCGTCGGCATCTGCAACCTCGGTCTCGAACACTGGCCGGCGCGCTGGCCCGAGAGTGCGGCCGATTTCGGGGTGCCGCTGCCCGACACGTTCTTGCTCGACCACGACCTCGTAACCGCGTTTGAAGTGGGCTGGGCAGTGTTGCATGAAGATGTGACTCTCCTGGTCGCGGAGCAACTCGGTTCGGTATTGAACAAGATGCGGTGCGTCGATGCCGAAATTCAGGACGGACTGCACGCGCTGCGGCGCGAGCTCGTGAGGCAGCGTGACGCGGGAACGCCGTGGCGCGCACGCGACGCGCTCGATGCGATCGCGATGCTCGACATGCCAGCCTGGGTCAGCCTGAACGGGCTGATGGACGAATGTCCAGTGTTGCACACTGCCCTGACGGCCATTCTCGAAGGTCGAACTGGTGCGATCAGCGCAACGGCGTTCGAGTTCATCACCACGCGGCGACAGCTCGACGTTGTCCGCGAATTCATGGCCCGGCTGCCAGGCATCTTGGGCGGCTGAACCGCGCCGGCTGATCAGCAAGCCGGCCCAGTGACGTGGGCCGTCTGGATGCAAAAGACCGCGTGACCGCGATAGCTCCCGTTCGTTGCGCGAGTCTTGTCACCATCAGCGGGCAATGCCTATGGTTTCCGGATGGACACGATGATGATCCGTCGCGTGCTGGTACTGCGCCGCCAGGCGCAGGACGGACGCGTCATCTCCCGGGCGACCGACGATCTGAATGCCAAGCGGCAGGCCACGCCGGTCGAAACCGCAGGGCTTCCATGAGCAATCACCTTACGGGCACATACCAGAGCACTACCGACCCATTCCCGAACACCCGCGTTTGCGTCATCTCAAGTTTCAGGGGTTGCTGAACCCCGCCGAGGAAGGACTTGCCCGCACCGAGCGCAACGGGATTGAGGACGACTTGGATCGTGTCAATGAGGCCCGCTGCCGCAAGCTGTGTGACGATGCTGCCGCTCCCGAGGATCGTCATGTCCGGGCCCGGTTCCGCTTTCATCCGACGAATCGTCCCGGCGAGGTCGCCGACGACGATCGTCGTGTTCGTCCAGTCAGCAGACGTCAACGTCCGGGAAAACACGATCTTCGGCAGCGCGTTCATGTGGGCAGCGACCTCGGGCATCGCCTTCGCGGCGGCCGGCGTCGGCCACCATGCGGCCATCATCTGGTACGTGGTGCGACCGAAGATCAGGACTCCGCCGCCTGCCGCGTTTCCCTCGACGAACTGCCGCCATTCCCGATCGTCGGCCGGCTTGTGGGCAAAGCTCATGTCACCGTTCGCATCGCAGAAATAGCCGTCGAGGCTGATCTGCATGAACGCGCTCAGCTGGCGGCACTTCGTCGATAGCATCGTCAGGCCTCCACTTGTGGCTTGACGTACATCAGCGAGCCGGGCGTGGTGAGCGTCTCGCCTGTCTCGAGCAAGGTCTTGAGACCGGACAGGATCATCGGCCAGCCGCCATAGAGCTCCGCGTTGGCGCCGGCACGCAGCTGGTCGTGCGTAACAGTCAGACGGCACGAATCGCCGACCGGCTCGATCTCCCACGTGACGCGCGAATAGCCCTCACCCTTCACCTCGTCGCTCCAGAGCGCGCGAAATTTCTGCACGAGACGGCGAGGCGGGTCGACCTCGAGATTCTCGCCCTCGGCAATCTCCGCGCCGGGTGAGATCGTGACGTCGGTGGTGCGCGCGTGATAGCGAGAGCCCGGCGTCCAGTCAGAGTAAACGCCGACCCCGAAGGAGTACTTCGACCGCATCGCCGGGTCGGTGATCGCCTGCCAGAGGCGCTCGGGGGTCGTCTTGATATAGATCTCGTAGACCTTCTCCATAGTTTCCTCCTCGATTTCCTTCTTGAGTCCTGTGAGCATCGCGGCCATCGACGCGGCGTACTTGTCGATCCACCGGTCGTGGATCTGGCGGATGGGCACGACGTTTAGAAAATGGAGCTTTTCTCGACCGCGCCGCTTGGTGACGATCAGGCGGGCGTCCTCGAGGACACGAAGGTGCTTCATGACGCCGAAGCGGGTCATCGCGAGACGCCGCTCGAGTTGACCGAGCGTCTGTCCATCGCGCCGAAACAGCATGTCCAACAGGCGCCGCCGCGTGGCGTCGGCGAGCGCCTTGAATACCGCGTCCACAGCGGGAATGATATGTGACTATTTAGTCACATGTCAAGAGAAGGGCGATGAGTGAAGGCCGGACCTGCGAAGTTGCTAATCGAGTCGTCCGTTCGCGCAAGGTACTCGAGGATTCCGCGGCGTCGGATCGGAGAGTGTGGCGAAGGCGGTATCGAGCTGCAGTCCTCAAAGGCCGCAAAATGGACGTCAAGTCGGGCCCCACGCGTTAGCGCCGCAGCGATGTGTTTGAACTTCTCCGGCCAGTTGAGCAGCATTCGAAGTGGTTCATGCCGTACGGACGTCAACGGGAGACAGAAAAGAAATCGTTGCCCGTCGCCACTTGGACGGTACTGTTCGACGACGGAACTGATCACGGGCAGGGTCGTGGAAAAGAGGAGATTGGGGCGCCCGACCTGCACCGCGGCGCCCTCCCGGCGGATATCGACCGCGTACAATCCTCCGGAAAACTGGCAACTTGCGCGTTCACCTCGTGTTCCTGCCGACGTCCCGCGACAAGCTTCAGGCCGCGTTCCTCGAAGGCCGCAGGGACATGGACGCGTGGACGACGGCAATTGCCCCGGTTTGACTTCCGGGCAGCGTAAGAATAGTCTCTCGGCTCGCGTGACCACCTTGGGTCGGCTCACGGAGCTTTCTGGCGCAAGCACTTTTGCGGCACTGTTTCAAAGCCTGTGACGCTGCCAGCTAAGACCAGTGTCGGTCTTAAGCTCGCAACATGACACGAATCGAGGCCAACATGAAGCGTGTTCTGTGGAGCCTGGGTGTAGCTGCGGCGCTGCTGTCTGCTGCACCGCTCGAAAGTGCAGCCGACCCCCTGCTGTTGGGCGGCATCGGATTCGGCTCGCCGATGAATCGAGGCGCATTGATTAACGTCAACGAGGCCAGTGGAGCGGGTGCTGTTGTCGGACCTGGCGCGGGTCCGACGGCCGGTGTGAACGGCCTGACGTTCGACTCGTTCGGTGCGCTGTTCGGAACCACGATCAGCAATCCGGTTTTTGATCCTGGTGCTGGCCTCCCCATGCTGGTGCGACTTGATCCGGCAACGGGCACATCGTTGCTTTCGTTGCCCCTCATCTTTGGCGGCAATCCTCTCGAGGTCAACGATCTAGCCGCCGATCCTGCCACAGGTATGCTGTACGGAGTAAGCGTCAATACTGCTTCGTTAATCAGTTCCCTTTATACGATTGACAAGGCGACCGGCGTCGCGACTCTGCTCGGACCGACCGGTGTTATTGGCGTGACTCTCGCCTTCGGACCTACCGGAACGCTGTTTATGACGAGTGCGACGTTTGACATGATGGGCACTCAGACCGGGAGCTTCCTGAATACGGTTAATCCTGCGACCGGCGCGCTCCTTAGTACCATCGCGATTTCGGCCTTGCCGAGTGGAAATCTCGTGCATATTGGAGGTCTGGCGGTCAGGCCGACCGACGGGACGATTTTCGCTTCGGGCAGAGAGGCAACTGTCTCTCAGAGAGGAGAGATTTACATCTTGAGCCCGACTGGTTCGGCGACGTTGGTTGGGTCGACTGGAGTGGGAGAAGTCGGGGACCTTGCCTTTACACCTATACCAGAGCCGATGACCATTCTTCTGATCAGCACGGGACTCGCAGTCCGTAGGGTTCGAAACCGGTTCTGGCAGTCAAGAGTGAACAAACACAGAGGCTGCGTCATTTAATCCGCAGCACGCCGGGCTCGTTGTATCTGTTCGGCGTGCGAGAGGATTCGCGCATCGCGGGTACCCGTTCGCAGCGCACGCTGCGACGCCGCGAACGCTTCTTCAACCCGGCCGGTCTTGAAGTACGCCCAGGCGACCGCATCCTCCGTGAAGATGTCGTGGCGGACCGACGCCACGGCCTCAGCGATCTTGGCCGCATCCGAGAGCTTGCGATCGTGCTCCGCGAGAAACACTGCGAGAGTGGCTTCGGTCTGCGCCATCGGCGGTCCGGCGAGATCCTCCGCGAGCTGAAAGTAGTGTTCGGCCTGACGCGAGTCGCCGGCCTGCGCGTAGAGATCTCCAATTCGTCCAGCCAGGTCCAGCGTCGGCGTCCGATGCAATTGATCCAGGTAGACTTTCAATGCGCCGTCACGGTCGCCCTGTGCGGCTTGGACCTTGGCTATCCCGACCATCGCAAATGGGTAATCCGGAAAGATCGATGCCGCGCGACGATACTCGCGGTCCGCGTCATCCGTCTTACCCATCCGCAAATACAGTTCCCCGACTTGCGAGGCATACCAGGCCTGCGCCTCCGGGTCCTGCGCAGGGGTCGCTTCGGCGGCCATCTGCATCGCGTCCAAGGCGCCTTCGAGGTTGCCTCGCAGCTCTCTGGCGTAGGCAACCCGGGCGTACGCGGCGGCACTTGGCCGGGTCGCGACCATCCTGTCGATCGCCTCGAATGCCTGCTCGTATTCTCCGAGCTCAATCAGCGCGTCGCCCATGATGCCGTAGTTCCACGCGTCGGCGGGTCGCAGATCGCGGGCCCGCCGCCCGACGTCGAGCGCTTCGCGAAAGCGGTGTTGTGAGAGGTGGACCGCGCCGAGCAGTCTGAGCGCGTCGTAATGCCCGGGGTGTTCCTTCAGCACTGATTTCAGCAGCTCCCCCGCTCGACCCGCCGATCGAGCGTCGGCCGAGGCACGGGCCTGGCGCAGCAGCGCGTCTGCGAGGAGAACGGCCGCACCGGCGTCGTGCGGCCGCTCTCGGAGTCTGTTCTCCATGTCGGCAATTCGCGTTCGCAGACCGTCCACCGAGGTCGTCGGCGCGCCTGACATGCCGAGAGCGGGCGCAATGCTCATCGGCTCGTCAACGACGTGCGTCGGCCGCCACTTCAGATACGGCGCGAGTGCGGCGATTGCGGCAACCGCGATGGTCAGAACGATTCGCGCTCGGCGCCCTTGCTGCGATGCGGGTGACATGGCTTGAGGTCTCGGCATCCTACGTGGCGTGTTATGACCCGTGGTGCTTGTGGTCGTAGCCTTGGTGCGGCGTTGCGACGTAGGGGAATGTCGTGAGAAACGGCGTCTCGTTCTTGTCGACCCCGTCACCAAGCAGGTTGTTCGGCGATCGGTTCGCGTTGCCGCCGCAGAACCCGAATCCCTGGATGATGGGTCCGACGATCGGACCGTACCCGCACGCAAAGGCCCGGAGCTCGATATCGGTCACGTCGTCCTCGAGGCGCCGACCGTTCGGAAATCCTGCGAGCTCCCCAGCGAGCAGGCCGAGACGATTGCCGGTGCCTGCCGGACCGGTTGGCGGAATCGATGTGTTCAGCCGGATCAGGTCTGCCTTCGTCTCTCCCGTGAAGTTGAGTGTCGGCACTCCGGTCAGCAGCACGGCGACGAGGTCACCTCGACTCGTCGCGGGGGCGTCGTCCAGGATCGGATACAGCGTGTTCTCGAGCCGTGTGACCTCCGGCGCCGTGTAGAAGGCCGCAAACTGGTCATCGTTTTCGGGCTCGGATGCGTTCCAGAGATCCTTTCTTGCCAGCGGTATGACGACTTCATTGATGAGCGGGTTTGCGAGCCTCGATACTTGCACCCACGGGCCCTCGCTCTTCCCCTCACCCTCCTTCCCGAGGATCGTCACCTTCTGCCGGCTCGCGCTCGCGTAGATGCCAATCGTCGGACCACTTGCCACGAGCTGTGCCGTCGGCACCTGGATCGCGATGGAGTGCGTGTTGAAGCCGCCGACGCCGTCCACACCGGCGCTCGCGGGGAGCGGGATGATGTGCGCGGGGTTGAATGGCCTCAGCCCCGCAAGGTCGAACACGGAGCCAAGATCGACGAAGAACGGATCGTCACGCTGGCCGGCGAATACCTTGATGCCGTCGGGCAGGTTTGTGACCGCGGCGTTCGCAAGCGAGACGTAGTCTGGTGTCGAGCGCGGCCCGATGTTCACCGGCGGCGTGGGAATGTTGGTACCCAGAACTTCGGAGTGGCCGTGCCGACCGACGCGCGTCACACTGTACGTCTGTGGCATGTTCCAGTCCGGATCTGTCAACGAGGTGATCGGCCCGGTGTTGTACAAGAACGTGTTTCCATTCAACACTCGGGTCTGGAAACGGAACTCGAACGTGACATCGTCTTTGCCGTCGCCGTCGTTGTCGATGTGGATCCCGTACAGCACGTTGTCACCAAACGCGGAAAAGTTCGGCCCCCCGGCCGGCTCTTCGAGTGGAATGTAGTTCGCAATGATGGTGACCGTGTCGGGACGATCGGGACTCACGAACGCATACACGTCGGTGTTGTCGGCCTGAGGATCGTTGCTGATGAGCGGCGCTTCGCGGTGACTCGACGCGCTGGTCGACATGATCTGCAGACTCACGAACGATATTCCCATCAGGACAAGTATTTTCCTTTTCACAAAGCACCTCCCGCCGCCGCCCGAGCGGCATCGAAATAGATGTGGCCGCATTGAAGATTCTCGATAGCTGACTTGATCAGCCTGGCGAGCGGCGTTCCATGCTTCATCTACGAAGGGAGCACGTGATCGGATGTCTCACGTCGTGATAAAGCGACAACAGGCTGGGCAGATCCAACAGATCCGTGCGGGCCCCGGCCCATCCTAGCAGAAAGTTCGCGCCTGGACCGCCGGTTTTGTCGGCCTGTTTCACGACCAACTCCACGCTCGCCAACGGCCTCGCTGAGCGGGTTGCGTGAGATGATTACTGATACGCCGTTGTTACGGCAGTCGGACCGTGACGGTGACAGGCAGGCGCTGTTTCGCAGCGCGACAGTCCGTGCGGACAAACAGGAGGTCGAAGCGGCCCGCGAAGCCGGGACCAATCTGCCAGAAGAAGATACCGGCGGGATCGAGCGAGGCCCCGACCGGCAGGTCGCCCAGGACACCGGACTCGATCAGATAACCCGCCCACGTGGCAGGGCACGCCGACTCAGGTTCCAGGTCGTGCAGCGAGAGCACGAGACGTTCCATTGGTGCCACCGTCATCGCTCGTCTCCCGTCGGCGCCGGCGTGCACCAGGCGGGTGGAACTCGTGTCGCGCTCTGCCGCGACTTGTGCCTGACTCACTGGAGCGGTCTCCAGACTTGCCGCTCGGTGATCGATGTCAGGAGCTGCCGGTACCCCCAACGGTTTGGCGGCCTCCTCCCGCGGAGTGTCCTCGATCGTCTTCATCGCTCGTTGACTGGTGACGGGCGCTGACGTAAAGCTCTCCTGCCCTTGCAGCGGCTGGGCGTCCGCGGAGTTGGCCACTGCGAAGAACCGACTCCCCACCCCCGAGGTTCCGCCGTGATCGTCGGTCACCACCCACGAGATGGTGTGCAGGCCGTCCGTGAGCCCAGTTGTGTCCATCAAGCGATAGCCGACGGGACCGTTGGAGTTGGCCAAACCCGGGAACAAGCCCGACACATCCTGCCGGAACAGGTTGTACGTCAGGGTTCCTACTGGCGCTCCGTCCACGATGACGCCGATAGTAGAACCGTCAAAGGGAATCATCGCAGGCTGCGGCGTCAGCGCCCATCCCCAATTCAGATACGCGCTCCCTGCAATCGTGTCCCCCTGGCCCGGCGTGTCGATCGTGCCGAAGGGGAGAACGGACGTGGCGTTCCTTCCGAAGATCTGCCGGGACGCCAGCAGCGTTACGTGCCCTTCGATGTCCTCCGCGTACGCGTGGATTCGGAACCCGCCGTTGCCCTGATTCGGAAGACCGCCACCTCCTCACGGCGACCTCCCCGGGACTCGTAAGCGGAGCCAGCCTACCACGCCTTACCGCACCCTCCCTTCTCCTTAGAGCAGGCCGCTGAAAGAAGCCGGCCTGATTGTCGTACGAGGGGTCAAGCAACGGCCTGACCCCTCTGTCAGCACGGCCCGCCGGTGCTATGACGTCGTCGCCGCCGGTTCACCGTGGGGTTGCGGCGCGGGTTTGCTGATCGCCGGCGTGGAATGTACGCCTCCAAGGCTAACACCCTGACTGTGGATGTAAGCCTCTTCACCGTGTTGTGTGACGTCGAGGCCAGTCGTCTCGTCAGCACTTTCGGCCCGGAGCGGGATCGCCAGGCCGACCAGTTTCAGCAGCACGAAGCTCGCCGCTCCGCTGTACACGATCGCTGCCATGACCGCGACGGCTTGGATGCCAAGCTGGCGCGGATTTCCGAAAAGCAGGCCGTCCGCGACGCCGTTGAGCGCCTTTTGTGCGAAAACACCCGTCAGCAACGCGCCGACGGAGCCACCGACACCATGCGCGGCGATTACGTCGAGCGAGTCATCGAGTTGCGTTCTGGCCCGCCACACGAGCGCGAAATAGCTGGGCAGCGCCGCAATCGCCCCAAGCGCGATCGCGCTCATTGGGCCGATGAAACCCGCAGCTGGTGTTACCGCGACGAGCCCCACGACAATGGCAGTTGCTGCACCAACGGCCGTGGACTTCTGCTGACGAATTCCATCGAGCGCCGTCCAGGCGACCAGCGTGCCTGCCGGCGCCAGCATCGTCGCCGTAAACGCGAGGGCTGCAGATCCGTTCGCGGCGACTGCGCTCCCCGCATTGAACCCGAACCACCCGAACCAGAGGACGCCCGCGCCGAGCAGCGTGAACGGAACGTTGTGCGGGAGGAGTCCCGACGATGGGTAATCGCGCCGTTTGCCGACGCAAATGGCTGCCGCGAGCGCTGCAACACCGGCATTGACATGGACGACGGTTCCTCCGGCGAAGTCGAGCGCGCCCATGTCGGACAGCCAGCCGCCACCCCACACCCAGTGGGCGATCGGGCTGTATACGATCACGGTCCACAGCGATATGAACGCAACGTACGCAGAAAACCGCATCCGTTCGACGATGGCGCCGGAAATCAGGGCGGCCGTGATGATCGCAAACGTGCCCTGATAGCACATGAACAGCAGGTGGGGAATCGTGCCCTGCGGTTCCAGGGCGACACCCTTCAAAAACACCCTGGACGCGTCGCCGATCCAGTTGTTGCCGGGCGCAAATGCCAGCGAGTAGCCGATGATCGCCCATAGCACGCCCACGAAACCGAGCGCGACGAAGCTCATCATCATCGTATTCAGCGCGTTTTTCGAGCGTACGAGCCCGCCGTAGAAGAATGCCAGTGCCGGCGTCATCAACAGCACCAGTGCCGTCGCGACTAACATCCATGCAGTGTCGGCTTGATTCATCGTTTTCCCCCCAATCACGAGTGATGATTGCTACTGTTAACGACGGAATTGCGCTTCCGCCTCGTACGTCGCCTCTACGCGTCCCTCTCGCCTGTCCGGATGTTGTAGCCGTAGTCCACTGGAAGCACGAACACGCGGCCGTCTCCAATTTCCCCCGTCCGTGCGGTTTCGATGATGGCGCGAATGATCTCGTCGACGAGATGGTCGGAAACGACGACCTCGAGCTGCACCTTGGGTAGCAGATTCACGCTGTACTCGCGGCCGCGGTAGACCGTCGTATGCCCCTTCTGGCGACCGTGCCCGCGAACATCGGTGACAGTCACTCCCGAGACGTTCAACCTTTCCAGCGCTTCGCACACATCGTCCAGCTTGTTCGGGCGGACGATGCTCTTAATCAGCTTCATGAGCGCCCTCCAGCGTGCGTTCCAGCGCCTCTTTCAAGGCGAATTGCTCGGTCGACGACAGCTTGCGACCTCCTTTCGTCACGTGAAGGACATCGACCGCTTTCGTTCCCTCGGTCGAGATGAGCGCCAATTCGACGTTGCACCCTTGATGGGACACCGTTCGACTGATGCGGTACAACAGGCCCAGGGCATCGTCTGCAACGATTTCCAGGACGGTGAATCTCTGAGAGTGCTGGTTGTCGAGGTGCACGATGGTGTCGAGCATCCGGCGGTGGCGATAGATCACACTTTGCTGTTTGCCGCGGAGCAGGGTCGGGACGTTCACCGACTGCGCGACAACCGCCTGGAGGAGTCGATGGATCTCGGTCGATGCGCCGACATTCTGAGCCAGGAATTTTTCGTCATCGGAAAACTCGAACACATCGAGGACGAGGCCGTCGGGCGTGGTTATGGCCTGACCGCGGTGGATGTTCATTCCGAAGTACGACAGAAGCCCGCAGACATTCGAGAACAGATAGGGCTTGTCCAGCGTGACGACCGATAGCTCCCACACATCGCCGTGCTTCTCGAGCGAAGCGTGCACTTCGTTCGGGTGTATATCTCGCGAGAGTCGAACGTGCCGGTAGATCGAAGCGAGCCCGTACAGCGCCAGGTAGCGTCGTGGGAGACCGCTGATGAAGCGCGAGAGCTCTTCCGTCGAGATCTCCTCAGGACGCCCGGCCAGGAGCACTGCGAGCCCTGCCTGGTGCTTCTCGACCCGATCATCGGCGTAGCCCCGTGTGAGCTGGTTATACGTGTCGACGTACAGCCGCCAGAGGAGCTCCTCCTTCCAGGGCGTGAGCGCCTCCGGGCTCACAGCCTCGATGTCCGCGAGCGTGAGCAGGCACAGCATCTTCAGAAGGTCTGTGTTTCCGACGACGGCCGCGAACCGCGCGACGACTTGTGGATCCTCCGAGTCCCGGTGGAACGCCACCCGCGACATCTCCAGATGGTTGGCGATCAGGAACTCGACGACCCTTCGCCCTTCGTCCGACATCTGGAATCGATCGAACATCGGTTGGGCGAGCCGCACGCTTTCGGAGACATGCTCCTCGTCCCGCCATTTCCCGACGTCGTGATAGAGAAGAGCGAGGATCAAGAGCTGAGGGGCAACGATCTCATCCAACAGTCCACTGAAACGCTGCCGTTCCGAGGAGGGCGACGAGCGAAGCGACTCGATCGTCCGGATCGCCAGCAGGGTGTGCTCGTCGACCGTGTATCGGTGGTAGAAGTCGCGGATCACGCGGCTGTGGACTTTTTCGAACTCCGGAAACAGGCATCCGAGCAGTCCGCACTCGTGCATCTCCGAGAGACGCGCGTATAGGCCGGCTCGAGGAGAGAGGAGCTTCAGTAACTGCTGCCGGCTGTCTTCAGTGGAGACGAAATCGTCGACAGCATAGCGCCCGATGTTCTGCTCGATGGACGCGAGCGCGACTTCGGACACAGCGCATCCGTTCGCCAACGCGACGCGAAACGCCTCGATCCACAGTTCGGGCATGGGTGTGGCTCGGCTGTCGGCGAACCGCACGCCGTCAGCGGCAACGTCGAGGGACTTCCCGATTCGCCTTCGTTCGATTTGGGCGACCGCCGGTGCAATCATCCGCCGCGACGACGCGAGCGAACGCGTCACCGCGCGCGCGTGACGGAAATAATCGGCCATCAGCGCTTCGACGCGCTTGCCCGCGTGTGAACCTTGATAACCCAGAGCCTCCGCCGCGCGTTCCTGGAGCTCGTGCTTGAGGACGTTCATGTTGCGCCCGCTCTGTGCATGCAGCACGGAGCGGATCCGGATAAACAGGTCCTCGGCGCGATCGAGGCGACTCTCGTCGAATTGGACCGTCCCATCGAATGTGTCCGCGGCGATCGACCGCATCATTCGGATCGCGCTGATGTCGCGCAAGGCACCGGGCGCGTCCTTCACGTCGGGTTCGAGCTGGTACAACGTGTCGTTGAATCGAACGTGACGCTGCGACACGAGCGAGAGCAATACGTCGAGCCGTTCGACGTGATGAGCCGTCGCGTCACGAACGCGCTCCAACAGCACTGCGAACAACCGATCGTCACCTGCAACGAGTCGAGCATCGAGCAGAGCGAGGACGAACTCCGGGTTGCCCATCTCGAGCCGATCGAATTCGGACAACTCGCGCACGTGGTGTCCAATCGCGAGCCGGAGATCCCACAGCGGCTGCAGGAGCGCGCTGGCTGCCCGCTCTTCCGGTGCTGCGATTGCACCCTGAAAGACGATGAGGAGGTCGAGGTCGGAATGCAGGCAAAGTGCGCGCCGACCGTATCCGCCGATGGCGCAGACGATGAGCGGCGTGTCGGTCAAGTCCTGAGCGGCGCCGAAGATCTGACGCACCAGACGGTCCGTCTGATCCGTGTAGCGCGCGAGCGCTGCCCGGTCTCCGCGGCCCTGAACCGCCTGCCTGACGAACTCCTCGCGCGCGGCAGCCAGCAGCGGCGCGACGTGGCCGAGGGGATTGTCTGCGGTCTCCCCCGCCGCGCTTCGCCACAGGGCGTCTCCCTGGGTCGGTTTGGGTATGGTGACCATGCAAACCTGTGCGTTGCCGATGTCAACGTTCCATCGGGTCCGCGTTCAGGCGGTGTAGGCGGCATCTGCCGCCTCCGCGAACGCGCTTGGGCGAGCCATGCCGCAGTGAACGAAAGCGGGAAGCAAGCGCCCAGAGACGCGATGGGACCTGCGGCTAGTAGCTGTAGGTGAACCCGATTGTTCCGATCGGCTTGACCCGCTCATCGTTGTTCAGCAGCTTCAGGTTGTCGCCCAGAACCTGAAAATCCATGCCTCCGTGAATCTCCAGGGTTCCGCTCGGACCCGACACAGCCGGCACGCTCAGCTGAAAACCCGTATTGAAGTACCCGAACCGATCGGTGCCCAGTGGCCCCTCGTAGTAATCCTTCAGACTGAAGCCTGCTCTCACCGGAAGGTAGACACTCAACTTGCGCGCAAGCTTGACGTTCGGCTTCGCACCGAGTTCGAGATAAACCCCCTTGCTCGCGCCTCCGTCGGCCTGACCCTCACCGAGCTCGAACGCGACCACGACCTTCGGCAAGATCGGGAACGGACTTTTACCCTCGTCGACGGTGAACACGCCCGCAAGTTCCTTGACCGTTGCAAAACTGTCCGCGGGACTCGTGTACGACGTATAGAGCACGGCGGGTTTCAGCCTGCCGGCCGTAAACGTGACCGAAGAGTAAAGATCCGACTCGTACCAATTGCGGCTCGGCGCGGTCGAGTGCACGCTGTCCCAGTTGCCGACATTCACGCTGACTCCCCTGCCGACCGCGACACCGAGATCGAAAGTCGGCTGCGCGATCGTGCCGCCCGAATGCTGGTGGATTCCTCGGAACAGATAGGCGGACGTGAAATCGAGACCTGTCGTCATCGTCCATCGCTTCGCCGGTGCAGGCTCGGGTGCGGTTGCCTGGGGCGATGGTGCGTTCGATGCCGCAGCTTCCGGCCCTGCTTGCTGCGCCGCCGCCGGTGATGCCAGGACGGCTGCCAGGACACAACTCCATGCAAGTGCTCCGGTCTGCATACGCTCCCCCTGCCATGACATGCCGTTCGAGCAAGGACACTCCAACGGCATCGCGCCGAGTGACAACCGACGCGTGGTTACGCGTCCCGGCAGGGGCGCACGAACACCGCCGCAGCACGGGAGTGCGGCCGCTTCGTGCTATCCTTTTTTCCGCTGTACGGGACGTGTTCAACGACCTGTCAGTGCTGGGCGGCTCCTCGTCAACGGTCCTCAAACGCAGTCCGAGGAGTCAGCCCAGGTCTTCACATTTGTCGTCGAGAGTCGTACCTCCTTCACAATTCCGCGCCGCACCCTCGATCGCGATTCGACCCTGCTTTCCTGGACGTCGCTCGATCGGCAATGTGCGATACAAGTGTTTTGTACGCGGACGCTCTTTCTGTTCGCCGCCGAGCAAGTTCGACGCCAACCCATCGTGGACGTCAGCGATCGCCGTTCGTGGTTTTTCAGGCAGGAAATTCTGCGACGCGGAATGATCTGGGGGGTAACCCCATGGTCGTGACGCCCGACAATTTCGTAGGACCATGTCGAAGCTGCCACAAGAGTGTCCCGATCGTGACTTCCAATGCTCTGAGGTGATTTGCTCCAAGGCCCCTGCGTTTGCCGCACGGCCGTGACACGCAAGATTGAAACAATTCTGTTTGAAGAAGACAGTAGTCCTACAGAATTGTTGCCGCGTCTCTAACAGTCATGTGCATCGATAACCGTGCGTTCGGAAATTCCGACCATGTTTTCCGGAGATCCTGACCAGGTCTGAAGTTGGTACGACTCGCGTGAATGCCAGGCGATTACTGGTGAGCGCTATCGATGGAAATGACAACGACTTCTACAGGAGTGCCGGGAAAACAATCGTTCCCCTCGTGCGGGACGGAGACCACGCGCAGCACGCTGACGCCGTTCGCGCCGCGCGCCACCAACGACCACGGTGCGATTGCGTATCGTGCAGGCGTGACGCGACGGCACGAGCTCCAGCGGCGTCTCTCGTGTAACGGTGGTTGACAATCTTGGGCAGTCCTGGTAAAAACCTGCGCGAATTCTGCCGGATATATTTTGTATCAGATTTTCACGGCGCCGGAACAGGACCCCTCGATTTGATGGCGCCTGTCTCCACCCCGAGAGGCCCATCGCATATCGGTCGCTTACAAGGCACCAGGAGGAGGACGTATGTGGAAGCCTCGGTCAGTCAGGTGGGTTATGGGCCTGGCGGTCCTGTGTGGTCCCGCGCCGCTCGAGGCTCAAGTGGCAGGAACGATCAGCGGGTACGTGCAGGACCAGAGCGGCGCCACGCTGCCCGGCGCGACCGTGACGGCCGCCTCCGCCGGCCAGCAACTGGTTCGCTCGACCGTCACGAACGCCAGCGGATTCTTCGACCTGCAGGCGCTGCCGCGTGGCGTCTATCAGGTGAAGGTCGAGATGAAAGGATTCGAGAGCCAGGTGCAAAAGGACGTCGAAGTCACGGCGGGTGCGAACGTGCGGCTCGACTTCTCGCTGCGGGTCGGCGGGCTGGCAGAGGAAGTTGTCGTTTCCGGACGCACGAGCATGGTCGAGACGCGCAACGCCACCCAATCCAACCTGATTGACGACCAGCGCGTGCAGGACCTTCCGATGAACGGTCGCAACGTCGTCGCGCTCGCCAGCACGTACGCCGGCGTCACGGCGATCCGGGCGCAACAGGACACGTCCGATGGCCGCCAGGGACCGATCATGTCGGTGAACGGAGGCAACACGAACCACAACTTATTCACGCTGGACGGCGCCGTGTTCACGCACTTCAACCAGACGACGGGCTTCAACCCTCCGCCGCCTGACGCGATCCAGGAAATCCGGATTCAGACGCACAACTTCACCGCCGAGTACGGACACACCGCCGGAAGCCAGGTCAGCATCGTCTCGAAAGCGGGGACGAACGCGTTTCACGGAACTGCGTGGGAGTTCCACCGCAACTCCGAACTGAATGCGAAGAGCTTCTTCCAGACCCGCAAACCGGATCAGAAGCAAAACCAGGCGGGCGCGAGCGCGGGCGGCGCGGTCGTTCTGAACAGGTTGTTCTGGTTCGGCTCGTATCAGCGACTCTGGAATCGGGGCGAGGCGGGTTCGACTCAGACGGTCGTGCCCACCGCGGCGCAGCGCGCCGGGGATTTCACCGGGACGCAGCTGCGGAATCCCGTGAATCCGATCACGGGCGCTCCCTTCACCGACAGCACGGGCGTGCCGTGCGTCACCGGCAGCATCATCAGGGCGAGCTGTATCAGTCCCGTGGCCACGGGACTGCTCAACCAGTACGTGCCGCAGTCGGCGAGCGGCACGGTGGTCACGTTGTCGCCCGCGCCGCGGGACCATGCGGTGTACATGGGACGCGGCGACTATCATTTTCCTTCGGGCAGGAATCAGCTCAACGCGCACTTCTTTGCCGATCGCAGCGACAGTTCCTCCTGGCCTGGCAACGTGAATTACCTGCAACAGACCGTGTTCAGCGATGTGAACCAGTTCGCCATCAGCGACGCGCACATCTTCAGTCCGCGGTTCGTCAACGAGGCCACGTTCTCCTACCTGACGTCGCGTTCCGGAGGCGGAGCGGTGACGCAAATTCTCCCACGCGATCAGGGCGTCAACGTCGCAGTCGGGACCGATGGACGCGGCATGAGCTACACGGTCTCCGGATCGATCAATCTGAACTACCCCGGCGTCAACACGCAGGACTACACGAGCTGGCAGTTCAAAGACGTCATGACGTTCAATCTCGGGAACCACACGCTGAAGTGGGGGTACGAATTCATTCGGCCGGTCTTCGAGTTCAACCTGGCGCTGACGCGCTCGGCGAGCTTTACGGGCACCCGGACCGGCAACGCGATCGCGGACTTCATGATCGGCGCGTTCGACAATTCGACGATCGAATTCGGGATCGCAGACCACAGCCCGCGCACCGTGAAGCACCAGGCATTCGTCGAGGACTCCTACAAGGTGCACCCGAGGCTGACGGTGAACTACGGCCTCCGATACGAGCCGTTCATCCCGTTCGATCAGAAAGGCGGGCGTCACACCACGTGGGTGCCGGGCGTTCAATCGACGGTCGTGCCCGACGCACCTCAAGGGATTCTCTTTCCGGGGGATCCCGGACTGCCGTCACGTCTGACGTACAGCGATCTCAACAACTTCGCCCCCCGCGTTGGCGCGGCCTGGGATGTGAACGGCAATGCAAAGACGGTCGTCCGCGGCGGGTACGGCATTTTCTACCAGCAGGTCAACGGCGAAACCACTCACGCCGCTGAAGCTCCGTGGCGAGGCACGACGCAGCTGCGTCAGGGCCGGATCGAGGATCCATTTGGCTCGCTCGGCCAGACTCAGCCGCCGACTGAATCGCCTGGGAGATTTGGCTGCTCGCCGATCTCGGAGTATCCCGGGCTGCGGTGCACGGAGTACCCGCTGCCGATCCGGACCGTGTATACCGATCAGCACCTGCGCACGAGTTATACGCAGCACTTCAGCACGTCGATCCAGCGGCAGTTTGGCGCGCATATGACGGCAGAAGCGGCCTACGTGGGCAAGATCGGGAGCAAGCTCGTCGGGCACAACTATTTCAACGC
>Ga0114129_10001532_pt1 | contig 31303 bp, 27 predicted proteins | sample RhiMetdeltSRZDD1_FD_80071 | JGI IMG/M metagenome (GOLD analysis project Ga0114129, IMG submission 80071) | Populus rhizosphere microbial communities from Tennessee, USA - Rhizosphere MetaG P. deltoides SRZDD1 (version 2) (version 2) | ecosystem: Host-associated > Plants > Roots > Rhizosphere >...
GCTGCCGAGGTCATCGACCGGAACGCCTACCAGGCTGTGTTCCTGACCAACGGCTCGAGCTACTTCGGAAAGCTCCAGCAGCAAGGTGACGACTGGTTCGTTCTAAGCGATGTGTTCTACCTCTCCGTGCCCGAGCAGGGCGCGCCGCAGCTCATCAAACGTGGCTCCGAAGCGCAGGGGCCGCGGGAACCGATGCTCATCGCGCGCACGCAGGTCCTCTTCATCGAGAACCTTCGCGACGACAGCGAGATCGTGACGGCGATCCGCCGGTTCAAGTCCGGCGGGCCGCCCGCCACGGCGCCGCCCGCCACGGCGCCGCCCGCCACGGCACCCCCCGCAACACCGACGCAGACCGTGCGGCCCTCGCCCCCGGCGCCGAGTCCGTCGCGCTGAACCGCCGCCGCATCCTCCCGCGCGTCCGCTGGTGGCTCGTCGCGAACCGCTGGCGCATCCGCAACGTCGCCGTCGCTCTCGCGGTCTTCTTCGGCGCGCTGTTCTTCACCCAGTGGTGGGACCTCACGATCCCATCGCTCGGCCGCGGCGAGTACCAGGCCGTGTTCCTCGCCAATGGGCAGACGTATTTCGGCCGCTACTACGACCGGATCGGCGCGTACGCGAAGATCGAGGACGTCTACTACCTGCAGCAGACCCAGGCGACCAGCGCGGATCAGGCGCCGGATACGAAGCTCGTGCGCCGCGGGAAAGAGCTCCACTCTCCGGCGGCGCGGATGCTCATCCCAAAGAGCGCGGTCCTGTTCGTCGAGGATCTGAGTCCGGCCTCACCGATCGCACAGTTCATGAAGCAGGACCGGTCGTGAGCGCATACGACTTGGAGCGAGACCCCGTACGGCTCGCGGGACGCGCGCTGCGGTGGGGAGCACGCTGGGTCGCGATCCCCGCGGTCCTCGGCGCGTTCATCTCCGCGAACATCGACGTGCGGGCGCTGCCGATGGTCGGACCCGAGCGCGAGACGGCGGTCCTCTTTCTCGACGGTCAGGCGTACTTCGGCCACCTCGACGACTCGGGCGAGAGCGGGATGCTGACGCTGCGTGACGTGTACTACTTCCAGGACGCCCGTGGCGCGACGACGGGGCTGCCGGTCACGCTCGTGGCGCGCGGCGTCGAGGCCCACGAGCCGTCGGACGGCATGCGGATCAACCGCGACCGCGTGCTCGCCGTCGAGCGAGTGCGTGCGGATTCGGCCGTCGCACGCGCGATCGAAGCCGAGCGAGCGTTGAAAGGCCAGCAGCCGGCACTCCTCACTCTCAATCGTCCAGCGCAGCCGTCGCGCGACGTGCTCGCGCCGCAGCGCGCTGCGACAGAGCAGGGGATCCAACGGGGCTTGGTCACTGCGCTCGATCAGCTCGCAAAGCTGAACGAGCTCGTCCTCCCGGTCACGAAGGCCGAGGCCCAGACGATCACTCAGAAAGCGTCGGCGGACCTGCGCACGGTGCGCCGGAACGCGCTCGCACGGCTCGCGCAGGTCATGGGCATGGGAGCGGCCGACGCGGAAGCGTATGTACGCACCACCGACGCGCAGCTCGACCAGAGTTCGTTCCGCACTGACGCGGGCGTGCTGCTCGCGCCGGACCTCGCGGGCATCGTCGCCACCGCGAATAGCCTCTACGCGCAGGTCGGCGATGCGGCGGCGAAGCAGCTCACGCAGCAACGCACGCCCGCAGCCTCACCGTCTCCCTCGCCCTCGCCGTCTCCTTCGCCTCGGCCCTAACCGCCGACGGCGTCTCGACGCCTCACATCGTCGATCCGCGTGATCTCTGCCGGAGCATCCGTCGCCTGCTGCAGCGCGAGCGCGACGGCCTGTGCACGGCTGTGCACACCGAGCTTGAGGAGGATGTGCTCGATGTGCTTCTCGACCGTCTTCGCCGCGATCACGAGATCACGCGCGATCTCGATGTGATCCATGCCGCACGCGAGAAGCCGAAGGATCTCGAGCTCGCGTCGCGTCAATCCAGCGACGACCGTGCGCGCGATCGGGCGCGAGCGCCGCGCAAGACGGTGCACGCGAGCGAGGAGCTCGTCGATCGCGAACGGCTTGAGCACGTAGTCGTCGGCGCCGAGGAGGAGACCGGCGACGCGATCGAATGACTCCATCCGTTCGCCAGAGACGAGCACGATGCCCATTGAGTCCCCGTAGTCGTCCCGCAAGCGACGGCAGAGCTGGTAGCCAGAGATATCAGGCAGCCGCACGTCCAGGAGGACGACATCGGGAGTTTCCCGATCGATGAGATACAGGGCCTCGCGTGCATCAAGCGCTCGTCGTGCGGTGTAGCCGTGCTCCGTGAGCGTTGGTCCGACGAGGTCGTAGATGACGGGATCGTCGTCGACCACGAGCACACGACCGCGCGGCCGCACGTTCACTGTCATGACAAGAGTGCGCCTGCTTGCAAGAAACGGACCGGTATCGCGGAAGCGACAGCCACGCAACAAATAGTGATGTACGACGATCACCGTACGGCCGGACGTCGCATCACGAACTGCGGTGAAGATCCGGTCCTCGCCGGTCTCTCAATGCGACCCGCATCCATAGCGTCCGTCGCGCCCATCACGTGGGAAGACGAAAGGAGACGGACGCATGATCTCTCTGGACCAACGCATCAGGCGTTCACGTATCGCCTCATGGAGCGCGATCCTCGCGATCGTCATCGGGATCGGCCTGTCACCAGGGGTCGCGCAGGGACGCGTCGATCCCCTCAGCGGTGTCGCAGCCCAGGCACTGGAACCCAACGCCGTCGCGAAGGTCACCGGTGGAGGTAATGTCCTCGCCGCGCCGACCTATCCGAACACCGTCGCGAGCTTCGGAGTCAACGCGCGCCGCCCGGTCGGATTCACGGAGGGCGGGTCCGCGGAGGGGCGCATCAATTACGACCGTCACCGCAACACGACGGGCAGGCACGTGAACGTGCCGGTCGTGCTGATGGAAGCGCTCATCAGCGGCACGCCGACGCCCAACGGGACTGGGGGCAAGGCCGCGATCGTGGGCGACTGCAGCCTCGGCACGACGTGTCCGCCCGGCGATCTCTCGGTCGTCGTGTACGCCGAGGACAACTCCGATTCGGGCGCGGGGAGCGACGTCTTCAAGATCTACTTCTGCGAGACGCCGCCGGCACTCCCGCCGCCGAGCTTCGGTGGCGGCTCCCTGGCCGGCTGCGATGGTCCCGAGGGCGGGAGTATTCGCAGCGGCAACATCCAGGTCCGTTCGACCCCGGGCGATGTCGGCGAGCAGATGGTCACCGCGGGCACGGCCGGCCTCTTCCCGGCATCGGCCAGCTTCAGCGGCGTCGAGCTCGCGGGTGGAGTCATCGGCCTAGGCGTTCGCACAAGCAGCAGCTCGGCGAACGGAGACATCGAGATCCAGTTCACGGGCATGAGCGCTCTCGGTCTCTCGCAGCTCGTGACCATCACCGGCTGGATCACAAGTGTGAGCGTGGTCGGTGGCACGGCGACGCTGAACGGCACGGCGACGCTCGACATGGGCGAAGGTCCGCCGCCCACGGGCGGTCACTCGCTCGTCGTGACCGTCACCGCGACAGGCGTGACCGTCAACATCGGCGGGACGGCGCTGCCGACCCTGCCGAAGACCGACGGCTTCATCAACATCGAGTAGCACAGTCCGTCTCTGCGACGATGCCGTGGATCACGCGGTCCACGGCATCGCCGTCTGTTGGCGAGGCGGTATCGAACGCGGGGTCTCCCCCGGAAGTCCGACGCGCCCTACGACCGCACCGTTAACATCGCCGAGGAGTGAAGGGTCTGCTGCTGAGCTGCCTCATCGGGTCGTGCGCGCTGCTCGCGGGCTGTGGAAGTACGCCCGCCTCGAGCAGCGTGGACGACTCGCTGAGCAAGGCGCTGCAGGCGCACACCGCCGGCAAGCTCGACGAGGCGACGGTCGCATACTTCGAGACCCTCGCGAAGGATCCGAAGAACAAGTTCGCGTTCTACAACCTCGGTGTCATCGCGCAGGGTCAGAACCGCGCGGCGGCGGCCGAGGCGTACTACCGCCTCGCGATCGAGCAGGACGCGCGAATGGGATCCGCGCTCTTCAACCTCGCGATCCTCCGCGCCCTCGCCGGCGCGAACCAGGAGGCGGCGGAGCTCTATCGCCGTGTGATCGCCATCGATCCCAACTACGCGGCGGCGCACTTCAATCTCGGTCTCGTGCTTCGCCTGTTGGGGCAGAGCGCCGAGGCGCAGCAGGAGCTCGCGAAGGCGCAGCAGCTCGACGCGAAGCTCGTCGCCCCGAGCCCCTCGGCAAGTCCGGCACCGCGGGTGAGCCCGTCGCCCACGAGGTGATTCATCGCGTCTAGGCTGACGCTCCCGCGCCTCGAGCGACTGTTCCTGATCCTTCTCGTCGCGGTCCCCGTCGTGATGAACGCGGTCGCGCTTGTGCCCGAGGTCGCCATCCCCGTTCCGAACGTCAACGACGGCGCGCAGCACATCGCCTTCGTACGGCGTGCCGCGGACGCGTGGTCGCGTGGCGAGAACCTGATAGACCACTGGGTCCCGCAGTTCGAGCTGGGCGTGCCGCAGTTCCTCGATTACCAGCATCTGCCGCACGTTGCGGTCGTCGTTCTCGGCCGCCTGACCGGCGATGCGGTCGATCCGCGCACGCTGTTCGACATCGTCCGCTACGCGCTACTGCTCAGCTTTCCGCTCACCGTCTTCGCCTCGATGCGGACGATGGGTTTCACATCCACCGCGAGCGCCATCGGGGCGGCCGCGAGCTCGCTGCTCTCAGCGGACCACCGCTACGGCTTTGAATACGACAGCTACGTCTGGCGCGGCTTTGGCGTCTTCACTCAGCTCTTCGCCATGCACCTCTCGTTCATCGCGCTGGCGACGCTCCATCGTGTCGCGAACAAGGGCAGCGGGGTCGTGCCGGCCGCATTCGCGTGCACGGCCCTGGCACTTTCGCATCTTCTCTACGCGTACATGCTCGTCATCACCGCGATGGTCCTATTGCTCTTCGGTGCGTCGCGCGCGACGCTGGCACCGCGGCTCGGCCGCTTCGCGGTCGCCGGCGCGATCACCGCTGTCGCGACGTCGTATATGTCGGTGCCGTTCTTCATGCACTCCGCATACGTGAACGTGACGCCGTATCTGGATCCACAGAAGTACGACTCCTACGGTGCGGGCCCCATCCTGTCGTGGCTGGTCACCGGCGACCTTCTCGATCACGGCCGCCTCCCGATGCTCACGCTGCTCTTGGCCATGGGCCTGATCGGCGCCATCGTCACGCGCACGCGCTTAGCGCTTCTCGCGCTGGGTCTCTTCGCCCTCTGGCTCGTCCTCTATTTCGGACGACCGACGCTCGGGCCGCTCGTCGACCTCTTGCCGCTGAGCGACGGCCTGTTCCTGCACCGGCTGGTCGGTGGCGTCGATATCTTCGCGATCCTCTTGATGGGCGTCGGCGGCGCGTGGCTCTGGGACATCGCTCGAGCGTCGTCCTCGCGTGCCCGGCTGGTCGCCGTCGGTGCCGCGAGCCTTCTGCTGTTCGCGCCGGCTCTCGCCGAGCGCTGGTCCTATTACGCGCAGAACGCGGTGTGGATGCGTGATACGCAGGCCGCGCTCGACGCGGACTCCGATGCGCGAACGGTCCTGGCCGCGCTCGGCCGGCAACCGCACGGCCGCGTCTACGCTGGACTTCGCAGCAACTGGGGCGACAGGGTCGACTTCGGCATCCGTTTCAAATCCGTTCGCTTCTACCACCTTCTCGGCCACAACGGCCTCGATGCGGTCGCGCCTCCCAATCAGAGCCTCTCGCTCAACGCCGACCTGCTTTGGGAGTTCAACGATCAGGACCTCTCGCACTACCGGTTGTTCAACGTCGACTACGTGATCGGACCGGCGACGATGACGTTCCCACCCGAGCTCCGCGTGCTCACCGCCACGTCGACGTACGTGCTCTATGCGGCACCGGGGCGCGGCTACGCGGAATACGCCGCGATCGCGCGCAGTGAGCCGACATCGTCACAGGCGGACCTGTTCACGCGCGAGCTCGCGTGGCTGCGTAGCGGCGACGCCGCCCGCTGGGCGTTCATCCGCTTTGAGTACCCGCGTGGCGGAAAGACCGACGTGCCTGTCCCGATATCCGACTGCCGGGGGGGTCAGATCGCGTACGAAAGGGTCCAGCCGGCGCGCTTCGAGGTCGTTGCGCGGTGCGACAGCGCATCGGCGATGGTGATGAAAGTCACGTACCACCCGAACTGGCGGGTGACTGTCGACGGCACCGAGGTCCCCACCTTTATGGCCTCACCGAGCTACGTCGCGTTCGCGCTCCCGGCCGGTGAGCACTTCATCGTGGCCGAGTACCGCTCCACACCGATCAAGGCGCCTCTGCTCGCGCTCGGCGGCTTGGTCCTCACCGCCTCGGTCCTGACCGGGCTTCGGCGACCCCTGCGGGCGCGGTGGTCCGAGTACCGAATCCGTCGAGACCGATCGCTCCCTCGCTGATGACTTTCGCGTAGTTCAACGCGGAATCCGCTTTCGACCCGGCGCGTAACGAAAATACTCGGCCGCTAGTCCCGAAGTCATACCTGTGGGGTAGTCCCATCGGCGGCGTTCTGGGACCTCCTCCCCCTCGCGGCGACCCCTCCGCGTCAGTACCATTTGCAGTGCCAGAGGACGAAGTCTGGCCCCGAGCGAAATGGCAAATCCGCCGCGAGGCGGTGACGCAAAGCCTCCGGACTCGAGCGAGTCAGCGGGGCTCCCGAAACGAGGAAGAGGAAATGAAACGCGTTCTCACGGTGGCTGGCGCGGGTGCGCTCATGCTGTTCACCCTGGCGTTCGTCCTGGCCGATCAGGCCAGCGCGAACGACGGCCCGCTCTGCGCGCCTACGGGCGGCTTCATCCCGAAGCTCTGCGTCAGCCTCCCGCTCGCCGCGAGCCGACGCGACACCCCAGCTCCGGTGCCGACGCCTGTGACGGCGGTCATCGCCTGGCGACCGGATATCGCGCTCCGCACCGACGTCGTCATCGAGTCAGGCGTCACCGCTGGCGACCCGCCCGCGGTCGCGGCGAGCTTCAACGCCGCGATCGACATCCCGAGTGAGCCCGAACGGGCGATGCCGCCGGCCCGAGTGCTGGAGCGCGGCTTCGACATCGACGACCTGCGCAGCTACGCGTGGGGCGCGGCGAACCGACAGGGCATCGATCCCGTCCTCTTCGTCCGTCAGATCGCCGCCGAATCGGACTTCAACCCGAGCGCGGTCTCGAGGGCCGGTGCGGTCGGCATCGCGCAGATCATGCCGGCCCTGCATCCTGCTGTTGACCCCACGGACCCGTACGCATCGCTCGATTACGCCGCGCGCCTCATGCGCGGATACATCAGCCACTACGGCGACTGGCGGCGCGCGCTCATCGCTTACAACGCCGGGCCGGGTCGTCTGGAGCCGGGCAACCGCTACTACCTACCGCAGTCGACCATCCTGTCGAATTCCTTCGCGGGCGGCGAGACCATGCGCTACGTCGCGAGGATCCTCGGCCGCTAGCGGGCGGAGTCCTTCTCGAGCATCCCGCGGTTATGAACGAACAGCGCGGCCTGCGTGCGGTCGGTGAGCTCGAGCTTGCTGAAGATGTTCGATATGTGCGTCTTCACGGTGCGTTCGCTGATGCCGAGCTGCGCCGCGATCTCTTTGTTCGCGCGGCCGCTCGCGATGAGCCGCAGCACCTCGCGCTCCCGCGGCGTTAGGTCGGAGTACACATCGGTTTCGGCCGCCGTCGTCGTGCGCGGCTGTCCGAACTCGTCGAGCACGCGCCTTGCGACCGATGGGTAGATCAGCGAAAAGCCGTCCGCGACCGTTCGGATCGAGTTCGTGAGCTGCGTCGCGGTCACCTCCTTCAGGAGGTAGCCGGACGCACCGGCGCGGATGGACGAGAAGACGAGGTCGTCCTCGTCGTAGTTCGTGAGCACGATGACGCGGGCCGACGGGACGTAGTTGCGCACGCGACGCGTCGCGGTGACGCCGTCCCAGTCACCCATGTTGATGTCCATGAGCACGACGTCGGGCAGGAGCTCCTGCGCGAGCTCGAGAGCGGCGTGGCCATCGCCGGCCTCGCCGACAACTTCGAATTCCGGTTCGGTCTCGAGGATCGTGCGCAGGCCGCTTCGAACGACGGCGTGGTCGTCCACGATCAGGATCTTGATCCGGCGCTTCTCGTTCATCGTCCGAACAGCCTCGCGAAGAAGCCAACGCGCTCCGCGCCGCCGGCCGCAGCCTCGTCCTGTTCGACGACGTCGGTGGCGCGGCGCCCAAAGTTCACCTCAGGCGCCGACTCGGTGGCGTAGGGGATGCTGGCGCGCACGATGCTGCCCTTACCCGGCTCGCTGCGCACCACCAGATGTCCGCTCGCCGCCTCGGCGCGCTCGCGCATTCCGACCACGCCGAAGTGGCCACGATCTTCAGCGCCACGGAAGGTCTCGTCGACGTCGAAACCCTTTCCGTCGTCTTCGACGGTGACCACCACGCCGTCCTGGTCGTAGAGAAGGCCGACCTTCGCGGTGCTCGCGTTGGCGTGCTGCGCCACGTTTCGAAGCGCTTCGCCCACGATGCGGATGACCGCGCGCTCCACCACCGCGTCGAGCTCGCGCGGCTCGCCGCTCTCCTCCATCTGCACGTGCAGGCCGGTCTGCCGGCGCAGGTCGTCGACAAGACGGCCGAGCGTAACGGGCAGGTTGAGCCCGCCGGTCTCGCTCTGCCGCAGCGCGGTCATGTACTGGCGCACGTCCATCAGCGTCGCGCGCGCGTCGCGCGAGGCTTTCGCCAGCTGCGGTCCGAGGAGCGCCGGATCCTTGTCCAGCGCGCGCTGGCAGCCTTCGAGCGCGAGCACGACGCCGGTGAGCTCCTGCGCGAGTCCGTCGTGCAGCTCCTGCGCGATCTTGCGCCGCTCCGCGGACACGCCCTGATCGACGACGTCGGTGGAGGTCGATCGCTGCAGAAGCCCGACGAGGTATTCGCCGATATTGATGCTGAAGTCGGCGTCATCCTCCGTGTACGGCGCGGACTCTCGCGCCGTCACGAGGATGCCGAGCGCACCGATCGGCGTCACGAGGTAGCTCGCGGACCGTGGTGGCACCCACGCCGGCGTCGTCTTCAGCTCGGCGACCATGCCGCGTGCCGCGCGTTTCTCGCGCAGGACCGTCGCGAGCACCGTGTCCGATTCGTCGACGGGAACCTCCATCGTGCCCTTGTCGTAGCCGGTGCCCGCACGGAGGCGCAGCTTGTGCTCGGCGAGCGACCAGATACCGACGGCCTCGTTCTCGAGCGCGCCGGCGAGCATCATCGCCGCGGCGTCGAGGTCGCGCTGCACTTCGGTCCCGAGCGTGCCGAGACGCGACAGCTCGAAGAGGACCATCGCCTGCTTGCGGTCCTCCTCGGCCTGACGAAGGCGTGCCTCCACCTCCTGCGTCTGCTTGTTCGTGCGCCATGCGGCGTTCGCCGCCGCGAGCTCGATGCCCGCGAGCTCCGCGAGCCGCACGAGCGTCGGAAGATCGTCGTCGCCGATCTCGCGCTCGGCGACGAACGCCGCGAGCGCGCCGGCGATCTGATCCCGCCAGATGATCGGCGCGGCGAGCAGGGTCTGCGCGTCGCGCCCGTCGCCGAGGCGCAGCGCACCGTTCTGGACCTGTTCGGTCGCCCCGGTCTGCACGACGCGAAGCAGCGCATCACCGGCGGCCCCGTCCCAGCCTGTCTGCGGGATGTTGTGCGCAACGTAGGTGGATAGCCCGGATTGGCCGGCGAGGACGATCGCGATGCCGTCGAGGCGGCCGAGCGCGGCAAGGTGGGCGAGGCGCGCCGACCAGTAGTCAGCGCCGGCCCTGGTGCTCAAACCTTCCCCCTCCGCGCCGCTCAGGCGATGGACGCTTCGCCCTCGATCCGGAACTCCAGTACGTTCTTGGTGCCGGACACGAGCCGCAGCTGCGGCTCGTCGATCACCCGCAGACCGCTGGCGAACTCCTCGGTCGTCATAGGAGAACGCAGCGCCACTGTCAGTGTCGCTATGCCGCCGCGGAAGTCACGTACATAAAGGGATCGAACGGTCGGCAGCGCCTGGATGCGGCGCTCGACCTCCACGAGCCGGGCGAACGAGCGGACGGGCGAAAGCACCAGCTGAAGGTCCGTCGTGGGGGCGCCCGCCTCAACCCTCGCAGGGGCGATTTCACGGCCCTCGAGGGCTCGAAGTGGTGGCGGAACCGGCTGCTGGGCCGCGGCGGCGCGCGCCGCGGCGGCACGCCGCTCACGCTCGGCCTGGAGCTCGGCGGCGACCTTCTCGGCGGCGGCCTGCTCCGCCATCGCGCGCTCGGCAGCGGCGCGCTCCGCGGCCGCGCGCTCCTGCGCGGCGCGTTCCGCGGCCGCGCGTTCGATGGCGGCGGCACGCTCCGCAGCGGCACGCTCGGCGGCACGCTGTGCGGCGGCGCGCTCCGCGAGCGCGCGCTCGGCTTCGGCGCGCCGCTCGGCGGCCTCTCGTTCCGCCAGGGCGCGCTCCTGGGCCGCCCGTTCAGCCGCAGCCTGCTCGGCGGCCGCGCGAAGCTCCTCCTCGGCGCGCCGCGCCTCGGCCGCCCGACGCTCCTGGATCGCGCGGTCCATCGCGGCGCGCTCCTCTGCCGCGCGCCGAGCCTCTTCGGCGAGCCGCTCCTGTGCCGCGCGTCGCTCTTCTTCTGACCGGCGCTCGTCCTGCGCCCTGCGCTCCGCGGCGGCGCGCTCCTCCCTGACGCGACGCTCCTCGGCCGCGCGCTCTTCCTCCGCACGGCGCTCGGCTGCTGCTTGCTCCGCGGCTGCGCGCTCGGCGGCGGCACGCTCGGCAGCGAGGCGTTCTTCCGCCGCTCGCTGTTCCTCATGAGCACGTCGCTCCGCGGCGGCCAGCCGCTCCTGGATCGCGCGCTCGAGGGCCGCGTTTTCCGCGGCGGCCCGCTGTTCCTCTTCGGCACGGCGTTCCTGGGCGATGCGGCGCTCTTCCGCGGCCCGCTCGGTCGCGGCGCGATCCTCAGCGGCGTGTCGCTCCTCGAGCTCGCGCGCTTCGGCTGCGGCGCGGCGCTCGGCTGCCGCACGTTCGGCAGCGGCGCGCTCCTCCGCGGCGCGTACTTCCGCCGCGAGGCGCTCCGCGGTCGCGCGCTCCGCCGCGGCGCGCTCCTCCGCAGCGCGGCGCTCTTCCTCCGCGCGGCGCTCTTCGGCCGCGCGACGCTCCTCCGCGGCGCGCTCCTCCGCAGCGCGCAGCTCCGCTGCGACGCGCTCCTCTTCAGCGCGTCGCGCCTCCTCCGCAGCGCGCCGCTCTTCAGCGCGCTGCTGTTCTTCGGCGCGCTGCTGTTCTTCGGCGCGCTGCTGTTCTTCCGCGCGCTGCTCGGCGGCCCAACGCTCCTCCTCGAGACGCCGCGCTTCCTCTGCGGCCCGTTCCTCTTCGGCAGCGCGCTCGGCTGCGACACGTTCCTCTTCGGCGCGCTGCTCGGCGGCCCGACGCTCCTCCTCGAGACGCCGCGCTTCCTCTGCGGCACGCTCCTCTTCGGCAGCGCGCTCAGCTGCGGCCCGTTCCTCTTCGGCAGCGCGCTCAGCTGCGGCCCGTTCCTCTTCGGCAGCGCGCTCGGCCGCGGCGCGTTCCTCTTCGGCAGCGCGCTCGGCTGCGATACGTTCCTCTTCCGCGCGCCGCGTTGCTGCGGTCTCGTCGACGGAGGGGAAGACCTCCTCATCCTCGATGACCGCGAACGCCTCGTGGTCCTCGACCTCGCGCGTTTCGGTGGCCGCGGCCCCTTCGTCCTCGAAGGGCTCCTGTGCCATCGGTCGGTCTTCGACCGCGGGCGCTGACGCGACCGGCTCTTCCACCGTCGGCCAGGCCTCTTCGATGCGTGGTGTTGCCGGTGGCGGGGCGCTCGCGAGGGGCGACATCGGCGCGCGCCGGTATTCGACGATCAGCTCTTCGAAAAGACCGCGCAGCGCGTCGGACGCGGCGGCGCGCAGATCCGACGGAGTTGCGTCAGACGCGACCGCGCGACCCAGCGGTGCGATGGTGCCGCGGCGCTGCTGTGCGATGTCGTCCTGGAGCTGATCGTGCTCCTCGCGCAGGCGCTCGATCTCTTTCAGGAGCATCCGTCGCTCTTCACGCGCTTGCTCGAGGATCTGCGACGCAGTGGTCTCGGCGCGCTCCCGGATCTCGTACGCGGCGCGTAGCGCGCTCGCGAGCGCCTCCTGGGCGGTGGCGTCGTACTCCTCGTAGATGCCCACGCGACGCTGGGCGGCCTCGAGGTCGGCCTGGAGCTGCGTGACGCGCTTGGCGAGCTCAGCCACCCGCAGAGACAGGGCGGCGACGATGTCGTTAGAGCTATTCACGCGGCCTTCGGCCAACGTGGACCGCCTTTCTTCCTCTGCCACTCCCCGCGCGCGCCCCCAGCGTACACAATTCAGGCGTGGCGAAGAAGGACAAGAAGAAGGACCAGGAGGCCCCGGTCGATCTCGCGGCTCGGATCGGCGCGCGATCCGAACCGCCGAAGCCGCCCGCTCCGGCACCGAAGAGCGCCGACCCACCGGCGCCTGCGCGTCTCGATGCGCCGCTGCCGCCCCGTCGCACCGAGGAACGCACGCGGGAAGAGCGGCCCAAGGCCGCCACGCCGGCCCAGGATCCGAGCGCGATGGAGTGGCCGTCGCCCATCCCCCCGATCGACGAACGCATCGAGCCGGCGATCCCGTCGACCCGGACACCTCCGGGGCCGGGCGAGACTGATCTCGTTGTGACACCACTGCCGACGCCGGATGACTGGCACCGGTTCGAGCTCGCGCTGCGACGCGTGAAAGGGGTAGGGCAGCTCCGGACGGAGTACTACCGGCACTCCGTATTGAAGGTGCGCGTGAGCTACACCGGCGCGGACCGTCTCGCGCACCTGCTGCGCTCCGGCGTGCCGGGCTATCGCGTACGCGTGATCGGCGAGGACCGCAAGACGCTGCAGATCCTCGTCGCATCGGAATCGGACGAACGCCGACCCGGCTGAGCCGTGCATGGCCTGCATAGCCCGTAGACTCGCCGCATGACCTCTGACCTCGAGCGCCGCGCGAAGCGCGTGCTCTCGCCACTGCCCGGCCGCTACACCTGGCTGCCGCTCGACCGCGGTGAGGGAAGCTGGCTCATCACCACGGACGGCCGCCGGGTCCTCGACCTCACCTGCGGTATCGCGGTCACCAATGTCGGCCACGCGCACCCGCGTGTCGTCCAGGCGATCAGCGAGCAGGCCTCAAAGCTCATGCACATCTCGACCGGTGTCGCCACCTACGAGTCGAACATCGCGCTCGCGGAAGCTCTCGTGAGCGTCACGCCGCGCGGCCTCGACACCGTTTTCTTCGGAAACTCGGGCGCGGAGGCCGTCGAGGCGTCGATCAAGCTCGCGCGCCAGTCCACGAAACGCCAGGCGGTCATCGCCTTCCGCGGTGGCTTCCACGGTCGGACCGCCGGCGCGCTGAGCGTCACGACATCGAAGTCGTCCTATCGCCTCGGCTACGGCGCGATGCTGCCCGAGGTGTACGTCGCGCCATACCCCTATGCGCTCACGTGTCCGATCAGACCGGCGCACGACGCCAACGCGTGCGCGGAACACTGCCTCGCGGAGATCCAGGCGATGCTCGAGCACGAGGTCCCGCCGGAGCACGTCGCGGCGTTCCTCATCGAGCCGGTCCTCGGCGAAGGCGGCTACGTTGCTCCGCCAAGCTCGTTCCTCGTGGCGCTGCGGGAGATCGCGACCCGCATCGGCGCGCTTCTGATCATGGACGAAGTGCAGACCGGCTTCGGCCGCACCGGCGCATGGTTCGCGACGCAGAAGCACGGCGTCGACCCCGACATCCTCGTCATCGCGAAGGCGCTCGGCGGCGGGCTGCCGCTCGGCGCGATCGTGACCTCGCGCGCGATGCAAGACGAGTGGATCTCGGGCACGCATGGTTCGACCTTCGGAGGAAATCCGGTCTCGTGCGCGGCTGGACTCGCGTCGTTCGAGATCATCCGCGAGGAGGGTCTTGTCGCCCGTGCGGAGCGGCTCGGCGAGCTGATGGTGAAAGAGCTCGCGCCGCTGCGCACCGATCCCCGTGTCCGCGAGATCCGCCGATTCGGTGCCATGGTCGCCGTCGAGTTCGACTCAAAGGCGACAGCCAAGGCCGCGATCGCCGGCGCACTCGAGCGTGACGTCCTGCTCATCACGTGTGGCGCGCACGATCAGGCTGTCCGCTTCATTCCGGCGCTCAACATCGCCGAGGACGATCTGCGACGCGGCGTCGCCGCGCTGGTCGCGGCAGCGACGGCTTCGGGGGCACCGACCCCCGTCTGACACCGGGCTGATCCCGCCCCAGCGCTGCTCGTGCGTAGTACTCGGCCCGTATTAAGTCCTGATTCAGCGTCGTCCGCTCCACGCCCGCGTTGTATCGGAGAGCGGGAGGTAACGGATGCAAATACCTCGCACGGCGCTGCTTGTCGAGGACGACCCACAGGTCAGTGCCACGCTGCGGAGCCATCTGCTGCGCGCGGGATTCGCCGTGCACGAGGCCGCGAGCGAGCGCGACGCCGTTCGTCGCGTCGACGAGATCGCGCCAGATGTCGTCATCCTCGATCTCGCGCTGACGGACGGCAGCGGCGCGACCGCCTGTCGTCGCATCCGCGAGCTCGCGAACGCCGGCGACGTACCGCTCCTGGTGCTCTCTCCGCAAGAAGATGTGTCGGGCCGGATCGCGCTGTTCGACCTCGGGGCCGATGACATCGTCGCACGGACCTGCGATCCATCCGAGCTGGTCGCGCGCGTGCGCGCGATACTCCGCCGCGGCGCGGATCGCCGAACCGTGCGCCGGATCGGGCCACTGCGCATCACGCTGGCGACGGGCGATGCGTGGCTCGCCGAGCGCCAGCTGGAGCTCACCAATGGTGAGCGCACCGTGCTCGTCGAGCTCGCGCGCGCGTACCCGGGCCTCACCGCTCGTACGGCCCTTGACCGCCGACCCGATCAGGAGCATGACGTGACCTCGAACGTGACCGAAGTGCTCGTCGCGCGTCTGCGTCGAAAGATCGCGGCGGCCGGTGGCGGCATCGAGATCAACGCCGTCCGACGGGCGGGATACGTCCTCAGACCGATGACGACAACGGCGGACGCCGCGCTCTAGCGGCCGGCCCGCGACAACTTTCGGTATCGCCGCCCCGCCTCCTTGGATGACGTCCCGTCGGCCGCTCGTCGGTCAGCACCTGTCCGCCTTTTGTCCTTGACAGTCCCGCGCCGCCGAGTAATGTTCGCAGCCTGCGCTCGTTACCAGATGTTGTATCTGCCGGGGCGGCGGGGGCGACATCTAGTACATGAAGCGCAAAGAGGATAGGAGAGGGACGGGATGATCTTTAGCCTGCGCACCTTCACAGCGTCCAGAGCGAGCGGGAGCCCACTCCTTCTTCCAAGAGGCGCCAAGCGCGGCGCCAAGCGCAACCCGGTCCGACCAGCTCACTAAGGGGAGTCCGACATGGCAATCGCCGAGATACCGCAGCAGCAATCCGTCCCCGCCGCGACGGGAGTCTCTGTGTCCGCGTCCAAGCGGGGCCTGCGCCTGGAGCGTCACTTCACCCGTGAAGGCGTGCATCCCTACGACGAGATCGAGTGGGAGCTGCGCGACGCCGTCATTCCCGGCGAGGGCGGCAATGTCTTCGAGCAGAAGGGCGTCGAGGTCCCGAAATTCTGGTCAGCCACCGCGACGAACGTCGTGGCGTCCAAGTACTTCCGCGGCAAGCTGACGTCACCAGACCGCGAGTGGAGCGTCAAGCAGATGGTCGACCGCGTCGTCGACCAGATCACCGCGTGGGGGATCCAGGGCGGGTACCTCGTGAACGAGGACGACACGCAGATCTTCAATCACGAGCTCAAGTACCTCATGGTCCACCAGTACGCGTCGTTCAACTCGCCGGTGTGGTTCAACATCGGTGTCGAGGGCGTGCCCCAACAGGCGAGTGCATGTCAGCCATATCGCGCGCGAGTGAGCACACCGTTTGGGTTGAAGCAGATCGGTGAGATCGTCGAAGACAATCTCGTCGGGCTCCCCGTTTACGACGCCAACGGCTTGACGCTGGTTACCGCGACGAAGCGAAATGGCCGTAAGCGCGTTTTTCGGGTCGAGCTTGCGAACGGCTCGTTCGTCGAGGCGACGGCAGACCACCTTGTCTCCATCACGCCCACGTATCGGAACGAGAAACATGCGAAGTGGATGCGCGTCGATGAGCTACAGGTCGGCATGCGTATGCGTCTTCAGACCGACCGCGTTGCGTCGATGGCGGGACAGGCCGTGCCGGTACTGCGGGCGGCCGAAGTCATCGTTCGGCAAATCGCGGCGGTAACCGCTGGCGGAGGATCGGATAGCAGCGATCTTGAGGAGTTCGTCACCCTGCGCCTCGCGGACGGTGACGTTGACGTCTCCGAAGCAGCCCTTGCTGGCTGGCTACAGGGCGATGGTTTGTCGGCCAGTACGACCACGGCACCAACCAGTCGCTCACGATCGAGTTCGAGGTTGCCAATGCCGAGGAGCGTGCGTGGGTCCTTAGGCACCTCGACGTCGTTTTCCCGAACGTCCACAGGAACGAAGGCCTACATCCGGAGCTTCCCGAGTACCGCAAGATTCGCCTTTACGGGGAAGTGCTGCGGACATTCGTTACGAAGTACGGATTGCTCGATCGTAGAGGTGCGATCCGTGTGCCGGACCCCATTTGGGGAGGCCACCCATCCGCGGTGAACGCCTATCTCAAGAGCATCTTTCAGACGGACGGGTACATGACCGTGCGACGTGAGCGACGCTCCATCACGGGCTCGTATGGACGCACCACGATCGGCCAGCGAGGCGTGGCAGAGATCGCCACGATCAGCAAGGACTGGATGCAGGACGTCCAGTTGCTGCTGCTTTCGCGAGGGATCTACAGCAGGGTCTTCCGGAAGGACGAAAAGCGCTCCGATCGCGAAGACACGTGGGTCGTGTCGATCAGTTTCCGGAGCGAAAGGGTCAAATTCGCTGAGCAGATCGGATTCGTCTCGACAGCGAAGCAATCGAGGCTGATCGAGTCGCTCTCATTTGCGGGAAAGCGCTGCGCTCCTGAACGTGCAGAGCGCATTGAGAGGATCGTCGACCTTGGCGAGGAGGATGTCTTCGACATCCAGACACTCTCCGGCGAGTACCTCTCGAACAACGTCGTCGTCCACAACTGCTTCATCCTCTCCGTCGGCGACGACATGCACTCGATCCTCGACTGGTTCAAGAACGAGGGCGTGATCTTCAAGGGCGGCTCGGGATCCGGGATCAACGTCTCGCGGATCCGCTCGAGCAAGGAGCAGCTCTCCGGCGGCGGCTACGCGTCGGGCCCGGTGTCCTTCATGCGCGGCGCCGACTCGGTCGCGGGTTCCATCAAGTCCGGCGGCACGACACGCCGCGCGGCGAAGATGGTCGTGCTCGACAGCGATCACCCGGACATCCATGACTTCATCTGGTGCAAGGCGAAGGAAGAGAAGAAGGCCTGGGCCCTGGGTGAAGCCGGTTACGACATGAGCCTCAACGGCGAGGCGTGGCAGTCGATCCAGTTCCAAAACGCGAACAACTCAGTGCGCGCGACCGACGACTTCATGAAGAGCGCGCTCGCCGGTGAGGCGTGGAACCTGACTGCGCGGACCGACGGCCAGGTGCTCCAGACGGTGCCCGCCCGTGACCTGCTGCGCGAGATCGCCGAGGCGACCTGGCAGTGCGGCGATCCGGGGATGCAGTTCGACACGACGATCAACGACTGGCACACGACGCCCGTGTCGGGCCGCATAAACGGCTCGAACCCCTGCAGTGAGTACATGAGCATCGACGACTCGGCCTGCAATCTCGCCTCGCTCAACCTCATGCGCTTCCTGCACACGGACGGCGAATTCGACGTCGCGCGCTTCGCGCGTGCTGTGGATGTCGTGTTCACGGCTCAGGAGATCCTGGTCGGCTTCTCGGACTATCCGACGCCCGCGATCACCGCGAACGCGAAGAGTCACCGCCAGCTGGGCATCGGCTACGCGAACCTCGGCGCTCTGCTCATGCAACGCGGCCTCGCATACGACTCGAACGAGGGTCGCGCGTACGCGGCCGGGGTCACGGCGCTCATGACCGGCGAGGCGTATGCACAATCGGCGCGTCTGGCCGCCGCCGTCGGACCGTACGAGGCGTACCCGAAGAACAAGAGCGCGCACGACCGCGTGATGGAGAAGCATCGCGCGGCGGCCTATCGGATCATCGCCGACCTGGTGCCCCCAACGCTGCTGTCGGCCGCCCGCCAGTCGTGGGATGACGCCGTGAGCCTCGGGAAGAGCAGCGGCTACCGGAACGCGCAGGCGTCGGTGCTCGCTCCGACCGGAACGATCAGCTTCATGATGGACTGCGACACCACCGGAGTCGAGCCGGACATCGCGCTCGTGAAGTACAAGCGCCTCGTCGGCGGCGGCATGCTCAAGCTCGTCAACGGCACCGTCCCCGCCGCGCTGCGCCGACTTGGGTACACCGAGACCGCGACCACCGCGATCACCACGTATGTCGAGCAGCAGGGCACGATCGAGGGCGCGCCGGGTCTTAAGGACGAGCACCTCGCCGTGTTCGACTGCGCCTTCAAGCCGCAGAACGGTCAGCGTTCGATCAGCCACATGGGGCACATCAAGATGATGGGCGCGGTCCAGCCGTTCATCTCCGGCGCGATCAGCAAGACCGTGAACCTTCCGGAGACCGCGACCGTCGGGGACGTGGCGGACGCCTATCTCGAAGCCTGGAAGCACGGTGTGAAGGCGATCGCGATCTACCGCGACGGCAGCAAGAAGGTCCAGCCACTCTCCGTCAACGCCGATGCGAGCAACACCAAGACCGCCGCCCCGGCCGTCGTGACGGTCGAGCGGATCGTCGAGGTCAACCGCCCGCACCGGCGTCGCCTCGCCGACACGCGCGAGTCGCTGACGCACAAGTTCTCGATCGAGGGCCACGAGGGCTACATCACCGTGGGCAAGTTCGAGGACGGCACGCCCGGCGAGCTCTTCGTCACGATGGCGAAGGAAGGCTCGACCCTCTCCGGAATGATGGACGCCTTCGCGACGAGCATCTCGCTCCTCTTCCAGTACGGCGTCCCGCTGTCGCATCTCGTCGAGAAGTTCGGCTACATGCGTTTCGAGCCGTCCGGCTGGACGGGCAATCCCGAGATCGGAATGGCCAAGTCGATCGTCGACTACGTGTTCCGCTGGCTCGGGCACCGCTTCCTCACGGCCGACGAGAAGACCTACATGGGCCTGACGCGCACGAGCGAGGTCGTCGCCGATCCCGCCGCGCAGCAGCAGCGTCTCGAGCAGATCGTCTCCATCGTCCCGCCGCCGATCACCGAGAACTTCACCATCGCGAACCCGTCCCCTGTTCAGGGGATGCGGCTCAACTCGACACCCGATGCGCCGCCGTGCCCTCGCTGTGGCTGGCTCACCGTGCGTAGCGGCACCTGCCACAAATGCGAGAACTGTGGAGAAACGACCGGGTGCTCATAACTCCCTAGACAGGCTCTGGCCGGCCCGCCCGCTGGCCAGTCCGCCTCGATGGCCCGGCACTCCCTGCTCCCCTGGGGTGCCGGGCCTTCTTTTTGCCGTTTTGTCACAGAACTGTGATGTGGACCACAAATTGCGTAGTAGTTGGCGGTTACAAATATGACGCGGATCGAGCGGAACGATGTCACCTTTTCGTTCGTCTCAGATGCAGTGCTCAGAATGACGTCGCGGTGCTGGTGGGCACCCGATCGGGAGGCCGTTCCATATGGCAGTAGCCGCTAGGGAAGGCGAGCGCGGCGCACGAAGCGGCCGCGGCCTCTCCGTGCGCTTCGTTGTCGTTCCGTTGGCGATCGTCGCCGCCGCGCTTGCGATCGTCTTCGCCGCGCCCTACGTGTACGCGGAGCGGGCGCTGCCGGGCGTGACCGTCGCCGGCGTGCACGTTGGCTCGCTCGACACCGCCGCTATCCACGAGCGCCTCGACAGCGAGCTCACGCGTCCGTGGGCCCAGCGGGCGGTCGTGGCTGTCTACGACGGCCGTAGCTGGCGAACGACGAACGCCGAGCTCTCCGTGTCGCCGGACGTGGACACCGCGATCGCCGCCGCGCTCGCGTACGGCAAGACCGGCTCACCCCTCGAGCGCGCCGCGGCATGGATCGACTCCGCGCGCGGGCAGGCTCAGATACCGCTCACTCTGCGGGCTCAGGGCGACGCGCTCGACCGATGGATCGCCACGGTCGCGACGGCTGTCGAGCGGCCCGCCGTCTCGGGCGAGATCGCGCTGTCGCCGGCAGGCCTCGCGCTCACCGAGCCGGTGGTCGGCCGCGAGCTCGATCGCGTCGGCGCGACCGCGTCGGTGCTCGCCGCGAAGACGCTCGGCGATCGGGAGATCGACCTGCACGTGCGCGCGATCTACCCCGCGGTGGACGAATCCGGCTACCGCGAGGCGGCGACGAGGGCGGCCGCCGCGATCACGCCGGTGGAAGTGACCGTCGAGGACCGGCGCGTCTCGGCCGGCGTGCCGGGTCTCTCGAAGCTCGTGACGATCGAGCGCGTCGAGGCGCGCGGCAGTGGGCTCACGGCGATCCCCGTCGACGCGGTCGCGCCGGCCACGCGCTACAGGTACGTCGTGTCACTGAAACAGGATCTCCTGACGGAATGGTCGGCGCAGCTTGCCGCGCAGCTCGATCGTCCCGCGGTGAGCGCGCGCTTCCATGTCAACGCGGACGGTGTCGCGTCGGTGATCCCGGGCGCGACCGGCATCCGCGTCGCCCAGGACAAGCTCGTCACACAGCTGAGCACCGAGCTCCTCCGCCCGGCCGTCGGCACGCGCACCGTGGCGGCCCCCGCGGCGGTCGAGACGCCGGCGTTCTCGAACGAGCAAGCGAACGCGTGGCTGCCGAAGATCTCGCGTACGTCGAGCTTCACGACGTTCTTCCCGCCGAACCCGTCGCGCTACGCGAACATCGCCACGGGCTCGCTGCAATTCGATGGCGTGGTGATCCTCCCCGGTCAGACCTTCTCGTTCTGGGAGCTGCTCGGACCGGTCACCGTTCAGCGCGGCTACGCGTTCGCCGGCGCGATCATCAACAACCGATCGGATGAGAACGTCATCGGTGGCGGGCTGTGCCAGGTGTCGACGACGATGTTCAACGCGCTCTCCAAGCTCGGATACGAGATCGTGGAGCGCCGCGCGCACGGGTATCTGATCGACCGCTACCCGCTGGGGCTCGATGCGGCGGTCTTCGATCCGGGTGTCGACTTCAAATGGAAGAACGACACCGACGCGCCGGTCTTCCTCTGGTCGTGGACGGACGCGACGAGCGTGACGTTCGACGTGTGGAGCGTTCCGACCAACCGCACGGTCACGTTCAGCAACGCCGTGCAGAGCAGGTTCGTCGATGTTCCCGCGGATCAGCCCGCGGACCCCGCCTTCATTCCGGGCTCGAAGGTCGCGGGGCGCGACGTCGTTCGCACGCGGACCGTTGTCCAGGATGGAAAGGTGTTGCATCAGGACACGTTCTTCAGCCGTTACGCGCCGGTGTGGGGTGGGCCCGCGCCAGCGCCCGTTCCGCCAACGCCTTAAGGACAGACCCTCTTAGTCCAGCGCGCGCGACGATGCTGCGACTAAACGTCCCCTCAGCGGGTGAGCACCCGAGATAACGGCCTGACAGGCAAGCCGTTAAACGACCGTGGTGGGAGCAAACCGTCCAGAGCAGCTGGACCGTCTCATCGAAAGCGTGGCACGTGGGGAGCGCGATCTGGCGTCGGTACGCGACGCGAAACTGCGCGAAGCCGTGCGCGTTGCCATTCGCCTGCACATGAATGCTGAACGGAGCCTTGATGAGCGCGCGCGTGCCCGCATCCGCGAGCGTGTTCTCGGCTCGATAGCACCGCGCCGTATCACGCTCGCGGATCGCGCGATCGTCGCGTTCGAGATGATCGCGAAGCCCGCTCCGTACGCGCTACGCGGGATCGCCGTCGCCGCCCTTTGCATCGCGACGGTGGCGGGCGCGACGGTCGCGGGCGCGGACACGGTGCCCCACGACCCGCTCTATCCCATGAAGCTCGCGGGCGAGGACCTACGTCTGACGCTCGCGCTCACCGCCGAAGATCGCGCGTCGGTGCAGCTCTCGATCGCGGAGCATCGGCTTGCGGAAGCGGAGGCGCTCGCGACGAGCGGCCGTGACGAAGACACGCTCGTCGTGTCGAGCACGTACTCGCAGCAGATCGCCGAGGCCGCGGCCGAGCTCGCCGAGCTCGAGGCGCTGCAACCTGAAGTGGTAGCGCTAATCGCGCAGCTTGACGACCGTTTCAACGAACAGCGCTCGCGGATGCAGCTGCTCGCGACCAAGCTGTCGACGGACCCCGCCACGGTGCGCGCCTCCGAGATCCTCGCGGTCATCGCCGCACCCACGCTGGCGCCGGGCCTCCTGGGCGTCCAGCGCATCGCGGAGACCGCCGCCGGAGTGGCGGAGGACCTGGCCGCACACCGGACGACGCCGACGTCCCCGCGCACCAGCCCCCACCCGCGCACCGCGCGGACTGTCGAGGTCCTGCGCCGTAACGCGGAGCAGGCCCGCGCGGCGGCGGATCGAGCGAAGAAGCACGGCAAAGAGAAGACCACCGGAAGCAACCCCGCGGGCCGCGACGACGACCTGTACGAGCGCGAAGACCTCTACGACCTCTACGACCGAGACTAGGACCCCGGCGCCTCTTCGCTGAGCGCTCGCCTCAGCAGATCCAACGCGCCGAGAAGAGCGCGACGCCGTCCCTCGACGGGAGAGCCGAAGCGGATGGTCGACGAACGCGGACGATCGGGTGTCCAGATGCGAAGCTCGGCGCTCTGCTCACCATGCGGGACGACGAGGCGCACCTCGGGCGTCGGCTCGAGGTCGGCGAGGAGCTGCGTGAGCTCCGCCGCGCTCGCCATGGGGCGGACGAATCCGCGCACGTACCACGAGCCCGACGCCGGCGATTCGGCGAGGGCGCGAGCGACGTCGCCGCCGGAGAGCGACTCCGCCGTCGCGAGATGCCAGCCGCGCGCGCCGAGCCCGCGCGCGATCACGGAACCGAGCGTGTCGTCGTCGGCGCCCCAGACGTACTCGCCGAGCCGCTCGCGGACGAGGTTCTCCATCCGCGCGATGCGCGCGTCCATCGTGGCGGCGTCCGCGTCCTTGTCGGTGATACGCACATGGACGCCGTCGTTCTTTGCCTTCGTCACGACCGTCGGCGCGGTCGAACGTACGAGCTCGCCCAGTGCCTCTTCGGCGGCCGACTCGCCGACCCCGAGCATCTTCAGCGTGCGCGATCGGAGCACGGCCCCGGCGATCAGCGTTGGCTCGACGTGCCGCTCCCACATGTAGGTCATCTCGCGCGGCACGCCCGGCATCGCGACGATCCGCTTGCCGTCCTTTCGCACGTCCCACCCCGGCGCGGTGCCATTCGGATTTGGCAACGCGCGCGCCGACGGGATGAGCCAGGCCTGTTTGCGATTCCGTTCCGGCATCGAAACGCCGCGCCCCGCGAACCACTCGCGCAGCTCGCGCTCCAGGGCGGGATCCACGATCGGCTCCTCACCCAGCACGGCGGCGATGGTCTCGCGCGTGATGTCGTCCTCGGTCGGGCCCAGGCCGCCGGTCGAGATGACGAGGTCCGACCGGCCGAGCGCCCGCTCCAGCGTCTCCTGGCAGCGTCCCGGGTTGTCCCCGACGGTCGAGATGTACAAGCAGTCGATCCCAAGGTCGGCGAGCCGCGTCGCCAGGTAGTGCGCGTTGGTGTCGACGATCTGGCCAAGGAGCAGCTCAGTGCCGATCGACAGGATCTCTGCGCGCACTCTGCCCTCCTACACGTCGGCTGGCACGCGCCTTGCACTCGCCACCAGCGACAACTCAAGAAATCCCAACCCTTCCCTTCCTCACCACGAGACCCCGCCGAAAGGCGGGGTTTTGTGGTTCCAGGGGGGCCGGAGGCCTAGGGTACGATGCCCGAGTCCGGGACCATCGTGGAGGTGAGTCGTGGCCAACGGCTACTGCGTCAAGTGCAAGGCCTCGCGCGAGATCAAGGACGCGAAGCAGATCACGATGAAGAACGGCCGGCCGGCGACCCAGGGCTCCTGCCCGGTCTGCGGGACGAAGATCTTCAAGATCGGCGCGGCCTAGTTCCTGCTGCCGACCTTGGGGTGGAGGTGCGTTCCCGATGAATATGAAGGTCAAGGATCTGATGACGTCCAATCCGACCGTCGTTAAGCCCGACGACACGGTCGCCCAGGCCGCGACGCTGATGAAGCAGGAAGACTGCGGGTCGCTGCCGGTGGTCGCGAGCGGCAGGCTCGTTGGGATCGTCACCGATCGTGACATCACGATCCGCGCCGTCGCTGCCGGGAAGGATCCAAAGTCGACTCCGGTGAGCGCGGTCATGAGCGCGGACCCGGTCACGATCGCCCCAGACGCGAGCGACGATGACGCCGAGAAGCTCATGGCCAAGAGTCAGGTGCGGCGCCTGCCGGTCGCCGAGAACGGGAAGCTCGTGGGCATCCTGGTGACCGCGCAGCTGGCCCGACGCGGGAACACGAGCGAGCTCGGCGAGACGATCAGGGAGATCAGTGAGCCCAAGAGCGGAAAGGCTTCGCACGCGCGCGGCTGATCCGTCGCGCGGTTCTCCACATATCCACATCGTCCACAACACTCGCGTGTTGGTCACGGGGGCTGCTGGTCACTAACATTCACATGGGCCAGTAGCTCAGCGGTAGAGCAGGGGACTCTTAATCCCTTGGTCGTGGGTTCGAATCCCTCCTGGCTCACGCGCGGCGAAGAGAATTCCCTCTATCGGGGACGGTTCGCTTATTCGCTCGCTGCTAACGTGGCACGAATGTCCAAACGCATCCTCATCGTCGAGGACGACGACACCACGGTCCGCGTGCTCCAGTACGCCCTCGGCGAGAACGGCTACCAGGTCGCGTCGGCGGCCAGCGGCCAGCTCGCCCTCGGCGAGATCCAGATCCGCGAGCCCGACGTGATCCTGCTGGATCTCTACCTCCGGGACGACATGAACGGTCCGGAGTTCCTCGAACGGTATCGCCGCTCGGGCGGTCGGGCCAAGGTGATCGCGATCAGCGGCGCCACGCGCTCTGACCCGATGACTCAGGAGCTTCGCGTCGATGAATTCATCGGCAAGCCCTTCGACATCGACCATGTCGTGAGCTCGGTAAGGCGTTTCGCGTACGACTGAGTCGCTCCTCCAGCCACCGTCCCCGTGCGCTGGTGGTGACTCGATCTCGCCCGTACGGGTGAACTCGGTGTTAGACCCGCCTCATTTGGCCCCGCAGAGGTAGTACGCGCGGCTCGTATCGCGGCATACAGGGTGGGAGATGCGGGCCTATCGCGGGCCTTCGGGCTGGCTAGCCTGTCCCACATGAGCGATCTCAGTCGCCTCGGTCGCGCGCTCTCGCTTCGCACGTGGCGGGCGGCCCTGGTGGGCGTCGCGGGGACGCTTGGTCTCTACGCACTCGAGCAGATCATCCCGTCCGGATGGCCGCGCGGCGCGGTCGCGTCGGCCGCCTGGCTCGCCTTGGGGCTTGGCGCGATGGTGACGGCCATGCACGCGGCACAGACGACCTCTGGACGCGACCGGTCGCCCTGGATCTTCGTCATGCTCGCGGCCGGCGCATGGACCATCGGCATGCTCGTGCGAAGCGCGTTCCTCATCGCCGATGTGGCCATGCCCACCCCGGGCCTCGACGACATCGCGCATCTGACCGCGGCAGCGCTGCTGATCTTGGGGTTCATCGCGATGCTGCGCGGACAGCGTCTCGCGATCTACGCCCTGCTACTCGACTCCGGGGCGGTGGTTCTGCTTCTTCTCGCCGCGATCGCGCTGCTGCTCTCCGGCGCGCTCGCGAGCGAGATGAAGCAAGCGCCTCTCGTCACGACCGTCGTCCTTCTCTATGCGGTGTTGTGGTCCGGTGCGACGGGCGCCGCGCTGTCGGCGCTCTGGGGTTCGCCGATGGAGCAGCCGCGCCGCGCGTTCGCGATGCTCGTCGCCGGCGTCGCGCTGAATGCGCTCGCCTTCACGCTGAGCCTGCCCGTCTTCCTCTGGGGCCGGTTCCAGGCGGGTACGCCGCTCGACCTCCTCTGGATGCTCGGCATGCTCGCGATCGGCGCGTCCGCGGGGACCTGGATCGAGGACCGCAAGACCCCGCCGCTGCGACTCTTCTCCAGGGACGTCATCGAGATGTCGCGCCTTGCGCTCCCCGCGATGACCGCCATCCTCGCCGCCGGCATCGTGGTGGTCGCGAACGTCAGCAACTCGGGCGTCGAGGTGTTCGTCGACGCCGCGGTCGCGGCGACGATGGTCCTCCTCGCGCTCCGCGCGGGCCTGGCGCTGTACACCAACTGGCGTCTGAGCGAGACAGAGCGCCGCCGTGCGGTGCAGTTCGAGGCGCTTTACGAGGTCGGCCTCGCGGCGGGCGGCGAACGCTCGCTCGACGAGCTCGTGAAGCTGGTCGTCGAACAGGCGACGCAGCTCTCGCGCACGGATGGCGCGATGCTCGCGCTGGCCGAGCCGGGTCACGGCTTCATCATCCGGGCACTCCGTCCGAATCCACAGCTCGGGCTCCGCGACTCGGTTGGCGAGCCGCTCGCGGGTATCTCGCTCGCGGCGATCCAGACACGCGACATGGTGGTCGCGCCCAGGTACGGCGAGCACCCCATGAGCACCAAGCCGCTTCACGCGACGATCGCATCCGCGATCGCGGTTCCGCTCATCGCGCAGGGCGAGCTGGTCGGGACGCTCGCGATGTATTCGGCCACGCCACGCCGCTTCTCCGGCGATACGCAGCGCCTGGTCCGCCTGTACGCCGCGCAGGCCGCGATCGCGATCGCCAACGCCCGGCTCCTCGCTGAGACGCACCGGCTGGCGCGAGACGACGATCTCACGGGCGTCCTGAACCGCCGCAGCCTCATGGAGCGGCTCGACGGCGAAATGGCCGAAGCGGCGCGCCACGGCGACATCTTCGCCGTCGCGATGTGCGACGTGGACGGGCTGAAGAGCGTGAACGACACCGCCGGTCACCTCGCCGGAAACGAGGTCCTGACCAAGGTCGCGAACATCATGCGAGAGTCCGTGCGGGCGGAGGACGTCGTCGCGCGGTTCGGTGGCGACGAATTCGTCCTGCTCCTGCCTCGCACCGGCCTGCTACCGGCGCAGGCCCTGGTGAGCCGCATCGAATCGCGCCTCCGCGAGGAAACGTACCACTGGGCCGGACGCGATCATCCGCTGCCGAGCGTGTCCTTCGGCATCGCGTGGTTCCCCGAGGACGGCCGCACCGACGACGCGCTGATCGCCGCCGCCGACGAGCGCATGTACGAAGACAAAGCGCGCTCCCGCGCGAGACGCGAGGGTGCATCCGGTGCCGATTAGCGTTTAGGCTCTCCTGCATATCAGGCGGGAGGGGTTCAGTGTCCAAGTGTCCCGAGTGCGACGCCGAGGTGTCCGTTGGCGTCGATGCCGTGAAGGGCGAGATCGTGTCGTGTCCCGACTGCGGCGCCGAGCTCGAGGTGACCGAGACGAAGCCGCTCGCGCTCGCGCTCGCCCCGGAGGCCGAAGAAGATTGGGGTGAATAACCCCACCGTCGGCGTTCTTCTCTCACGCGTGCGCGTCGAAGAGAAGCTGCTCCTGGAGGAGCTCGAGGCGCGTCGTATCCCCACGAAGGTCCTGGACGACCGCGAGATCGTCTTCGAGCTCGAGCGCAGGCCGGACCTCGGCGTGGACGTCGTGCTCGAGCGCTGCATCCAGCACAGCCGGGCTCTGTACGCCCTCTGGGTGTTCGGCATCTGGGGGATCCCGACCGTCAACACCTTCGAGGTCGCCGACATCTGCGGGAACAAGCTGCTCACGACCATGCGCCTCATCCGTGACGGCGTGCCGTCGCCGCGCACACGCGTCGCGTTCACGCCGGAGTCCGCGCTCGTCGCCGCCGAGGAGCTCGGCTATCCAGTGGTCATGAAGCCCCTCGTGGGGAGCTGGGGACGCCTCATCTCCAAGGTGAACGACCGGGAGGCAGCCGAGGCCATCCTCGAGCACAAGGACGTGCTCGGGACCTACATGCACTCCATCTATTACGTGCAGGAGTATGTCCAGAAGCCGGGGAGGGATATCCGGGCATTCGTCGTTGGCGACGAGACCATCGCCGCGATCTACCGGTACTCCGACCACTGGATCACCAACACCGCGCGTGGCGGCAAGGCGACCAACTGCGTCGTGACCCCGGAGCTCAATGACGTCTGCGTGCGGGCGGCCCGGTCCGTGGGCGGCGGTGTGGTCGCGATCGACGTGCTCGAAGGCGCTGAGGGCCTGCTCGTGAACGAGGTCAACTACACGATGGAGTTCCGCAATTCCATCGACACCACCGGGGTGAACATCCCCGCGAAGGTGATCGATTACGTCCTCGCCGCGGCCGCACCACGGTGAAGGCCGGGATCATCGGAGCCGGCGGATACGCCGGGGGTGAGCTTCTGCGGCTCCTGCTGGGCCACCCCGAGGTCGGTGAGATCCTCGCCGGGAGCGAGTCGCTCGCGGGCAAGCCGGTCACCGCGGCGCATCCGAACCTTAGGAAGCGCACGGACCTGCAGTTCATCAGGTACGAGGACGTCACCCGCTGCGATGTGCTCTTCCTCGGACTCCCCAATGGAACGCATCGAGCCGACGAATTCGTGGAACGCGCCGATCTGATCATCGATCTCTCGAGCGACCACCGACTGCGCGAACCCGCCGACTACCAGACCTGGTACGGCGAGCCGCATCCGCATCCGAACGCGCTCGGCGAGTGGGTGTACGGGATCCCGGAGCTGCACCGCGACCGCATCAAGGGCGCGCGGCGTGTCACCGGCGCCGGCTGCAACGCGACCGCCGGGATCCTCGCGCTGCTTCCGCTGTTCGCCGCGGACGTCGTCGATCGCTCGCGGCCGGTCGTCGTCGAGTGCAAGGTCGGCTCGAGCGAGGGTGGCCGCGAGCCCTCCGAGGATTCGCACCATCCGGAGCGCGTCGGCGTCGTGCGCTCATTCCGGCCTGTCGGGCACCGCCACACCGCGGAGATCGAACAGGAGCTGACCCTTGGCGGCGCGCGACCGCGCGTCGACCTGTCGGTCACCGCGGTCGAGCTGGTGCGCGGGGTCCTCGCCACGGCGCACGCGTACCTGAAGCGTCCGCTCGAGGACAAGGACCTGTGGAGGATCTACCGGCAGCGTTACGGGAATGAGCCCTTCGTGCGCATCGTGAAGGAGCGGAGCGGCATCTTCCGTTACCCCGAGCCGAAGCTCCTCGCCGGCACGAACTTCGCGGACGTCGGATTCGCGGCCGACCCGCGCGGGGATCGCGTCGTCGCGCTCTGCGCGATCGACAACCTCGTAAAGGGCGCGGCCGGCAACGGCGTCCAGGCCATGAACGTCGCCTGCGGCTTCGACGAGCAGGCCGGCCTTGGATTCGCCGGCCTGCATCCTTAGCCGGCGGTCACCGCCAGCGAGCCGAACGCCACGGACACCTCGATCGACAGAAGTGGCCGCTTTCCCTCAAGGCCCGGCAGCGTGTAGTACCCATTGCCCTTCTCGACGAGACCGGTGGCGCGCTGCGCGGCTGCGAAAGCCTTCGTCCGTACCACCACGGGCGTCTGGATCGGAACGCTGATGTCGATCGAGCCGACGCCGGCATCCACGTGCGCGCTCGCGTCGCGGCGCAGCTCGCCCGCGAAGTCGAGGCTGCACGCCGCCACGCCGCCGCCGAAACGCAGTGACGAGAAGTTCGCGTTCGCCAGGCGCTTCGCGGTGAACGCGCCGGCGCCGGCCCCAAGGTCTATGAGAGACATCGAGACGGGGTTCGGCGCCGAGAAGTCGACGTCGAAGCGCCCCGCGCCGGCCTTGATCACAAGTCGCGCGATCGGGAGACCCCCGAGATCGAAGGCGGTCTCGCTCGCGCCCGCGTTGATCTCAAGAGCGAACGGGCGATCGCGTCCGATCGCGAGGTCGAGAAGCGGCAGCTCGAAGCCGGTCCACCGCGGCAGGTCGAAGGTCTGGGCGATCGTCGCTACGGCTCCCGCCCGTACGTCGATCGGCAGCGATCCGGTGGGATCGTCGTACGTGCCGTCGATCCACATCGGGCCATCGGAGGGCGAGAAGCGCATGCGGCATGGCCCGAGGCGTAGTTGGAGCAGGGGCTCCACGTCGTCCGGATATGCGATCTCGATCTTCTTTCGCGTCGTGGTGATCGTCATCGCGTTTCTCCTTAAGGGTCTTCCCCGAGTCTGTCTCCGGCGTTCGAGCGTGGCCAGCCGGGACGTTCTCGGTTCCTCGTGCGGTCGTGCCCTACACGGCCGCTTTGTCTAGGCTGGTCAGATGCTCCGAGCGGTGATCAAGGCGGGCGGATCGCGCGGTGTGGACCGCGACTCGGTCGCGACGCTGGTCGCAGAGGTCGCGCGCCAGGACGAGATCGTGCTCGTGCACGGCGCGTCGGCGGAGACCGACCGCCTCGCGGAGGCGCTGGGCGTTCCGCAGGAGACGATCACCTCGCCATCGGGCCACACCAGCCGGCGCACCGATCGCCGCACGCTCGAGGTCTTCGCGATGGCCGCGCTCGGCATCGAGAATTTCCTGTACGTCGAGAAGCTCCAGCAGCGCGGCGTCGATGCGGTCGGCCTTTCGGGCCTCTCGGGCCGTCTGCTGGTCGCGAAGCGCAAGGACGTGCGGGCGGTGAAGGACGGCAAGACGCTTCTGCTGCGCGATGACTTCACCGGTACGGTGGAGGCGGTGAACCTACCGCTGCTGACGCAGTTCATGGGACCCGGCCGCGTCCCGGTCATCGCTCCCCTGGCGCTCTCCACCGAGAACGAGGCGCTCAATGTCGATGGCGACCGCGTCGCGGCGCGGATCGCCGTCGCGATCGACGCCGACGCGCTGCTCATACTCACCAACGTGCCGGGCTTGCTGCGGGACCCCAGCGATCCATCCACGCTCGTGGCCGAGACGACCCTCGAAGAGGCGGAGACGCTCGCGCACGGTCGAATGAAGAAGAAGATCCTCGCGGCGCGCGAGGCCATCGAGGGTGGCGTCGGCGAGGTCGTCATCCGCAGCGCGTCGGGCGATCCGCAGGTCCGCACGGTGATCCAGGGATGACGGTGGAGCGGCGCTCGTCCGTCGGCCGCGAGGACGCGCACACCTCCGGCCTCTACACGAAGCGGCAGCTCGCGATCGTGCGCGGCGAGGGCGCGCTCCTCTACGACGAGGA
>Ga0114129_10001534_pt1 | contig 31295 bp, 24 predicted proteins | sample RhiMetdeltSRZDD1_FD_80071 | JGI IMG/M metagenome (GOLD analysis project Ga0114129, IMG submission 80071) | Populus rhizosphere microbial communities from Tennessee, USA - Rhizosphere MetaG P. deltoides SRZDD1 (version 2) (version 2) | ecosystem: Host-associated > Plants > Roots > Rhizosphere >...
ACTAAAAATCAGTCAGGTTAACGAGGCTGGTTTAGTTCTTTATCGAATCAGGGAACCCAAGTCTCAACTTAACTGCCTTAGATCCTAATCTGTGTAATCTGTGTAATCTGTGGATGGGTTTTGGATGGAACCATGAGACCAGCTGAAGAATTATCGAAGGCAATACGTGATGAGGTGTCGGCAGAAGAGTGGCAGACGCGAGTGAATCTGGCCGCAGCCTATCGACTCGTAGCACTGTACGGTTGGGACGATCTCGTCTTCACACACATCTCTGCGAGAGTTCCCGGCGCGGATCATCACTTCTTAATCAATCCGTACGGCATGATGTTCGAGGAGATCACTGCATCAAGCCTCGTGAAGGTCGATCTTGAAGGCAAGATAGTTATGGACACGGCGTTCAGCATCAATCCCGCCGGCTTCACGATTCACAGTGCCGTCCATGCCGCACGAGAAGACGCGTTATGTGTAATGCACCTTCATACAGACTGCGGTATCGCTGTGTCGGCACAGGAAAACGGATTGCTTCCGATCTCTCAACAATCGTTGTTTGTCTTGGCCTCGCTGGGCTATCACGACTATGAGGGTTTAGCCCTGAACGATGAAGAGAAACCGCGATTAGTCGCAGACCTGGGAAACAAAACATTTCTTATCCTACGAAACCATGGTCTTTTGACGGTCGGGCAAACTGTAGCAGACGCATTCCTCTCGATGTTTCTGCTCGAACGTGCATGTCGAATTCAGATTCTGGCTCAGTCAGGCGGGTCTAAACTGATCCCTATTCCAGATCAGATCCTTGCGGGAATAAAAGCTCAGGAAGAGATCGCTACAAAGGGCCTCGGCGGAAGGCTCGTCTGGCCTGGATTGTTAAGAAAATTGGATCGAGAGAGTCCCGGTTACAAAGACTGAATCATTTGCCATATATCATTTGACGTTTTTCATTTGTCATTTTGGAACGCGGGTTAACACTCCAGTCCTTGCGTTCGCTCCGAAATGACAAATGAGAAATGTGGAATGTTATATGGCAAATGATGTCTTTCTTAATCGCCGGCGGCTTGGATGTGTTCATCTCTAGCGTCGACCGTTGCTGATGAAGATGCTGCCGCCGCGGGTTTCACAGGTTTTCGTAAACGCGGACGAACCTTCGGACGAAGCTTCTGCCAAACTCCGCTGGTGGCAGCTGCATATCGACGCCAGCGTGCTGTTGCTCTTAAGTCATCAAGCAACGAATAAGCTACGGGTGTTGCGATTAAAGTCAGCAACAACGACAAAGATTGCCCGCCGATGACTACGATGGCAATTGAACGCCTCTCCTCTGCTCCGGGTCCAGTGCCAAGCGCAAGCGGTAACATGCCGGCGACCAACGCAAGCGTTGTCATTAAGATCGGGCGCAGACGATCGCGATTGCCCTGCATAATTGCTTCGTGGCGCTCCATCCCCTTTGCACGAAGATTGTTCATGTGATCGATCTGCAGAATCGCATTCTTCTTCACCACGCCAAACAACACGAGAATACCGAGCGCTGAATAGAGATTCAGCGTGTCGCCCGTTGCCCAAAGTGACAACATCGCAAACGGAATCGACAGCGGCAGACTCAGAAGAATTGTGAACGGGTGCACAATACTTTCGAATTGTGAGGCCAGGATCATGTACATAAAGATGACTGACAGGATGAAGGCCCAGATGAATTCCGTGAACGTTCGCTCCAGCTCGCGGGCGCGACCGGAAACGGTCGTAGTGTAAGCCGCAGGAAGATTCATTTCGCGTACGGCACCACGCAATGCTTCAATGCGATCTGCGAGGGCATATCCCTGAGCCACAGACGCACGGACAGAAACTTGTCGCTCTCTATCGAGACGATCGATGCGCGACGGACTCGTGTCGCGCTTAATCTTGACAAGGTTGTCCAATCGCACCAGCCCACTTCGCGAGGAAGGCACATACAACCGACCCAGATTCGCCGCATCGTTACGATCAGCCTCAGTTAGCCGCAGTTGGACGTCGTAGTCTTCGTTTGTTGATTCATCCCTGAATCGCGACGCTTGCTCTTCTCCACCCACCATCAGTCGAAGATTGGTAGCGATGTCAGACGTATCTACTCCCAGATCCGCAGCACGGTCGCGATCGATTACAACGCGGAGTTCAGGCTTGTTTAATTTCAGCGTAGTGTCGGCGTCGACGATACCACCCAGTTTTGTCGATTGCTCCATGAGCTCATCTGCGTATTGTGACAAAGCGACAATGTCAGGTCCGCGAAACACAAAGTCGATGTCCGTACGACCTCCGGCACCGAAGTTGAATGACTGCGCGTTGCGTACGCCGATACGCATCGGCGCATACTTCTGCAGTCGGCGGCGGACTTCTGCCATCACATCTTGCTGACTGTAATTACCCTTAAAAGCGCTGAACGGATTGCCGCTCGTAGTCGCCCTCCAAAGCTTGCCTATCGAGAAAGTTCTCTCTTCGTGCGGAGCGATCCGGACGTAAGCACCGCCCTGATTAACGCCACCAAGGAAACTGCCGCCTACTGACGAAAGCACGAGACGAACACCAGGTGTGGCAAGAATGTCCTTCTCCATTGCCGTGATGGTCTCATTCATAACGGCGAGATTCGCGCCTTCCGGTCCGTTCACACTGACTTCAAACTCAGCTTCATCAACGTTAGTAGGAATGAACTCCTGCTTGACGGCACGATAGAGCGGAACACTGGAAAGAATCGTCACGATAGAAATCACTGCCACAACCAGGCGATGTCGCATCGCAAACCCGAGGAGGTGCGTGTACGCACGGTCGATCCATCGATAAAAACCACGTCTAGAAGCAGGCGATCCATGTCCTGAATGGGCATCGTCGACGCGGATCAGTCGTGAGCTCATCATCGGCGTCAACGTAAACGACACGAGCAAACTAACCATGATGGCCACGGCCGCTGTGATTCCAAACTGATAAAGGAAACGTCCGGAAATCGATGACATGAATGAGACTGGAAGGAAGATCACCACCAGCGACAACGTGGTCGCGAGCACTGCCAGGCCGATATCTTTCGTGGCCTCACGCGCGGCCTCCTTCGGCTCGATTCTCTTCTCCTCAATGAATCGGAAGATGTTCTCCAGAACCACGATGGCATCGTCGATCACCACACCTACCATCAACACCAAGGCGAGCATCGTTACGCTATTGAGTGTGAAGTTCAGCGCTCGCATCATTCCGAATGTGGAAATGACCGAACATGGAATAGCGATCCCGGCAATGAGTGTCGATCGCCAGGAGCGCATGAAAACCAACACAACGAGACTTGCCAGAATGCTGCCAAGAATCAAATGCTTCTGAATTTCATGGAGCGCAGCTTCGATGTAGCGCGACTGGTCGCGAATGACCTCAAGCTTCACATCCTCTGGAAGCTGCGATGCCACGCGCGGCAAGGTGCTTTTAATTCCATCAATTACTTCGACAGTGTTAGCGCCTGATTGTCGTCTGATATCAAGCGTGACGGTAGGAACTCCGTTCAAACGCGACAACGAACGCTGTTCTTTCGTGCCGTCTTCGACATGACCGAGGTCGCGCAGGCGCACGGGCCCGCCGTTCACGCTGGCGACGACGAGGTCATCAAACTGTCTTGGATCGGTAAATCGGCCAAGCGTTCTTAATGTCAGTTCCTCTCGACTGGTGGTTAGATTGCCGCCCGGAACATCAGCGTTTTGACGAGTAAGTGCCTGACGGATCTGGCTGATAGAAATTTGGTATGCCTGTAATCGTTCAGCATCGATCCAAACATTGATGGCCCGGTCGATACCACCGACTACGCGTACCTCACCAACGCCTCCAACTCTTTCCAGCTGCACGCGCACAGTTTTATCAGCGAGCTCCGTCAATTCCCGGAGCGAACGATCAGCCGACAAAGAGAGCGTAAGAACCGGGGTGCTGTCGTTATCAAACTTTTGTACGACCGGAGGTGTCGCATCTTCCGGGAGTCGTCGTCCGAGAGTATTCACGCGGTCGCGAACGTCCTGGGCCGCCGTCTCCAAACTTCGATCAAGCTTAAACGTGGCAATGACTACGGAGGTGCCCTGCCCCGATACCGATCGTAGTTCGCTAATGCCGTCGACAGTATTAACTACTTCTTCAACTTGTTGAGTGATGAGAGATTCAACTTCTTCAGGTGAACCACCGGGCAAGCCGACACGAACGCTCACAGTCGGCAGGTCAACTGAAGGAAAGCGGTCAACGCCCAACTTGAAGAACCCCGCCGCACCAACCACAACCAGCGAGAGAACGATCATGCTCGCGAAGACAGGGCGACGAATACAGATTTCAGCTAACTTTTGCATCTACAAGAAAACTATAGGACGTGCAGGAATTATAAGAAACTATTCAACCACAGCGACAGGTTGTCCCGATTGGAGGTTTCCAGGATCGACAATAACCTTTTCGCCGAGGTTTACCCCGGCAACGATCTCAGTCCATTCACCACTGCGTCGTCCAGTGGTGATCGGTTTTTCAAGTGCCTTCCCATTTTGCACGACAATTACCTTTTCGATCCCAGCAAAGGTAACTATGGCGTTATTCGGAACTGTTATTGCCATTTTCGCATCGTTCGTTACGATTTCGGCGCGTGCGAACGAACCGGGTCGCAGGCGTCCGTTGTTCCGAACATCAGCTTCAACTACCAACATTCTGTTCTGCTCGGTTATCACAGGACTTAAACGCCTGATCTGACCAATATAAACATTGGGATCGCCTTCGACTGTTACGCGCACGTTTTGTCCGGTCTGAACATTACGTGATTCACGTTCCGGTATTTCAGCTCGCAGTCGTAAAGGATCCATTCGAACGATATTGACGACCGGCGCTCCTGATGCCAGGTACTCACCAACACTCGCACGTTTTTCCTGGACCACGCCATCAAGCGGCGCATAAACGGCCGTGTCCTTTAGCTGCTGGCGCGCTAACGCCAACTCGGAACGCCGCTGCGCGAGGACCGCTTGCCTGTTTCTAATCTCTTCATAGGCGTCTTGATAACGTCCCTCGGCAACTTTGAAGGCAGCATTCGCGGAATCAAAATCGGCTTTCGCAATAACACCTTGCTCAACGAGTTTCGCCGCACGGTCGCGGTTAAATTTTGCTTCGTCCAAAACCGCGCGAGCCTGTCGCACGGTTGCTGTCTGCTCAGGATCTACTTTCTCCTCCTCACCATCGGGAGGTAATCCGAGCCGTGCACGCGCTTGTGCAAGTGCTGCTTCTGATTGCTGTACGCGCAGTTTGTAATCCTCTGGTTCAAGCTCAGCGATCATCTGGCCCTTCGATACGACGCTACCGAGATCAACCGATATAGCTCGCAACCGACCGGGAACCTTCACACTGACAGTAGTCTGATCAAAGGCTGCCAAAGTTCCGTTGGCGGTGACAGTTTCACCGAACGGGGTTTCTACTACTGCAACGGTTTTGACCTGACGCGCTTCTTTGGCCTCACCCGGCCGTCCCTGGCGCGCCGCCGCTGGGTAGTCGCTCTTGCACGCTGGGGACAACAGAGCAATGGCAATAATCAAAAAAATAAGGCTCACACTGGGTGCGCCTCTGGGGGATTTCAAAGCTTCCGACATAAGATGCAAATTTAGAACATACTTGTCACTCATTCCAAGCGAAAGAGCCCAATTCTGGCAATACTTTACAAAACTTTACATAGAGGCGACACCACTGGCTTCAGCCACGTGGAGCTTCAACTTCGACCCACACCGTTCCCTCCGCTCTTCGCGCCGGCTTTAGCCGGGGCTAAGCTCAATTGCGCACAGGCTCAACTGTTCACTTTATTAAACCAACGGCTTCGCATTATGAGAGACCGCGAAAGCGTGTTTGCCTCAATTAACTGTTGGGCAATCGCCGGCTGAAGCCGGGATGAATGAGGGTCAAGCAACTACGTAGGTCGAAGTTGAAGATCTACGTGGCTGAAGCCAGTGGTGTCTTTTCAGCCGCCGAAGCTTTTACGAATGAGGTAGGAGAACTTTATGAAGAACGTACGACCGTTACGGCGAAAGCCAGGTTCCAACTGTCCGGTAAATGGATTGAACCCATTGCGTGTCAGATCGTCATTGTAGCCCGCGTAGAATGCAGTCCCGGGATTCGGCGTCCAGCCAAACAAGAACTGAGCACGGGCGTTCGCCGACAGCGTGGCGTAATCAACTCGAGCCCGAACAAAAATGAAGCGGGTAAACTGATAGGTCGAGCGAAAAGAGAAGATGTTTTCGTGGAATGCGACAAGCTTCGTATCGTTGCGCACCAGGCGATTCATCGTATAGCCGAGCGAAGTACTCCATTCATTTGTAGGCTGGAGGTCCACGCCGAAATTGAGATCCCAGAAACTGCCCGGTCCAGGATCCAAAGGAGCATTCGGATCTGCCAGAGCAGCAGGACTGGTGCGCGGGTACTTGGGAGGCGCACCGAAGTCAAAGTCGAAAGAGTTATGCGAGTAAAGCAGAAACATGTTTAAGGAGTACTTCTTACTCGGCCGTGTTCCAGCAAAGATGTAAGGTGTTAGCTGGTTCGTAGATCTTTCTGGCGCACCGAAGAATGAGCCGTCCTGAGTAGCCGTCCGTTTCGCGCCGAATTCCTCCTCAAAAATTCTTTCGTATCCGATTACGGTTCCCAAACCGATGTAGGTACTTTTCTGGAATCTAAAGTCGACGTTTACTTCATCCTCTATGTTTGTACTCAGACCCTGCCAGGTGTAACTGATCCGGCTGGAATTAAATATCCCGTATGAGATCAAAGTACTCTTAGGCTTAGGCTCGGAGTTGTAACCGAAGTACATACCTGTGTTGTTGATGTTAGTTCTACGAGTGAAGCCCACATCTGCGCGGTAGTCGCGCGTTCTGCCACCGGCGTTTAACCCGTAGAAGAAGTGTCGACCATTTTTGCTGTAATTAGCCGAGTAAGCAAAACCGTTTCCGGTCCGGTAAAAACTGCGTGTCTGACCACCGTTGTAACAGGGATCCGTAGGTGCGGGTGTGTAGAGGTTTGCTGAGGGGTCGCTAAAACATCGGCGTGATGTGGTTCCGAGTACCTGGAAACTGAAGGTTGTTTGTTTATCTAACCTGAATCTTCCATCGATTCCACCAAGCTGATTATGTTTCTCGATGAAGTTATAGCTCGTCGCAATCATACCGAGGGTTGATTCCTTACCGACATCTCGTCTAAGTCGCAACACACCGACGTACGCGTTCTTGTCTATGAATCTTTCGATGACCTGGAAATTGGCAGGATCGTTCTTTTCGTCTTCACTAAAGTTTCCCGGAGCATTGTCTGAGGCCAGCAATAAACCAAAAGTAGTGCGATTTTTCTTGCCGGTTAGCTTTATTGCAACGTCAGGATCGACTATCGCTCGAGTGTGTACTGCCTGGAGAGAAGTGTTGAAGATATCGATGCCTTCAAGAAAGAAGGGTCTCTTCTCTTCGAAGAAGATCGGAAAACGCTGATTAGCAGTTACCACAGTCTGATCAGCTTCCACCTGAGCGAAATCAGGGTTGACGGTCATGTCCAGCGTAATCGTAGGTGTCAGGCCATACTTCACAGTTACACCTGCGTCAGCCGCGATTGGTTCATTCAACATTCGTCCGGGATCGAGCGCTGTCGGATTGTCTGCGAGCGCCGCCGGTGAAAGCGCGTTAACTCTCCGACCGGTCTCAGAAAACGTGATGCTGGGAATGATTTCGAGAGTTCGCTCTGTCGAGATACCTTCCAAACCAGTGAGGTGTGCTTCCTGCGCAAGGTTACTGGAGATATCTCGACTGATCGGCACCCATGAATCCATTTCATCATTGAATCGATCGATGTTTCGCCACAGGTGAAATCCCCAGAGGTTCCCTTTTCCTGCAACATAACGAAGTGACTTAAACGGAATGGCTACTTCAAGCGTCCACCCATCCGAAGTGAGCATCCCTTTCGATTCCATCACAATATCGACGCTGAAGTCTGTGCCTTGTCCTTCCGTTTGAATTCCATCTTGTTGAACTCCAAGCGGATTCCAACCCAGAAGATATGCCTTCCGTTGGTCATTAAACGTATCGAGGGTCAAACGAATATTGTCCTCACCAAATACTTCATCCCGTCGCGCGACAGTGGCGCGTACCTTCTGTGGGTCGTCATAGGCATGGACCGCCAGGTAGAAAAACTTGGGGTCATATCCCATGAATGCTTCAGTAGGTTTCGAAGGCGCGACGTTATCGCCGGGGTTAATCTGATAGAAGTCTTTCAGAACCACAGCTTCTTTCCATTCTTCAGGATCGAGTTTGCCATCGATGACCGGCGGCTTGCTGAAGCGTGGAATAACTATTGGTTTACTTTTTTCCGGGGGAACGGGTACTGAAGTCTTCTTTATCGCAGGAGAAGACGTAGCTGACGGACTTGAAGTAGCAGTCGCAGCGTTGCCAGTTTGCGCAATGATCGCAGAACTGCAAAGGAGAGGAATCGCAACAGCTGTCGGAAGAAACCTCTTCACTTGAGCAACGCCTTAGAGAAACCTGCGTTCGGGGAGCTTGAAATCGTGTCGTTATTGAGGTGCGCGTCGGCCGGCCGTTATTGACAGTGGTCGGCCAGCCTATTCTACGCTGGTCAGAAGCCGTTTGTTCGAAAAAGACCATCCGCCGATTACGCAGATTACACAGATTCAAGTCTCTCGTTGAGGATGCGAATAGTCATAGATGAAAGAGCCGTGGATTGGGGAGCTCAACCCGCGTTGATGGTTGCACTCCCGGATGTGCGAGCCGCTACTGTCCAAAACTCCGACGAATCAGATAGGACATCTTTATGAAAAAGGTTCTGCCATTGCGACGAAATCCAGGCTCGAGACGGCCTGAGAGCGGATTGAAGCCGTGCTGGTTAATGTCGTCGTTATAGCCAACGTAAAAAGCTGTGCCCGGGTTCGGTGTCCACCCAAGTAAGAACTGTCCTTTGTAGTTAGAAACGGTAGAGTCGTAATCGATTCGGCCACGCGCAAAGAGAAAGCGCGTGAATTGATACGTAGTGCGAAGTGAGACGATGTTGACGTCGAACGCTACCTCGCCACTGTCGAATCTGCGCAAGTGCTCTTTGGTGTATCTCAGTCTGGCGTTGATTGCCGCGGTTGGGAGATATGTGACCCCACCATCAAAATGCCAGAACGTACCAGGACCGGGATCCTGAGGCGCAAGGCAGATCGACGGCAGGGGCAACTCGTCACAGCGACCGGCCTCGCGTGCCTGTCTGGCTGCAATGGCTGTCGGACTCACACGCGGGAACTTTGGACCAGCCCCAAAATCAAAGTCCAACGAGCCAGACACGCGGTTCACAAACATATTGAAGCTATATTTCTTCGACGGCGTTGATTCAGCGTAGGCATAGACGCCGTGGTAATACGCCGACCGTTCGTTATCGTCTCCCGCAAACGTGCACTTGTTTTCGGCGACGCAGTTTGTACCCGGCTGTCGTTTCGCACCGAATTCGCTCTCGAACACACGGTCATAACCATTGTCCATTCCGACACCGATAAAGGTTTGTCTCTGGAGACGAAGCTGGAATTGCGATTCGTTGTTAACGTTTTGTGAGCGACCCTGCCAGTCGAAGTTTGAATTGAAGTCAGTGTAGACGCGCCAGCCAACAATCTTGCCCTTTGGTTTTGGGTCTGAGTTGTAGCGAAGGAACCAGTTTGGATTGTTTGTATTCACACGACGGTTGAACCCCACATCGGCGCGGTAATAACGCGTACGTCCAACCATAGAAAAGTTCTGACCAAAATTGCGGCCAGACTGGTCATAACTAATTGCGTAAACGAAACCGTTTTCGTAGGTGTTTCTGACTATTCCTTCCTCGGGGAAAAAGAACGGCCGATGTGAACGAGTGCCCAGCGCCTGCCAGCTGAAAGTTGTTTGTTTGTTGATGCGGAACCGACCATCAAAACCACCCAGCTCATTGCTTATGTCGACGAACTTGTAGTGCGTAGCCAAAAACCCGACAAATGAATCTGACTTTCCGACATCACGTTTCAGGCGCAGTATTCCGATGCCGGCATTCTTATCCAGGTATTGATTCCGCGAGTCGCTGGGTGACGAGAGTATTACTGTTCGTTCATCTACCGGAAAGTTTCCTGGTCCATTGTCAGAAGCCAGCAACAGTCCAAACGTGTTCCGACCGGTCTTGCCTGTCAGTTTGATTGCAGCGTCGGGATCGATGATGGCTCTCGTATGAACTGCCGCAATCTGCGTGTTGAAGATGTCGATCCCCTCGAGAAAGAACGGACGTTTCTCAGGAAAGAAGATCGGGAACCGTTGATTCGCGGTGACGACTAACTGGTCTGATTCAACCTGCGCGAAGTCTGGATTGAGGGTGAAATCCAGTGTAATGGTTGGCGTGATCGTGTACTTGCCCGTTAACCCCGGATCGAACTCCACCGGCTCGTTAACAAGCCGACCTGGATCAGTTATCGCCGCCGGAGTATTCGGGAAAACTCCGAAGGTCCGAACACGTCTGGCAGTCTGCGACACCGTTAAGCTTGGGATCAGCTCAAGTGTTCGTTCCGTAGCCAGTCCATCTAATCCAGTAATGTGTCCAGCCTGCGCCAGCCAACTGCTCTTATCGCGGTCGAGCGGAATCCACATGTCCAGCGAGTTATTGAGCCGCTTCGTTCTGCGCCAAAAGTGAACTCCCCAAAGCTTATCTTTACCCGCAACATACCGTAGCGATTTGAATGGTATGGCTACCTCAATCGTGTAACCATCACTTGTCACCATTCCCTTCGATTCCATCACGAGGTCAAGACTGAAATCCTCGCCCATGCCTTCGGTCCAGATACCGTCGGCTTGAACGCCGAGCGGGTTGAAATCAAATTCGTAGGCTCGTCGCTGATCGTTGAAGGTGTCGAAGAGTATGCCGACGTAATCGTCGTCCCAGATGTTGTCGCGCTTGGCTATGTTCGCGCGCACCTTGTCCGGCTCATCGAAGCAGTGAAACGCCACGTAAAGAAATCGCGGATCGTAACCGAGTCGAACCTCGGTCTTGTTCGGTGGGATGATGTTGTCACCAGGTTGGACCTGGTAGAAATCTTTGAACACAGCGGCAGTGGCCCAGACCTCGTCATCAAGCTTGCCGTCGATGACAGGAGGCTTATCAAACCGCACCGCCTTAACAGGATTGGACTTTTCCGGAGGAAGTGAAGTCGCGGCGAGTTTTCCGACCTTTGCAGCCGTTGATGTCGGACTGCTCCCGCTGCTCGTCTTCGAAGGACTCGCGGTAGATGCTGGTGAGGCCTCAGCTGTAGCAGATTGTCCGTGCGCCTGGCCCGAACACAACACAACCAGAGCAGTACAGAGCAGAAAACCTTTCATTAACCTCTCCCTTGGGGGTCGCCGCTTGGAAACGAAGGCCGATTGTTTCGAAAGCTGCTCGAAAGGTTCCCGCTCTCTTGGACATTGCGTCCAAAGAATCTTACCGAGCGCTGTAAAATGCTAACTAACGCGAGCGCAAAACAATTCGTCCGTCACCAGTGTTAAGGACGAAAACCTTACCGCCAATGCCGATTTTCCAACGCCTGACACGTTGAGACGGAGCTACATCTTCCGTCATGTTGAGTCCTTCATTCGTAATTGAGTCAGCTGCTGCGGCATTTGTCTCCACAGTGAAGTTTGATCCGGGCGGCACCGCTAGAGTGATGGATCCATCGCCAGTTCGTGCGGTGACCGCGTTAAGGTTACCGTCCAAGGCAATACTGCCATCGCCTGTTCGAGCATCCACTTGTCCGTCGAAGTTCACTACTCTGATGCTTCCGTCTCCGGTGTTGATATGGAGCTGCCCACCAGCGTCGTTAACGTGGACTGAGCCATCACCAGTGCGAAGCGTTAAGTCTCCTGAAACTCCGTTAAGGTGTAAGCTGCCATCGTCAGAGGTAACGTGAACTGACGACTGGCGGGGAACATAAACTTCCAAACTCGCGGAGCCATTCTCATTTTCTGTGTTAGCGATGATCGAAAGATTTGAACCCTGCTGTTCGGTGCGTATGGAGATCTGCTTGAGGTCGCCGTCATCGTCGCCGCGTTTGGTGGCCACGTACATGACTTCGGGTTTCTCCCAACCGTGAACGACAATCGAACCGTCGAATGTATTTACGGTAACACGTGGTGCACCGCTGACCGGGAAGCTCTTAGTTTCCTGAGCTGAATACCGTCCCCCACCATAACCAGTGCCAGAACCGGCTCTGGCTCCGGTACCAGCCTGTGCGGCGTCTCTAGCAGCGCGTGCTTCCGCCCGGATCTGTTCACGCATCTGATCTCGGGCCTGACGCTGCGCTTCTCTCTCGACCTCTGCTTGTGCACGTTCAACCTCACGTTGAGCTTCACGCAAGACGACATCACGTCGTTCGGCCTCGCGTATAGCTTCTCGAGCGACTCGAGTCGCCTCTCGTGTGGTCCGCTTTACTTCCTCGGCGATCGCGGCCGCATCGATGTTTCCCACCATGTCATCTCGCAACTCACGCTTCACATCCTCTTTCGATTGCGCCGAATCGACAGTCGAAGTGCTAGTGCTCACTCGACGTCCATCCTGGCCGTGCGTGATTCGAATACCACCATTGACGTTTCCGAGCTTGATTCGTGCACCACCATTTCCGATCTGTCCGGTCAAGTCATGGCCCACGTATTCACCGTGACGCACAGTTAAACCGAAGTCGTTAGTAATCGAGCCATGGACGGTGCTTGCGCGAACTGAAGCATTCGAATCGGAGGGAATTATTAAAGTGACGCTTCCATTGACCGACTGGAGAGAAATGGGCTTCGATTCCTCTAACTGACTGAAGACTGCCTGTAAAGACCCATTAACTGTTGAAAGTTTAGTTTCGCCTTGCAGTCCTCGTGCGCTTACTCGGCCGTTAATAGACGATGCTTTAACACTTCCTTCGACGCCGTCGATGTCCAGCGAGCCATTAATCAATTCAATTGACTCGAGTATGGCTTTACGCGGAACGGTCAGGCTGTAATCAACTATCGCCGGATTGTCGTACCGCCGCTCGTCTCCATAGAAGTTTTGGTCTTGCTGGGGATATTCGGTTTTTATACGAATAATGTCTTCGGTTGCATTTACTTCAATCGTCGCCTCAGCCAATCGCTCACGCTTATAGGCTTTTTTGATAGCATCCAGTTGTAATGCAGGTCGATCCCACACTTTGATCTGCACCCCGCCATTTATGTTTTCCAAACTGACGCGGCCAGTGGCTGACAACGGATAGGTTTGGTGAAACTCCTCGCGCTGGTCTTGCTCTTCAACGGCGCCACCATCTTCACATTCAGGCGCCGGCATAACTAATACGCGACGCTGGTCCAGCCGGCCGGCCGGATCGATTGCTGCCAGGGAACCGGGGCCATTGCTTGCCAATGCAATGAACACAATAGCGGCGGTAATGAGGGCTTTGCTCAACATAATTATTTGCTTCTCATATCAGATTCTGAAGAACTAACCTGCGACTCGAAGATTGATACTGCCGTTTAAAGTTTTCAGGTGCAGTTCGCGGCCACCAACACCAATTCTCCCTCGAACGCGCTTTCGCTCTTTGAAGGTTGTAACGGTTATTGGAAAGTCTGAATTGATCTGCCCGTTCAATGTCTCGGCATCGACATCTGCACTCACGTTCGCCGGAAGCTCGAGATTAATTTCACCGTTTAGTGTTTTGAATTCCAGTGGCGCTGACCAATTACCATCACCTAAGCGGGCTGAAATCTCGCCGTTGATTGTTGCAGCTTGTGCGTATCCAGTAGTCGAAATCTTGATGCTACCGTTGATCGTCTTGCTGACTACGTTCCCGCTTAGACCATCCACCGCAACATCGCCGTTGATTGTTTTCCCGGTGAAACTAACTCGCGCTGGAACCTGAACAATAAAATCAACTCGAACGTCGTTATTTTTCAGATCAACGGTCGCCGAGTTATTCCGTGGTCGATCAGAACCAGATTCACAATCTCCAAGATCTCCGGACTCATTTGGGTACAGCGCACAAATAGTGACTCCTGATGCATGTTGCACCACTTTTATCTGAACCGAATCAACGTCTGAACGCCGAGAAGTTTTCTTCGCCGTTACATGAACTTCGTTTCCGGTCGCGGCTTCCGCTCGGATGTCGCCGTTAATGCCCTTGATCTCTACCGTCTGGCCTGGGGCCACAGCTCCACTCCAACGAAAGTCTGCTGATCTGTTCTGCGGCTGGACAACACTGTCATCCAGGCGGGTCTTTACCGTAACAACCTTGATCGGAGTCCGCGCGCTGGCCGTAGGCACTATCACATCTGACCAACAAGAAACAGTTTGAGCGAGCTCAGCAATAAATGCGTGCGCTTGGCGCAATTCTTTTACGATGCTGGAGAACGCCGCTAAGCCAATCACGATAAACAGGATGAGACGGTAGGATTTCTTGTCCGAAGTCGGTTTTGATTGCGCGTCGTTCATGGCGGTCACCTTATCTTATTGGGCCGGGGATGGCAGCCTAAACATGTCCTCTAAACCAACCCCGACCCTTCTGCGTTGCTCTATAGTCAGAACACCGAACTTCGTCAGGTTGTGACAACAAATTTGTTCAAAAATTGGGGCGTTTCTGAGGGGAAACTCTGCGGGCGGCCGGGGAGTGGAAAGACACTTACCCGACGCGTCGGGGTAGCGACTGGCACAAGCAAGCAATTCCAGTTTTTCGAGGTGCGAGGACGCTACCGCTCCCAGTTCTGTATCTGGCCATCCCTATAACTTCTTAAGTCTAACCGACCCGCCAAATGAAGCAACGGAGATACTTGCGTCTCCAGAGCCACAAATCGCAGCGATCCGTCGGAGCGCATAAGGAACAACCGCCACTGATGGTTTTATTATTATCGGCGCGGTCGGGCCGGCTTTAGCGGGCGGCGAAGCTGTGCTCTTTGACGAAGGAGGCGGCGTCTTAGGTACGGGACTCCGGGGAGCGGCCATCTTAGGAGCCGACATCGGTCTAGGAATTGGTGGCCCTGTAGCCTCTGAGTACTTGAGAGGAAAATCGCAGACAATGTTCTGATTTTCAGACAGCTTTGCCACGATCTGAAACGAAGCGTCGGATGGCATCGCGAGGATTACGTCTCCGTAGGTAGTCGTGAAGCCGTATTGACCCGAGTGAGCCAATGGTCCAGACATAATTACATTTCCCTGGACAGTCTTTGCGACTACCTTTGCATTCGCTACCTGCTCCAACTGAATATCGCCACTTACAGTTCCAACTTCAAACGTGTCATCAGTGGATGTAGGTTTAATATTCGTTGCGTCGACGGTACCACCAGCAGAACTCAAGTTTATCCGCCCTGCCGAATCGCGCAGCTCGATAGAACCACCCACCGTGCCTGCTTCTACTAGTTTCGTGACCCGCTGTATAGCAATGTCGCCGTTTTGCGAACCTGCGTAAGCCCCGGCCACACCCATGATGTGAATGTCGCCGTCTCGCGTCTGTACCTGAACGGTCGCACCGAAAGGAACATCTAGCTCAACATTGGCAATGGCCTGGCAGTCGCCTTGCGCGCCAGTCTTATCAGACTTGTCCATCACCATGACGTCGACTCGCGTTGCCGGCAGCTGAAGTTGCTTTTCTTTATCTTTCTCTTTGACCTTATCGATTCTTCGAAAATCGAGCACACCGGCATCAGCCGAACGAACGCGTAGTTCATTCTTGTCCCATCCCTGCACTTCGATTGTGCCTGACATTACACAAGCGGTAATGGTCGCGGAGGGATCGACGGGCATGGTCCGTTCCAGTTTCTCTGACCTTCCGTCTTTCTTATCGTCAAGAGCAGGAGTGAGAGTAGAGAGGCAGATCAGTAAGCCGATTGCGGCTGGGAACGCGAAAAGCTTCATTATCGAGTCAAAACCGGACCTTTCAGTGCGAGCGTCCACCAACGCGAGCATCAGCTATCGTATTGAGCAGATCAACCTTGCTTTGATAAGCAGCAAACATGAAATCAGCCGCGTCTGGATCATGCGGATTGTTCTTCGCTGCGGTTCGTGTAGCAGCGATAGCACGATCGACGAGCGCGAGATTGCGCTCATACTCAACTTGAAGAGCCGGTCTCATGGTACTCTTGTCGGCTCTGATTGCTGAGTCGAGTTTGGCGATTGTCTGTAAATAAGTTCGCTCCCCGGGAATAAGTTTTACCGGGGCAGGTTTGCGAGGCGCAACTGTAGCCATGTTCGCGGGCCGATGAACTGCACCGTGCGGCATTGAGTCGGGAATACCGACTTTCAGAATGTCCGGTTCCGACGCTGGAGCAGCAGCTACCGCTACCGACTCCTTGTTTGAAGCGGTTCCAGTTGAAGTAGGCGCTGATCCCTTCTCTGCAACGGTCGGCGGTGCGTTCTTCACACTCCGCATCTTTATCACGCCAAAGATTGCAGCGAAAGCAAGTACGACGATCAGGCCGGCGTAAGCAAATGCCTTTTGGGGAGCGAAGTTAAAGAAATCTCTAAGGAAACCAAGGAACCCGCTCTTCTCGATAACGGGTGCATTTACGTTTGCAACGGCTAAACCAATACGGCGTCGGAGTTGTTCAGTTGGTACGGGTGCTTCGAATTCCGCTGCGAGCGCAGTCGTCAAAACTGCATTCTCTTCCTCGAGTTCACGAGCGAGCGTTGCGCACGCTGCACATGAGCTCAAGTGCAGTGTGGCATTCTCCATGCGCTCGATTGGCAGCTCCCCGTCGAAGTAGCTTTGCAGCGTTACTTCATCCAAACAGTTCTTCATCGTCTACCTCCGATCTTACCGTAGACTCTCGCAAACTCTTTGCGGCCACGTGCTACAAGGCTGCCAACGTTTGTCTCCTTGATCGACAAACTCGTCGCGATTTCGCGATACGAAAGGCCCTGTTGCTTTAGAAGCAAGCAGCTCCTCATCGGCTCCTTGATTTTATCCAAAGCCCGGCGCGCCTCTTCGATCGCCACTTTGCGCTCATAATCGACTTCCGGTGCTTCAGTAAGCCAGCCGCTTTCCGCGCTACTCTTGTGATACTCGTTGTCGCGAACCATTGAGCGGCTTTGACCGCGCAAAGTGTTTCGCGCAACGTTAAGAGTTACGCGTAAAAGCCACGCCCGTAACAAATCTTCACCTGGCGTGGCGTTGAGATTGCGATAGAGTCGTAAAAATACTTCCTGCGTCACGTCTTCGGCCAGGGCCGTGTCGCGGACGACCGCCCTGGCGGTTCGAAAAACCGCGCGGTGATGGAGGGTAAACGCTTCATCGAAGCTGAGCGGAGACACCGCTCCAGTCTCGAGCTCGTTTGGCATGGAGTCGATCAAAACTCTAGCTTGTCCGTTCATCTATCACCGCTCTCTCAACAGTGAAAACACCGCAACTTACTGCGTTGTGACAACTTTCTCGGTGAGTAAGTGCTGGCTATTTGCCCGGTATTGTAATGCGAATTGTGAGTAGTACAAAGAAACGAGCCCCAGATTTCACACATCAACGCAGATTTGAATCCCATCACCAGAAAAGTGGGATTTTTACCTTCTGGATCTGCTTTATCAATGCGGGCGTAAGTGTGCGGGTGGGCTGGACTTTTCCTTCTCGTCTATAATCCTGAGCCTTGATGCCATCACTGCAAGATTCAGTCTTTATGAAGGCCTGCCGCCGTGAACCCGTTCCGTACACACCCGTGTGGCTGATGCGGCAGGCTGGAAGGTACATGCGCGAATATCGAGAAGTTCGCGCAAAAACTACCTTTCTCGATCTTTGCAAGACTCCCTCACTAGCCGCTGAAGTGACTGTTACCGCTGCGGAACGGCTCGGCGTAGACGCCGCAATAATCTTTGCCGACATACTCCTGATTCTTGAGCCAATGGGAATCGAGCTCGAATTTGCGCGCGGCGAAGGTCCCGTCATCCATAATCCCGTGAAAACGGCAAAAGATGTCGACCGGCTGCGCGAGGTAGACGACGTTGGGTCGCTTGATTTTGTCTTCGAAGCCATACGCCAGACGCGCACGGCCCTGAACGGCAATATTCCACTTATCGGTTTTTCGGGCGCACCGTTTACTCTGGCCTCTTATATATGTGAGGGCGGAGGCTCCAGGAATTACATTTCCACCAAGAGTCTCATGTATAACGACGCAGGAGCCTGGCACGCGATGATGTCTCTTATATCGCGCGCGCTTAGCAGGTATTTGAACGCGCAGATTGCCGCCGGGGCTCAGGCAGTGCAGTTGTTTGATTCGTGGGTCGGCTGTTTAAGTCCGGACGACTACCGCAAGTTCGTGTTGCCCCACACTCGAAATGTAATTCAAAACGTAACGCCTGATGTTCCGGTCATTCATTTTGGCACGGGAACGGGAACGCTGCTCGAGTTAATGCGCGAGGCCGGAGGAACTGTGATTGGTTTGGACTGGCGTGTCAGAATCAATGAAGCTTGGAATCGAATTGGGCATGATGTAGCGGTGATGGGAAATCTCGATCCAGTAGCTTTGTTTGCCCACCGCAACGAGGTGGTGGCACAGGCAAAACGAATTCTGGATCAGGCGGCACAGCGTCCCGGACATATTTTCAATCTGGGACACGGGATTCTTCCTGATACTACGGTTGATAATGTAATCGCCCTGGTTGATGCGGTTCATGAATTAAGTGCGCGAACGTAACCTTTAGTAGTATCTCCCAAGAAAAAGATTCAACTCTTCACTGGGAGCGCGGACGTCCTCGTCGCGCAATGAGCGTAGCGAACAAGTGCAAGACGAACCTAAATACGACGCAGCCCTTCTCGTCTCATTCGGTGGACCTGAGGGTATGAACGACGTACTTCCATTTCTCGAAAACGTTCTGCGAGGTCGAAACGTGCCACGCGAGCGAATGGTGCATGTAGCGCGGCACTACGAGATGTTCGATGGTGTTAGTCCTATTAATGAGCAGAACAGAAGACTAATTGCTGCGCTAAAAGAAGAGCTGGCCGTGAACGGGCCAGCACTGCCGATCTACTGGGGCAATCGTAATTGGCATCCATTACTCAAAGATACGGTTGCTCAAATGGCGCGTGATGGGGTACGGCGAGCGCTCGCGTTCGTCACTTCGGCATACAGTTCGTACTCTAGTTGTCGTCAGTACCTGCAAAATATCAGTGAGGCCCAAGCTAGCGTCGGTCCTGGTGCGCCTCAGATCGATAAGCTACGAGCTTTCTATAATCATCCGCTATTCATTGAAGCTAATGCAGATCACGTAGTACTTGCTCTGCGAGACTTAGGCACAAAGTTGACATCCACTCACCTCGTCTTTACAGCGCACAGTATTCCTGAATCAATGGCTACCAACGCCGCCTATTCTGAACAGCTACATGAAGCAAGTCGGCTCGTGGCAAGTGCAGTCGGAATGGAAAATTGGCATCTGGTTTATCAGAGCCGAAGTGGGTCGCCCTCTCAGCCATGGCTTGGACCGGATGTTTGCGAATTCCTGAAACAACTCAGCACTCGGGGAGTCTCGAACATTGTAATAGCGCCGATCGGGTTTGTGTCTGATCACATGGAAGTGATCTACGATCTGGATGTCGAGGCAAAGCAACTCGCAGAAGAGCTCAAACTTAATATGAGACGCGCAGCGACCGCAGGGACCCATCCATTCTTTGTGAAGATGATTCGTGAGCTGATAATGGAGAGGACTGATGGCGTGGCCGGCAGATATCTCGGCAGCCACGGAGCGAGCCATGATATGTGTGATCCGCTGTGCTGCTTACCGAAGACTTGAGCCATGAGCAAAGGGCAAAGGGCAAAGAGCAAAGAGTTGCTCTTAGGTCTTACCTTTATATGAAGCGCATTGTGATCATTGGCGGAGGCATTTCGGGACTGGCGGCAGCGCATCGCTTGACGGAATTGGGCCGCAGAGACGATACACCGCTTGATATCACGTTGTTCGAAGCCCACGATCGACTCGGTGGGATCATTCAGACTACACATCACGACGGGTTTCTTCTCGAGCGTGGACCCGACTCCTTTATTTCCGAAAAACCTGAAGCAGCAGCGCTGGCACAACGCTTAGGGATCGAGTCGCGCCTGATTGAAACAAATCCAAAATACCGTCGCAGCTTCATCGTTAAGAAGGGGCGGCTTCGCAAAGTTCCGGAAGGCTTTCAGCTACTGGCCCCCTCAAGGCTCTGGCCATTCATTGCTACTGACATTTTCAGTCTTGCGGGAAAGGTTCGCATGGCGGGCGATCTCTTCCTTCCTCGTGCAGGGACAAACGGAAGTGATGACGAATCTCTTGCCAGTTTCGTAACACGTAGATTGGGCAAAGAAGCACTGGATCGCATGGCTCAACCGATGGTCGGCGGAATCTACACCGCTGATCCAGACAAGCTGAGTTTGCGTGCGACGCTGCCGCGCTTTCTCGAAATGGAGCGCGAGCATCGTAGTATCATCCTCGCGATGTTCCGCAAGCGCCCGCAAAGCAAGTCGTCCGGAGTCAGCGGCGCGCGTTACAGTCTTTTTCTATCGTTTGATCACGGCATGAAGGTATTGACCGAGGAACTAACGCGCAACATCCTGAGCGCGGGCGTAAAGGCGAGATTGAATGCCAGGGTCAGCTCAATACAGCTTGAACCAGAGACCACTAAAGGAATAAATTCCTGGACCGTAGCGACAACTGCTGGTGAAACGGTTAGGGCTGATGCACTATGCTTTGCCGTACCCTGCTATACAGCAGCCGCGCTTATCCGACCCATTAATAATCAACTGGCCCAGCAGTTGGACCAGATTGCACACGCTTCCACTGCGACGATCAACTTCGCATATCGTCGCGCTGATATCCGGCATCCATTGGACGGATTTGGTTTTGTAGTTCCTATCATTGAAAAGCGTTCGTTGATTGCCTGTACTTTTAGTAGTGTGAAATTCGCTGGACGTGCGCCAGATGGTTACGTGCTGCTACGCGCCTTTGTCGGCGGCGCGTTACAGCCGGACATGTTTCAGTTAGACGAGACGGAATTGGTTAAGCGCGTTAAGACAGATTTGAATCACCTCCTCGGCATTCAAAGTGAGCCAGTCTTCGTGGAAACGGCGAAGTGGTCTAATTCAATGCCGCAATACGAGGTCGGACATCTCCACAGGTTAGCTTCGATTGAAAAGGAACTGGAGCAGTTTCCAACACTTGCTTTGGCCGGCAACTCTTATCGCGGAGCAGGCATTCCCGACTGCATCCGCAGCGGTGAATTTGCAGCCGAAAAACTATTTGACTTGGTTAACACTTCCCCCATTAAGGAGTCAGGCCATGACACAAGGTAGTCACGCTAGCAGCCATCGCTTGGAGATTGAACAAGAACTGCGTGAGATGAACGACGAATGGGTGAAAGCACTTGTTCGTCGTGACGGACAGATACTTGATCGAATAATGGCCGACGACTTCCATTTTGCGTATCCGTTGGAGGGCGACGATAAGGCGCAGTTCATAAGCGACGTAACTTCAGGAAACGTGCGAGTCGAATACTTGAACAGAGAAAATGTCACAGTGCGGATCTGGGGCAACACCGCAGCTCTCACAGCAAAGGACTCTGTAAAGTGGTTCTACCAGGGCCGAGAGTTTAGCGGGCACTACAAAGTTGTACAGGTCTATGCTGAGCGTGAAGGCCAATGGCGACTTGTGTTGGTTCAGGCGTGCCCGATCGGTTAACAGCAGAAGAGGAGACGGGGAGACGCGGGGACACGGAGACGCGGGGAGACGGAGACACGGAGACCCAGAGAACAGACTCATCTTTCTCCGCGTCACCGTGTCTCCCCGTCCCCGCGTCCGCTTTTATTTCGACGCAAGCGACTGTACCCATTCACTATTCGATTGCATCAGCGGACGGAAAGCTTCGCGCGGAACTGTCGTTTCGATGTGCATGTTGTCGTCCGTATTGATCCTGGCCCCAGCGACCGCCGACACTAGCTTTGACTCATCGCAGACATACCACGCGCGGATATCATTATCATTCTTTAAGTCAACACGTCCCATCTCAGCAGTCATGCGTGGTTCGGTGAATCGCTGCGAAACCCTATCCAAATTCAGCGGTTGTTTGCTGCCAACCAGCAACAAATCCTTTCCCTTTGATACTCCGCCAACGCGAAACACCAGCACGTGTGGAAACACCTCCTGATAAGTAGCCAGCACTGACCGCAGAGTCTCAGTCGAAAGTTGATAGATCTGCACCCACTGAACAAAAACGCCGTCATCGTTCAAACGGTCGCGAGTCAGCTCAAAAAACTCTCGCGTAAATAAGTTCGCAACTCCCGGCACCCACGGATGGCTCGGTTCGCTGATGATAATGTCATAGTGTTTTGGTGTGACTCGGAGATATGTGCGTGCATCATCAATTATCAGGTTTAACCTCGGGTCTTCGAGTGGACGATTGTTAACGTGTTCGAAGTAACGCGACGCGGGAATGGTTGCACGTTCGAGTTCGACACAATCGAGTGATTCGATTGGTGATTGTAATATCGATCCGACAGTTACACCTGAGGCAAATCCTATTACCAATCCATTTCGCGTATTGGGTGCTACCAATAATGGCAGTTGCCCCAACATAACTTGGGTCGGCATGTCTTCACGGTCCGATGCGTTCGCTCTGCCATTAATCGCCAACCACGTCGTCTGCCAGTCCTTGCGCACACTGACCGTCGATGTGGTTCCCTCGTCGTACATAAGCAGCCGGTGAAACGCTGGTCCGGTTTCCACGCCAACCCCCTCGCGCGTATTCGCCAGTTGTCGTATCAAGCTGTCGTAAGCACCGACCGAGAGATCGGCCAGATTCATCGGTGGCGCACTCAAGAACACGAGGATTACCAAAAGTGCTGTCACGCCTACGGCAATACTTCGCTTCAATTGTGGATCACGAGCTGTTACGGCTGGTTTATATGCCACGCCCGCGACGATTAAGGAGATCGCCGCACAAAGGAGCAGTGTGAGTCGCGTGCTGGTTTTCGGTATGAGGAGAAATCCCGTCATAAACGCGCCGATGATCGCTCCGATGGTATTAATCGCATAGCTGCGCCCTACAAGCGATACGGATGCAGTTCGTTCGGTACTGGCCCAAACCAACACGATTGGCATTACCATGCCCATTAAGAAGGCTGGAGCCAGGATCAATGTGCCTGCAGAAAAGATTTGTAAAAGGAGTAAACCACCCCACGACCCGACCCTAAACCGCAGTCCAAGTGTGACGAGAATCCCGGGAATGAAATTGATAGCTAAAAAGCTGAGAAATAGACCAATGGCGGTCGCAAATTCCACCTTTAGAATCGCATCGCGAAGATTGTCTGAATAACCTTTGCGACCAACAATCCAAGCACCGCCAGCTAATCCAATTAAGAACAGGGCGACAACGATACTGAAAGAGTAGGTACTGGATCCGATGATCATTGTCAGTACTCTGGTCCAGGCCACCTGCGTACTGATAGTCACAAAGCCTGATACAAAAGCGCAGAACAGCCAAAACCGGTAATCTTTGATCCGCACAGCTTTGGCCGTTTCTCGCGTACCGGCATCATGAGCGTTCGCTCGTCCGGTGTCAGCCTGGCGATCAGCCACGATCGCGATCAGACCAACAATTACATTTAGTGTCGCCGCTAAAAGGATTGTTGACCTAACGCCAAGCGTAGGCAGAAAAATGAAACCGGCCGCAAGCGTTCCAAGGATCGCTCCGGCCAGATTGCATGCATACAGTCTCGTCACCGAGGTTGGGTGTCGCTTAACGGCGTGCAGTAAGGCGGCTGAAAGAACGGGAAGCGTCGCTCCCATCAGAGTGGTCGGCACTAGCAGCAGTGCCGCTGACAAGAGAAATCGCCACAGGCTGAAAATGAAGAAGCCTGGATGAAATTGTTGCCAGATAAAGGCGTAGACATTGTCCACCCAGGAAAAGAAAAACGGTACCAGCAAAGCGTAGGCGGCGATGCCTAATTCCAGCCATCCGTAAGCTCGAAGCGGTCGTAAGATGCGCGCGGCAAGGCGACCAGCAAGTGCGCTTCCCAAAGCGAGACCACCCATGAAGGCTGCCAGAACGGTGCTGACGGCAAGTGTGGTAGCACCAAAGACAAGTCCGAGCATCCGCGCCCATAACACTTCATAAATCAAACCCGTCGCGCCAGACAGAATGAAACAGATACTTATGAGGAGAATGAGAGAGGGCGAATAAGAAACCGATAGGCTTTGCTGCCGGGCGACTGAAGTTTCCAACGGAGTTCCTTATCTATTGATCGTCTTATAAAGAGATTCTTAGCTTCAGATTCGCAAGCAGATCGCTTCGTCCTAAAAGTAAATCACATGTGAAGTTCGCCAGACAGCAGCTGGAATTGAGCCGGGAGCTGCAGCGGTCAGGAGTATCGCATAATCGGGTTCAGCTATTGGCCTATTTGGAATTCGCTTAGGTTCCTGCGAGACGGCTTTCACTGATATCTTTACCCCAGTGACCAGGGCTAATCGTCTGAGACACCGATAAAGATGATCTATTCCCAAACCGAACGGTCCCACTTCATCGCCAACGACAAGTCGTACTTCTGCCCGCTCATCAATAAAGTGTTTGAGTAGCGACGCTGCCTGTACAACCCCCCGCTCAAACCTATCATTGACATCGTCAGCATCATCAGGAAGACATGTATCGAGCACGATCGTGATTCGACGTTCATCTTCGGAAGTAAACTCGCGTACAGTTAGTCGCCGAGATCTAGCAGTCGCCTTCCAGTCGATGTGCCGCAGATCATCTCTCGGCTGGTAATCCCTCAGAGAGAAAAGATCATGACCCGCTCCGCGGCGCAAAGAAGCCACTCGCCCGGCATACATCGGTAGAAGATGCAGCTCATCACTGATGATCTCCGGTTTGGGATAGACGACGATATCGACGTTTCTCGCGCGCAACCGACGACGACGTCTGAAGAAACCGAATGGGAAACGTGTGGAGAGCTCAAAACCGTCGATCACCGCATGGCCGCGTTGCTGAAATGTTTGTTCCACGCGCTGTTCCGCAGCTGCATGATGAGGGACATAACTGAAGTATGCGAGCGTGCGTTTGTGATGTCGCTTCCATTTCCGCGTTGTAGAAAGATCCACATCAGTTCGCGGACCACGAGCTTCGACAAGAATAGAAAATGATGGCCAAAGACGTTTGGTGTTTCTGACCGTCACTATCACTGGTGCCGGTTCTCCGGCAAAGATGTGATCGGGAAAGCGGGCGGACACCGTCAAATCCCTTAAAGAGGTCCGCGCGGCCACCCATCCAACGAAAAGCGTGGAACACAACAACGAGAAGACGAGAAACAAAAGGTTGTTGGCAGTGTTCCAGGCAGCGAACCCAACCACGATGATAATCACCACGAACACTCCCCCACCGCTGGTGGGCTCAAAAGGAAAATCTATTCCCGCGATCTCCCGCCTTGCAGAGCGCGCCAGGGGAGGCACTATAAAAATCGTGAGTAGTGCAGCGATGAGCAATGACAAGACGGCCGCTGCTCCCGCCAAACCGTTTTCGCCGGCGCGCCTCGCGAGCACCGTCACCGCGGCGGCAGTTAATCCTGCGAGCACGAGTAAAACACCCAGTATTACGGGCGTGGTGTGTGACGTGCGCTGTCGGTTTAGAGTATCAACGGTTCCATTCCGTTCTATGTGGACCGTCCCCATATCTTTAGTTTGTGCTCGAGTGACGCTACATCGCAATACTCGTGGAACGGTGTCAGTACCGCCGCGCGGTAGCGAGTGGTTGCGAAGTCATAATTTAATGCACAAAATTCCAGGTAGGAAGAGTCTTTACCCCGCTCATGATTCATCACACTGAAGCTTCAGTCCCACAATTCAAGTCGCGAAAAATTTCAGGTTGGGAAGGGTGGCTTGCCCCCGCTCAACTAGCTTTATCCGGATCCGAGAAAACACTCAACTACAGAACGGGAGCGAAGCGACCGATTTCAACTGACGGAACCGCCAATGTTAGTTCAATCGGTCGCCTCGCTCCCGTTCTGTAGTTGAATCTCTCCGGGCACGAACTTATGCTTGCAGCATTCCACTCAGATCCGCACACTACAAAGGAACACTTACCGTCTTGAGGATTTCGTGGAGAACCGCTTCGGCTTCTTCGCTTCGACGGAGGGATGATGAGAAGCGAGAGCTAACGGCAATTCGGTGGGCAAACACTGGCACTACGAGGCGTTTGATATCATCCGGAATGCAATAGTTTCGATCCTCTCCCAGCGCTATTGCCTGCGCTGCTCGGAATAGGGCCAGCGTTCCTCTTGGACTCACACCAAGGTCTAGCATCTCGGATTCGCGTGTAGCGGTGACGATGCGCATCAGATAAGCAACGAGTGAATCATCGACTGAAACACCAGTCACGGCTCGCTGAAGCTCTACCACTTCATGCCCGCTCATCACCGGCTCGAGTTCATCGAGCGGATCTGCGTATTCACGATCGCGCAAGATTCGCTCTTCATCCGCCGGTTCGGGATATCCAATACGTAGGCGCAACATGAAGCGATCCAGTTGTGATTCGGGTAATGGATAAGTTCCGTGATGCTCGATCGGGTTTTGGGTCGCAAGAACGATGAACGGTGCGGGTAAATGATGCGTTACCCCTTCAACCGTGACGTGGCGTTCGGCCATCGCTTCCAGCAGAGCTGATTGTGTTTTGGGTGTGGTTCGATTGATCTCATCTGCCAGGACAACGTTAGCGAAAACAGGACCAGGCTTCCATTCGAAGACCCCACTGTGCTGGTTATAAACCGAAAGACCAATTACATCCGAAGGAAGCAAATCTGATGTGAACTGAATGCGCTGAAAGCTGCAATCGAGAGCCCGAGCAAGCGCGTGTGCCAGCGTGGTCTTGCCAACACCAGGAACGTCTTCGACCAACAAATGACCGCCGGAAATGAGGGTTACAATGGCGAGACGAATAGCTTCCGGCTTGCCTTTTATAACCGTTTCGACTGCTTTTTGGAGCCGTTCGATCTGCTCGACCGCACTGGCGGTTCGGGTGCTGGTAATGGTTTCGACGTTCCGCATACTAAAACCGCTTGCATTCTACATGCTGAGCGTAGACGTGTCAGTACCGTAGAATTACGAACCGTTTACCATAGATGCGATCTACTTTAGCTTGAGGTTGCCAAACCAGCTAGGGTTTTGTGCAAAATCAGATGTCGGACACCACGTCGCTGAAGCCGTCGGTGACTACTCCCGCTGTGACGGTGGAGCATCATGTAGTAGACTTAAGCGCTGGTAATGATCCGGTCCAAAACGGGCGAATTAGGAACTTCTTAGTTGGCGCTTCGTGTAAGGGCTCGGAGGAGGCAATTATGAAACCCCTAAAGAAACATCGAAACCAACGAGGTTTCTCGCTTATTGAATTGATGATCGTTATCGCGATCATCGGCATCCTCATCGCCGTCGGCGTCACCGGATGGCGCGCAGCCGTTAGAGCCGCGAACGAAGCAGCAGCTATTAAGACGCTGCGCTCCATAGCTGAGCAACAGATGCTTTATTACAACTCGCACCAGCGAAGCGCTTTCGGAACATTCGAGGAGATGCTCAAAGAGAACTTATTGGACACACGTTTTAACAGTTCAACTCCCATTGTTGACGGCTACGTTTACACAATGAAGGCCATTCCCAGATCAACGAGTCAACAGGCCGGATACACCATCAACGCTGATCCACAGGTTACTGAAGGCGTCGCCGCAACTGGAAAGAATCATTTCTATTTGGATTCTGACACCAACACGATCCACGTCAACTCAGCCCAGCCGGCGAGCGTAACCGATCCTCCGATCGGACAATAGACAACCAAAAAGCCATCCACAGATTACGCGGATTACACAGATTCAGAAACTCAAACAGCTAACTTGACGCATTTGTAACCGTGAATTCCCGCGTCAACCTGGCTTAATAGAGTTCTAAATCTGTGTAATCTGCGTAATCTGTGGATGGCTTTTTGGCTCGTCTCGCGTTCTCGATCATTTGAAGCAATCGCGGAACATCTTCAGACGTAACAATCGGTAGATCGTCGAGCTCCAGATGTATCGGCAAGTTGGACCGCCACGCTTCAAACTCCTCACCCGCCCTCCGACTGTCTCGATTAAGTGATGAAACGTACAGCACGTCACTCTTTTGCAGCGCGTCGCGTGCCGATGCTTTCACCTTACCTCCTTCAGAGCGCGCACACATGATTGCCAGATCAGCATCGACGTATTCTAGAAAACTGTTGCCCTCAATGATGACACCGGGTGCGCTTACGCGGGCGATTACTTCTTTAATTCCCTGCTCTACTTGTTCGTCGTTGACAATGACCCAGTGAACATTGGTCGCTCCAGCATCCCAGAAGCGACCTGTGTCTTTACCTCGCTCGTAGTTTGCCTCGCGACCCGATCTGACAACTGGTTCGTCGCCAATCAAGTCACTAACACAGCAAGCTAAAGGATCCTTGCCGCACGAACGGTAATGCCCTCGACTTAACTTAATGGCTTCCCAACCATGCAACTGGTTTAGCAGCTCGCACACCAACGTGGTCTTCCCAACGTTCGATGAGAATCCACTGACGGCTATGATTGTAGGCCGATCGAATTTCATATTCGAAGAGGATTAGATTTTAACCCGATCTTAATGCAGGGCGCGACGTATCGCCTTCCTCACTAGCTTGGACGATCTTTAAGATTGCATTACGGGAAAAACCTTAGGTTAAAAAACCTCGAATGTTGCACCGACCAGCAGCGAGAGCTATACGTCTGATAACTCCTATTCCCTCAGACGACTGCACTGGTGAAGGTGATCGAGAACATGGAGCGTATAATCATCGTATGTCTTTGAAATCGTGAATTAGGAGTCCTCCATGTTTTGTCCCCGTTGCGGATCCAATCAGGACGAGCAGTTAAAGTTTTGTAAGGTGTGTGGCGCCAATCTTTCGGCGGTGCGAGAAGCGGTCGATAAGCGACAGACCGATGAGAAGTTTGATTGGAGCAAGACGTGGGTGGCCGAAATGTTTGCCGGGTCGGAGGCAGCCATCAGACGACAACGAGAACTGGAGCGGCTGCAGGGCATAACTCCAGAAACGAAACGTTACAATGAGATCAAGGCTGGCGTGATCACTGGCAGCGTCGGACTTGCTTTAATGATCTTCCTGTACATATTCATGCAAGGCATCATCCTCGGAGCCAAGGTGCCTAATGATACCGCGGAAATACTGAGCCGTGTCTGGGTCGCGGGAGTTATCCCGCTCTTCATTGGTCTCGCATTAATCTTCAATGGGATAGTCGTAAGCAAAAAACTCCTCGAGACCAATAAACGTAAGCAGACATGGGAACTGACGGGTGAACAGACCGAGAGTCCAGCGTTACATCCTGCCAATACAACGCAGTTCATTCCCGCTAACTTCAGCGTTACGGAAGACACGACAAAGCACCTTAAATAAGTAAAAAGAACAATCATGTTTTTATCAGAGCTTTGTCAGGACACTGGCAGAGACTGATGTTACGTTGCGCCGAAGACTGTTCGTCCAGGGAGACATAATGAAGGCTATTGCAAATGGAACCATAATCCTTGTGCTTGTCTTGGCGCTGAACAAGCCGAACGAAAATTCAAAGCCGCATTCCCGAATAATTGAATTTCAGCCGACTGTCTTTGTCACAACGGCCGGCGAATCGGTAGATGTTGACCAAGGGTGGATCACGGTACCGGAGAATCATTCAAAGCCACTGGGCTCCTCCATTAGATTGCCCGTCGTCCGTTTCAAAAGCACCGCTGAAACTCCGGGCCCACCAATCATCTACCTCGCGGGAGGCCCCGGCGCATCGGGCATTGAATCCGCCAAAGGCCCGATCTTTCCACTTATTGCGGCGCTGCGCGCGCGTAGTGATGTAATCGTATTCGATCAACGGGGAAGCGGTGCCGCGGAGCCCAGTCTCGTCGTTCCGGGTAAGCTGGACCTGCCGCTCGATTCGACCCTCGACTCCCCTTCTGCGCAAAAACTAATCAACCAACCGCAAACACCTATCTGACGAGCTATGTTATTAGTATCCTCGCGCACATACTGACGAACGAAGACAAGAAAACAGATGCCTCACTCGCAGTGTATCAGGCGGGAGTGGAACTTTTTCCGGGAAACGAGTTTCTCAACGAGCGACTCGGCGATGCGTATGTGGCGGCGCGAATGGATAGCCGGGCCACAGAGCAATACAAGAAGTGTCTCGCACTCAACCCACTCAATCGGTCCGCGCTGGTCAAACTAAATCGACTAAATCCAGGTGATCGCCGATCAGGTTTCTAAAGTTTGGTCCCAGGCGCAGCGAGCTGACCGTGCGTGGATAGGCTGCTTCCACCTTCACAGAAGAGAACATTGCAGCGTTCCCAATTGGAAACGACGGCAATGATCCGTTAGCACCGAACATAGCCTCAGTCGAGTAGCCTAAGAAAATGTGCAACAGCCCATTGGGCGACGTGCCGGCCCTGCTTGCGCATAACGGTGTCGCCTCTTTTGCATTGATCCACTGTTGACTTTTACTATTCAGTACCATTTGCGGTAGCAAATGGTCGTCCTTAATGAGAACTTGGCCATTCGCTATCGCGAATGGTACTGAATAGTTTGCGTCCAACCCTCATATGACTTTCACTAGACGTGACTTCCTGGCAATCACAGTGGGTTCCGCTGCGCTGGGTGCGGCCTGTCACCGTCTTGGTGATCTGGAGATTGCGAGTGATGGCAGGCTTAGCGCACGTCCACGAAACGGTGTTAAGACAACTGGCTCTGGTCAGATCAAGCTGGGGTTAGATGCCGATCGCGATGCGATCCTTCAGATTCCTAAGAACGGCGGCCAAGCTCCGCTCCCCTTGCTCGTGCTGCTGCACGGTGCAACCCAAAATGCCGAAGACATGTTTTGGTATCTCGGATCGGCACACGAAGAGGCGGGAGTTGCTGTGCTTGCACCAAACGCGCGCGATACTACGTGGGATGCTATCGGCGGAAGTTTTGGACCCGATGTCGCATTATTAAATCGTGCACTTGATCGCGTATTCGAAAAAGTTGGCGTCGATCCAGCACGCCTCTCGATCGGTGGATTTTCCGACGGCGCCACATATGCACTAGCGCTCGGACTGACAAACGCCGATCTCTTCAGTAGCGTCGTCGCGTTCTCGCCGGGTTTTCTAATCAACGTCTATCCACATGGACGGCCGCGCTTCTTCATCTCACATGGCACGCGCGACCATATTCTTCCGATAGATCGTTGTGGCCGTCGACTCGCTGCTGGTTTGATATCAAATGGATATGACGTGACGTTCCGGGAGTTCGACGGCGATCATGAGATCCCGCCAGAAGTTGC
>Ga0114129_10001535_pt1 | contig 31287 bp, 25 predicted proteins | sample RhiMetdeltSRZDD1_FD_80071 | JGI IMG/M metagenome (GOLD analysis project Ga0114129, IMG submission 80071) | Populus rhizosphere microbial communities from Tennessee, USA - Rhizosphere MetaG P. deltoides SRZDD1 (version 2) (version 2) | ecosystem: Host-associated > Plants > Roots > Rhizosphere >...
CTGGGCGCCACGCGTCGCTCCGCCGCGCAGCACTCGCAGTCGCTGCACGCGTGGGTCAGCCACATCCCCGGCCTGAAGGTGGCGCTGCCGTCCGGGCCCTACGAAGCCAAGGGCTTGATGAAGACGGCGATCCGCGACGACAGCCCCGTGGTGATCTTCGAGGACAAAATGATGTACCGGGTGAAGGGCCCGGTGCCCGACACCGATTACACGATTCCGTTCGGCGTCGCCGAGGTCAAGCGCGAGGGACGCGACATCACGATCGTGGCCACCAGCAGCATGGTCGCGGTCGCGCTCGGCGCCGCCAAGCTGCTGGACGAGGTCGGCATCAGCGCGGAGGTGATCGATCCGCGCACGACGTGGCCGCTCGACAAGCCGACGCTGATCGATTCCGCCAAGAAGACGTCGCGCGCGCTGGTCGTCGACGAGGGTTACGAGCGCTATGGCGTGACCGCGGAGATCGCCTCCGTGATCGCCGACGGCGCCTTCTATCACCTGGACGCGCCGGTCAAGCGGATGGGAGCGATGGACGTACCGGTGCCGTTCTCCCCGGTGCTGGAAGACCTCACGGTGCCGTCGGAGCAGGGCGTATTCGAGGCGGCGCGCGCGCTGTGCCGCAAGGCGTGAGCATGCGGATCGACGTCGATCTCTACAGCGACACCGTCACGCGCCCGACCGCCGACATGCGCCGATTCATGTGCGAGGCCGAGGTCGGCGACGAGCAGAAGATGGAAGATCCGACGGTCAACCTTCTCTGCGAGATGGTGGCCGAGCTGCTCGGCAAGGAGGCGGCGGTCTTCCTCCCATCCGGCACGATGTGCAACGAGATCGCGCTGCGCGTCCACGCGCGGCCGGGCGAGGAGGTCATCGCCCACGCGACGGCGCACCCGATCCACTTCGAGACCGGCGGCCCCGGTGCGCTCGCCGGTGTCAACATGCGCTCGATCGACGGGCCGCGCGGCCAGTTCGATGCCGCCGCGGTGGAGGCTGCGGTGCGGCCGGCGTTTCGTCATTTTCCGAAGAGCCGCCTGCTGTGGGTGGAGCAGACGAGCAATCTCGGCGGCGGCTCGATCTGGCCGCTGACGCGCATCCGGGAGGTCACGGCCGTGGCGCGCCGTCACGGGCTCGCGACGCACCTCGACGGCGCGCGGCTCATGAACGCCGTCGTGGCGAGCGGCGTCTCTGCCCGCGAGTATGCGGCGCCGTTCGATTCTGCGTGGATCGACTTCACCAAGGGCCTCGGCGCCCCCGTCGGCGCCGCGATGGCCGGCTCGCGCGCGTTCATCGACGAGGCGTGGCGCTGCAAGCAGCAGATGGGCGGCGCGATGCGCCAGGCAGGCATCATCGCCGCCGCCGGCGTGTACGCGCTCCGCCATCACGTCAAGCGCCTCGCCGATGATCACGCGAACGCGCGCCGTCTGGCCGACGGGCTTGCCGCGCTGCCCGGCATACGGCTCGATCCCAAAACCGTCGAGACGAACATCGTATTCTTCGACACGAGCGCGAACGCCGCCGAAGCGGTCGAGCACATGCTGGCTCACGGCGTGCGGATGGGCGCGCTCGGTCCGCACACCATCCGCGCCGTCACGCATCTGGATGTGGACGCCGCCGGAATCGAGCGGACGCTCACGGTCGCGCGCGAAGTCTTCACGGGGCTGCCGGGGTAGTCGCCGATGCCGACGAACGTCATCATGCCCGCGCTCGAGCTGGCGCAGGAGACCGGAAAGATCCTGCGTTGGATGAAGTCCCCCGGCGACAGCGTCGCCAAGGGTGAGCCGCTGCTCGAGATCGAGACCGACAAGGTGACGGTCGAGGTCGAGGCGCCGGCGTCGGGCGTCCTGCGTGACGTGGCAGCGGGCGTCGGCGACGTGGTCCCGGTCGGCCGGACGATCGCGGTCATCGTCGCTCCCGACGAGGCGCGAACGGCGGCCCCTGGAGCATCGGCGCCCGGCGGGTCGGCGCCGCCCTCCGGGTCGGCGGCGCCGGCCACCGAGCCCGTGAGAGCATCGCCGCTCGCGCGCAAGCTCGCCGAGCAGCACGGCGTCGATCTCACGCGTCTCAAGACGGCCAGCGGTCGGATCGAGAAGGCCGACGTGCTGGCCTACGTCGAGGCTCAGAAGGCGCCCGCGGGCAATGGTGCCGCGGCCGCCGCTCCGGCGGTCGCGGCTGCGCGGTTGGTCGCGGCGTCGCCGAAGGCGCGGCGGCTGGCCGCCGAGCGTGGCGTCGATCTACGAGCGCTGCGCGGCTCGGGGCCGGGCGGCGCGGTGACCGCGGACGATGTCCCAGCCGTGAAGGCGCCGCCGAGCCCGGCGGCGGTTGCCGCAACCGCCGGCGCTCACGGCGTCAGCAACGTCTGGCGAATCATGGCCGAGCGCATGACGTCGTCTTGGACGACCGCGCCGCACTTCTTCCTGGTCCGCGAGGTCAACGTCAGCCGGCTCGCGTCGTGGCTCGCCCAGGCGCGTAAGCACAGCGGCGCTCAGGTCAGCTACACGGATCTGCTGGTCCGCCTCGTTGCGGCGGCGATTGCGCAGCACCCACGCGTCAACGTCTCGTGGAAGGACGGCACGCTCGTCCAGCATCCCGAGATCAACGTCGGCCTCGCCGTTGCCGTCGACGACGGCCTCGTCGTGCCCGTCATCCACCGGGCCGACACGCTGACGCTGGCGCAGCTCGCCGAACACCGCCGCGATCTCGTCGCACGCGCGCAAGCGGGCAAGCTCCGTCCCGCCGACATCCAGGGCGGGACGTTCACGATCAGCAACCTCGGCACCTACGGTGTCGACGCCTTCAGCGCCATCGTGAACCCGCCGCAGGCCGCCATTCTGGCCGTTGGGCGCATCGCCGACCGCGTGGTGGCGGCCAACGGACAGGCGGTGGTTCAGCCGACGATGGTGCTGACGCTGTCGTGCGACCACCGCGCGCTCGACGGCGCGCGCGGCGCGCAGTTCCTCGGCGCGCTCGCCGATCTGATCGATGAGCCGCTCGCGTTGGTGCGATGATCGGACGCCGACGCTAGCTCGCTACGGCTTCTCGGCCCGCGGCTTGTCACCCCGGTGGTCTTGCAGCTATTGGACGGCGATGTCGGCGATATAGCTCGATCGGTGACGCGATCGATCCGAACCGCAGGACCGGAGGGCGGGTTCGAGACCACGGTGGCGGGTCTCCTCATCCGCGGATCCCTCCCGCGACGAGGCTACAACGAGCGATCAGACGAACAGATGTGGATTGTGATCGCCGTTGGCGCGGATCTGGTCCCGGCGGCGCCACCACTCCTCATAGGTGTCGTGCTCTCGCGCCGCCGAACGCTGCCGTCGCAGGAACAACAGCGCCGCACAGGCCGTCGACACCGCCGCGCCGAGCGCCCAGAGCCCCCAGGCCGAGCGTGTTGACTTGACCAGTCGTTCCACCATGTCGCCGTCCCCCCGGTGATCGCCGCGTGGTGGTCACGCGATGGAGTGACGTCGCAACGGGCGTGCCGGAATGAAAATCGTCGACGCCACCGGCACTTAGCGGCTCAGCCCGCGCTGGCTGTGGTCAGCGGCTGGCCGCGACGGCACGGCCGGCGGTCATGAAGTGCTCAGGCCTCGAGGTCGAAGCGCCGAAGCTCGGGGAAGCGCTGCGTCCACACGGCGGCGATGACGATCGTGCCGAAGCCGCCGATGAGGACCGCCGCCACGGGACCGAACAGCGCCGCCAGCAATCCCGACTCGAACTCCCCCAGCTGGTTCGAGGTCCCCGTCGTCAGCGAGTGCGCCGCGCTCACGCGTCCGCGCATGGCATCGGGCGTCCGCATCTGCACGAGCGAGTGGCGGATCACCACGCTGAGAAGATCCGCGGCGCCGAGCACCGCGAGGGCCGCCAGCGACAGGGGCAGCGCGGTCGAGACGGCGAAGACGACGGTGGCGACGCCGAATACGACCACGCCACCGATCAGGATGGGTCCCGCGTGGCGACCGACGGGACGGCGGGTGAGCACCACCGACGTCACGAGCGCCCCGCACGCCGGCGCCGCGCGCAGGAGGCCGAGGCCCCACGGTCCCGTCCCGAGGATGTCGCGCGCGTAGATGGGCAGCAGCGCCGTGGCGCCGCCGAGCAGCACCGCGAAGAGATCCAGTGACAGCAGCCCGAGGAGCAGCCGCTCGCGCACGATGAACGCGATTCCCGAGAACAGGGAGTCCGCGGTCATCGCGGGCCGTACGGCCGCCGTTTCGGCGGTCCGGACAAGCGCGATCAGCGCCGCGGCCAGGACGTAGAGCGCAGCCACGATGCCGTACAGCGTGGTCGGGCCCAGCGCGTAGAGGACGCCGCCGAGCGCGGGCCCGACGATGCGTGCCGTCTGGCCGGCCGACGTGACGCTCGCGACGGCGCGCGGGAGCGCGGCGAGCGGCACAAGCCGCGGCAGGAGCGCGGCGCGCGCGGGATTCTCGAACGCGCGCGCGGCGCCGAGAACCGCGATGATCGCGAGGATCCCGTCGCGCTCCAGCCACCCGCGCAGGCTGCCGAGCGCCAGCGCAGCGGTGCCCGCGGCCTGGGCGATCTCACAGGTGACCACGACGAGCCGGCGATCGCAGCGGTCCGCGACCTGCCCGACCACCAGCGTGAGCGCGACGGTCGGCACGAACTGCACGAGTCCGACGAGGCCGAGAACGAGCGCGCTCCCGGTGAGCGCGTAGAGCTGCCAGCCGATGCCGACGGTCTGCATGTGCAGCGCCAGCGTGGCGAGCACACGCGACGACCAGAACAGCGCGAGTGAGGGACTACGGACGGGCGCCGTGACGGTCGACGGAGCGGGCGTGCGCTACCGGCATCCGGCGCGTGGCGCGTCGGGAGCCTGGCGAGGGACGAGCGTGCAGGCGAACGTCGCGGGCTGCGCGCGATAGTCGGACAGCAGGCGCTCGAGGCGCTGCAGCGTGCGCTCGCGCTTGGCCAGACCGATGCCGTAGATGGCGAGGTCGTTGACCAGACGCGCGTAGAAATGGTGCTCGGCGTCGCCGCCGCCGGCGCGCGCCACGCATGGCGACGGCTTCTGCGCGACCGCGAGCTGCGGGCCGAACGCGCGGACGAATTCGGCGATCAGCGGCTCGTCGCGCAGGTCACGGGGAACTTCGGGGAAGCGGGCCAGGAACGCCTCGACGGTCATCGGACCCGCGGCGCGGCACGTCGCGTCCAGATCGCGCGTCAGCCGAATGTGCATGACGTCCCCCCGACACAGGCTCGGCCTGGTCGGCTTGTCGTCTCCCTGACGCCGCTGTGCTTCGGGAGGCTGCGAGCGGGAGGAAGCGGCAGAAACTCCCGCGCCAAGCCGACCAAGCTCAACTAATATTACCTCCCTCGGACCGATCTGGCTCGGGAGGAGGTTCAAGGGTGTCCCCGACCCAACGACGCGGCTGGCCATGCTCAAGACCGGCGCGGCCGACCTACGCGCTGCGCCTCGATCCCTATCCCTACGATCCGGCGCAAGCCCGCCGCCTGCTGGCCGAGGCCGGGTATCCCAACGGCTTCGACGCGGGCGACCTCACGCCCAATCCGCCGTTCACGACCTTTGGGGAAAGCGTCGGCGGTTATCTGGCCGCGGTCGGGATCCGCACTCGAGTGCGTACCATGGAGCGGGCGACGTTCTTCGAGGCATGGCGCACGAAGAAGCTCACCGGCGTCATCTTGGGAGTCTCAGCAGCGCCCGGTAATGCGCCCGCGCGACTCGAGACTTCGTCATCAGCACGGGCACCTACGCCTACGGGGGATATCCCGATATCGATGAGCTGTTCCGCCTGCAGGCGCAGGAGCGCGACCGCCGCAAGCGCGAAGTGATGCTCCACCAGATCCAGAGACTGATGTACGAGCGGAGCCGGCCGTGGGTCTGAACCCACTCCTCTATTTCGCGGCGCCGTACGAGGACATGCGCCTCAAGAGGCACTGATGAACAACGTGAAAAACCTCGTCGACGTCGACCGCGGGATCATCAGCCGGGAGATCTTCGTCAACGAGGACATCTACCGGCAGGAGCAGGAGCAGATCTTCGCGCGCGCGTGGCTCTTCATCGGCCACGAGAGCCAGATTCCCAGGCCCAACGACTACCTCGTCTCGTCGATGGGCGAGGAGTCGGTGATCCTCTGCCGTGATCGCAGTGGACGCATTCGCGTGTTCCTCAACTCGTGCCGGCATCGCGGGATGAAGGTCTGCCGCTACGACGAGGGCAACACCGTGGAGTTCCAGTGTCCGTACCACGGGTGGAGCTACGCGACGGACGGCGCGCTCGTCGGCGTGCCGTTCGCGAAGGACGCGTACGGCGAGCAGCTCGACCGATCGCGGTGGGGACTCGTCGAGGTCGCGCAGTGCACCAACTACAAGGGCACGATCTGGGCGACGTGGGACCGTACGGCGCCATCGTTTCTGGACTACGTCGGCGGTTACAAGCTCTATCTCGACCTGCTGCTCGACGGCTGGGACGGGCGCGAGGGCGGCACCGAGGCCATCGGCGGCATCCACAAGTGGCTGATCCCGTGCAACTGGAAGTTTCCCGCCGAGAATTTCTCGGGCGATCGCTATCATGGCGTCAGTCACCGCTCGGTGGACATGGTCGGCATCGGGCCGAGCGGCAAGGGCCGCCGCGACATGGGCGAACGCAACCAGTCGCGCTGGCTCGACGTCTCGTTCCCGGAGCTCGGACATTCGATGATCGCGTTTCTGCGGCCGTACGATGCGCCGCTGGCCCCCGCCTATCAGGACGCGCCGGTGGCCGCCGAGTACTTCCGGCGCTGCGAGGAGGAGCGCAAGCGGCGCCGTGGCGAGTCCTGGCGGCTTTTCGGCGGCCCGGGGACGATGTTCCCCAACACGTCGCCGCTCGCGCGACAGCCTCGCACGCTGGCGGTGTGGCATCCACGCGGTCCGCACCAGACCGAGGTCTGGCGCTGGTACTTCGTGGACGCCGACGCGCCGGCCGAGGTGAAAGATTTCCTGCGCCACTACTACATCCGTTACTCGGGACCGTCGGGACTGACCGAGCAGGACGACATGGAGAACTGGAACTACGCCCACAAGGCCAGCCGCGGCACCATCGCGCGCCAGCATCCTTATAACTACGAGATGGGTCTGGGCCGCTCGACGCGGGCGTTCGAGGATCACGGCCTGAAGCTGCCGGGCGCGATCACCGACGTCACCGTCGCCAATGCGAGCGAGCACAATCAGCGCGGCTATTACCGCCGCTGGCGCCAGTTCATGGAGGCGGCGGGCTGGGACGCGCTGACGTGAGCGACGTCGACCGCCTGCTCCTCCGTCAACAGGTCGAAGAGTTGCTGTATCGCGAGGCCGAGCTGCTGGACGAGCGGCGCTACGAGGAATGGCTCGAGCTTCTCACCGACGACGTCCGCTATTTCATGCCGATGCGGCGCAACGTGCCGCACGACGAGCCCGAGCGCGAATTCACCCGCGAGGGCGCCGACGTGAGCTGGTTCGACGAGGGCAAGGACACGCTCACGCGCCGCGTGCGGCAGATCCTGACGGGGATCCACTGGGCCGAAGAGCCTCCATCACGCATCTGCCACATGATCTCCAACGTGCAGATTCTCGAGGCCAGCCCCGCTGGCCCCGCGCCGAGCGAGATCGCGGTGAAGAGCCGCTTCCTCATCTACCGCAACCGAGTCGAGACCGAGACGGACATCCTGGTCGGCAAGCGCGAGGACCTGCTGCGCCGCGTGAATGGCGGCTTCAAGATCGCCCGGCGCAGGATCGTCCTGGACCAGAACGTGCTGCTGGCCAAGAACCTGACGTTCTTCTTCTGATCTGCGAGATGTCCAGGATTTGTGCGCGTTTCTGTGCGGACAGTGGGGGGCTGCTAACAGACCTCGCAACAGTTTGGGGCTGGGTCATCGCATCGAGGTAATTCGCGCCTCCTCGGATGGGCTCCGTTTCTAGCCATCGTCCATACAGATCGACTGTGAGTTGGATCGACTTGTGCCCGCAAGAGCAGGCTCGCGTAGCTGTGTCTTAGGCTGTGCGGAGTGCAAATGCGATGGCAAACCCGCTCGCTTCAGCACCGCCATGAATTCTCGCCGAATGCTCGACATGCTCGGCGGCGTTCCTTGGCGCGTGGTGAAAATGTCCGCGGGCATCGTCGTCCACCGCCAGGCCGCGTACTCGGTGAGATCGGCTGTCGAAGCCGTCCGCCAGTCACCCTTCGGGACGTTGAAGAGTCGACTCAGCACGTCGTTAACTCGTTGTTTCGTGGTTGGCATCCGCACATGCTTCCGCGACGGCACTACTTCGATTTCAAGCGGTGGAATTGGATCCCGCAGCTTACCGAGTCGAGAGGCGACGTACGTCCGTATTGGGCTTAGGTCCACTATCGTTCGTTTTCGTTGGCCGCAACACTGTGACGAAGCTCGAGGGTGCATTTCTGCGCGCATGACCGCGTCATTCGGAAGCACCAACGACCGCTGAGGCGACACGAGGCGACAACCATGAGAATCGCACTCGTCATATGGCTGCTGTTGTCAGGGATCATCCTGGTTCTCTCAGCCGCCGCAGAGGCAGCCTGCCCGACCGGCACGTATCCTTGGGTCGACTCGTGGGGCAACAGAACTTGCGGCAGCTTTAGCGACAACCAGGACCGTACGACGCAGAGCGGGCCGACCGGGTGTCCTAACGGCAGCTATCCTTGGGTCGATTCCTGGGGTAATCGCATCTGCCAGAGTTTCGACAACCGCTCCCGCTACTACGACACATCTCAAGGATGCCCCGTCGGCTCATTTCCTTGGGTCGACCAGTGGGGCAATCACACTTGCAAGTTCTTCTGAAGTGACGCCCACCCGGGCGGCCCGACGTTCTTCCACGCGCCCTCCGTCCACGCGGACGACGCCAGCGTGAGCACGGCGAGCAGATTCTTGGCGTGGTCACTGAGCGTGTGGCACTTCTCTGGGTTCGTTACGCAAGTTACGCTTGGCATCCCCTGGACCGTTTTCTCCTCGTCCAGCGAGTGCCATCATGCTGCGGAGCCGACGACGCTGCGCGCGGAACCAAGCGTGCCCGAGGCACTGTTAGGTTTGGTTCATGCGGTGACGCAATGCATTCGCAGCCTGTTCGAGCCTTCTCACGCGACGTGACAGCACCGCCAGAATGCGCCTTACCAGGTCGGGTGTCTCATCCAACAGCCGCCAGAAGCGCGAGCGGTCAACAACCAGCAGTCGCACGTCGGTCGTCGCGGTGATCGTTGCTGACCGCGGTTCTCCATCGAGCAAGCTCATCTCGCCGAAAAAGTCTCCGGGATGTAGCGCGTCGCCGAACCCGACTTGGGTCTCGACCGATACCCGACCGTCGATGATGAAAAAGAACGAATCGCCCGGTGTCCCGACCGCCGTCAAGATCATCCCAGCTGGAGTCTCCACGATCTTGGAAACGTCGGCGATCCGACGAAGCTCCAAGTCAGTGCAATCACTGAATAAGGAGACGCGCTTGAGATGGTCGATCGGCGTGTCGCTGGACCGCGCGGCAAAAACGTCCCTTGTGTCCACCTCTTCAGGACCATGCAAGGGCGAGCTATCGTGGCGCCTGCGGGGTAAATCCATCATCGCCCTCCGTGTCACAGGAACGTTACACAGTGCGTCCTGGTAGCGGTATTGGACCTAAGCCCACTATCTGTGGCCCTTCACGTTGAGTGATGCTGATGCCATGAACCGATCCACGTGGTACGGACTCATCGCCCTGCTCTGCCTGCTATGCCTGTCGTACGTGATGGGCACGGCCCTCTCGCGCTGACCGCGATGTGACGCTTCGAGGAGCGACGATATGAAGGTGATGACGCTATTGCTGACGGTGTTGCTGACGCTGTGGCTCGTCGGCTGCGCGAGTGGTCGCCTCACAGCCCCGCTGCCCACACTCGACCCGGGTCAAGGCGCCGAAGTCGTCGTCATTCGCCCCAGTGGATTCAAGGGCTGTGGGGTCGCGATTCCCGTGATGGTGGATGGCCGTGAGGTGTTCGCCATCAAGTGCGGCACGCATCTCGTCTATCCCGTGGCCGCGGGTGCCCATGTGCTCGCGATTACGTTCCCGAACGTCGTCGGCGGCACCACGACGAACACGACGCCGGTGACGATCGTCTCGCACGAGCGCTACTATCTTCGGCTCAAGTCACTCATGTGGAACGGGCCGTCGCTGGAGCCAATGACGCTCGCTGAGGGCGAACGCCTGATGGCCGAGACGACGCCGTTCGTGAGCCGCTGAGGCGCAGAGATAAAGCATAAAAGGAAGAGGAAACCGTCTAGCTTTCAGCCGCTGAAGGCTCCAAAAAGTTTCGCGGAATGATAGGCGTTCCCCTGACCCTCCGCTACCGGCCCCACCATGCCGACATGACCAAGCCCAAGATTATGCCGGCCACGGCTGATGCGATTGTGACGACAAAAACGATTACGAAAAACGCGCGCCACGCGGATTCGCCGACCCATAGGTCGTAAGCGTCTAGGAGAAAACTACTCAGACGTATCGCCCGCAGCTTCAGCGATTTCAGAGATGTCATACGAGGCGCGCGCGACTTGCTCGCTCCTCGCGGCGTGGCCGCGTCTACGGCTAGGCGGCCAGCGAAGACATCGGTGAAGACGCCCGACGCGTCTGCCGGTCAGGTGGCGGCAACAGATTGTCGGAAATAATAGCGACGAGCGTCAATGCACCTAACGATCTAGCCGGCCGTCTCATCGATGGACCCTCCACGAACGCCAGTCCAACCGCGAGCAGAGGGGTGAGGCAGGCGAGCAGACGCTTGAACGCCTGCTAACAGGTCTGCTAACAGAACGAGGCATACTCAGCAGAATCAGGCAGACATGCGACAGGCTGATTTCCTAGGAAAAGCGCTGGCGTCATGCCCACCAGTTCGCCTCGGTGGGGTCAGCACAGGAACCTGACGTTCTTCTTCTGATATGCTGTGCGCGCTGATGCTGTGCGCGCCAGGAGGACGTCCATGAAGCGAGCCATCGCATTCCTCGCGATCTTTCTCCTGCTCTTCGCGACGATTCTTCCGAGTCCTGCGGCAGCGGGAGGATGGCACCATGGCGGGCACGGCTGCTGTCATCACGGCGGTGGCTGGTGGTGGTGGCCCGGGGCGCTCATCGGCGGCCTGGCGCTCGGCGCCGTCGCCCTCGCGACGGCTCCTCTCTGGGCGTTCGCTCCGCCGCCGCCCGCGCCGGTGATGCAAACAGCGCCCGCTGTGTACGTACAGCCGCCATACGCACCTGGCGTCTACTCGGCAACGACGTACTCGAGACCGGCGTACTACGCACAGGCCGCGTATCCGGTGCCGCCCGCCAATTCAGCTCCATCGGCATCCGTTCCGCCTCCGGGCTCCGCGCCATCGCCGGGCTATCAGCAGACGCAGGCCGATGCGGCAACGCAGTCTCCTCCGCCCGTGAGGGGCGAAGTGGTCTACGAGCACGGCCGCTATCTCCTGTTCGGCGACGGCGTGCGTCACCCGTGGCAATGGATCTGGGTGCCCGCAGGGACAAGTCAGGCGTCGTCCGAGCCCTCCGCGCCCTCGCGTTAGCCGCGCGCGGCGGTTTGTGATTTCGACAAAGTTGCTGCCTTGCGAAGAGGCGGCTCCGGCCTTGCGTCCAAGGCGCGGGGGGAAGTCATGCCTGATGAACCAAAGCCACCGACCGACGATCGCGAGCGATTGAAGCGCTATCTCGAGTGGCGCGAGCGCACGAACCAGACCCCGCTCCGTTCGGTCCGTCGGCGACCCCTTCGTGGCGTTCTCGTCGCGGCCGCTGCAGCGCTCGTCGGCGTCGCGACGCTGTCTTGGCTGTCGTTCGGCATGCGCTACTCTCGGCCGGTCGCGCGAGAGGACGCGCCAGCGGGCGACACCGTGCGTGCGACGGAGCTCGCCGATGCGAGCCCGGGCTCCGCGTCTGACGCGCAGACTGCGCCGCCCACGCCGCCGGCGTCGACCGAGCCGCTTGCTTCGACTGCGCCGCCGACGGCGGGCGCGTCGCCCGTCACGCCGAAGCCATCGCCGGACGCGAGTCGTCGCATGGCGCGAGCCATTGCTCGCCCGCCCGTGCGCGCCACCGCACCTCGCCCGCCCGCGCGCGCCGCCGCGCCCGATCCCATCCGCGCGGAACCGGTGGACCTCCAGTCCACGCCGATGGAACCCGTTGAGCCTGCGCCCAACGAGCCGCCGACCGCCGCGTCGCCGCCGGCGGCCGCGGCGTCCGCCACGGAAGCACCGCCGGCGGTCGCGACACCCGTCACCGTCGCGCCAGGCACTGTCACGTCGATCGAATCCAAACCTCCGTGTGACGATGTCACGGCCGCCGAGTCTGCGGACGGTCAGTCGCGCCGCCAGCGCGTGTCGGATTGTGTGGGCGGCTGGCTCAAGGACCAGTCGCGACAGTTCGGCGACGGCGTCAAGCGTGAGGTCGACGATTTCCGCAACGGCCTGGATCACGTGGGCCGCGGCCTGCAGTGGCTCGGATCGAAACTGCGACGTCCAGAATAGGAGAGCGACATGGCGGACGGGGTCGGATTCATCGGGCTCGGCAACATGGGACGGCCGATGGCGCTCAACCTCGCCAAGCGCGGCGTCCCACTGGTCGTCCACGACATCGACGCGACGAAAATCGTGCCCCTGCGCGAGCGCGGCGCCAAGGTCGCCGACTCGCCGGCTGAGGTCGCCGAAGCGAGCCGGCGCACGATCGTGATGGTGGAGACCACTGCGCAGGCTGAGGCCGTCATCGCGGGCGAGCGCGGCATCGTCCGCACCGCGGGCCGCGGCCACATCGTCATCTGCATGAGCACCATCGATCCGTTCGCACTGCGTCGCCTCGCCGAGGCGCTGTCGGCGCGCGGCGTGGCGATGGTGGACGCGCCCGTCAGCGGCGGCACCGAGCGCGCGACGTCGGGTGAGCTGTCGATCATCGCCGGCGGCGACCGCACGACGTTCGAGGCGTGCGTCGACCTTTTCACGGTGATGGGCACCAAGGTCTTCCACGTCGGCGGTCTCGGCCAGGGCCTCGCCATGAAGCTCGTCAACAACATGCTGATCCAGGTCAATCGCGTGGCGGTGGCGGAAGCGCTGGTGATGGGCGTGAAGGCGGGCCTCGACCCGCATACGATCTACGACGTCGTGCGCGTCAGCACCGGGACCAGCTATGCGTTCGAGACCGGCGTGCCGAAGATCCTCGCGCGCGATTTCTCACCGGGCGGCACCGTCGACATCACGTACAAGGACCAGGAGCTGGAGACCGCGTTCGCCAAGCAGCTCGGCGTGCCGCTGCTGCTGGCCAACGTCACGCAGCAGCTCTACCAGATGGCGCGCGCGGCAGGGCTCAACAAGGAAGACGGCCTCGCGGTCGTCAAGGTGCTCGAGCGACTCGCGGGCGTGCAGGTGAAGGGCTGAGCTAGAGCCGCAGCAGCGTCGCGAGGTTGCGCCAGAGAATCTTGTCCTTCTCCTCCGGCGTGACGCTCGCCAGCCCCTGCAGCCACGTGACCGGCGATGGATGCCACGGCACGAACGGCCAGTCGCTGCCGAGCACCACGCGGTCGGCGCCCACCTCGTCCAGCAGGAAGCGCAGCGCTTTCTCGCTGCCGACCACGGTGTCGTAGTACAGCCGGCGCTGGTAGCTGCTCGGCGGCTCAGGAATCGTTCGACGCTCCGGCGGCATGCCGTGCCAGCTGCGATCGATGCGTCCCATCGCGAAGCACGCCGGTCCGCCGCCGTGCGCCACGCACACCTGCAGGCTCGGGCACGCGTCGAGGATTCCCCCCAGGATCAGGACCGCGATCACGAAGGCGTCCTCGACGATGACGCCCAAGCTGTTGGGCAGCCCGAATCGCGTCGTGCGCTGCGCCATGATGTTCTCATACGGCTGGGGGTGAAAGAACAGCACCGCGCCCATCGCCTCGGCCGCTTTGAAGAGTGGAAGGAAGCGCGGCTCGTCCCAGTTGTCGCCGTTGACGAGCGTGTCGAGCTCCGCGCCCTTGAGCCCCAGCACCGTGACCGCGCGCTCGAGCTCGTCGATGGCGAGCTTGACGTCCTGAACGGGCAGGGTGGCGAGGCCGGCGAACCGTGTCGGCCACTGCTTCGTCATCGCCGCGATCTCGTCGTTGATTTCGCGCGCGAGGGTGCGGCCCTCAGCGGGGTCGAGATGGTAGCAGAAGAACGGCGTGTGGATCGAGACGACCTGCACGTCGACACCCTGCGCGTCCATGTCGGCGATCCGCTCTTCAGGGGTGAAGCGGACTTTCGGCGAGGCGAACGAGATGCGCTTTCCGTTGCCGATGAAGCTGCCGACGCCCCCGCCGGCCTCGTGACGGAAGCCGTGCCACTCGCGACCCGCCGCCGCGCGCCAGGCCGTGGGCGGCACCACGTGCGCGTGGACGTCGATGCTCTTCACGCGGGTCGCTAGACCGTCTGCTCGATGCGCGCCGCCATCCTCTCGGGCGTGAGCGCCCCGCGCCAGTCGGCGTCGCGCGGCAATACGGCGTCGACGGCGCGCAGACCGGAAGAGGCGGCGGCGACGCCGCGCGGCGTGCCGCCCTCGCTCACCGTCTTCACCGCCTGCAGCAGGAGCCGGCGCGCCTGGATCACGGCCTTGTCGGCGGGACCGAGGTGCTCGCGGCTCCGATCGACGATACGCCCCATGCTTTCCTGGATGGCGCGGTCCTGTGTGTTGATGCCCTCGATGCCGGTGAAGCTCTCGGTCTTCTGCACCTGGCGATCGAGCATGTAGTTGTTGCGGCGATTGCGGATGGAGCGGAACGTGCTCTGGTCGACGTCGAGCGGGCCGTTGCCCAGCCGGCGCTCGAGGCGGTCGTCATCGGTCAGCGGCGCCGTCTCGCTGTAGTCCCAGTTGAAGACCATCGTGTTCTCGTCGTCCATCGGCACCCAGATATGGCCCGACATGATCGGATGGCCGCCTTCCGATTGCGACGGCCGGATCTGTTGGAAGGGCAGGATGAAATGGTACGTGCGGACGTGCACGCTCGCCTCGTCGAGCGGCCGCAGGCTCGCGTACTGGTACCCGTAGTCGGTGACGTCCACGACGAGCGTCGGCGCCTTGCTGCGCACAAACGGGTGCGTCGGCTTGAAGCCGGGACGCGTCGAGTCGGCCTTGAGCACGCGGTGCATGATCGGCGCGTGCGAGGTGTCGACGCCACCCTCGAGCCCTTGCAGCCAGTTGGTCTCCTGCACGACCTTCGAGACGTGCCGGTGCGACGCCGGCGCCTGTGTCCACGCGAATGTCGGCAGCGGCGGCCGCTGCTCGGGCGCGCCGAGGTACGCCCAGATCACGCCGCCGACCTCGACGGTGGGATACGACGCGACGGAGATCTTCTCCTTGAAATGCAGGCTCTCCGGCTCGTTCATCATGTCCACGCAGCGCCCGTCGACGTCGAACTTCCAGCCGTGGTAGACGCAGCGCAGCCCGCACTCCTCGTTGCGCCCGAAGAAGAGCGACGCGCGGCGGTGCGGGCAGTGCTCGTCGATCAGGCCGATGCGATCGCGGCTGTCGCGGAATGCGACCAGCTCCTCGCCGAGGAGCTTCACACGCACCGGCGGGCAATCCGGCGCCGGCAGCTCCCAGGCGAGCAGGGCGGGGATCCAGTAGCGGCGCATCACGCTGCCCATCGGGGTGCCACGCTCGACGCGCGTCAGCAGCTCGTTGTCTTCGTGTGAGAGCATGAGGCGCTCCTCCTTGTCCGCAGCGTCGTGGGCGAAGTGTAACACCGCGGTAGGGGGCTTGCTGTACGGTGGCCTCACGCCGTCCCAGGCCGGTCGGTACGCAGGTGAACCCGAACAACCGCGCCTCCAGTGGGACCATTCCCGACGAGCAGGCGACCACCGTGGGCCTCGACGATCGTGCGCGTAATTGTCAATCCCATGCCCAGTCCGTCGGGTTTGGTGGTGAAGAACGGCTCGAAGATGCGATGGAGGTCGGTCGCGGCGATACCCTTGCCGGAGTCGTGCACGCCGAGTTCGACGTAGGGTGGGGTCGCGACGGATGTCCACACCATGACTGTCCCCGTCGGGGCTCCCCCGCTCGCGGCGGCGGTGATGGCGTTGGTGAGCAGGTTCAAGATCACCTGCTGGATCTGCACCGCATCGCCGTAGACAAGGGGTAACTCGGGGGCAGGAAGGAAATCGATGGTGACCGCGTGCAGCAGCGCGTCGCTCTCGACGAGGCGGATCGTGTTCGCCGTGAGATCGTTGAGCGAGAGCGGCACGGTGACGAACTCCGTCTTCTTGAGCAGATGCCGCATGCGCCGGATCACCTCGCTCGCTCGCTTGTCATCGCTGACGATGTCCGCGAGACACGCCCGCACCTCACCGAGATCCGGCTGCGGCCGCGCCAGGAGCCGCGTCGCCGCCTGCGCGTTGGCGAGGATCCCCGCCAGCGGCTGGTTCAGCTCGTGCGTGATCGATGAGGCAAGCTGACCCATCGCGGCGACGCGGTCGAGGTGGGCGATCTGCCCCAGGTTGAGCTGTGCGGCCGCTTCGGCCTGCCGCCGCGCCGTCACGTCGAAGTGCATCACCGCTGCGCCCCCGCCGAAACCGGCCAGGCGGCGCACCCTGATCTCGAACCACCGATCCTCGCGACGCCGGGACGTCGGATACTCGAGGGCGAACTCGTCGCGTTCGCCGCGGAGGATCGATTCGATGGACGCGTGCACGTTTCGGGCAACGTCGGGGGGCATGTCCACCGCGTTCCGGCAGGCATCCAGGTAGTTGGCGCCGACCTTCAGGGCGAACTGGCCGGCGGCGTCTCTCCGTGCCGCCGTGGCCCATGCGTCGTTGGTCCGCACGATGGTGCCGGCGGAGTCGATGATCGCCGTCTCACCCGGCAGAGCGGCGAGCACAGCTCCCGCCATCGCCGCGCTGCTCTCCACCGCGGCGGTGCTGTGCGTACGAATCAACGCGGTAGAGAACGGTTCGGCGAGCGCCCGCAGCTGCTGCACGATGTGGACGGGCCACCGCCGCGCCGCATGCATGCTGATGAACGCGAGGGCCCCCAGCGCGCGATCACCGCCGAGCAAAGGGATTGCGGCGAAGGAGCGAACGCCTGCCGTCTCGAACGCGGCGCGCTCCACCGAAGCCTGCAGCGGAAGCTCGTCGGGACTGGCGAAGCAGACGATGTCGCCGGCTCTCATACGCGTACGGAAGTAGGGAAAGAGCTGCGGGTCAAGCGTCCCTGGAGGAGGCGGGGCGCCTGGTCTCTGCCAGACGTGCGTGACCGACAGTGCTGAGCCGTCCTCCGCGCGTTGCCACAGAGCGCCGCGATCGACACCGAGGAACATCACGACGCGCCGCAAAGCGTCGCGGATCCGCTCGTCGAACTGATGCGCCGTCGCGCCAGCGCACGCCATGGTTATCTCACTCACGAGCATCTCGAAGCGCACGCGCTCCGCCAGGTCCGCCTGGGCCTCGCGGCGCCGTCGGCGTTGAAGAAGAAGCGCGACGATCAGGGCTGCCTGCGCGGCGATGACACCCACCGCGCTCACGACGTGCCAGCGGTATTCCTGCCAAAGGCTCGGCTCCCGGAAGAGAATCTGGCCGTTCGCGGGTAATCGTCGAGGGTCGAGGCGCCAGCGCGCGAGCTGACGGCCGTCGAAGCGCAGCTCGCTTCTGGCGCCGCCAGCCACCGGCTCAGGCGGTGCGCTCTCGCCGCGCAACACTCCGGAGACAACCATCCCCGCATCGCGACCGATGTCCTCGAACTCGACGATCGACCCGCCCACGACCCCTCGGCCCAGCGCCAGACCGAGCGGGGTGAAGACCGGACGGTTCGCTGCCTGCGATACGTGTGGAACAAGGTTGATACCGTAGAAGCGCCGCCCAGCTCCGTCGACTTGATAGCTGGATTGCACGACGACGGTGTGCTCGGGGAGGCGCGACACGCGACCGAGCGCCTCCGCAAACGGCAGCATCGTGAGATCGATGACGTCGAGCCCGCCCACGGCCGAGACGGCTCGACGGATGAGGTCGTGGTAGACCTGTTCGGGCTGGCTTGCGCCTCCGACGAGGGCGACGTGGCGCGTATCGGGCAGGAGCGCCAGCGCCGCACGCACCGTTCCTTCCATGTCGAACCGCATCGTGCGGATGGCAAAGCCCGGAGGTGGCTTCAGCCCTCGCACGCTGCGCTCGTCGAGCCCACAGACGACGACCGGCGTCCCCGGCCAGAGCTCGTCGCGCGCGCGAAGGACGAACTGAAACGGCTCGGGGAGCGCCGCCACGATCACGTCGAAGTGCTGCTTGCCGTACTTCGCGCCGTAGAGCGATCGGAGTCGACGCTCTTCCACGTCGGGTGAGGCGAACCGAGCGACGTCGACGTGCTCCATCTCGATGGTGACCCGAAACGACCACTCGGCGAGCAGCACGGAGCGGATGCCGGAGGCGATGGCGGACCCGGCCGGCAAACCAGGCTGGCCCGGCAAGAGGATGAGGACCGAGGCTTGTTCAGGCGCGGCCTGCGCGGCCGAAGCGGGACAGAGCGAGGCGCCGACGAACAGCACCGGCAGCCACCACCCGACGCGTCGTGGCGTCGATCGCATAGTCCGCCACTCTAGCAAGGCGGGGCGATGACCGACCTACGACCAAAGTCCAGTGCCGCCCGAACGACTCAGCTCGCGCGCGTGGAATCCCTCTTTGCCACGACGATGTTCGAGCTCGGGGTCCCGGCGACCCAGGCCATGAACATCTGGTGACCGAGCGCCAGCAGCGTGGCACCGACGAACATCCCCAGGATTCCGGCGGTCGCCAGACCGCCCAATGCGCCGAGCACGACCACCGGCATCGGGGCATCGACGCCGCGACCCAACATCAGCGGCTTCAAGACGTTGTCGGCCATCCCCGATACCAACAACACGATCGTCAACAGGATGGCGGCGCCGGTGCTGTAATGACCGGTCGACCAGATGTAGCCGATCACCGGAACGGTGACGAGGAGCACCGGCACCTGGGCAATGCCAAAGACGAGGGTAATCGCCGCCAACACACCGGCCCAGGGTACGTGGGCGACGAGAAGCTCGAGGCCGATGAGGACGGCCTGGATGAATGCGATGCCGATGACGCCCTGAGCGACGGCACGGATGGTTGCCGTGGAAAGCCTCGCAAACCGATCACCTCGCTCGCTGCCGATGAGTCGCGCGGAAATCGTGCGACTCAGCCGCGCGCCCGCCTCGCCATAGGCCATCACGATGCCCGCGATGACGAATGACGCGAGAAACTGCAGCAATCCGATGCCGAGGCTCGCGCCGAGCACGAGCGCTTTCCGGGCGAGATCGACAATTGTCGGCTGCATGTCCTGGATCAAGCCGGGCAGGTCAGCGTGTGCCTTGGACCAGATGTCGTGGATTCCTGCACCGATGATGGGCCACTCTCTCACCGCGTCGCGCGGCGCGGGAATCTCGAGCTTGTTCTGTTGCGCGTCACTGACGAACTTGCGAACAGAGCTTTCAAAAGAGCTGACGAGGAGCACCGTCGGCGTGACGATCAACAGACACCCCGCCAGTACGACGATGGTCGCCGCGACACCTTGCTTGCCGCCGAGCCTCCATGCCACCGACTGGTGCAGCGGATAGAGTGCGACGGCCAGGATGATCGCCCAAAGCATCAGGGTCAAAAATGGCGCGACGACCCTGTAGCAGAGCACCGCGAAGACGCCGAGCAAACCGGCGCGAATCAACACCTCGAGCAGTTGAGACGGGAGTCGCCGCTCGAATTCGTCCTCAGGGTGCGACACTGCCGGTATAGTCGATGGCGCGAGCCGACTGGGCCATGGGATCAAGGGCCAGGGCCCTTCGGCGTATTGCTGGCAGCGGTGGCGGACCCTACGATCCGGGCAATGAAGCGTCTGCTCGTGATGGTGGCCCTCATGAGCCTGATGGCGGGATGTCGAGAATCGGTCGAGTCGCGCTTCATCTATCATCCGTCGCGCACGCTCGCTACCGATCCATCCAAGGCCGGCCTTGCGTACCGCGACGTCGCCTTCATGGCGGCAGACGGCGTGCGGCTTCACGGCTGGCTGATCCCCGGCCGCAAGAACACGACGCTGCTCTATTCCCACGGCAACGCGGGCAACATCGGCGACCGCGTCTTCATCGCGCGCCTGCTCGTCGAGCAGCTCGGCGTTGGACTCTTCCTCTATGACTATCGCGGTTTCGGACGCAGCGACGGCAGGCCGTCGGAGCCGGGACTCGTGAGCGATGCGCTCGGCGCGCGCGCCGCGCTGCTGCGCGAGGGCGTCGCGCCCGACGACGTCGTTTACTTCGGGCGCTCGCTCGGCGCCGCGGTGAGCGTCGATCTCGCCCTTGCGCATCCTCCACGCGCGGTCGTCCTCGAGTCGCCGTTCACCTCGGTGCCCGCGGTGGCCAACTCGGTCGTGCCTGGCGCCGGCTCGATCCTCCACACGCGGTGGGACTCGCTCGCCAAGATCCCCAGGTTGCGCGCGCCGCTGCTCGTCCTGCACAGCGACGACGACGAGGCGATTCCGTATGCGCAGGGCCGCGCGCTGTTCGCCGCCGCGCCGGAGCCGAAGACGTTCTTCACCATTCACGGCGCGCGCCACTACGACATGAGCGTGGCCTGGACGGACTACTGGGCGGCGTGGCGCACGTTCCTCGCGGGCCTTCCGGCGCCGACGCACGCGGCGAAATGACCACGTACGGCTCGGATCTCGTCATCGACCTGCTGCGCGCGGTCGGCATCGCCCACGTCGCGCTCAATCCGGGCGCCACGTTCCGCGGGTTGCACGATTCGCTTGTCAACCACGGCAAGGGCGACCCCGAAATGATCCTGACCCTGCACGAGGAGATCGCGATCGCCCTCGCGCACGGCTACGCCAAGGCCAAGGGCGCGCCGATGGCCGCGGCCGTGCACGACATCGTCGGCCTGCAGCACGCGAGCATGGCCATCTTCAACGCCTTCTGCGATCGCGCGCCGATTCTGGTGCTGGGCGCCACGGGCCCGATGGACGCGGCGCGGCGCCGCCCGTGGATCGACTGGATCCATACCGCGCTCGTGCAGGGCACGCAGGTGCGTGACTACGTCAAGCTCGACGACCAGCCGGCGAGCGTCGCGGCCATTCCCGAGGCGCTGCTGCGCTGCTGGCGGCTTGCCGTGACCGAGCCGCAAGGGCCGGTCTATCTGTGTCTCGACGCGGGATTGCAGGAGGAAGCGCTCGCGTCGTCGGTGCCATTGCCGGACGTCACGCGCTTTCAGCCGTCGGCGCCGCCGCACGCGAGCCCGCGCGATCTCGACGAGGCCGCGCGTCGGCTCGTCGAGGCGCGCTTCCCACTCATCGTCACCGAGTCGCTCGGGCGCCGTCCCGAGGCGACGCCGGTGCTGTGCCGTCTGGCCGAGACGCTCGCGGCGCCGATGATCGATCTCGCCGGCGAGTCCGAGGGCCGCGCCAGCGTGCCGAGCCGCCATCCGCTCGATCTGACCGGTGCGCGGCAGGAAGTCGTCGCGGACGCCGACGTCGTGCTCGCGCTCGACGTCACCAATCTCCTTGGTGCGCTCGGCGCGGTCGATCGCGCCACGCGCGCGGTGCGCGTCTTCAACGAGAGCGCGCGCGTGATCGCGATCTCGCTCGACGACTACGCCGTCCGCAGCTGGGCCCACACGTTCCAGTCGCTCGTTCCGGTCGATCTGCCGATCGCCGCGGACGCCGGGCTCGCGTTGCCGCCGTTGCTCGCCGCCATCGAGGACCGGCTCGCGCGTGATCCGCACGCGACCGAGCGCCGGCAGCGCGCCGAGCGCCTCGCCGCGCGTCACGCCGGCCTGATCGACGAATGGGAGGCGACGGCGAAGCTCGAGCGCTCGCTCACACCGCTGACACCCTCGGCGTTCGCCGCCGAGATCTGGGACGTGATTCGCGACGAAGACTGGGTGCTCGCCAACGGCACCGCGAAGGGCTGGGCGCGGCGGCTGTGGGACTGGCGGCCCGAGCGGACGTACGGTGGCAGCGGCGGCGCCGGGCTCGGCTACGGGCTGCCGGCCGCGCTCGGCGTGACGCTCGCGCACCGCAGCTCGAACAAAGTCTGCGTCAATCTGCAATCCGACGGTGATCTCCTGTATGTCGTGAGCGCGCTCTACACCGCCGCACATCATCGGCTGCCACTGCTGACCGTCACGTTCAACAACCGCACCTACGGCAACGACGAGGAACACCAGGAGGTTGTGGCCAAGGTCCGGGCGCGGCCGGTGGAGAACAAGGTCGTCGGCATTCGCATCGACGACCCCGCACCGGACTTCGCGCGCATCGCGCAGGGCTTCGGCGTGCACGCCGAGGGGCCGATCGAGCGCGCCGAGGCCGTCGGTCCGGCGCTGCGTCGGGCGCTGCGCGTGGTGAAGGAGGGACGGCCGGCGCTGGTGGACGTGATCACTCGGACGTGACCCGCTCCGGAGCGCGTTGCCGCTAGCGCATCGCGCTGTCAGTCACACCTGCTGGCGTTGGAAATCGTCTGGGTCGCAGCGGCGACACTGCTCCGGCCCGCCGCCCGTCTCGCCGCTGAGCTCGGGCATCCGGTGTACGACTGCATCTATCTGGCGCTCGCTGCGTCTCGTTCGGCTGTTCTCGCGACCGCGGACGAACGTCTTCGCGCGGGCGCCCAGCGCGTCGGCGTGCGGCTCTGGAGCGCGCGCGCCTAACTCGCGGTCGCGCGGGCGCCGGGCGCGGCCGTTGCTGGCGCCCGCCCCGCGAAGCGCCGGTAGCACCGCACCGCGTTCTCCCAGAGCAGTTTCCGCCGCGACGGCTCGGGCAGCGACGTCCATCCCAGGACGATCTCCGCCGACTTCGGGAACCAGCTCTCCGAATGCGGATAGTCTGTCGCGAACATCAGCGTCTCGTCGCCGAGCGCCTCGAGCGCGTGGCGCAGCGACTGCTCGCCCTCGTAAATCTGGATGCTCTGGAAGTACTGCGGCCCGCGGATGTAGTCGCTCGGCTTCTGTTTGAGCGTTGGCAACACGTGCCGCGACATCTCCGCCAGCTCGTCCAGGCGGGCCGCCCACGACGCAAGCCAGCCGTGACCGCACTCGAGCGACGTGAGACGCAGCTGAGGATAGCGATCGAGCACGCCGGCGCCGATCAGCGCCGCGAGATTGCGCTGCGCGTTCCAGACGTGTCCCGCGGCGCGCTGCAAGAACACGTTGTCCCAGGTGTCCCAGACGCCCGGCGGGTAGGGAATCGTCATCGTGAACGAGTGGATGACGACGGTGAGATCGTGATCCTGCGCCGCGGCCCAGATCGGCTCCCACGCGGGCTCGTCGAGCGACATCTCCGGCGCGCAGATCGGAAAGACGCCGACCGGCCAGTCCTGACGGCTGCAGCGCTCGATCTCGGCCACCGCTGCGGCGCTGTCGCGGCCCGAGGCGAGCATCACGCCGGTGAGACGGTCGGGGTACGGCGCGCAGTAGTCGGCCATGAACCGGTTGTAGGCCTCGTACATCGCGCACTCCAGCGCGACGTCCTCGAGTCCGGCACACGCGGGCACACCGCCCGAGGGCAGGATCATGTTCACGTCGATGCCCTCGAGGTCCATGTCCCGCACACGCGCGTGTGGATCGATGCTGACGCGCTCGCTCGGAAACGGCGGGCCCTGCCAGCGCACGTCCCACGGCGTGCCGCCGTCGCGCGCGCCGCGCGCGGCCGCCGACGGCGGGTCCACGCGCTCGAGCGAGCCGAGCTTGCGATTGAGGGTCGGGCGCTTGCCGATCACGTAGCGCGACATGCCCGCCTTGCCCGCCGCGCGCTGCACCAGCGGTCCGAGAGCGTCCAGTCGCGCGCGATCGCGTGCCGACAGATAGGCTTCGATCGGCTCGACGGGCTCGATGATGTGCGTGTCGGCGTCGAAGATGCGCTGACCGGCGCGCGCCATAGCTGGCCTCCTACGGTCGCTTGAGCCGCACGTCCTCCAACGGGCCCGAGTACGCGAAGCTGCGAATCAAGTTGATGCCAGGCTCCTCGACGCGCGGGCCCACGCCCCAGATGAACGCGAGCTCATAGAGCGGGATATGCGTCACGCGGTCGTGCAGGATGTCCTGGATCTGATGGACCAGCGCCTCGCGCTTTTTTAGATCCGTCTCGCGCGCCTGGCGCTGGAAGAGGTCCTCCACGTCCGGCATGACGCCGGAGGTGTAAATGCCGTTGCGGCTGACGTACGCATCGAGGCGCGTGGCGGCGTTGCCGGCCGCGCCGGTGATGCCGATGATCACGTTCTTGAGCTTCTTCTCGCGCCACGCCGTCGTCATCGCCGCGCGCTCCATCGTGCGGATCTTCGTCCGGATCCCGACATTCTGGAGATAACCGGCGAGCGCCTCGCCCATCGAGAAGTACGGCGGCCACGGATACAGATCACCGGCATCGAAGCCGTTGGGATATCCAGCCTCGGCGAGCAGTCGCTTCGCCCGCGCGGGATCGAACGGGTCCGGCTCGTAGAAGCGCGAGAGCTCCAGCACGCGCGGGATGAGTGAGCCCGTCGGCTTGCTGAACCCGAGCGTCTCGGCCTGGTTGAGCGCCTGCCGGTCGATCGCGACGCTCGCCGCTTGCCGCACCCGGCGATCGTGCCACGGTGATTTCGGATCCCACTGGTCCGGCAGGTCGATCCAGAACGTGCCCTGCGATTCCTTGGGCGCGACGAGCTTGAAGCCCGGCGTGCGCTGGATGTCCTCGGCGACGGGGCCGGTGAACAGATACGCGATGTCGACCTCGCCCTTCTTGAGCGCAGCGGCCCGTGTCGTCTCTTCCGGCAGGCTGCGCAGCACCAGGCGCTTGACGTGGGGGACCTTGCGCCAGTAGCCGTCCCACGCCTCCATGATGAGTTCCACGCCCGGATTGAATGACACAAATTTGTAAGGACCCGCGCCGACGGGCGCTTTCTTATAGCCATCGTCACCGACCTTCTCGACGTACGCCTTCGGCACGATCCAGCCGGCGCCGGTCGCCGACGTGCCGTAGAAGGTCATGAAGTCCGGCCACGGATCCTTGAGCACGAAGCGCACGCGCCCAGCGTCGACGCTCTGGATCTCGCGCACACGGTCCTTGAGGAGCTTCGCCCCCGCCCCCTTGTAGCGCTCGAACGAGAACTTCACGTCCGCCGCCGTCACCGGCTCGCCGTTGTGGAACTTCACGCCTTTGCGGATGACGAACTCGTACGTGAGCCCGTCCTTCGACTGCGTCCACGACTCGGCGAGACTCGGCGTCTGCTGGCCGGCCGGCATCGGCTTCACCAGCGCGTCGTGCAGGCCGTAGAGGACCATGAACGGCGTGATGATGCCCTCGGTCTCGGCGGGATCGAGCCAGCGTGATGCGAGCGTGATGTGGACGCCCCACGTCATCGTGCCCTCGGGCGCGGCCGTGACCGGATATGCGGGAACGATCACGAGCGCCGTGACGAGGAGCACGCCGAGCATGCGGGAGAGGAAGGTCATGGTCACCTCCAGGCGCGGTGAGTATACCGCTCGGCTCAGCCTTTGACGGACCCCGCCGTCAGCCCCTGCACCATGTATTTCTGAAACAGCAGCACCAGCAGCACGGCGGGCAGCGCGCCCAGAAAGCCGGACGCGGCGATGACGGAGTAGTCGATGTTGATCTGCCCGTTCATGCCGGCGATCACCGGTGGCAGCGTCGTGGTACCCGGCCTGGTGTTGAGGATCTGCGCGACCACGAACTCGTTCCAGCAGAGCATGAACGTGAAGGCGCCGCCGGCGACGAGACCCGGACCCGACACCGGGAGCACGACGCGGCAGTACGCTTGAAATCGATTACAGCCGTCGACGAGCGCGCTCTTGTCGAGGTCGCTCGGAATGGTCTCGAAGTACGCCTTCATGATCCACACCGTGAACGGCAACGTGAACGAGCCGTACGCGATCACGAGACCGGTCAGCGTGTTCTGCAGGCCGAGCGCGCGGAACACCAGAAAGAACGCGGGGATCAGCACGATCGTCGGCAGCATCCGGGTGAAGAGCAGCGCGAACAGCGAGAACGTCTTCAGTGGAAAACGGAACCGCGCGTATGCGTAACCGGCCGTCGTGCCCACGACGACGTTGACGGCGGTCACGATCACCGCGACGACCAGGCTGTTCCACATCGACGTGACGATCTTGCTGGCCTGGCCTTCGGCGTGAAAGCGCACGAGGCCGAAGATCATTCGGTAATTGTCGAGGGTCACCTCGGGCGGCACCGGCGTGAACGGCCGCACCAGAAGGTTCTTCTGATACGAGACGCTCGTCACGAACAGCCACGCGAACGGCGCGATCAGCCACAGCGCCACCGCGGTGACGGTGGCGTAGAGGATCACCCGGCTGCCGACGGAGCGTCGCCGGTAGCTGCCGCCGCGGTAGCGTGTGGCCGCCATCGCGTCAGCCTTCCGGCTCGAAGCGCCCGAGCACGAGCTTGTGATAGACGACCGTCAGCAGCAGGCAGAGCGCGGTCAGCGTGTAGAGGATGGCCGTGCCCGGACCGAGTTTGAAGAACGTGAAGCTCGTCTTGAAGCCGTGCCACGAGACGGTCGTCGTGTCGTAGCCGGGCCCGCCCATCGTCAGCACGTAGATGAGGTCCAGCATGAGAAAGCCGTTGACCGTGGCGAGCACGAGCACGAGGAACACGATCGGTCGGAGCGCCGGCAGCGTCACGTACCACAGCCGACGCCAGTACCCGGCGCCGTCGACTTCCGCCGCGGCGTAGAGGTCCTCCGAGATCGACTGCATCCCGGCCAGAAACAGCAGCGTCGCGAACGGCGCCTGGTTCCACATGTAGACCGACACGAGCACGTTCAGCGCGGTCCACCCGTCCTTGAAGAACGAGATGGCGCCTTCGACCACGTGGGCGCGGAGCAGCAGCCCGTTGAGTGCCCCGAACTCGAAATCGAGAATGCCGATCCACAGCAGGCCGACCACGATGCGCGAGAGTGACCACGGCACGAGCAGCAGGCTGCGCATCAACGGCCGCCCCGGAAACCGCTCGTTGAGCACGAGCGCCATGGCGAGCCCGACCACGGCGGCCTCGATCACGAAGGCGCCGACGAAATAGAGCGTGCGCCAGAGCGAATCCCAATAGAGAGGGTCGCCGAGCACCTGCGTGTAGTTGCGCGCGCCGATCCAGCGAAAGAGCGGGATCTTGAGATCGCCGATCTCGATCGCCGGCCCCGTAGCGCGGAGCAGGTTGACGTCGGTGAACGACAGCCAGAGCGAGTAGACGAGCGGAAACACGACGACGAGCCCGATCACGAGCAGCGCCGGCCCGGCGAACAGCCAGGCCACGGCGCTCTCGGACAGCGCCCGCCGCGTCTTCACGCCACAACTAGACCAGCGACTTCTGCAGCGCGGCCAGCTCTTTCAGCCCCTTCGGCACCGTCGACGTGCCGCGGATGATGTTGTGCACGATGGCGATGGCCTTGCTGTCCCACTCGCTGAACCACGGCTCCTTGAACGCGTTGATGGTCTTGCCCTTCTTGTACTGCTCGCGCAGCAGCTTGAGATCGACCCACTTGTCATACGACTGGATGATCTCGGGCGCGTCGTACATCTCGGGGTACGCGTTGTCGAGCCCTGCGATGAGACACCACTGCCGCTGCACGTACCAGTCGCCGTTGAGATTGCCGCCGAGGAACTTCGCGAACTTCCACGCATCCTCGAGCACTTTTGTCTTGGCGTTGATCGTATACCACTCGGTGAACATGTGCGTCGAGCCGTTGCCGGGATACATCGCCATCTTCGCCTTCTTGGGCGCCAGCTTGCTGTTCTCGGGCTCGCCCGCGATCGTACGCAGGTAGTAGGAGTGGTTCGTGTGATACGCGTAGCGCCCCGTCCAGAACAGCCGATGCGTGTCGGTCGACGAGGTCTTGGTCAGCACTTCGGGATTGACGAGGCCGTCCTTGTACACCTTCTGCCAGCGCTCCATGGCGCGCGCGACGCCGGGCTCCTGGTCGGCGATGACGCGGTTCTTCGCGTCGAACACGCTCGCGCCCTCTGAGAACGCATCGCTGAGCAGCTGCGGCAAGGTGCCGGAGCCGCTGTTGTTCCAGTTCGGCAGGTACGGCGTGTCGCTCACCTTGTCGCGCTTGAGCTTGGTGCTGTGCTCGACCAGCTCGTCCCAGCTCTTGGCCGGCGCCTTGATGCCCGCCTGCTGCAGCATCGGCTCGTTGTAGATGAGGATGAACAGGCTGGTGAAGTACGGCAGCGCGACCACCTTGGAGCCGTCGCGGCTGCGCGCGCTCTCCAGATTGCCCGGCGCCATCTTCTTCTTCAGCTCGTCCATCCCCGGCAGGTCGTCGAGCGCACGGATGAAGCCGTTGTCGAACCAGCGCTCGCGGTTCGCCGAGTTGCAGTACATGACGTCCACGATCTCGCCCGACAGGGCACGCGTCTCCATCGTCGGGTGATAGGTGGCCCAGGGGACGGCGTCGTACTTCACCTGGCCGCCGTGCTTCTTGTTGTAGAAGTCGACGTAGTCCTTCACCGTGTCGGGCTTGAACACCCAGCCTGAGAAGTTGATGGGCTTGTCCGCCTGCGCGAGCCGCAGCGCGCCCTCGCCGAGGAGCGCGGCAGCGGCCGAGAGGCCGGCGGCGCCGAGAAACGTGCGGCGATCGATGCTCATGGAGCCCTCCTGATCATGCAAACGCGGGTGGCGGCACGAAGGCCTGGAACTCACGCTCGAGCAGACGCGCGAACGACAAACACGTGAGATCGCCGTACTGGGGCCCGACGATCTGGACGCCGACGGGGAGCCCGGCCGGCGTGAAGCCGCACGGCGCGGCCGTCGACGGCAGGAACGCCATGCCCGAATAACCGGCCCAGAACAGATGGTCGGTCACCGGCACCGGTGCGCCGTTGACCTCGACCGTGCGCGCGTGGCGCTCGCGTTCCTGATCGTGGGGGAACGCGGCGATGCCCGCCACGGGACAGAGCAACAGGTCGTACGACTCGAAGAACTCCGCCCAGGCCAGGCGCATGCGGTGCCGCGCTTCGTTGGCCGCCAGCCAGTCGCGATGCGACAGCACCGCTGCGCGCGTCGCGCGCGCGTAGTAGCTCTGATCGTGGGGCGCCAGCGCCGACACGAGGTCGACGTTGGCGTTGAAATCGGCGTCGCTCTGACGATCGGAGGTCGCCGATCGGAGCAGGCGCGTGTAGACCGCGAACGCCTCGGCGGTATCGATAGCCGGCCGCGCCCGGTCGTCGACCTTGGCCTTCTGCCGGGCGAGAAAATCGCCGAGGGCCTGCAGGCGATCCTGCACGGCGCGATCGACGCGAGACTCCGGTACCTCGAGCATCAGCGCCACCTTGAAGTCGCGCAGGCGCCGGGCGCGCGGCGCGCGCAGCCGCAGCTGCCAGCCCGCCGCCTCGATCGCATCGGGCCCGGCCATGATCGACAGCGCGAGGGCGAGATCCTCCGCGCTGCGCGCCAGCGGTCCGACAACGTCGATGTCGACGGGCGCTTTCTGCCAGGGCAGCGCCTGCCCGCTGCGCGGCACGATGCCCCACGTCGGCTTGTGACCGAAGACGCCGCAGAAGTGCGCGGGGTTGCGGATCGACGAGCCGATATCGCTGCCGGCCTCGAGCGCGGTGAGCCCCGCCGCCAGCGCCGCCGCCGAGCCGCCCGATGATCCGCCGGGCGCGCGCGTGACGTCCCACGGGTTGTTCGTCGTGCCGTAGATCGCGTTGAAGCTCTGCCAGTCGGCGAGAAACAGCGGCACGTTGGTCTTGCCGAAGAGCACGACGCCGGCCTCGAGCAGGCGATCGACGACGACGGCGTTCTTGCTCGCGATGTTGTTCTTGTACGCCGGCACGCCCCACGTGGTGGGCAAGCCCGCGACGTCGTACGACTCCTTCACCGTCATCGGGACACCGTGCAGTGGACCCCAGGCGTCACGCTTGGCCAGGGCGCGGTCGGCGGCGCGCGCCCGCGTACGCGCGCGCTCGAAATCTCGGACGACGACGGCGTTCAGCGCGCCGTCGTGCTTGTCGACACGGGCGAGATAGAGATCCAGCAGCTCGAGGCAGCCGATCTTTTTGCGGCGAATAGCGGACGCGAGCTGTCGGGCCGAGCGGAACGGGACGTCGGGCATCACGGCGCCTCCTGCGCGGGCCTGCGCTTGCCGCGCGCGGTGAGTATACTCGTCTCGCGCCGCCCCTCGCGCACGGCGGAGTCATCTCGCACCGCGGAGTCACGGAAGGAAGGAGCGCCGGCCGATGGCCATCACGGACCGCTACGGGCTGCCGATCACCACCGAGTCGCCGACCGCCGCCGAGCGCTTTCAGCACGGAATGGACATGCTGCTGTCCTACGGCCACGGCGCCGCGGAGGCGTTCGCGGCGGCGACGCAGGCCGACGAGCGGCTTGCGGTGGCGCACGCGGGGCTCGCGATGGTCGCCGTCGCGCAGGGCGACGCCGCGACGGCACGGGCAGCCAGCAAGAAGGCGCGCGAGGTCGTTCCAGGTGCAACGCGGCGCGAGCGGCAGCACGTCGCGGCGCTCGCCACGCTCGTCGCCGGCGAGACGATGCGTGGCCTCGACCTGGTCGCCGAGCACGTGAAGGACTTTCCGCGCGACGCGCTGCTCGTCAACCAGGCCGGCAGCGCCATCGGCTTCGCGGGCGCCGCCGATCGCGAGCAGCAGCGCGTGGATTTCCTCGAGCGGCTGGCGCCGGCGTACGGCGACGACTGGTGGTTTCAGTCCGCGCTCGCGTTCACCTACCACGAGGTCGATCGGTTCGAAGAATCGCGACATCTGTCGGAGCGCTCGCTGGAGCAATACCCGGCGAACGCCAATGCCAGCCACAACCTGGCGCACATTCACTTCGAGCTGCTCGACAACGACGGTGGCGCCGCGTTCCTCGAGAGCTGGCTCGCGAAGTACGACCCACGGGCGTCGTTTCATTGCCATCTCGCGTGGCACCTGGCGATGTTCGAGCTGCACCGCGGACGGTACGAGCACGCGCGGGCCATCTTCGAGCGTGACATCCTCGGCGCCGTGAATCCGCGCCTCGCGATGATCGACGGCTCGGCGTTGATGTGGCGCTTCCGGCTCGATGGTCAGCCGGAGTCGGCACTGGCCTGGCGCTCGCTCGCGGATCTCGCGGCGCGCGTCTCGCGCCCGGGCTTCGTGTTCGGCGAGATCCACGCGGCGCTGGCGTATGCCGCCTGCGGTGATGACGCGGCGTTCTCGCGGCTCGTCGACGGCCTTCGCGAGCTCGACGCCAAAGGCCATCCGATCGCGGGCACGGTGGCGCTGCCGATGGTGCAGGGCATCGAGGCGTTCGTGGCCGGCGACCACGCGGCGGCGCTGACCCATCTCGAGCCGGTCGAGGCCGA
>Ga0114129_10001536_pt1 | contig 31283 bp, 36 predicted proteins | sample RhiMetdeltSRZDD1_FD_80071 | JGI IMG/M metagenome (GOLD analysis project Ga0114129, IMG submission 80071) | Populus rhizosphere microbial communities from Tennessee, USA - Rhizosphere MetaG P. deltoides SRZDD1 (version 2) (version 2) | ecosystem: Host-associated > Plants > Roots > Rhizosphere >...
CGCGGGCGGACACGGGCGCGGGACACCGGTGCGCGAGACCGCGTTCCTCGACGCTCCCGTATTCCCACTTCGCGGCGTACGTCACGATGTGCGGCACATCGGGCGGGAAGGCCCGGAAGTCGAGCTCGGCGTGGGGCAGCACCTGGTCGCCCACGATCGCCAGGGTGAACTCCCGGCCGCTGACGAACCGCTGGACCAGCAGCCGGTCCCACGAATCGTGCCCCCGGCGGAGCGCGGCCGCCAACTCGGTCCGATCGCGGACGACGGAGTCGGCCCGGATGCCGTACGACCCGTCGTCGGCGGCGGGCTTGACGATGGCCGGAAACGAGCGCCACCGCGGCACGGGATCTCCCGTCCCGACGACGATCCACTCCGGGACGGCCACGCCGCGGCTCCGCAACACGGCTCCGACCACGTCCTTCCGCAGGCACAGGCCGAGGGTGAAAGACCGGGCCCCCGTCATCGGCAGGCCCAGCAGCTCGATCGCCGCCGCCGCGACGTGCTCGTGGACGACGTGTCCGGCCAGGGCCTCGCAGAGGTTGAAGACGAGCCGGTAGCCGCCGGACATCAGCTCGTCGAGCCAGGCCGTCCCGCTCCCCGAGAAGGGCACGACGACCGGTTCGTAGCCGAGCTCTCGCAGGGCCGCGCCGACGTCGTCGGGCCCCCCGGGCGCCGTCGGCGTGCTCCGGGCCGAGGCGACCGCCTCCGAGGTCGCGTCGGTGATCACCGCCACGCGGAATCGCCGCCGCGGCCGCGCTCGCGGACGGACGACTCCGGGCGCGGCCGGTCGCTCCCGACGACCACGGGCACTCATCGGAACGAGGCTTGCGCCGCGCGACGGATCTCGGCGACCTCCTCGACGCGGGCGCGCAGCCCGGGGGCGGTCCGCAGCAGGCTCAGAAACTCACCTCGCCCGAGCGCCAGCATCAGGCAGGGCGTACGGGTCCGCACCGTGGCGCGAAGAAGAGCATCGCCCCACCCACCCCGATGGTCAGGACCTCGCTCTCGTCGAACCAGCGCGTCGGATCGTGCTCCTGCTCAGGATCCATCGCACCCTGGACCCGCGCGGCGTGAGCCAGGATCAGATCGCGCTGTCCCGCGTCGACCCAGACCCCGACCTGGCAGCAGGTCGCGTCGCAATGTCGGGTGCCGCATTCGCGGGCGCAGCGGCGCTCGACGAGGCTCTGATCAACCCGGAGCTCGGCCAGGTGCGGCAGCCGATGGCGGCGGAGTCGAAATGAGCCATCCACGCGGCGATGCTACCACCGGGGGGGCTCGCCGCGGACGTGCAACGGCCGGCGCCTCGTCACACATCCATGCCGGACGTACACTGGACATGGAGTGGTCGTGCAAGGAGGGTCACGATGAGCAAGGGCGCGCCGCTGGAAGCGAAGATCGAGGCACAGCTCCGGGAATGGGCTGCCGAGCTGGAAAGCCTGAAGGCCAAGGCAGACAGGGCCGTGGCGGAGGCCCGCAAAGGGTACTACGAGCACGTCGACGAGCTCCGCGAGGAGATCGAGGCCAAGCTCAGGACGTGGAGCAAAGCCCTGGAAGCCTCGCAGGCAAGGGCCGAGAGCGCCGAGACGGCCGCGAAGACCCTCGTCGAGAGACTTCACGGCGTGATCACGACTCAGCTTCGAGACCTCCGTCCCCTCATCGGGGATCTGCGCGATCGAGCGGAGAAGGCCGAGAAGGAGGCGAAGCGCCTGGTGAAGGAGCTGCGGGCGAAGCGGGAGCCGGCCCGGGCCGCGCTCGGTGAATTGAAGACGGGCGCGGAGAAAGCCTGGGGCGAGCTCAGGACCGCGCTGGACAGCGCGATCACCAAGTTCCGGGAGCCGTCCTAGCGCAGACCGATCCCGCGCCCGTCATGACTGGCCGGCGGTGACCAGCAGCCACACCGTCCCCAGGACGAAGGCCGTCACCGACACCAGCGACAGCGCGAAGTACGTCACGTAGATCCTCTCGCGGCGGGTGAGGCTGACCACGTTCCTGAGACGCGACCAGAGCGACTCCCGGACGAAGCGAACGGCGTCGTGGTTGAGCGTCGGGATGCCGAGCCACTCCACCAGGATGTGGTAGCCGTCCATCTCGAGGAAGCAAAACGGGTAGAGGCTGATGAAGAACGACTGGAGCTGCAGGATGGCGGAGGCCACGAGGAAGCCCTGGATGAGGCCCGGCGACAGCATGGTCGCGATCCAGAAGCAGAAGGAGCCGAGAAAGAGATGGAACAGCGGCCCCGCCACCGCGTTGACGATGCGGGCCCGGCGGCTGCCCATGAAGATGTCGGTGACGTCGGCATAGAACGTCGGGATGAAGCCGTGGAGGATCGTGAAGCCGAACTCGCGCACCCGGCGCCGGTAGTGCACGCAGGCGAGGGCATGGATGACCTGGTGGTTCACGACGGTGAGCCAGAAGACGATCTTCACGAGGAGGATGGCGATGAGCGGGTGCCGGGCCAGCCCGTGGGTCACTTCACCGAGCTCCTCCCAGATCTGGACGCCGCCCCACGCCCCGAGGCCGACCATGACGATCAGCGCCAGCACGGTCCACGGCGAGAAGAGGAGAAAGCCCCCGTAGCGGTACAGGCGCTCGAAAAACTCGTGCGCCCGGCGGCTGGTGACGGTGAGCCTCTCCAGGGCGTGGAGCGTCCCCTCCAGGGCGCGCGCGGCCGCGTTGCGGCGGTTGCGGGCGAGCACGGCCCGGAGGCGGGAGACCGGGCGCATGGTCAGGAGGTCGGCCCGCAGGAGCTTCACGATCAGGGTCGGGATGATCTCGAAGTCGAAGGAGCCGTAGCGCAGGAGGTACGCGGTGGCGATCTCCTGCAGCGAGGCCTGCCCGTCCATCTGCTCCCAGAGGAACTTCTCGGCCTCGGTGATCTGGATGATCTGCTCGGTACGGCGGTTCTTGAGCGCGTAGGTGACGACGCCCTGTCGAGCGTAGGGCAGCCGGGCCATCTCCCAGTCCATGTCCGGGATGCGCTGGGGACGGCTCTGCAGATACGCGACGGCGCTCGGGATCTCGCGGACTTCGAATCCGTCGCCGTCCGCCTGGCGCACCAGGAGCTCGAGGCGGGCGCGCTTCGGCCGACTCTCCACCGTTCTCTTCCCGGCCTCGCTCCCGGAGACCTCGGGAGCTACTTGTGCTCGACGTCCAGGCCCGTGGCCTCGAGGCCCCAGCGGGTGACCTCCGCGACCAGGTCGGAGGAGTCGCGGAGCCGCTTGAACGCGGCCTGCGCCATGTGCTGGAAGAACTTGGCTGCCGTCAGCGGGCTTCCGGTGATGAATCGGCTCAGGCTGTCGCGGTCCAGGCTGTAGAGCACAGCATCCATCTCGGCCTGGCAGGTGGCCGACCGGTGGCGCTCGTCGCCGAAGACGCTCATCTCCCCGAACACCTCGCCCGGCTCGATCCGGGCCAGCACCTGCTCGATCCGTCCGGTCACCGGCTTGGAGACGACGATGCTGCCCTCCTTGAGGAGGAACAGCTCCTCGCCGGGATCACCCGTGCGGAAGAGCACGTCGCCCTTCCTCAGACGCCGCTCGCGGAAGCTCGGCCAGAGGGCGCGAAGGACGGATTCCTCGACCTCCTGGAAGAGCGGGACCCCGCGAAGGAACTCTATCTCGGGGAGGCTCGCCATCAGGTCAGTCCCGCGTGCGCGCCCGGCGGGCGCGGCGCGTCCATCAGGTGGGGCGTCACGTGGCCCATCGCTTCAGCATGACGTTTTGCAGGACGTGCGCGCGCTCTTCCTCCGAGACATAGATGCCATGCCCGAGAGCCTGCTTGATGACAGCGCGCTCTTCCGCGCTCAGCTCGTAGCCGGCGAGGATGACGTCGGGATCGCGCACGAGCTCGGCAAGGAACTCGCTGTCGATCATCACCCGTCCGACGAGGTCCTGAATGGCCTTGCCCGTCATGGTCTCGTCCCGCAACTCCGCAGCTTCCGTGCCCGTCCGGACCAGCTCAGGAAGCGAATCTAGCAGAAAAGATGCCCACCGGGAAGCGTCCCCACGTCCGCGTCGACAATGACCCCGGGGCGGCGTTTCGATCTCGCGGACTGTCCAGTGATAGGCGACGGGGAGTGTCAGCAGGATGGTCAGGTATCCAGAGAGACGAGAGAGACGATCCACGCGCGCCCAGACACGCCTGGAGGGTGGAAAGTGGAACACGTTGAACGTCCGGGCCGCTGTCAGGAGTTGAAACACGGCCAGCATGCTAACCCCCGTGGCCAGCCAGGCCTTCAGATGAAGGGTGTCGCTGAAGAACAGGTGGAAGAATGGGGGCGCTGGATAACCCCCGGCACTTCGGTGAGCCAGCGCGCCTATCGTCAGGGACACCAGCGCAAGCACGGCCAGGGGCGCGATGAGCGGAGATCCGGTTCCGGGTGCGGCGGCGCTCGCTCGTGGCGGCGCTCATGCGTAGTCTCCTTGTATCGCCGACCGCGACTGATCACCTCGCTCGCGCGCATGGGTCGGTGCGTCCGTGGGTGGGAGATCCCTCAGCGCACCATGTGGCCGCGTCGGCGGGGCTTGCCCGACCGCGGGCGGCAGAGATACTCCTGGATGCATGACCGACCGACCCCAGATCTGGCTGGTCCGGCACGGAGAGACGGAGTGGTCGCTCACCGGACAGCACACGGGTCGCACCGACGTGCCCCTCAACCCGGCTGGCCGACGTCAGGCGGAAGCCCTCGGGCGCCATCTGGCGGGGCGCTCGTTCGCGCTCGTCCTCACGAGTCCGCTCGGCCGTGCCCGCGAGACCTGTCAGCTAGCGGGCTACGGGAGCATCGCTCAGGTCATGGACGACCTCCGCGAGTGGGACTACGGCATCTACGAGGGACGCACGACCGCCGCCATCCGGACCGCGGAGCCCAGCTGGTCGATCTGGACCAGCTCGGTCCCGGAAGGGGAGTCCGTCGACCAGGTGGGCGCGCGGGCCCGCCGCGTCATCGATCGGGCCCTGGCTGCGGGCGACGATGTGGCGCTCTTTGGCCACGGCCATCTCCTGCGGATCCTCACGGCCTGCTGGATCGGCCGGCCTCCCAGCGACGGTCGCCTGTTCGCTCTCGGCACGGCATCCATCAGCGTTCTCGGCTGGGAACGCGAGACCCGGGTCATTCAGCGCTGGAACCTGGCCGTTCCCGCGACCCCCGAGAGCAAGACGTGAGGCGGATCGCGGGGCCTACGGGGCTGGCGGCCGTCTTCAGGCGGGTCCGCGGCGCGCTGGCCCGTCGGCGATCAGATGGCCGAAGCGGGCGACGAATGCCGTCTCGCTGAGCCCCCCCGCCGCCGCCAGGGCCGCGAGCTGCTCCGGGCGCTCGAAGTCCTCGCGCTTGAGGCGGATCATGTACGCGTAGAGCGTCCGGTAGGCCTCGGACGACACGTCGGCATAGCGGAGCCGTACGCGGCCGGTCCGGGGATCGAGCAGGTCGCCGAAGGGAACCGGAACCAGTCGCCCGCCCTGGATGGTCACCATCGCCTCGGTGCCGCCGTCGAGGAGGAAGCGGGCCGCCGCATAGCCGAGGCTCCGCGCGTACTGGATGTCGAAGCCGCCGGGCGGCGCGCAGCGCAGCTCGTAGCCGAGATCCTTGGCCGCGATGCCGATCTCGATGCCTCGTGTGGCGAGGCTGGCCGAGACCCGGTCCTTGAGGCGTCGCGCGAGCTCCAGGTCGGACAGCCTGACGTTGCCGTAGGTGTCGTATGACACCGGCCCCACGGTCTCGGGGTCGAGCTTCTCTAGAATACCCTCGGCCAGCAGCGCGACGCCGTGCTCCCGCCCGTGGGCGCGTCGCTTGATGACCGCGCCCTCGAGGATGTCCGCGACGTGCGCCAGTGGTACCCGCTCACCCGAGAATTCCTCGCCGACCAGCATCAGGGTCGCGCCGGCGGCGCCACCGATCCCGAGGGTCAGGTGGCCCGCGTGCCGGCCCATCACGGTGACGAAGAACCACTTCTCCGTGGTCGCGGCGTCCTGCATCAGGTTCCGCACCAGGTCCTTGCCAAGGTTGACCGCGGTCGTGAAGCCGAACGTCGGGACGTCGTCCGGAAGCGGCAGGTCGTTGTCGATGGTCTTGGGGACATGGGCGACGGCCAGCTGCCCGGCGAGCGCCGCCGCGATCCGCGCGCTGGCGAAGGCGGTGTCGTTCCCGCCGATGGTCACCAGGTAGGAGACCTCGAGCCGGCGGAGGCTCTCGGCGACCTGGCGGAGCAACTCCGCCGACTGCGTCGGGTTCGCGCGCGACGTGCGGAGGATCGAGCCGCCCTCGAAGTGGATCCGCGACACCTCGCTGATGTCCAGCTCCTGGACGTGCGCGAGGTCGCCACGCATCAGCCACTTGTAGCCGTCGAGGAGTCCGAGCACGCGCAGGCCCTGATTGCGGGCCTCGATCGCGGCGGCCGCGATGACGGCATTGATGCCCGGGGCCGGCCCGCCGCCGACCAGGATCGCGAGGGTCTTCACGACCCGATTGTACCCATCACCCCGCTCCGGCTACGCGATCGCGCGCTCCAGGTCGGGGGTATACCGGCCGCGCCGCGCGGCGCCGTTCATGCGAGCGCGGTGGGAGAAGGCCTGCTGCCCGGCCGCTAGCCGCGTCGGATCCCCCCGCCACGCCCGAAGCGCCGCCGCCTGGAGCGCGCGCCCGTAGGAGAAGCTGAGGGCCCACGGATAGGACGTCCCGGGCACGTTCATCGCGTTCAGGTGTGCGGTGGCCTGCTCCTCGCTCTGACCACCGGAGAGGAACACCACGCCTGGCACCGCCGCCGGGACCGTGCGCCGGAGACAGCCGACGGTCGCCACCGCCACCTCCGGGATGCCGGCCTGGCGGGCGCACTCCTTGCCCGAGAGCACCATGTTCGGCTTGAGGAGCATCCCCTCGAGAGACACCCTCTGCGCGTGGAGGGCGTGGAACACGGCGTGAAGCGTGGCCTCCGTCGCCTCGAAGCACCGCTCGATGGTGTGATCCCCGTCCATCAGAACCTCGGGCTCGACGATCGGTACCACTCCCGCCTCCTGGCACAGGGCCGCGTAGCGGGCGAGCGCGTGGGCATTGACTTGAATCGCCCGATCCGTCGGAAGGCCCGGGCCGATCGCGATCACGGCTCGCCACTTGGCGAAGCGGGCCCCCAGCGCCGTGTACTCGGCGAGCCGCTCGCGCAGCCCGTCGAGGCCTTCCGTCACCTGCTCCCCGGGCGCGCCCGCGAGCGCCTTCGCGCCCCGGTCGACCTTGATGCCCGGAATGATCCCCTGGCGCGTGAGGACCTCGACCAGCGGCGTCCCGTCGTCCGCCTTCTGGCGGATCGTCTCGTCGAAGAGGATGACGCCGCTCAGGTACTCCGCCGCGCTCGGGGTGGTGAGGAGCATCTGGCGGTAGCGGCGGCGGGTCTCCTCAGTATTCGGGATGCCCAGGGGCTCGAAGCGGCGCCCGATGCTGGGGTGACTCTCGTCGGCGGCGAGGATGCCTTTACCCGGAGGAACGAGGGCGCGGGCCGTGGCCTCCAGCCTTTCCACGTTCATTCCCTTCTCCTCTGCCCGCGAGTGGCGTCCTCAGCCTTCGAGGAGGCCACCGGGTGCCGACTCCCGGATGACCTCACCGCTCACCGGTTACTTTCCTTCGAGCGCGGCTCGATCAGTCGCTTCGTCATCAGGACAAGTCCAAAGACCTGCGTCCATTCCGAAACGATGTTGCCGACAACCTGCCCCCATTTCGACTCCGAGTCCATCCACCAATAAAGGGCAACCCACCCGAGCCCCGTAGTCAACAGGAAGACACTCAGAGAGTGATCGCGCAGACGTCGCCACACCGGACCCAGCACATCCCGAGGAGGTCGTCGGCTTTCAGCCGAGCCTCTCTCGTACAAGTACTTCGTCGCAAGCACCATCACAACGACACCGGTCCAGTCGGCGATGGCATTCCCGAAAAAAGAACCCAGGTGGGTACCGCGGCCAGAAACCGCGTACAACCCAGTCCAGAGGCCGAGGAGACCTATTGATGCCAGGCTCAGTGAATGCCGCCGAAAGAAGCTCTGCTTGGGGCTTCGCCCCCCTCTCATTCAGCCAGGCCTCCTCTCGAGTTCCGGTGCCGTCCCCGTCTCCTCCGCCGCCTTCCGGATCGATACCAGCCCTCGCCAGCGGGCAATCCTACCATCCCCTTCGATCTGCAGGGCGGAGATCCGCCTGGAGCATCGTCCTCGGGGGGGCCAGGGCAAGCGCATCCGGCATCCGCGGCATCGCCCTGGCAGGACCCGTGTCGCCCGTCGAGCGCCCCGGCGTGCCGAATACGCGGCCGCTGCCGGGCGCGATCATCACCGTCCGGCCGGCGCGAGGCGGCGAGGAGATCACGCGCCTGCACGCGGACCCGAACGGCCGGTTCGAGATCGCCCCTCGAGCCCGGCACGTACCTGATACTGCCGTTGCCGCCTCAGGCGAATGCATCCCTACCGCGCGGCAAGGCAACGGTCGAGGTCCCCGTGAACAGATTTGTGGAGGTGATGGTGAAATACGACTCCGGCATCCGCTGAACGTGCGAGCTTTCCCGTGCATTTGACAGGGACCGACGCTGTCGACTAGCCTCGACACACTGGTTCGACCATTCAGGGCGGCTTGGAACGGAACGGCACGAGTGTGTTCACCGGATCGACGTTGGATGGAAGTCTCCACGCATGTCCAACCCGTTCCGGACGTACCCACGACGACCATCAGGGGCTAACCTCGGGAGCCCGAGAAGGAGATCCCCATGTTCCTATCGAGGTTTTTGATCCTATTCATTGTCCTTTCCGTCGCATGGGTCCTTGGGTGGTTTGTGTTCCACGTCGCGGGAAGCCTGATTCACATTCTGCTGGTCATCGCGGTCATCTCCTTGATCGTTCATTTTGCACGGGGGCGCCCGTAGGGCACGGTGTCCGTCCTCGGCAGGCGCCGGGAGGCGGCTCGCTGCGTCCCCTCGTGCTCGCTGCCCTGACCCCCGTCCCCGACCGCGCTGGACCCTGGGGCCGGAGAAGGCTTCGCACATGAAAGGGGGCCATGGGACGAGCGAAGTGATCGCGCGGCGAGCGTTCCTGAGGCTCGGGCGGGCCGCTCTGGCCTGGCCCGCCATCCTGACCGCCGGCCGCGTGATCGCCGATACCCTCGCCGAGGCCTTTGCCGAGCTCGAGCAGAGGACGCGTGAGTACCAGGACACACTCGCACGACTTCTAGATCGGGAGGAACAGGCGGTCGCCCGAGCCACGGCAACCGCCGAGCGATACCGGACCCTTCATGCCGAGGGATTGGTCTCTCGTCGCGACGTGGAGGGCGCCGAGCAAGCAGTGGCCGAGGCGCGAGACCGCCTCCACGAGACGCGGAGCCAGCTGGCAGACTCCCAGCGGATCGTGGTGGAAGCGCAGGCGCTCAGGCGCCTGGCGGCGCTCCCCCCGGTGTCCCTGGGCGAGGAGCGATCGACGTCGGACGTGCTCGAGTACCGTGGCGCCAGTCCCTGGACGCTGGCTCAGGTCGCGAGCCTCGAGCAATTCTTCACCGTGCGGTTCGGGCGGTCCCTTCCCGTGAGCGCCCTGGGCCAGACGCCATTGCACGATCGGCTCGGCTTCGATCATCGGAACGCCGTGGACGTCGCCGTGCATCCGGACAGCGTCGAGGGTCGCGCCCTGGTCGACCATCTCCGCGCACGTGGTATCCCTTTCCTGGCCTTCCGCGGGCCCCTCGCGGGCGCGTCGACCGGGGCGCATGTCCACGTCGGCGCCGCGTCTCCCCGAACGAGCTAAGCGGTTGGCGATGCGGGGTCCCCACGGACCCGGGCCGTCGTAAGGCTCCCGCGACCTGAGGGGATGGGGTCGGCGGCTATCATGGGATGAGGTCGGGACCGAACGGTCCCGGCGAGCGCTCCAATCGACGGTAGTGCCGTGAGGAGGAAGCATGTCCGATCTCTTCGACGACCGCAAGAAAGCCCTGGAGGAGGAGTACTTCCGGAAGAAGGAACAGGAGCTCATCGAGAAGCTCAAGCAGCGGGCGAGAGCGGAGGCCGAGCGGCAGGGCCTCGCCGAGTCCGCCGGCGTCACGAACGAGCAGATTCTCGAGGCGTTCCGCGAGATGGGGCTCGACCGCGAAACCGTGGCGCTCCTCCACTTCATCCCGCTCCTCGAAGTGGCGTGGAGCGACGGGTCGGTGTCGGCGAAGGAGCGCGCGGGTATCCTCGAGATGGCACGGGCGCGAGGGATCACGGAAGGGTCGCCGGCGCACAGGAAGCTACTCGGGTGGCTCGGGAACCGGCCCGACTCCGTGCTCTTCGGGCGGGCGAGGACAGTGATGCACGACCTCCTGGCCTCCATGAGCGAGGACAAGCGCCAGGTGGCGTCGCGGGACCTCGTTGCGGCCTGTGAGGAGATCGCCGCGGCCTCGGGCGGGATCCTCGGGCTCGGGTCGAGGACGTCGCCCGAGGAGCGCGCGGTGATCGAGCGCGTCGCGGCTGAGATCCAGAGGACGCACGAGGCCGCCGCCCGGCGGGTCGCCGGCTCGCTGTGAGGGGTCGTGGGTGTCCGTCGGCCTGCGACGCCGATCGACACACCGCGATCGGCATCGACGCCATACGGCCCCCGGAGGCGCTGGGCCCCCGGAGGCCGTTGGTGTAGCTGGTACTCTGCCCGGCGGGTTAGAAGTCGCCGCCGCCCATGCCGCCCATACCACCACCACCATGCGGCATGGCCGGCATGGCTGGCTCCTTCTCCGGGATGTCCGTGATCAGCGCCTCGGTCGTCAGGAGCAACGAGGCAATCGAGGCCGCGTTCTGCAGCGCGATCCGCTCCACCTTCGTCGGGTCGATGATCCCCGCCTGCATCATGTCGACGTACTCGTTCTTCTCGGCGTCAAAGCCCTGGGTCCGAGCGCTGGCCGCCTTGACCTTCTCGACCACCACCGACCCCTCGAGCCCGGCGTTCTCCACGATCCGCCGGATCGGCTCCTCGAGCGCCCGCCGCACGATGTTCACCCCTGTCGCTTCGTCGCCCGAGAGCTTGAGGTGGTCGAGCGCCGTCGCGGCGCGGAGCAGCGCCACGCCGCCCCCCGGGACGATCCCCTCCTCCACCGCCGCCCGCGTCGCATTCAGGGCATCCTCGACGCGCGCCTTCTTCTCCTTCATCTCGGTCTCGGTCGCCGCCCCCACCTTGATGACGGCCACGCCGCCGGCGAGCTTGGCGAGCCGCTCCTGCAGCTTCTCCTTGTCGTAGTCCGAGGTCGTCTCCTCGATCTGGGCCCGGATCTGCTTGATGCGGCCCTCGATCTCCTTGTGCGACCCCGCGCCGTCGATGATCGTGGTGTTGTCCTTGTCCACGACTACCTTCTTGGCCTTCCCCAGGTCCTCCAGCTTGATGTTCTCGAGCTTGATCCCCAGATCCTCGGTGATCGCCTTCCCCCCGGTCAGGGTCGCGATGTCCTGCAGCATGGCCTTGCGTCGATCCCCGAAGCCCGGCGCCTTCACCGCGCAGCAAGACAGCGTGCCGCGGAGCTTGTTCACGACCAGGGTGGCCAGCGCCTCGCCTTCGACGTCCTCCGCGATGATGAGGAAGGGCTTGCCCGCCCGGGCCACCTGCTCGAGCAGCGGCAGCATGTCCTTCATCACGCTGATCTTCTTCTCGTGGATCAGGATCAGGGCGTCCTCGAGGATGGTCTCCATCCGCTCCGGGTCCGTGACGAAGTAGGGTGAGAGGTAGCCCCGGTCGAACTGCATCCCCTCGACGACTTCGAGGGTCGTCTCCATCGCCTTGGCCTCTTCGACGGTGATGACCCCGTCCTTGCCGACCTTCTCCATGGCCTCGGCGATGAGGTTGCCGATCGTCTTGTCGTTGTTGGCGGCCACCGTCGCGACCTGGGCGATCTCCTTCTTGTCCTTGGTCGCCTTGGACATCTTCTTCAAGTCGGCGACGACCGCCTCGACCGCCTGCTCGATGCCGCGCTTGAGCCCCATCGGGTTGGCGCCGGCGGTCACGTTCTTCAGGCCCTCGCGGAAGATCGCCTGGGCGAGCACGGTCGCCGTCGTGGTGCCGTCCCCGGCCGCGTCGGAGGTCTTCGAGGCGACCTCCTTGATCATCTGGGCGCCCATGTTCTCGGTGGGCTCCTTCAGCTGAACCTCCTTGGCCACCGTGACGCCGTCCTTAGTAATGGTCGGGCTGCCGTACTTCTTGTCGATGACGACGTTCCGGCCCTTCGGCCCCAGCGTGGCCTTCACGGCCTCCGCCAGGATGTTGACGCCCCGCAGCAGCGCGGCCCGCGCCTCCTGGTCGAACATCAGTTGCTTTGGCATCCGTCGGTCCTCCCTCTATCGTCAGTCGGTTGTCGGTGTGCGTCCGGAGCGCCGTGGCGCCGGGGCGTTACTCGAGGATCCCCAGGATGTCCTCTTCCTTCATGATGAGGAGCTCCTCCCCGTCGATCTTCACCTCACTGCCGGAATACTTCCCGAAGAGGACGCGGTTCCCCGCCTTGACGGCGAGGGGCAGCGTCTTTCCGTCCTCGGTCACCCGACCCGTGCCCACCGCGATCACTTTGCCCTCCTGGGGCTTCTCCTTGGCGCTGTCCGGGATGATGATGCTGCCGTGCTTCTCATCCTGCTCCTCGAGGCGCTTGATCAGGACCCGGTCATGGAGCGGGCGCAGCTTGGTCTTCGGCTTGGTTGTCGTAGCCATAGTGGGAGAGTCTCCTTCCTTCACGTGGCGGGGCGGGGTGGAGGACACCCGAGGATCGTCGTCGGGCTGTTAGCACTCGATCGGAACGAGTGCTAATATACCGCGCTCGCAGGCCCGGGTCAACCCGGGATAATGATAGGGTACGCCTATTCACCATCGACGTTCCGAGCAGTAGACCCGTGGGGTTCAAACGGCATCTCAGGAGCGGGAGGATCTCCATGGTGCGATCGCTCGTGGCCTTGGTCCTCCCGGCGAGTCCTTCGCGTGGCTCGTGGGTAGGTAGCCACGAGCGCTTGACACTGTCAGCGGTCTGGGAAGATCGTAGGCCCACCAAGCGACTCGCGCGGCATCCGACGGAGGACCTCAGGCGTGGTGTCCACCGAACGGACCGTCCCGTCAGTGAACTCGTTCCCCCCTGCCGACACGGTGACGGCGGGGCCTCTGGCAAACCCTGGAGCTTTGTGACCGGTGCTTCCGGGTCAGGCACATCGACCGTGCCCCGTCCGGAATGGCGTCATATCGGAAATCCCGGCTCAGGAGGTCTTGTCAATGAAGCTCGAGACTGCGGCGAAGATCAAGTATGGAATCTGGGGTCTGATTTGTGGGGCCGTCATCGCCATGATCATCGGCTTTGCGTGGGGTGGCTGGACCACCTCCAGCACGACCCAGACGCGGACCCAAGACGCGGTCGTGGCGAGTCAGGCGGCCATCTGCGTCGCCCAGTTCATGAAGGAGCCGAACCATGAAGCGAAACTCAAGGAACTCTCGGACCTAGGCAGCTGGCAGAGAGCGGAAGCCATCGAAAAGGGGGGCTGGGATAAGATGCCTGGGCAAGAAAAGGCTGGCTATGCGGTAGCCCGAGCGTGCGCCGATGGGCTCGAGCTTCTCTTCAAGAAATGAGCGCGTCGCCCGCACCATGGCACCGGCGCGGCCTGCCTAGCTGACTTTTTCAGGATACTCTCGCTAGGTGACTCCCGGCTCGATCTCTCGCGATCGAGATCCCTTCGATATACAGAACGAAGCCTAATGCTCGAGCCTTTTCCAGATCTGACGTCTTGATCCGGTACACGTTCATCGTACCCGTCGACGCTCCGCACATCCGCGGGTGTTGAATCCCATCCGCCTTCTTGGCCTTTGCCTCTACGGCGATGCTCGCAGCGCGCAACTCCTTCTCCATCTGGTCCAGTGACACGGGTTGACCCATTTCACATTGCAGGCTTCCGTCATACTTCGCGATCTCGATTGAGGGACCTTCGTACACCCAGGACTGAAATCTCTTGACTCCCTGTTGGTCAGCCGGTATTCGCGGCAGATCATCCTTCGCGATCTCGTACACGTTCGCGATGCCGGTCGGCGCTCCACACAGGGCGATGATGAAACCCGGCACGACTCTCTTCTCGCTTGAGAGGACTCCGATGTTGACGGCCGTCAGCTCCTTCGCCATGTCATCCAAGGGCACGGCTTGCCCCATTCCGCACTGAAGACTGCCATCATAACGGAATACCCGTACGGTGTCGGCCGCAAATCCCGGCCCGGTCACCACGACAGCTAATGCTACCGCCAGGGTCGCGAGTCGCCAGGTTCGCATCGCGCGTTCCATCCTCCCGGTGTTTTGTCCATTGGCAACGAACCGCGGACGATGGCGTCCACCGGCAGCGAGTCGTGCTAGTTCACTGCGACGCCTAGGTCGGTCCCAGACGCTCCTTCCCGACGCTGCGATGCCATCGCCACACGCCGACGACCAGCATCGCCGCCAGCGCCAGGAGGCCGGCGAGACCGAGCCAGCGCTCTGCCCGGCGCACATCGGCCATGATGGCTTTGATCTCAGCCGTGAAGAAGTACGCCAACCCGAACACCAACGGGACGCCGAATAGGGCGGCGCCCGCGTCCGCCACCACGAATTTCCAGAACGGGACGCTCGCACTGCCCGCGGTCAGAAACGCGGCGGCGCGGAGTCCCATGACATGCCGCGCCGTGAGGACGGTCTTCAGTGCGTGCCGTCGGTACGCTGCCTTCAGCCACTGCTCCCGCGGGGGCGACAGCACCAGCCGGACAAGTCGCCAGCCGAGGAGCTGCTCACCCCAGCGCCGGCCGACCCAGTAGAGCACCATGTCGCCGGACAACACCCCCAGCAGGCAGACGGGCAGCGCAAGCCACCACCGGACGATACCCTCGTGGCTCAACACGGCGGCCGCGATGATCGGCATCTCCTCTGGGATTGGCACTCCAAGGCTCCCGAGCAGGAGCACCGCGAAAATGCCCAGGTACGTAAAGTTGTCGACGAACTCTTGAAGTGCCCCCACGGCATCCTCAGGTCCAACGGGATACGAATCCGTGTCCGCAGGCCAGCACCCTGATCGACCGCCCGGGGAGCCGAGACGAGCCGATCGCGCCGACCGGCGGAGTCGACCGTGCCCGGGCCGCGAACTTCTGCCGTCTTGGTTCCATCGAGTGGGTAGCTATCCTGCCTGCGCCGGTGCGGCGCCGGGGGATCCATGCCCGCTGTCCCTCACGATCCGGTAGAGGACCCACCCGCTCGCGTCCTGACCGCCGAGGCGCTCCGCCCGCTCGAACAGGCTCAGGCGGCTTCTTCGCGGAGTCGATGGATGCTCCGCGAGCACCGCCTTCCAGCCGAGCTGTACGGCCTCCGTTGGTAATGGCGCCTGGATGTCGTAACGCGCCAGGATCCCTCGCCTCTCGTTGTAGAACTGCATCAGCCACTTCATCGCCGGCTCCCTCGTGCGACCCTGCTGCGCCCTCGGGCCGTGACAGCCAGTGACTCCACGGCTGTCCTCAGATGCGGCCAGTCATCAACAGGACAATGAGCACCAACAGCGCGAGGCCGACGCCTCCGCTCGGACCATAGCCCCAGCTCCGGCTGTGCCCCCAGGTCGGCAGCGCCCCGAAAAGCGCGAGGATCAGGACGACGATGAGCATCGTTGTAAGCATCAGCTTCCCCTCCGTAGAGTTCTGGCCAGGTCCTCGGCAACTCCCAAGGATAGCGAAGGCCGAGGCGCGTCCCGGTCGACACCGGCACGGGCCTCGACCTCCCCGGATCAGGCGGCCTTGACTGCGATCATCTTCCGCGTCGTGACTTGCGGCGCGGGGATCCTCACCTCGAGCATCCCGTTCGCGTGCTTCGCCTCCACGTGGGCGACGTCGACGCCCTCGGGGAGCTGGAAGCTCCGCTGGAACTCGCCGTATGCGAGCTCGCGGACGAAGTAGTCCTTGCCCGCGGTATCGTGATCGGCCTTGCGCTCACCCTTGACGGTGAGGACGTTGTCCATCCAGGACACTTCGACGTCCTTCGGATCCACGCCCGGCATGGCGAGCTGGATGACGTAGGCGCCGTCGTCGATCCGCCCCTCAGCGGCGGGGAGCCACTCTGGGGCGCGCTGCGCGGCCTCGTCCGTGGCGCCGTTGAAGAACCCCGGGAACAGCGCGTCGACGTCGCGGTGGAAGTGGAACTTCCGAGCTTGGGACCAGCGAAGCATGGTGGTCATGGTGCTCTCCTCTCAAATACCTCAGTACCCAAAGACTCAAGCTGACTTAGCCGCGGGTGAAGAACTTCTGCACGGAACGCCCAACGGACTTCATGCCATCCCAGATGGACTCGCCGAAGCCCTGGGCGCTCTTCTCCAGCTTCTCGACGACGGGCCTGGACTGCGCGCCTGCGGCCTTCGCGCGCTGCTCCACCTCCGTGGCGCCATCCGCCAGGGTCTTGCCGATGCCCTTGGCCGTCTCCTGGACGCCCTGGACGACCTTCCTCGCCCCGTCGGCCACGGAGTCGGCGGCCGGCCTGGCCTGCGCGCCCGCGGGGCCGGCGCTTCCGGCGAGGGCGAGGAGGATCACTGCAGCCATCAGGTTCGAAGTCCTCGTCCCCTTGGCACTGATGGCGCGTCTCCTATGCCGAAGTCTCTAACTAGCCTACTGTCCTAGTACAGTAATACACATAATCGATCCTGTCAATGACGCCTAACCCCGAGGCTGGTACGGCCGAGCGAAGTCCTCGAGCGATATCTCGACGATGGCGTCCCGGGGACGTCCCGGAAGACCGTCCGCATCCCCCGCGGGGGCTCCAGTTCGGCCTAGCATTGCGAGTCCCCCTTCAGGGCGGCACGGCTACGCGGCCGCATCGTTGCCGGCCCGCGGCCGATACCTGCGACGTCCGACCCCTGTGTCACGAACGAACGCTAGCGTAGACTCTCCAGCGTTGCGAAGATCAGAGATCCAGATCGCTGATCCGGAGGTCGCTGATGCCCGCTGCGCTCGATCACATCACCGTCGACACCCCGATGGGGGCCAACCTGGTTGCCGACGGCGCGACCTTCCGAGTCTGGGCGCCGAACGCCCAGGCCGTCCACGTCTGCGGCGAATTCAACAGCTTCCGGCCGGACGACACGAACCGGCTGACCCGTGACGCCCTCGGGCACTGGCGCGGCTTCGTGGCCGGCGCCCGGGATCGGCACCGGTACCGGTTCTGGGTCGTGGGGGCCGGTGGCGCGGGATTCAAGCGCGATCCGTACGCGCGCGAGCTGGCGACGCCCTTTCCGAGCGACTGCATCGTCCGAAAGGCCGACTTCCCCTGGCACGAGATCCCCTACCGGACGCCCCCGTTCCCCGACTTCGTCATCTATCAGCTCCACGTCGGCGCCTTCTTCACGCCGAACCTCCCGCGCAAGGGGGGCACCTTCCTCGACGTGGCTCGCAAGATCCCGCACCTCGCCGCGCTCGGCGTCACCGCAATCCAGCTCCTCCCGATCCAGGAGTTCCAGACCACCTTCAGCGAGGGCTACAACGGGACCGACTACTTCTCGCCCGAGATGAACTTCGCAGTGGAGGAGGCCAACCTCCCTCCCTACGTGGCGCAGGCGAACACGCTGCTCGAGGCCAAGGGGCTCCGACGATACCGGACGGACGAGCTGCGCGGTGAGATGAACCAGCTCAAGGCGCTGGTGGACCTCTGCCACATCCACGGCCTCGCCGTGCTCGTCGACGTCGTCTACAACCATGCCGGCGGAGAGTTCGGTGACGAGAGCCTTTACTTCCTCGACCGGCAGCCCGGGCAGCAAGACGACCCGCCGAACTTCGGGAACTCGCTCTATTTCGGCTGGAAGGAGCACGCCGGCGGGCGTGTCTTCGATTTCGGCAAGCCCGAGGTGCGGGACTTTCTCATCCAGAACGCGAAGTTCTTTCTCGAGGAATACCGGGTCGACGGCTTCCGGTATGACCAGGTGAGCGTGATCGACCACGACGGCGCACCGCACGGATGGCGGTTTTGCCAGGACCTCACCTCGACCGCACGCTACCTCCGACCCGGGGCGCTGCACCACGCCGAGTACTGGGGAGTGAACCCCTCTGTGGTCAAGCCGGTGGCCGAGGGCGGGGCTGGATTCGACACGACCCTGACCGACGGCCTTCGCATCGCGATCCGGCGAGTCATCGCCAGCGCCAGCGTGCCCGGGGAGCACCCGCCCGACATGAGCGGTCTCGCCCGGAGCCTCTGGCCCGACGGCTTTGCCGACCACTGGCGGTTCGTGCAGGGCCCGGAAAACCACGACATCGTGCTCCGGGATGACCGTGACCCCCGGGAGCAGCGGATCGCCCGGCTCGGCGACCCGTCCAACCCGCGCTCGTGGTTCGCGCGCAGCCGGGCCCGCGTCGCGACCGGCATCGGCCTCACCGCGCCGGGGATCCCGATGCTGTTCATGGGGCAGGAGTTCCTCGAGGACAAGCAATGGTCGGACAACGTCGAGCTCCACCCCGAGCTCCTGCTCCACTGGCGGGGGCTGGAGGACGGCGACAAGCAGATGCACGATCACCTCCGCTTCACGCGGGAGCTCGTGCAGCTCCGGTGGCGTTTCCCCGGGCTTCGCGGCGGGGGCTTCCGCGTGGTGCACGTCCACGACGCGAACCGGGTCCTGGCCTTCCACCGCTGGGTCGAGGGCGCCGGACACGACATCCTTGTCGTGGTGCACCTGGCGACCACGCACCGCGTCGGCTACCGGATCGGCTTCCCCGGCGGCGGCGAGTGGCGGGAGGTCTTCAACAGCGACGTCTACGAGAACTGGGTCAACCCCGACGTCGCCGGAAACGGCGGCCGCGTGGTCGCCGAGGCCGAGCCACTACACGGCTTCGGCCACTCGGCGGCCCTCGTCCTCCCCGCCAACGCCATTCTCGTCTTCGCGCGCTGACGTGTCGGCGAGCCAGCGGGCGACCGCTCGTGCGGGATGCCGGAGCGTTCTCTACGCGCGGGCCCGGAGGCTGTAGAGGCGAAGCGCCTCGATCTTGCCGCGCAGCTCCCGCTCCCCCATGTCCTCGATCTCCAGCTCCTCGGGCACCTGGCACCGGCTCAACAGGGCCTTCGACACCAGTACGCGACGCTCCAGGGGCCGACACTCTGCCTCGACCCGGGCCGCAGTGTTGACGGCGTCGCCGCTGTATACGATGTCCTTCTTGATGTCGCCGATCTCCGCGGTGACGACGGATCCGCCGTGGAGACCCGCCTTGAACGCGGGGACGACGCCATACCGCGCGAGATACCGATCCTTCTGCTCGTGGATGCGCTCGCTCACGAGAAAGACACAGCGCAGACAGTTGCCCTGGCGGAGTCCCCGCTCGATCGTCCAGGTGACCACCACCTCGTCCCCGACGTACTGGTAGATCTGGCCGCGGGTCTCGAGCACGGGCTCCGCGAGGTCGTGGAAGAAGTCGTTCTTGAAGTCGTTGAAGCGCAAGGGCCCCAGGGCCTCGGCGATGGCGGTGGAGTCGTTCAGGTCCAGGAACATGAAGATACGATCCTCCGCGACAGGGCGATGATACCGGCCCAGCAAGAGGTTCATCAGCGTGCCCGGACCGAGCATCCGGTTGAGTTGCCGAACGAAGTTGATGAGGAAGCTCACCAGCGTGAGGATCGCCAGCGCCACCAGGAATCGGCCGCCCAGCACGAAATCCCGGTACCGCTCGGACCTGTAGTACTCGAGCAGGCCCCCCAGCTCGAAGAATCCCAGAAGGCTCATGGTCACGGTATGGATGGCGACCGCGCACAACGTGACGTAGAAGAAGGTCCGGACGAGCAGGAGACCGCCCACGGTCAGGGAACGCAGGAGGCGTGGGATCACGCCGAGCTCGAACCAGGCGCTGGCGAGCCCGATGACGGCCCCGGTGAGCGCCGCGGTGAACTCTCGGGCGAGGTGCGTCGGCACTCGCCGGACGATCCAGTGTACGAGCAGGGCGGCGACGATCCAGCCGCACGTCATCCACAGCGTCGTCCGTGCCGTGTGGAAACTACGCCGCGAGACCATGCCAGGATTGCATCATCACCGCCCGCCGAGCAGGGCGTTGATCTGCGTCTCGAGCACGATGTAGCGCTGAGCGCCGAGGATCCGCTGTCCCTCCAGCGCGTCGCCGGGAGTCGTCCGGCCCCGGACGAAAGACGCCGTGCCGGTCATGCCCGAGCGCAGACCTCGGCCATGTCGCGGTCGGTGTGCGCGCCCGTCAACGCCATTCTCGTCTTCGCGCGCTGATGTGTTGGCGAGCCAGCGGGTGACCGCTCGCGCCGGACTGGGAGCCTCGCCCCGCGCTTCACGGTGAGCTCGTCCCCTCCTAGGCCCGGCTTCCTTCCCGCCAGGGAAGATCGATCGCGGACGGAAAGGCGGTCCCGTGGTGAACGGTCAAGACCGGCGGCCTTCCGTGGGGCGTCTGCACGTAGTGGTCGGCGTCCGCACCGGCGATGGCGAGACGGATCCGGCTGCCGGCCTTGAACAGCCACGACGTGGGGAGAATGGTCAGGTGGAGCCGGCCATCATCGCCGAGCGCGACGATGTCGGTGAAGGTGCCGCCGGTGTCCACGCCGATCTGCACGCGCGCGCTTCCTCGATGTGCCGGCGCCGGTGCGAGGGTCCGGACGCCGGCGCTATGATAGCAGTGGAGGACCGCCGGGGCGCAGCTGACGGGTCTCGCCGATGAGCTGTGTCCGATCGCGACGAACGGACGAGTTCGACCGGGCGGGTGCGGTACCGCTTGAAGAAAAACGGGTGACCGGGAGGAAGGGACATGCCAACCAACATCGGACGCGAGGGCGTGCGGCGGATGGTAGCGGAGGGCGCGCAGCTCGTGGAGGTGCTGCCCAAGGAAGCGTTCGACGAGCAGCATCTTCCGGGCGCGATCCATCTCGCGCTCCGGAAGATCGAAGCCGGAGCCAGAGCGACCCTGGACCCCGAGCGACCTGTCATCGTCTACTGCTGGGACTCCGCCTGAGACTTGAGCCCACGAGCCGCGTGGCGGCTCGAGAGCCTCGGGTTCCGCGACGTGTACGACTACCCGGCGGGCAAGTCGGACTGGATGGCGGCCGGACTCCCCACCGAGGGCGAGGCGGCCGGCCGGCCCACCGCGGGGACGGTCGCGCGCCGGGACGTGCCGACGTGCCATCTCGGCGAATCCCTCCGGGACGTGCGGGAGCGAGCCCGAGCGGCGGGGTGGGACGCCTGCGTCGTGGTCAACGAGGCGCTGATCGTCATGGGGCTCCTCCGCGCGGAGCAGCTCGGCCGGGAAGGAGACCTCACGGCCGAGTCCGCCATGCGCCCCGGACCGAGCACCCTCCGGCCGCATGTGCCCATTGCCGAGGTCGCGGAGTTCATGACCGAGCACGATCTCCCCAACGCGCCCGTGACGACCTCGGGCGGCGAGCTGATCGGCCTGCTCATCCGCGAGGATGTGGAGCGAGCGGCGCACGAGCGCCCAGCGTAGAGCCGGACGTCGTCAGCGGTCCAGCGGGTTGGACGCGACCCTGGCCGCGAAGCCTCGGCCGACGAGCTTCGCCGCGAGGCTGTACGGCTTGCGTTCCGCCTGGTCCTGAAAGCACGTGATGAACTCTGCGGCGAGCCCCAGCCTCGGGTAGCGCTCCAGCTCCTCGGCTCGGAGGCCCGCCGGGATATCCTCCGTGCGCCGACCCGAGACGTCCATGCCTGTGGAGAGCTCCAGCAGATGTCCCTCGGGATCCTCGACGACGACCACCGCGTCCCACATGTGTCGCACGATGACCTGGCCAACCCGCCGGCGGCGCTCGACCGACCAGCCGGCCGCCGCGCCGAAGACCCAGGAAACATGACCGCCACGCGGTGACTGTCGAACTCCTTCACCAATTGTGCGTTGCCCTTCACGTCTCGCCGAGCGCGCGCGTCAGGCGCGCCCGGATGTCGGCCCAGACCGTGTCGACGTCGGCCGGCGTGGGCGGACGCTCGGCCGCGATCGTCTGGATTCGATCGTAGATCTGGTGCTTCCCCCAGTCGCGCACCGCCGCCGGTACCCGGGCCAGGACCCGCGCGGCGGCGTCCTGGATCGCCGGCGGCCAGCGGCGCTCCATCTCGGCCCGCCGGGCGCCGAAGTCGAACTCGCCGGCCGGAGGCGGCGCCATGGTCGCGCGTCGCCGGGCGGTCGCCGCCGCGTCGACCTCGCCGGCCACGATCGCCACGCCGTACGCCTCCCGGGCCCGCTCGACGCTCAGGCAGCCGGCCCGCACGTCGTCACGCACTCGCGCGGGATCCCGCCGGCGCGGGTCGCCATGGCCCCCGCCGCTGGGCGAGAAGATGCTCACCACGTCACCGGGCTCGAGGTGGAGCACGTCGACCTTGCCGATGTCGCGCGCGCGCGGCGTGCCGCGGTTGACGACGCAGCTGCCGACGGTACCGGCGCGGCCGCCGGCGACGCCCCAGGGCTCCAGGCGGAAGCGCTCCATCCCGCGCGCCGTCACGATGGCGTGCGGGTGGAACACCTGGAAGTCGAGGCGAACGGCGAGGCCGCCCCGGTGCTCCCCCGCGCCGCCCGTGTCCCGCATCAGGTGGTAGCGCCGCATGACGATCGGCACCTCGGCCTCGATGCTCTCCACGGGCGTGTTCCTGAGGAAGCCCGACGTCGAGTCGGCGCCGCCCAGACCGTCCATGGTCGGCCGACCCCCGCCGCCGCCCAGCATGGGCTCCACCACCTGGACCTGGCGCTGCCCGGTCCGGAGATCGAGGATCGAGGCCACCACCGGAGAGATCGCGCCCGCCGGCGCCGCCGGGACCTGCCCGGGAAGCGCCTGAGCCAGAGCCCCGAGGATCGCGTCGAACACGCGCAGGACCGTCCCGTAGCGCACACCGATCGGGGCCGGGAACCGCGCGTTGACGACGGTGCCGGGGGGCGCCGTCACGCGCACCGGCCGGAGGATGCTGGAGGCCTTGGGGATGCCGGGGTCGTCCGTGACCAGGTAGGCGTTGATCGCCTGGCACAGGAAGGGGTGCGTCACTCCGTGGCTGGCGATGTTGAGGGCGGAGCCCACCTGGGGGTCAGTGCCCGTGAAGTCCAGGTGGATCGAGTCCCCCTCGATGGTCAGGCTCACCTGGAGACGGATCGGCACCTCCGAGCGGAGATCGTCCTCCATGTACTCCGTGAAGCGGTAGGTCCCGTCGGGGATCTTCCGGATCGCCGCCCGCGCCCGCTGCTCCGCATAGTCGAGGACGGCCTCGATCCCCTCCACGACCGTGGCGAGCCCGAACTTCTCCACCATCTCCTGCACGCGGCGGTCGCACGAGTTCACCGCGGCCACCATCGCGTTGATGTCGCCCCAGTTCGTGTCGGGGATGCGGCAGTTGTCGCCGATGAGGTTCTTGACGTCCTCCTGCAGGACGCCGCCCCGGTAGAGCTTCGTGGGCCGGAGCCGGAGCCCCTCCTGGAAGATCTCGGTGGCTCGCGGCCACACGCTGGCCGGCACCGCGCCGCCCATGTCGGAGGAGTGGACGAAGGCGTACCCCCAGCAGATGATGCGGCCCGCGTGGAAGATGGGGCGGAGGATGTGGACGTCGGGGAGGTGGGTGCACAAGGGTCCCGACAGGTAGGCGTCGTTGCAGATCACGATGTCGCCCTCGTCGTAGCGGTCGAAATAGCCGAGCGTCTGGGCCATGTTGAGGCCGAGGTACGACGACGCCCCGAGGTTCCACGGATAGGCCACGTACTCCCCGCCGGTCGAGACCAGGCCGGTCGAGAAGTCCGCCGTCTCCTTGACGAACGTCGTGTAGGCGGTGCGCTCCATGATGCGCGCCATGTCCTCGACGACGGCCTGGTAGTGGTTCCGCAGGATCTCGAGGGTGACCCGGTCGATGGTCATTGGCTACTGGGCCTACCGGCCCTGGCGGCCCTCGATGACGAGGTTCCCGAACCCGTCGACGGTGGCGCGGAAGCCGGCCGGCACCAGCGTGGTGGTGTCCTCCTGCTCGACGATCGCCGGCCCGTCCAGGTGCTGGCCGGCCCGGAGGTCGCGACGATGATAGATGGCGGCGTCGTGCTGCTGCCGCCGGTAGTGGATCGGGCGGCGGCCGGCCGGCGGCGCCGGGCCGTGCCCGGCCGGCACCGGACGCAGCTCGGGCTTGGGCGTTCGGCCCGTGATCGTGGCGCGGAGGTCGATCACCTCGACGTCGGCCGCGCGGTCGGCGTGCGCGTACAGCCGATCGTGAAGGTCGTGGAACGCCGCCCGCAGACGGTCGGTGGTGGCGTCCTCGAGCCAGGCCGGCTCGATCGGCACCTCGATCTGAAACGCCTGGCCCACGTACCGGAGGTCGGCGCTGTAGGACAAGGCGCTCGCCGAGACTGCCGGCGCCTCCTCGGCGAGCCAGCGCCGGGCCCGGGCGGACAGCTCCGCACACTCGGCGGCGAGGAGCTTGCCCGTGGTCGCCGACAGCCGCCGGTGGAGCGTCCGGATGTAGTCGCTCTTGATGTCGGCGGTCATCGCCCCCTGGGCACAGAGCGTGCCCGGCGACGGCGGCACGACGACGCGCGGGATGTGGAACTCCTCGGCCAGGAAGCAGGCCTCAACGGGACCGGCCCCGCCGAAGGCGACCAGGCAGAAGTCGCGGGGGTCGAGTCCGTGGCGCGCGACCACGTTGGAGAACGCCGCGTACATGTTCGCGGTGGCGACCTCGACCACCGCCTCGGCCGTCAGGTCCGCGTCCAGGCCGAGCGCCTCGCCCAGGGGGCGCAGCGCGGTCGCCGCCCGCTCGGGGTGGAGCCGAAGCCGGCCGCCGACGAAGTTGTCGGGGTTGAGGAAGCCGCAGGCGAGGAACGCGTCCGAGAGCGTGGGCTCGCTCCCACCCCGGCCGTAGCACGCCGGGCCGGGGTCGGCGCCCGCGCTCCGCGGGCCGACCTTGAGGACGCCGACGGAGTCGAGCCAGGCGATCGACCCCCCGCCAGCTCCGATCGACGAGACCCCGACGACGGGCATGACGATCGGGAAGTCGCCGACCGTCTCGTCCATCGAGTACACCGGCTGACCGTCCCGCACCAGCGCGATGTCCGCGCTGGTGCCGCCCATGTCGAGCGTGATCAGGTTCCGGTACCCGGCCGGGACGCAAACGGACGCGGCCCCGATGACGCCCGAGGCGGGGCCCGACAGCATCGTCTCGGCCGTCGCCTGGCGGGCGTCGCAGGCCGTCGTCACACCGCCGTTGGATTTCGTGATGTAGAGGGGGACCCGGACCCCGGTCCGGGCCAGCTCCCGCTCCAGGTGCTCGAGGTAGCGCTCCACCCGGGGCCGCACGTACGCGCTGAGGACCGCGACCATGGTGCGCTCGTACTCCCGGATCTGGGGCCACACCTCGTGCGAGCAGGTCACGGGCAGGCCGGGAAAGCGCTCGGCCAACACTTTGCGCGCCTCCGCTTCGTGGGCCGGCGCCCGGTACGCGTTGATGAACGCGACGACGAGGGCCTCGGCGCCTTCCTTCTCGACCAGCCGGATGGCCTCCCGCACGAGCTCCTCGCGATCGAGCACGGTGTCGACGGTGCCGTCGGCCAGGATCCGCTCGGTGACCTCGCCCACGCGGTAGCGCGGGATGAGCGGGGCGGGACGTGTCGCCGTGAAGTTGACCGGGCTCGCCAGGCGGAGCCGCTGGATCTCGAGCACGTCACCGAACCCGGCCGTGGTCAACAGTCCCAGCGCCGCCCCGTTCCGCTGGATGACGGTGTTGATGGCGATCGTGGTGCCGTGAACCAGGTAGTCGATGGATCCGGGATCGAAAGCCCGCTCGCTCACCAGGGCGCGAAGCCCGTCGAGAACGCCGCGGCCGGGATCGCCGGGGACGGTGGGCGACTTGAAGCCGGAGAGCTCGCCCGTCGCCTCGTCGAGGAGGCTGAAGTCGGTGAAGGTGCCGCCGATGTCGATCCCCAGCCGGTAACGTCCCACGTCGTCACCTGCCCGTCGCGACACCTCGGACGCTCGCCGCCTGGCGTTTCACGTGCGGGCCCGGGGTGGGTGCCAGATGCTTGCCAGATGCTTGCCAGATGCTTGATGGAGCCGGTCCGTCTTCGCGCGCGGGCGTGTACTATGCTCGCCGAATGGTTGACACGCTAGCGAGGCCGGTGGAGGCTGTCAAGCGGCGTCCCCTGGATCGAGGAGGATTCCATGCGACTCGAGGGTAAGCGCGCGCTCGTCACCGGGGGCGGCACAGGCATCGGGCGGGGCACGGCCGAGCTGTTCGCCCGCGAGGGCGCGCGGGTGATGGTGTCCGGCCGGCGCCGGGCCGAGTTGGAGGAGACGGTTCGCTTGGTCGAGAAGGCCGGCGGCACGGCGGCCCTGGTCACCGGGGATGTCGCCAAGCCGGAGGACGCCGAGCGCATGGCCCGCGAGACCGTGGCCGCCTTCGGCGGGATCGACATCCTCGTCAACAACGCCGGCATCCTCGTCCGCAACGCGACCGTCACCAGCGTGTCCATCGAGGACTGGCGCCGGGTCATCGACGTCGATCTCCACGGGGTGTTCCTCGTGTCGCGCTTCGCCCTGATGGAGATGGTGCCCGCCGGACACGGAGGCGCGATCGTTCATGTCTCCTCGGTGGCGGGGATTCTCGGCGATCCGAAGCTCGCGCCCTACAACGCGGCCAAGGGCGGGGTGAACATCCTCACCAAGAACATGGCCCTCGACTACGCTCCCCACGGCATCCGCGTGAACGCCGTCTGTCCCGGCCGCATCGCGACACCCATGCCCTTGAGCCGCCTGAAGCCCGGCGAGGACTGGGAAGCGGTGCTCGCGGCCTGGGGCAAGAAGATCCCCCTCGGTCGCGTGGGCCGCCCCGACGACATCGCTCAGGCCATCCTCTTCCTCGCCTCCGACGAGGCCTCCTGGATCACCGGCACCACGCTCGTCGTCGACGGGGGCGCGACGATCTCCCATCCGCCCATCGGCTGAGCGCGCGCCAAGCGCCGAAATCAGAATTCGCCCTGGACCGAGCGGACCACGTGCACCGCACCCCGTTCAAGAACCTCGTACCACCGCCCCCGACGCTCCGGCTCACCGAGCAGCGGGTCGCCCTCCTAGTCGTCGACTTCCAGGCGTTCGCCGCCGAGCGGTCGGTCGGCCTCGGACGGCTCGCCGCCGAGCGGGGCCTCGAAGAGGAGCTCGAGGAATACTACGAGCAGGTCGGGTGCGCCCGCCGCAACGTGCGTGACCTGCTCACGGCGTTCCGGGCCCGGCGCCTCCCCGTGCTCTACAGTCGCCGGGTGGCGCCGTCAGGAACTGCCCCGCCATGGGTGCCGACGGCCGACGATGCGGCGGCGGCGGTCGTGCCCGAGCTGGCGCCGGTCGCCGGCGAGGTGGTGGTGACCCGCGCCGCCACGAGCCCGTTCGCCGGCGGGGCCCTCGACGCGGCGATGACCGCGGCCCACGTGGAGAGCCTGGTCGTGGCCGGGCTGGTCCTCGGCGGCGCGGTCGACTGCGCCGTTCGAGAGGCGGCCGAGCAGGGCCGCGCGGTCGTGCTCGTCGCCGACGCCTGCGCTGCCGAGACGTACGCCCTCTACGAATGCGTGTCCACCCAGCTCGGGGGCGGAGCCGTGCGCGTGCGCTCGACCGACGCAGTCCTGGCCCTGCTGGCATGAACGGGCCGGCCCCGCGGCCCCTGCCGGCGCTGCGGCCACCCGCCATCTCGCACCGCAAGACGACGCGGTGAGCCTGCCCGAGCCGGGATCGGTCGAAACCGTCCGCGGACCGGTCCCGCCGTCCGCCCTGGGGATCACGCATGCCCACGAGCACCTCTGGTGCGACCAGCGCCGGTGCCGCAGCAATGTCCGATGGCGGGCGTGGGCCCAGCCCATGGTCCTCGACGAGCCGGAGGTGATCCTCGAGGAGCTGGCGGAGCTGCGCGCGCTGGGCGTCGGAACGATCGTGGAGACGACGGTCGCGGGGTGGGGCCGGGACGTGGCGCGCCTGCGCGAGTTCTCCGAGCGCTCCGGCCTCCACATCGTCGCCACGAGCGGCTACTACGTCGAGGCGTGCTTGCCGGCCGACGCGCATGCCCTCGACGTGGAGGCTCTCGCCGAACGCCTGGTCCGGGAAGCCACCGCCGGCGCCGACGGAACGCCGATCCGCCCCGGGGTCCTGAAGTCCGCCATCAGCCGGCCCGTGATCGACGGGGCCGAGGCCCGGTGTGCCCGCGCGGTGGCCCGGGCGCACCGGGTCACCGGGCTTCCGATCACCACCCACACCTCGGCGACGGCGCGCTTCGAGATCCCTGGAGGAACGATCGGGGCGGCGCACCTCGATCTCTTCGAGGCCGAGGGCGTCCGGGCCGATGCCGTCATCGTCGGCCACGTGGACGAGAACCCGGACATCCGGCATCTGGACGCCCTCTGCGCGCGCGGCGCCTTCGTCCAGTTCGACGTGATCGGGAAGGAGCACTTCCTCCTCGACGCCACGCGCGCCCGGCTGCTGCTGCGCCTCGTCGAGCGCGGGTGGACCCATCGCCTGCTTCTCTCCACGGATCGTGCCCGGCCGACTGACCTGCGTCGACACGGCGGGCGAGGCTACCGCCACCTGCTCGCGAGCTTCGTTCCCCGGCTTCGCGCGTGCGGGATGGAGGAGCGCGCCATCTCGGCCATGCTCATCGACAACCCAGCCCGGGCGCTCCAGGTCCGGCCGCGCGCCGGCGAGGTCACGTGATGAGCCGCGACGCCATCCACCGGCACATCGATGCCCACCTCGAGGAACATATCGAGCACGTACAGCGCTGGGTGCGACAACCCAGCGTGAGCTGGAACGACGACGGGGGCGTCCGCGAATGCGCCGCCCTCGTGGCGGAGTCCTACCGCGCCCTCGGCTGCACGGAGGTGGAGATCCTCGAAGGGCGCTTCCACCCCGGCGTCTGGGCCGTCTACGACGCGGGGGCGCCGGTTACCCTCCACAGCTACTGCATGTTCGACACCCGGCCTGCCTCGCCCACCGGCTGGTCCGAGGATCCCTGGAGCGCCGCGCTGGTCGCACGCCCGCCCTACCCGCGGGTCCTGGTTGGGAGAGGGGCGTTCAGCGCCAAGGGCCCGTACGTCGCGTTCCTCAACGCGCTGGCCTCCATCATCGCCGTCGAGGGGCGGCTGCCCGTGAATGTGCTCTTCCTCGCCGAAGGCGAGGAAATCATGGGCAGCCCGACGTACCGTGCTTTCGTGGAGCGGCACCGCGACCGCCTGCGGACGGCCCAGCTCAGCCACTGCGTGACCGGCGCTCAGAACGCCCGGGGAACCGTGAGCGTCGGGCTCGGGCTCAAGGGCATGGTGGTCCTCGAGCTGACCGCGACCGGAAAGGCCTGGGGCCACGGGCCGGCCTCGACCGTCCACAGCTCGGCGGCGCCCCTCCTGGGCTCGCCGCCGTTTCGGCTCGCCCAGGCGCTCGCCACGCTGACCGAGCCCGACGGGAGCGGCTGTCGCGTGGACGGATTGGCCGAGGCATGGTTCTATCGAAAGCCGTTGCCTCCCGAGGAGCAGCGCCTGCTGGACGCGCTCGCCCGCCAGTACGCCGGGCGTGACTGGCGCGAAGTGCTGCCGCTCGGGGGTCCGGCCAACGCGCCGATCGTCCGGGGAGGTGTCGACGGGCAAGCCCCCTTGATCAACTTCCTCTACGGGCCGAGCCTGAACGTGGCCGGCCTCCGGGCGGGTTTCCTGGGTCCGGGGACTGGCACGATCCCGTTCGTCGTCCCCTCCGCCGCGACGGCGATGCTGGACCTCCGCTGGGTGGTCGAGCTCTCACCCGAGGAGATCGTGACCCGCATCCGGCGACACCTGGACGTGCGCGGCTTCAACGACATCGAGCTGACCGTGTACTCGGCGTTCGGGCACGCTCAGACGCCCCCCGACCACCCCGCGGTCCGGGCCGTGCTGGATACGCTCGCCGCGTGGCGGGTGGACGCGGAGCTGTGGCCCATCCAGGCCGCCGGCGGCCCCTGGACGGCGGTGCCGAACGCCTGTGGCGTGCCCATGGTTCGAGGCGGGGCCATCGGCGGCGGCGGCGGCACCGTGGACGAGTACCTGGTTATCGACGGCGATGGTCGCGTGGCCGGCCTCGGGGATGCGGAGAAGTTTCACGTCGACCTGCTCGACCGGCTCGCCCGGGACCTCGCCCCGTCGGCGCGGGGCTAGCCGACGGCAGCTGGGCGGCGGACCGCTTCCGGGCGTCGTCGGCACGGGCGCGGCGTCCCGGCGGAGATCACAGTCGTCCCCGGATGGTTGGATCGAAGTGGTCCCGCAAGCTGTCCCCCAGGAAGTTCGCCGCGAGCACCACCAGCGAGATCGCCAGGCTCGGAAAGGCCACCGTCCACCACGCCTGGGTCAGGTAGAGTCGCGCGTCGGCCAGCATGGCTCCCCAGGCGGGCGTCGGCGGCTGGATGCCGAGGCCGAGGAAGGACAGCGTCGACTCCAACAGGATCAGCCGCCCGAGCTGAAAGCCGGCGATGATCAGGATGGTGCCGGCGGTGCTCGGGAGCACGTGCCGCGCGATCAGCCGCAGGTCGGTCGCCCCGAGCGCGCGGGCCGCGACGACGAACTCCCGCTCCCGGATGGCCACCACCTGCGCCCGCACGACCCGCGCGAACTCCACCCAGCCGCGCAGGGCGATGATGAGGACGAGCGTCAGGGTCGTCATCCGGATGAGCGCGGCCCAGACGATCGCGATCAGGATGTAGGGAAAGCTGAGATAGGCGTCGATCACCCCCACGAGCCCGCGGTCCAGCGCGCCGCCTCGGAACCCCCCGAGGAGCCCCAGCGTCACGCCGAATCCCGCGCCCAGAGCGAGGCCGGCGTAGCCGACGGTGAGCGATGCGCGCGCCCCGTGGACCAGGCGGGCCCACACGTCCCGGCCGAGGTGATCGGTCCCGAGCGCGTGGGTCCGTCCCGCGTCGTCGACGTGTCCGGGTGGCTTGTGGCGATCGAGCAGGCTCTGGCGGGCCGGATTCTGCCCGGTCATCCAGCCCGGCAAAGCGGCCAGCAGCGTCATGCCCAACAGCACCGCCAGCGGCAGCCCGAGGGCGACATCGCCGACGGCCCATCCCGGGCGGCGGGGCTTCACGTCGTCCGGATGCGCGGATCGATCCACACTTGGAGGACGTCCACCCCGAGGTTCACCAGGGTGACGACGACGGCGGCGATGGTCGCCCCGCCGACCACGACCGGGTAGTCGCGCGCGAACACCGACTGTATCAGGAGCCAGCCGAGTCCGGGCCAGGCGAAGATGGGCTCGACCACCACGGCGCCCACCACCAGGCCGTTGAGGAGCAGGCCCGCCATCGCCACCACCGGGATCAGGGCGTTTCGCAGCGCGTGGCGGCCCATGATGGCGCC
>Ga0114129_10001537_pt1 | contig 31282 bp, 34 predicted proteins | sample RhiMetdeltSRZDD1_FD_80071 | JGI IMG/M metagenome (GOLD analysis project Ga0114129, IMG submission 80071) | Populus rhizosphere microbial communities from Tennessee, USA - Rhizosphere MetaG P. deltoides SRZDD1 (version 2) (version 2) | ecosystem: Host-associated > Plants > Roots > Rhizosphere >...
TCCAGCACTTTAACGGCCATGGAACCCTCCTGTCAGCGTGCCCCAGATGCCCTTGGGCAGAAACAGCACGAACACCATGAAGATCGCACCGATCACAAGCGGCCACGACTCCGTCCACACACTGATGGCGTCCTCGAGCACGAGGTAGGTGGCCGCCCCGACGAATGGACCGAAGAACGTGCCCGCGCCGCCCAGCAGCGTCATGATCACGACCTGCCCCGAGGTCGACCAGTGGAGCGACTCGATCGGCACGACCGTGAGCCGCAGCGCGTCCAGCGCACCCGCCAGACCACAGAACAGTGCGTAGAACACGAACGACAAGTGCTTGATGCGCGCGATGTCGTAGCCACAGGCGGTGGCGCGGTCGGCGTTCTCGCGAATCGCCTGCAGCACGGCGCCGAAGGGCGAGTCGAGAATGCGCTTGAGCGCCGCCACCGCGAGCCCGACGATCACCAGCGTGAAGTAATAGAAGACGACCGAGCGATCGAGCGCGAGCCGCCAGCCGCCGAGGCCGATGGTCGGCACCGCGATGCCTCTGAGCCCGTCGTCGCCGCCCGTCCAGTCCGCGAGATGAAAGCCGACGAAGTACAACAGCTGCGCGAACGCCAGGGTCAGCATCGCGAAGTAGATGCCGCGGCGCCGCAGACAGAAGAATCCGACCAGCGCTCCGCCGAGGAGCGCCGCCGCGAGACCGATCCCGAGCGCGAGCCACAGCGACGTGACTTTGAGCTTGGCGAGCGCGATGCCGGTGCCGTACGCGCCCAATCCCCAGTACGCCGCCGACCCGAAGGACAGCAGGCCCGTGTAGCCGTACAGGAGATTGAAGCCCAGCGCGAAGAGCCCGTAGATCAGCACCTGCGAGCCGAGCGACTTGTACGGCACGAGCCAGGGGAAGATCGCAAAGACGACGAAGAAGCAGAGGACGGGATGCTGGCGAACCCAGGCGAAGGCGCCGCGGTTCATTCCAACAACCCGGCTTCGCCGAGCAGACCGCTCGGCCGGAAGAGCAGCACCAGCGCCATGAAAATGAAGACGATGATCTCGGCGAGCTTGGGGGCGAAGAACGTCGTCAGCCCGACGATCTGGCCGATCAGCAGCCCCGAGATCACCGCACCCAGGAGGCTACCCATGCCGCCCACCACGACCACGACGAACGATTCGATGATGATCGTCACGCCCATCTCGGCGTAGGCCCCTCGCATCGGCCCGGCGAGAATCCCGGCGAGGCCCGCCAGTCCGGTGCCGATCCCGAACACCAGAAACCAGATGCGGCCGACGTCGAAACCGAGCGCACGCACCATCATCGGATCACGCGAACCGGCACGGATGACGAGGCCGATGTTGGTCTTCTCCAGGAACAGCCAGAGGGCGACGAGCACCACGGCGGTGACCGCGATGACGAACAGCCGGTAGCTCGGAAAGTAGGTGAACCCGAGATTCACCGCACCGGCGAGCGCGCGGGGCGGATCGAGCGTGACACCAATCTTCCCCCAGATGAGTCGCGCGATTTCGACGAGTACGAGAGACAAGCCGAAGGTGAGCAGCAGCGGATCGTCGGGCGAGCGTCCGTAGAGAGGCCGGATGAGGAAGCGCTCGACGAACAGCCCGAAGGCGCCCACCAGCAACGGTGCGAGCAGGAGCGCGACGAGGAAGCTGCCGGTGCGCCCGATCAGCACGAAGCCGAAGTAGGCACCCAGCATGTAGAGCGCGCCGTGCGAAAAATTCACGACCGTCATGAGGCCGAAGATCAACGACAGCCCGACGGCGAGCAGCACGAAGATTCCGCCGAGCACCAGTCCCGTGAAGACCTGGGCGGCGAGGGCGGCCAGCGAGATGTCGGGCACGGCCGGCTAGGCGGTGTGCCCCTTCTCGGCGCAGGTGCGATCCATGTCTTCGCTGGCCGGCACACGCGCGACGATGTCGAGCAGACCCCAGTCGCCCTTCGTCTTGCCCGGCGCGCGGCCCTTGAGGATCCACATGTCCTGGAACGACTTGTTGTCGCACGCGCGCCACCACTGCTTGCCCTTGACGTGGTCGTAGGTCGGATTCTTGCGCAGCGCGTCCGCGACCTTTTCGCCGTCCGTCGCTTTCGCCAGCTCGGCTCCGCGCGCGACCTCGAGCACGGCGCTGTACGCGTACACGCCGTAGTCACCGGGCGGGATGCCGAACTTCTTCTGAAACGCCTCGACGTAGCGCTTTGCCTCGGGGATCGAGTCCTGCAGCTCCCAGTAGAAGTTGATCCCGCCGTAGACGTCCTGATAGAGCTCCGGCCCGCCCTGCTTGGCCACCGAGATCCAGTGCAGCGGCTTGGCCAGCTTCATCTGCTGGTGCATGCCAAAGCTCTTCACCTGCTTGAGGAAGGCGATGTCGTCGGCGCCGGGTGTTACAGCCATCAGCACGTCTGGCTTGGCGGCCTGGATCTTCGGCAGGTGCGCCGAGAACTCCGCGCTGCCGAGCGGATAAGGCGTCGAGCCGAGCACCGTGCCGCCGAGCTTCTTGTTGGTCTCGGTCAGCACCATGTTGTTCTGCTTGCCCCACGCGTAATCGGCGTACACGATCCACCACTTCTGTCCGAGGTTCTTCATCACCCACGAGCCCACCACCCGCGAGGTGATCGTCGGGTTCAGCGCCTCGTGGAACGTGACCGGGCTCGTGTCGGGCTTGGCGCTGATCTCGTCCGACTGGCTCGTCGAGATGAAGAGGACTTTCGCCTTCTTCGTCTGCTCGTTGATCGCCATCTGCACGTGCGCGGCAAGCCCGCCGATGATGAACTGGCAGTTTTCTTTCTCGATCAGCTCTTGCGTACGCTGCGCGCCGACCTGCGGCTTGAGCTGGTCGTCACGGACGAGCAGCTCGACCTTGCGGCCGAGGATGCCGCCCTTGGCGTTCAGCACATCGACGCCGAGCTCGGCGCCCTGCTTCATGTCGCCGGCAATCGCGGCGAACGGACCGGTCAACGGCAGCGGGAAACCGATACGGATCGGATCTTTGCTTTGCGCGCGCAGCACCGCAGGGAAGGCAAAAGTCGCGGCGCCAGCGGCGGTCGTGGTCAAAAACACGCGACGATTCATGGGGACTCCTCCTCGGGCTCGGGGGTGAGTGGCGCCGATCATAGGGGTGGCTCAAAGGAGTGTCAAACGCCGGCCCGCTCGTTTTCCCGACTGCGCCATCAGCCAGCCGCGCGTGGATGCAGCACGCTGATCGCATAGCCGACATCGAGGCGCTCGCCTTGCCAGCTCGGTGTCGATGTTTGCGCGTTGATGTGAACGCTGCGCGCATCGTTTTGTGCGCGCACCGTCTCGCTGGGATTCGCTGGCACCTCAGCGGCCACTGGCACGTCGGGCAGCGGTCTGCCATCCGGCCGCCGAAAGATAAGTTCCCCATTGGCCTGTCGTTCGACGTGAAAGCCCTCTTCGTGCACCGCGCGGTGGTGTCGTCGGCATAGTATCGCGAGATTCGACAGCTTCGTCGGGCCGCCATGTGCCCAGTGCTTGATGTGGTGGCCCTGTCCGAACGGTTGCCCACAACCCGGAAAGCGACAGCCCTTGTCGCGATGCTGGAGCGCGCGCCTCAGCGCGGCCGGAATCGTGCGGGTTCGGGCCGCGACTTCGGTTATCCGGCCGTCGGCGTCGTGTCGCATCACCACGCGGCTCGCATCGCAGGCCAGACGTTGAGACGTTCCAGCGGGAACGCGCGCGCCGCCTTCGAGCACCGACTGGCCCGGCGCCTCGGCATTCGCCAACACCGCGGCATCGACGTGAACCACGACCTGGTAGCGCTGCCCAGGAGCGCCGGGATCCATACCGCGGTGCAAGGCGGTTTCGGCGACGAGCGCCAGCGCGTCCGCCTGCCGCTGTTCCATGGTCGGCGCCTCCGGCGAGCCGTCGACGACCGACGTTCCCGCGGGAACGTCTGGCGTATGTGTTCCCGCGGGAACGTCGCCCGCCCGACGCTGATACAGCGCGTCGCGGGCGGCAGCAAGCGCCTGCATCACGACGGCGCCGACCTCCGGCTCCAGCCGCCCGCGAATCACCACCATGCCGTCTCCGTCCGGATACACGTGAAGCGACCGATGCCGGTGGCGCCGCGTGCTCTCTTCGGCTTCGGCTTTGCGGTCCATTCGGCGCCAACCGCGGACGATGAGCTCGACGTGCTCGGCGGTGCCGGCCCGGCCCACCGCAATCAGCCGCGCTTCGGTCTCCGCCGTCGCGACGCGAGTCAGCGCTCGCACCTTCGAATACGACAGCTCGCCGCGGGACAGCGCCTCGCGAAGCCCTGGCAGTGATCCGAGTGCGCGTGCTACGCGGACATGCTCACGGGCGGCGCCCAGCGCGAGTCCCACACGCCAGGCAAGCCAGTGGGCGCATGAAGCGAAGCCATTGCCCCAACCGCCGCGCGCGTCGAATTCACGAATGAGATCGAGCAGCCGGGCGGTCGCGGCGTCGAGATGTGCAGCGAGCTCGGCGATCTCGTCGCCGAGCCGCTCGAGCTCGACGTTATTCGGGTGAGTCGGAACGAAGGCTGCGCCATCGATGTTCATCGCGATTCCCCTTGCGCCGACTTTAACCCGCGATTTTCGAGGCCTCTTGGAGCCACCAGGACGAGCGATCACGCGCCGATGCTGATTTTTCGAACGACACGAGTCCGCGCGCGCTGTGACGCCGATACGCGGCCGTGAAGAGCCTTAGCGATCGATCGCGCGCATCCGCGTTGCGCACCGAAATTTGCTATCAAGAGTGAAAAATTAGATAGACCGCGGCGTCTCCCACACGCGCCATGCTAGCCTCCCTCCCATGCCCCACGTCGGCGCGCGGCTCAAGCGTCTCGACGATCCGCGCCTGTTGACCGGTCGAGGCCGCTACGTCGACGACATCGCGCTGCCGCGCATGGTGCACGTCGCGTTCGTGCGCAGCCCTCACGCCCACGCCGCGATCGCGCGCGTTAACGTCGAGGCCGCGGCGAAAAGCGCCGGCGTCGTCAAAGTCATCACTGGCCACGACGTCGCGCGCCTGTGCAAGCCCTATCGCGGAATCCTCCATCACTATCGCGGCATGAAGACCGGCGCGATGCTGCCGTTGGCCATCGAGCGCGTCCGCTGCGTCGGCGAGCCGATCGTGGCGATCGCCGCCGAAACGGCGGCGGCTGCGCACGACGCGGCGGCCCTCATACACGTCACGTACGAGCCCTTACCAGCCGCCCTGACAACCGAACACGCCAACGCGCCCCTCATCCATCCTGAGCTCGGCGACAACATCATCTATGAGGCTCGTCTGAACGGCGGCGACCCGGACGCCGCGTTCGCGAATGCGCCGCGCGTGTGGCGGCGCCGCTTCACGACGGGACGCCACACCGGCGTGCCGATCGAGCCGCGTGGCCTCGTCGCCGACTTCGAGCCCGCGACGCGCGCGCTGACGGTCTGGATCTCGACGCAGGTGCCCCACATGATGCAGGCGGTGCTCGCCGATCTGTTCTCACTGGCGGAGCACCGCGTGCGCGTGATTGCGCCCGACGTCGGCGGCTCGTTCGGCATCAAAATCCACGTCTACCAGGACGATCTCGCCGCGGTCGCCCTCACCATCCTGCTCGGCCGACCCGTGAAATTCGTGGCCACGCGCCGCGAGTCCTTTGTCTCCGACATCCACGCGCGCGAACAGACGATCGACGTCGAGGTCGCCGGCGGCGACGACGGCGTTATGACCGCGATGCGGGCGCACATCACTGCGGCCGTCGGTCCGTATTCCGCGTACCCGCGCTCGAGCGTCGTCGAGGGCGGACAGGTGCTGCGGCTGCTACCTGGACCGTATCGCGTGGGCAACTACGACGGCGCCCTGCGCGTGGTCGCACAGAACAAAGTCATCACCTCGCAGTACCGCGCGGTCGGACATCCGATTGCCGCGGCGGTCACGGAGTCGATGCTCGATGCGATTGCGCGCGACGTCCACATCGACCCAGCCGAGATCCGCCGGCGCAACCTGATCCGGCCGGAGGAGCTGCCCTACACGTCGGCCACTGGCAACGTGTACGACAGCGGCTCGTATCACGCGGCGCTCGAGCGGCTGCTGGATGTCGCGAAGTACGACGACCTCCGGCGCGAGCAGGCAGCCGCGCGAACGCAGGGCCGGCACCTCGGCATCGGCTTGTCGTGCTTCATCGAGCTGACAGGGCCCGGCGCGCAGTTCTACGGCATCGGCGGGGCACCCATTTCGGGGCAGGACGGCGCGACGCTCCGCCTCGAGCCGTCGGGCGCCGTGACCGCGCTCGTCGGCGTCACCGACCAGGGGCAAGGGACGCCGACAGCGTTCGCGCAGATCGTCGCCGATGAGCTCGGCGTGACGGTCGACGCCGTAATCGTGCGCTCCGGTGATACCGCGCTGACGCCGTATGGCGGCGGCACGTGGGCGAGCAGAGGCATGCCGATCGGCGGCAGCGCCACGCTCCTGGCCTCACGCGCGCTCGCGGACAAGATCCGCCGCGCGGCGGCCACGCTGCTCGAAGCCGACGCGCGCGACATCGAGGTGGCCGACGGCCGCGCGCGCGTCCGCGGCGCGCCCGACCGCGGGATGACGCTCGCCGAGCTCGCACGGACGGTGCACTTTCGCAGCAACGAGCTGAAGGGGCTCGAGCCGAGCCTGGACGCGACCGTGCACTTCATCAACGCGCAGCCGTGGACGTTCACCAACGGCGCGCATCTCGCCGTCGTCGACGTCGACATCGAAACGGGCCGCGTGCGCGTATTGCGCTACGTGGCCGTCGACGACTGCGGTCGCGTGGTGAACCCGGCCCTCGTCGAAGGCCAGATCGCGGGCGGGATCGCGCAAGGGCTCGGCGGCGCGCTCATGGAGCACTGCGCGTACGACGACGGGGGCCAGCCGCTCGCCGGCACATTGATGGACTACGCGGTGCCGACGGCGGCCGACGTTCCGACGTTCGAGCTGCACCACGTGGAAACCCCGGCGCCATCGATCGCGGGCGGCTACAAAGGCGCCGGCGAAGCGGGCACGACCGGCGCGCCCGCCGCCATCCTGAACGCCGTCAACGACGCGCTCGCGCCGCTCGGCGTGATGATCACCGATCAGCCCATCACCGCCGCGCGCATCATGAGCGCGGTACACTCCGTGTCGGAGGTGCGACGATGGCCGTGAAAGCGCTGCTGCATTACGCGCTGGAGATTCCTGACCAGACGGTCGGTGAGAAGTTCTACACGGGCTTCGGCCTGGTGGACGAGGCCGGCCGCGACGGCGCCGTACGCCTGCGGCCGGCGTCGCTGAAGCGGGAAACCGTCCTGCTCTATGGGGGCCCCCGCAAACGACTGCACCACGTCGCGTTCGGCGCGCCGGGCGCCGAATTCGACGCCACGCGCGAATCGCTGGCGCGCGCCGGCGTGAGTCAGGTCGATGCGCCGCGCGGCGCGCCGGACGGCGGTCTCTGGATCCGCGACCCCGACGGAAACCTCGTCAATATCCGGCCCGAAGCCGGCGAGGCCCCGCCGCCGGATCCGCCGCTGGCCGTGAATAGCCCCGGCCACACGTCGCGGGTCGCCGCACGCGGCTGCCCGGACCGCTTCGACGCGCGCCCACGGCGGCTCGGCCACATCCTGCTGTTCTCCGGCAACCTCGAGCGCATGATCGATTTCTACACACGCGTGCTCGGCATGAAGCTGTCCGACCGTTGCCCGGGCATCATCGCGTTCCTGCGTTGCACGCCGGATCATCACAACCTCGCCCTGCTCGCCTCCGAAGGCCCGGGCTTTCACCACGGCTCGTTCGAGGTCGGCGGCATCGACGAGATCGCGATGGGCATGCAGCGCGCGCACGACGCCGGTATTCCCGTCGGCTGGGGGCTCGGCCGGCATGTCATCGGCTCGAACTTCTTCTACTACGTGCGTGATCCATGGGGCTCGTGGGCGGAGTACTTCCACGACATCGATCACATTCCCGAGACGTGCGCGTGGCAGCCGCGCGATTTCGCGCCGGAGGACGCGCTCTATCGGTGGGGGCCGCCGGTTCCGGCGGACTTCGGCGTCAACCGGGAGTTGGAGCGCTAGCTGCGTCCGCTCGACGAGTTCCGCAACAAGCTCGGCGATCGCGCGGAGCCGCTGAACTTCATCTTGACGCACCTGTTGCACCGTGGCGAATGGATCAGCCGCCGCGAGCTGAACGACGTCTACGCGTGTCGAGGCGTGCCTGACATCCGGTCGGCGCTCGCGCACCTGGGCGGCAGCATCGTCTTCGATCACCGCGACGGTACGCGCGAGTGCTACCGCCTCACGCTGCTCGGCATGCTGCTGACGGCCGACGGGCCCGCGATCGAGAATCTGCTCGTCCGCCACGCCGGCGGCCTGTCGATCGCGGACGCGGAAGCGACGATGCTGAAGCACGTGCTCGAGGCAGCCGACTGGTTGCGCGACCCGGCCGTGCTCGCGACGCCCGATCTTCCTGCGCGCGTCGCGGCGCGGGCGCTCGACTCCTACAACCCCGAGACGCCGATCGATGGGGTGACATGACACCACGACGAATCCTCGTGACAGGGCTGAGCGGGCTCATCGGCAGCGCATTCCGCGCGCACGCGGAGGGCAAGTACGCGCTGCGCGCGCTGAACCGCCGCACGGTGCCGGGTGCCGAGACGCATCGCGCTGATCTCGGTGATCTCACGGCCATCCGGCCTGCCTTCGAAGGGGTCGACACAGTCGTGCATCTCGCCGCCGCCGCCGGCGATAGCCATCCGGCCGAGACGATCATGCGGTCCAACGTCGTCGGGACATACCACGTGTTCGAGGCCGCGAGACTGGCCGGGGTCAAGCGCGTCATCTTCGCCAGCAGCGGCGCCACCATCAGCGGTTGGGAGCGCGAGCCGCCGCTGAACCATCTCGTCGCCGGGCGGTACGAGCAGGCCGGCACGATCACGCCGCTCACGCACGAATCACCGCTACGGCCGAGCGGCCTCTACGGCGCCAGCAAGATTTGGGGCGAGGCCCTCGGGCGTCATTACGCCGACGCTCATGACATGTCTGTCATCTGTTTGCGCATCGGTCGCGTGAAGGCAGAGGACCGGCCGACGACGACGCGCGACGTCACGGTGTGGTGCAGCCAGCGCGACATCGTGCGGATGATCGAGGCGTGCATCGAAGCGCCGCCATCGGTGCGGTTCGACGTGTTCTACGTCGTCTCGAATCTGAAGCACGGCTATCGCGACGTCGAGCACGCCCGCGCGGTGCTCGGCTGGACGCCACTGGATAGCGCGGACCTGCCTCGGTGAGGGGGAGGATGCCGATGACCTACGGCTACGTGCCCAGCAACTGGCCCGCGTTTCAGCGCGAGCTCGACGAGCGTGGGCTCGCGATGGACGACATCGAAAAGGTCGAGATTCGTCCCAGCGCTGACGCGCCGAACGCGACGACGATCGAGGTCGTCGTCACTGCCCGTTCGGGTCGCGTGCACAGCTGGCGCCAGGACGGAGCGGCGCCGGCCGACTAGCGCCGCGCGGGCGCCGCTCGGCGGGCGGCCGTACGCCGCGCCGCCGTGACCGCCAACGGCCACGTCACGGGCGGCGTCTCGACGACGCGCGCGTGGCGCGCGCGTCAGCGCGTGAGGACGCCGATCTCGGTGAGGTAGCGCCGCACGCCCGGGTGAATCAGATCCGGCCGCGGCGCGGCGGCCGCTGTGTTGGCCGCCGTCGTTTCTTTGCCCTGCGGCAGCCGCGCTGCGATGCCGGCCTCCGCGAGATGCAGCGCCTTGGCGAAGCGGTGCGCGGCGTCGTCGCTGAGGCCCGGCCGGGCCATGATGAACGACCACGAGCCGAGGGACTGGATCGGCGCGTCCTGACCCGGGTACGATCCCGCGGGCACGGTCAGCGGCTTCAGGAAGGCGTGCTTGGCCTGGATCCTTCGGAGCCCATCCGCGTTGGGAACGATGAAGCGCGCGCCGCCCGGTGCTTTCGCCACGGCCGTGAACCCGGGCCACCCGACGCCGCCGCCCCAGAGGGCGGCGACGCGACCGTCTTGCACCATCACGGGGCCATCGCCGGCCCGATCGAGATAGACGGCCTGGAAGTCGCGCTCGGGATCGAGGGCGAGGCCGTCGAGGACATAACGCGCCAACAGCACCAGGCCGGAGCCGCGGGCGCCGAACGCGACCGGCTTGCCGCGGAGATCTTCGATCCTGCGCGCCGGCGAGTCGCCGCGCACCACGAACATGCCGGGTGTGGAGTACATCGCGGCGACGATGCGGATGGACGACGGCGCGCGGCCGACGCCCTGCAGCGCCTCGTAGGCCACTTCGCCTTGCACGAGGGCGAGGTCCACCTCATTCTTCTCGAGTAGCGGGACGTTCTCGGTGCTGCCTTTGGTGTTGCGCGGCTCGATCTCGAGCGTGCGATCCACTTCGCGGATGGCGGCGATGACCGCATCCCCATAGACGGGAAAGCCGCCACCGGGGGTCGCCGTACCGAGCGTCAGCTTCATGGCGAGCGCCAGCTCGATCACTGCGCGTCGCGACGCGCGGCGAGCAGTTCGTTCAGCTCCAGCGCACACTGCACCTTGAGCCGCAGTTGGCCGGCCATCTCCGGCGTCATGTCCTGCCCGCGCGTGGCCGGGTCGTCGAGCACCATCCCGGATGGCGTCGCGACGTCGTCCAGGCCCACCCGCTTCTTGCAATCGGCCATCGCCGCTTCGGCTTTCGCGACGCGATCAACCTTTCGCAACGGCCCGGGTGTCGACTGATTACAGGCGATCAACGCGAGCGAGAGACACACGGCGGCGCCGCGAAGGATAACGCGCATATCGCGGGCGATCATCTCACGGGCGCACGTCTAAACCGTCGCGTCTTCAGCGTGCCAAAGAGCACGTCAGTCGCGGTCATTTCTTGGCCGCTCGCGCCGCGCGGGTGAGGTCAGGAATCACCCGGGATCACGTGCGGCACGCATGTAACGGCTCAGAATTCAATGGGTTAGACCCTGGGTCAGCGTTGGTTTTCGCCTTGCACCTGGCCAGGGGCAATGAGCTCCACGACGCCGACCGCCACCGGCATCGAAGATCTCCGGGCGCGCCTGGGCGCGCTGCGCGCGCGGTTCGTCAAGATCGGCACGCTGGCCGCCCGCAGGGCTGCCGAGATCGCCGCCGGCGGCGCGCCTCCGTCCGAAGACTTTTTGGCTGAGCTGGTCGCGACGAACGTCGACTTCCACGCGCTGCGCGACGAAGTGCTCGAGCACGTGGCCCGTCTCGAGGTCGTCTTGCCGAAGCCAGCCGACGCGGTGGTGTCGCTTCGCGATCTCGTTCCCGTTGTCGACGCCATCGCCGCGGCGCTCGCTGGCGGGGAGCGCAACCGCCGCGCCGAAGCCGGACGTGCCGCGGCTCTGCACGTGATCGACCGGGTGCAGGCGATCAAGCATCACGACGATGCCGCCTTCGCCCCGCTCGCCGAATGCCAGGCGAAGGCCCGTGCGCTGCATCAGGAGATCGCGGGGTCGCCCGCCACCGACGGCGACGTCATGCGCTGGGCGGCGCGGCTGCGGCCGTTCGCCGACCTCCTCGACATGCTCGAGGAGGACGGCGTCGTCGACGATGAGCGCTTTACGCAGCTCGCCGAGAACGTGGCCGCGGCGTTCGGGCGGCCGCTCGCCACGGCCGCCCTGCGCGGTCGTCTCCGTCTTCGCTAGTCGCCGCCGCCGTTCGGGGCATACTCGAGATATCCCGTCATGGGCCAGACCCGCGCTCTCACGCTCGCGCCTCGACGGAAGAAACGCCGCCGCGCCCGCCGGATCGGCCGTGCCTGGCCGAGCCTCCGGCTCGCGCGTCGTGTCCTGACGGCGCTTCTCGTTGCGCCGCTGGCGGTCCGCGTGGTCGTCGGCACGCTCGTGATCGTGACCCTCTGGCTGGCCGTCAACTGGATTTACCAGGTCGTTCGCAAGCCGACCGAGCTGTTCTTCCCGGTCAGCGGTGTGCTGGCGAAGACGCCGTCCGAGACGTGGCACCAGTACGAGCCGCTGTTCCGCCGCCACTCGACGGACGTCATGACGCCCGATCTGCTCGCCGCGCTCGCCCAGGTCGAAGGCGAGGGCAATCCCGTCGCCAGAACGTACTGGCGATGGCAGTTCACCTGGAATCCCCTCGCGATCTATGAGCCCGCGTCCAGCGCGGTCGGCATGTACCAGATCACCAACGCGACGTTCCGCGAGGCGCGCCGCTACTGCATCCACGATCACGTGGTGGTGGAGGATGGCCCCTGGCACGACGTGCACTCGTGCTGGTTCAACGGCCTCTACTTTCGCGTGGTGCCCAGCCACGCCGTCGAGCTGACCTCGGCTCTGCTGGACCGCGACGTCGCGCGTACGCTCGCGCAGCGGCGGATCGCCGCCGCCACGTTCGCCCAGAAGCAGGATCTCGCGGCCATCATTCACCTGTGCGGCGCTGGAGCCGGCGACGCGTATGCGCGGCGAGGATTTCGGCTGACGCCGGCGCAGCGCTGCGGCGACCACGATCCCGCACGGTACCTCGCACGGGTGAATGCGATGAAGCGCCAGTTCGCCCGGATGCTATGATCCTGTCCCACCGCGAACATTCAGGAGGCGGACGACATGGATGAGCGCTGGCGTCTTTCCCGTCGGCAAGTTCTGAAGTCGATGTTCGCAGCGGGCGCGCTGACCGCCGCCGAGTACGCATGGTGGGACGAGCCGCTGATCTCGCCGCGCCGCGCGTGGGGGGCCGTCCCTGTGCGGTTTCAGTTCAGCGTCCCGGAGCCCAAGCGCAACGCGCTCGTCGAGTCGCTCGTGCAGCGCTTCAACCAGTCGCAGAAGGACTTCGAGGCACGGGTGGAGTTCGTGCCGCAGGCGCAGGCGCGCCAGAAGCTGATCACCTCGATCGCCGCCGGCAGTCCGCCGGACGCCGCGCAGGTGTGGGACAACTGGGTCGGCGAGTTCGAAGGCATGAACGCCGTGGACGATCTCACCCCCCGCGTGAAGGATTGGTCCGGTTACAAGGACGTGATTCCGCTCGCGTGGGAGACCGTCACGGTCAAAGGCAAGATTCTGTCGTTCCCGTGGGTGGTCACCAACGACGGCGTGTATTGGCGCACGGATCGCACGAAGGAATACGGCGCCAAGCCGCCGAAGGATGACTGGACGTTCGACGATTTCCTGGCCTACACGAAGGCCATGACCAAGCCCGACAAGAACCAGTACGGCTTCGGCATGCGGGGGCAGGGGACGTGGGCCGTGCTCTATGCGACGGAGTTCATGTACGCCAACGGCGCGCAGGTGCTGAAGGACGGCAAAGTCGTGATCAACTCCTCCCAGGCCGCCGAGGCGCTCGACTGGTACCTCGATCTCTTCCGCAAACACAAGGTCTGCCCGCCGTCGGTACCCACCGACGGCTGGCGCGGCATCGTCGAGGGCTTCGGTCGCGGCGTGACGAACGCGTACATCCATAATTCCGGCTCGTCGGAGGAGCAGAAGGACTTCGTGAAGCCCGAGAATTTCTCGACCGTCCCGCTGCCGATCGGCCCGGCGAAGAAGCGCGTGTCGTTCTACTTCTCCGAGACCCTCACCGGCTTCAAGGCCGGCAAGAACCGCGAAGGCGCGTGGAAGTTCATGTCGTGGGCGATGGAGCCGGAGCCGCACTACATGTACAGCAAAGGGCTCGGGCTGCTGCCCGCGCGCAAGAGCGTGGCGGATCGCCCGGAGTTCACCAAGGATCCGGCGCTGGCCGGCTTCATCAAGTCGTTCCCGTTCTCGATCGTGAGCCCGTACCTCGCCTATGCGGGCTGGGGCGGCAAGCTCGACTCCGAAGGCGTGCCGCTCTTTCAGCAGGCGCTCGTCGGCAAGCTGTCGTCGAAGGAGTTCCTCGACAAGTTCGCCGAGGTGTTGACCAAGAACATGTCGTAGTCCGATGGCCCGCGAAGCGACCTTCGCGACGCCGCTGGCGCGACCGCTGCTGTCGCGGCGCGCGCGCGATCTGCTGACCGGCTACTGCTATTTGCTACCGGTCGCGCTCGCGCTGGGCGCCACCGTGCTCGTGCCCATCCTGTCCGCCATGAGGATGAGCCTCTACAACAACGTCCTCATCAAGCCGCAGGACTATCGCTTCATCGCGCTTGGCAACTACGTGCGGCTCATCCACGATGAGGTCTTCTGGCTGTCGCTGTGGAACTCGTTCTATTGGGTGTTCGGCTCGGTCTCGCTGCAGTTCGTCGGCGGCTTCGCGGCAGCGCTGCTCTTGCACCAGACGTTTCGCGGCCGGGCGATCGTCCGCACGTTGACACTCTTGCCGTGGATCATTCCCGGAGTGGTGGTCGCGCTGATCTGGGAATACCTCTATCAGCCGAACTACGGTGCTCTGAATGACCTCCTGGTGCGCGCGGGACTCATGACCGACAAGGTCGCCTGGCTCTCGAATCCCAGCCTCGCCATGCCGGCGGTCATCGCCACCAACGTCTGGCGTGGCGTGCCCTTCTTCGCGATCATGCTGCTCGCCGGACTGCAGGCGATCCCCGACGAGCTGTACGAGGCGGCGCGCGTCGACGGCGCCGGCGTGCTCGAGCGTTTCTGGCATATCACGCTGCCGATGCTGCGGCCGATCATCGTGGTGGCCACCGCCACCCGCATCATCTGGACCTTCAACTACGCCGACCTGATCTTCGTGATGACGAGCGGCGGGCCCGCGAACGCCACCCAGATCACCTCGACATACACGCTGCTGCAGGCCTACTCGAACCTCGACTTCGGCTACGCGGCGACGCTGTCGGTGGTGCTCCTGCTCATCATGCTCGGGTTCACGACGCTCTACTTGCGGGTGACGCGCGGCGTGGAGCCGGTGGCTTGAAGCCGCGGGGCGGCCTCGACAAGGCCGAGCGCGTGCTCGGCGGCCCGGTGCTGTGGGCGGGCCTCGCGGCGCTGACCGTCTTCGCCATGGCGCCGTTCGTCTGGGTGCTGCTCGCGTCGTTCAAGACGCGCGCGGAGCTGTACGCCACGCCGCTGGTGTGGCTGCCGGCGTCGCTGAGCGTCGCGAACTATGTCGACGCATGGACCTCGAAGCTGACGCCCTTCAGCCGATTCTTCGCCAACAGCCTGTGGGTCTCGTCGGTGACGATGGTCGCGACCACCGCGATCTCCGTGCTCGCGGGCTACGCCCTCGCACGGTTCCGATTCGCCGGCCGCCAGACCGTCATGATGGTCTTCCTCGCGACGCAGATGTTTCCCGCGGTGCTGCTGATCGCGCCGCTGCTCTCGCAGTGGCACGCGCTCGGTCTCATCGACACGTATCAGGTGCTGATCTATTCCAATTTCTCGTTCACCGTACCGTTCACCGTCTGGATGCTCGTCGGCTACTTCGAGTCGATTCCGCGCGAGCTGGAGGAATCGGCGCTCATGGATGGCTGCGGACGCTTCGGCGCGCTCTGCCGCGTGGTGCTGCCGCTGGCCGCGCCGGGCGTGGCGGCCACCGCCATCTTCGCCTTCGTGTCGTCGTGGAGTGAGCTGCTCTTCGCGATCACGTTCACCTCGCAGACCGAGATGCGGACTCTGTCGGCCGGGCTGCTGTTCATGGTGGGCCAGTACGAGATCCAATGGGGCCAGCTCTCCGCGGGCGTCATCATCAGCACGCTGCCTGTCGCCGTGCTGTTCACGTTCCTGCAGCGCCATCTGATCCGAGGACTGACGGCGGGCGCGCTCAAGGGGTGACGTACCCGGCGCTCGAGGTAGCAGTGGCGCGCGCAACGCGCCCCGCGGCCGTAGGCCCGTGCCGCTTTCGGTTTCCCGATCCGCACGTGGCCGACGCCGACGGTCTGCTGGCCTCGGGCGGCGACCTCGAGCCGGCCACGCTGCTCGCCGCGTATCGCCACGGCGTGTTCCCATGGCCGATGGACGGCATCGATCTCCTCTGGTGGTCGCCGGATCCCCGCGCCATCCTGCCGCCCGACGGCATTCACGTCTCGCGCTCGCTGGCGCGCACGCTGCGCAGCCGTCGGTTCCGCGTGACAATCGACGCCGCCTTCGACGACGTGCTCACCGCCTGCGCGCAACCGCGCGCCAGCCACGACGACACGTGGATCACTCCGGCGATTCGTGGCGCGTACGGGCATTTGCACCGGCTGGGCTGGGCGCACAGCGTGGAGGTGTGGGCAGACGGCGCGCTGGCCGGTGGGCTCTATGGCGTCGCGATCGGCGCCCTGTTCGCCGCGGAGTCGATGTTTCATCGCGTCAACGATGCCTCGAAAGTGGCGCTCGTCGCGCTCGGACAGCACGCGCGCGCGGTCGGCGTGCGCGTCGTCGACGTGCAGATGCCGACACCGCACCTGACCTCGATGGGCGCAGTGACGATCCCGCGCGAGCAGTATTTGCGCGAGATCGCGGTTGCCGTGACGCGGCCGGTGGACTTCGCCGCGGGCGGCTGAGAATTTCCCGGCACCATGATCGTCTCACCGGTAGAGTGAGCTCATGCGATACGCGCTTTGCTTGCTGATCCTGCTCGCGATGACGGCGTCCGCGACCGCCCAGACCCCGAACGCCGCGCTCGACGACGCCGTGCGCGGCGTCGAAGGCGCCTACGGCCGCATGACGGATCTCAAAGCGGACTTCACGCAGACGGCGTTCAACAAGAGCCTGAACCAGACGATTCCCGCGTCCGGCACGGTCTACCTCAAAAAGGGCGGCAAGCTGCGTTGGGAGTACGCCGAGCCGACGCCGCAACAGATCGTCTCGGACGGCAAGACCATCTGGATCTACACCCCGACGCTCAACCAGGTGAACACGGGCAAGGCACCGGACGCGCTCTCAGGACCGGCGGGCTCGTTTCTCAGCGGCCTCGGCAAGCTGCGCGAGCACTTCGAGGTGCGGCTGTTGAATCCCGCTCAGCCCAAGGACAACGAGGGCAACGTCCAGCTCGATCTGACGCCCAAGCAGCCACTGCCCACGCTCACGCGTTTGATCCTGGCCTTCGATCCGAACGGCTGGCAGCTCCGCCGCGCCGTCGTCTACGACCAGTTCGAGAACACGGTCACAATGCAATTCACGAAGCTCGCGATCAATTCCGGGCTCGACGACAAGCTCTTCGCCTTCGTGCCGCCGAAAGGCGTCGCGACGGTGCCGCTGAAGTAATTTCAGCCCTTCCGGCGCGTCTTCGGCGATAGCGCGCGGCCGTGAGCGAGCGACCGCGCGAGCCAGCGCCTCAGCGTCGCGCGCGATTTCAGCATCGACGGCGGCACGACTGCCCACTGCTTCATCACGCGGCCGCGCATCGCGATGAAGGGCTTGGCGCCGCGCAGGGCGAGGAACGCTGCGCGGTCCGTTGCGCTCAACCGCACGATCATCCGATTGCGCACGAGCCCCGCGATCATCTTGCCGCGCACAAAGATCGCGGGATAACCGAACATCTTCCGACGCTCGACGCCGCCGAGCGACGCGATTGTCGCGTCGAGCACGCGTACGAGCGCCGGCGGCGACGGCGTAAACTTCATCGCGTTTCTGAGGAGCGCGTCATCAAGAATTCACGCACCGCGGCCTCCTCGGTCAATCCGATTGCGCGATCGTACGCGTCGCGCGCCGGGGCGATGCGTTTGAGCTTCTTGAGAAGCTGACCGCGCAAAGCCCAGTACGGCTGATACGCAGCGACCGCATCGGGCGATATCATGTCGAGCGCGCGAAGGCCGGTTTCGGCACCACGCGCTTCCGCCATGGCCGCGGCCGCGGCGACACGCGCGCCCACCGTCGGCGCGCAGCGCAGCAAGCCCTCATAGAGCAGCGCGATCGCCTCCCAGTCGGTCGCGCCGCTCCGCGCACGCTGAGCGTGAGCCGACTGAATCGCGGCTTCGAGCTGAAAGCGGCCGGGCGCCGCGAAATGCGCGGCCGTGGCCAGCACGCCTTCCGCCTCTTCGATCATTCGCCCCGACCAGCGAGTCACGTCCTGCTCGCGCAGCGGCACGTAGGCGCCACGCGAGTCACGGCGCGCCGGTCGCCGCGCCTCGCAGTGCAGCATGAGCGCGAGCAGACCGAGCGCCTCCGGCTCGCCGGGTAGAAGCCGAGTCACCAGCCGCCCGAGCCAGATCGCTTCCTCGGCCAGGCCGCGGCGCCGCGGATCGCCGCCCGCGACGTCCTCCCACCCGCTGCCGTATGCCGCATAGATCGCATCCAGCACAGCCTCGAGCCGCTCGGCCATCTCGTGGCGCTCCGGAACCTCGAAGCGAATGCCCGCCTCGCGAATCTTCGCCTTCACGCGCACGAGACGCTGACTCATCGTCGCCGGCGCGACCAGAAACGCCGACGCGATCCGCGCGGCGTCGAGGCCGAGCACCGTCTGCAGCATCAGCGGCGTGCGCGCGGTCTCGTCGATGGCCGGGTGCGCGCACACGAACAACAGCGCCAGCCGATGATCGGACACCCGCGCGCCGCGCTGATCGTCGATCTGCTCCTGGAGCATCAGCGTGAGATCAGTCTCGGCCGCCGAGGCGACGCCGGCGTGGCGCGCGCCGTCCACCAGCCGGCGGTGCGCCGCCGTCAGCAGCCACGCGTCGGGCTTGTCGGGCACGCCCGTGCGCGGCCATGTCTCGAGCGCCGCGACGAGCGCGTCGCCGAGGGCGTCCTCGGCGCGCGCGACATCGCGCCAGCGCGCGGCGAGATAGGCGACCAGCCGGCCGTACGACGTGCGTGCCGCGAGCTCCGCCGCGGCGGCCGCGTCGCTCACGCGCCCGGCGGGGGCGGCGGCATGTTGGGCCGCACCTCCGCCGAGCCGGTCGACGCGGACGGGCAGCGAGCAGCCCACTCGAGTGCTTTGTCGAGGTCGGGCACGTCGATCACGTAGTAGCCGCCCAGCTGCTCCTTCGTGTCGGCGAAGGGCCCGTCCTGCACGCGCCGCTTGCCGTCGGGCACGCGGACGGTGGTGGCCGTGCGCGGCGGCTCCAGGCCGGCGCCGCCGACCATCACACCGGCGTCGCGCAGGGCCTTGGTGTAGGCGCGATACGCGCCCCAGTACGCGTCTTTGCGCTTGGGATCGGTGCGGGCGGCCAGCTCGGTCTGGGTTTCGTAGACCAGAATCGTGAATTGCATGGTCGCGTCCTCCTCGACCCTATGACGGGCGAGCCGCGCCGGTTTCGACAGGCCGGTGCGTCATGACATTGACCACCGCGCCGTTCGGCTCCCGCGCATAGAAGCGGCGGACGCCCCAGGGCTCATCCGTGAGCGGATAGACGATCTCGATGCCGCACTCGCGGGCACGCGTGTACGCGGCGTCCACGTCCGCGACCTCGATCGTGAGGTCGGGATGCGGCCTGCCCGGGCTCGCGTCGACGACGCTCACCTGAGCAGTCGGGTTCGACGGCGACGCAAACGTCTTGATGAAATCCATATCCATGACGAGCTCGAGACCGAGGACGTCGACATAGAACCCGCGGCTGTCCGCGCCGTGCCGCGCTCTCACGTTGGGGATGACGCGCCGGATGCTCATAGTGGGCCCTCCGCGGTGGTAGTCTATATCTCCATGGCCGCCGAGAACTCGTTCGACATCGTGTGCAAGATCGACATGCAAGAGGTGACCAACGCTCTCGATCAGGCGCGCCGCGAGATCGAGACGCGATACGACCTGAAGGGCACCAAGAACGAGGTCACGCTCGACAAGACCGACATCGTCCTGCTCTCGCCCGATGACATGAAGCTGAAGGCCGTCACGGATATCTTGCAGAGCAAGCTCCACAAGCGCGGTGTCCCGTTGAAGGCCCTCACCTACGGCGACGTCGAGACTGCGTCCGGCGGCGCGCGCCGCCAGAAGATCGGACTGCAGCAAGGCATTCCGATGGAGAAGGCCAAGGAGATCGTGCGCCTCGTGAAGGACAGCAAGATCCGTGTGCAGGCGTCGATCCACGAGGACAAGGTGCGGATCTCTGGTAAAAGTCGCGACGATCTGCAGGCCGTGATGAAGCTCGTGCGCGACAAAGACTTCGGCATCGCGCTGAACTTCGACAATCGGCGCACGATCTAGCCAGCCCGCGGTATGAAGGTTCACCTCACGACGCTCGGATGTCCCAAGAACCAGGTCGACTCCGAGCTGATGCTCGGCCGTCTCGCCGCGGCCGGCCATCCGCTCGTCGAGCGGGCCGAGGATGCCGAATGCGTGATCGTGAATACATGCGCCTTCATAGACCGCGCGCGCGAGGAGTCGGTCAACACGATTCTCGAGCTGGCCAAGCTGAAGCGGCGAGGCCGCTGCCGCGCTCTCATCGTCACCGGCTGCCTCACGCAGCGCTACGGCGGGGAAATCTTGAAGGAGATGCCGGAGGTCGATTCGATCCTCGGCACGTCGGGTCTCGAGCGCATCGTCGATCTCGTGGGCCAGGCGGCCAACCGTGAAGACTGGGCGTCGTCCGCCCCGCCGGGTTATCTGTACGATGCGTCCGCGCCGCGGCTCCTGACGGGCAAGGTTCCCTATGCGTATGTGAAGATCGCCGAAGGCTGTGACATGGGCTGCACCTTCTGCGCGATCCCGCAATTTCGCGGCAAGCACCGCAGCCGGCCGCTGCGCGACATCGTGGCCGAGGTCGACGGGCTCGCCAGGCGCGGAGTCCAGGAAGCCATTCTCGTCTCGCAGGACACGCTCGCGTACGGCCGCGATCTCGTCGGCAACGGCGACATCGGCGACCTGCTTCTGGCACTCGGCGAAGACACTCGGATGCCGTGGATCCGGCCGATGTACCTGCATCCCGCCCACGTCAACGACCGCGTGCTCGACAAGTTCGCGCGCGCGCGCATCGTGCCCTACGTGGACATGCCGGTGCAGCACGGCGACGACAGTGTGCTCCGCGCCATGCGTCGCGCGGTGACGGCGCGTCGCATGCTGGAGATCGTCGGGCAATTTCGCGACGCGATCGCCGACGTCACGCTGCGGACCACCGTGCTCGTCGGCTTTCCTGGGGAGACGCCCGCCGCCTTCGAGAATCTGCTCGCGTTCCTCGACGGCGCGCGCTTCGATCGCCTCGGCGTGTTCACGTATTCGCCCGAGGAGGGGACGCCGTCGCCGACGTTCGCCGGCCAGGTCGATCCGGAAACCGCCGCCGAGCGCGCCGCCACGGTGCAGGACCAGCACGACGCGGCGGCGTTCGATCGCAACGCCAAGCTTGTCGGCGCCGTCGTCGACGTGCTGGTCGACGGGCCGAGCGAGGATCCGGCGTTCGCGTGGGAGGGCCGGACGGCGGGGCAGGCGCCGGAGATCGACGGCGTCGTCTATCTGCGCGGCCGCGATGGTTTCACACCCGGGCGCTTCGCGCGCGCGCGTATCGCCGAGGTGGAAGGCCACGAGCTCGTCGCAACTCACGAATAGCCGCTCCGTCACGTTCACGACGCGCCTCGCGCTCGCCATCGCGACCGTCGGCGGTATTGGCTGGGCGCCCGTCGCTCCCGGCACCGTCGCAAGCGCAGTGACGATCGTCGCGCTGTGGCTGCTCGCGCTGTCGCGCGCTCAGCTCATCGTGGCGTTCGTCGTCGTCACGCTCGTCGGCATATGGGCCGCCGAGCACGCGGAACGCGCGCTCGGCACCAAGGACCCCGGTGCGATCGTCATCGACGAGGTGGCGGGAATGACGCTGTCCGTGCTTGTCGTGCCGCTGACCGTTCCCGTCGCCGTCCTCGCATTTCTGCTGTTCCGTGTGTTCGACATCGTCAAGCCCGCGCCCGCTCGGCAGTCGCAGGTGCTCCCCGGCGGTGCTGGCGTGATGGTGGACGACCTCATCGCCGGCCTCTACGCGCTGATCATCGTGGTCGCACTGCGCGCGCTGCTCGGATGGCTGTGACCGCCGGTCTTCGGCTGGTCGGCGTCGCCGCCGACGCTTCGTCGGGCGGCGATCCGACGGCTCCCGTGCAGGCGCTGCTCGTCGCCGCCGGTGTTCCGGTCGACGGCCGTGTGCTCGTGGACGACGACGAGGTCGCGCTCGAACGTGCGCTCGCGTCCGACGCGGCGCTCACCGTGGTCGTGACCGGGCCTGGTGGGTCGGCGGGCGAGACGGTGCGCCGGGTTCTCGCGCGACTCTCCGGGACGCGGCTCATCCTCAACGATCGCATGCTCGCGGCGCTCGAAGCTTCGTACCGGCGTCACGATCGTCCGCTGCCCCGCCGCGCCGAGCGGCAGGCGCTGCTGCCGCAGGGCGCGACCCCATGGCCGGCCGACGACGGCGAGCCGGCGTGGACAGTGGACACCTCGCGTGGCGCGTTCGCCGTGCTGCCGCGCGGCACGCCGTCGGCGGCGCTGGCCACACAGCTGATCGATCTGGCGCGCGGACGTGTCGGCGCGCGCGGCGTGGTCACACGAACGCTTCGCACCGCCGGCGTGAGCCTGGGCGACCTCGAGGAGCGGCTGGCCGAATGGCTCGGGCGCGAGGGCGACGTTTCGGTGAGCACGGTGCCGGCTGACGGTGAGGTGTGGGTGCGACTCCGCGCACGTGGCGCCACCGTCGATGCCGCGACCGCGGCCCTCGAGGCCGTGGAGTCGCGCGTCGTGGCAGCGCTGGGCGAGGACTGCTACGGCCGCGATGGGGAGACGCTCGAGCAGGTCGTCGGGCGTCGACTGCGCGAGCGGAGTCTGACCGTCGCGACCGCCGAGTCGTGCACCGGGGGGCTCGTCGGACATCGGTTGACCAACATCCCTGGCTCGTCGGCTTGGTTCGAGCGCGGCGTCGTCGTGTATTCGAATCGCGCCAAGCAGGAGCTGCTCGGCGTGCCGGAGGATATTCTCAAATCGCACGGCGCGGTGAGCGCGCCCTGCGCGGACGCCATGGCGCGCGGCATCTGCGCCGCCGCGCACGCGCCCTGTGGCGTCTCGATCACCGGAATCGCGGGGCCCGACGGCGGGACGCCGCAGAAACCCGTCGGGACTGTCTTTATCGGGGTCGCGGTCGAGGGTGACGTGACGACGCGCCGGTTTCGGTTCACCGGCGATCGGGCGGCAGTGAAGTGGCAATCATCGCAGATGGCATTGGATATGCTGCGCCGGCGGCTCGGAGGTCCCTCATGATGAAGCGGATGCTCTCATCAAGCTTCGGTCTCATCTCCGTCGCAGGGCTGCTCGTCGGCTGCAGCATCCCGTCGCGGGATATGGAGCGCGGCAACGCTCTGTATGACACGAACCAGTACGCGTCGGCCGCCGATGCGTACAGCGACGCAATCGTCGCCGACCCGACATCATCCAACGCCTGGAACAACCGCGGCGCCGCGCGTCTGCGCACGGGCGACATCAACGGCGCGGTCGCGGACTTCAATCGCGCGCTCGAGCTGTCGCCGCGCGATGCGGATATTTACTACAACCGCGGCAACGCGCTCGTGGCCGCGGGCCAGTACCAGGACGCGATCGTCGACTACACTCGCGCCACGCAGCTGGACCCGGGCCTCGCCCAGGCGGTGTTCAATCGCGGCAGCGCCTACGCGAAGCTCGGCCAGCGCGACGCCGCGCGGGCGGACTGGGCGCGGGCGATCGCGATGGAATCCGATCCGGGGACGAAGTCGGCGATGCAACGCAGCGCGAGCCTCGGTGTTCCACCGCCGGCCATCGTTTCTGTCGTCACTCCGGATGTTCAGCCCTCGTTCGTGCCTCCCGCGCCGCCGCCCGGAACCGGGCCGGGGACCGTGCCGATCCCGATCACGCCGACCCCGATCCCTGCGACGCCACCCGTGCCACCGGCCGCATCGCCGCAGGTGATCGTCGTCCCGCCCATCGAGCCGTCCGCCTCGCCGCAGGCGCTCGACGCGCGCGCGCTGGCAGCACGCGCGATCACGCGTGAGCTGGACGGCGATCACTCGGGCGCCATGCAGGACCTCCGAACGGCCCTGGCGCTCGAGCCGGACACCGCGCGTCGCGTGGAGATCGTCCGCCTGATGCGACTCCTGGACGCCCCCCGATAGCCGCGCTTCGTCTCTTCGTCGCCGTGCTGCTGCCGGATGACCTCCGGCAGCGGCTGGCGGCCGCGATCGAGCGCCTCCGTCCCCACGCCGCGGACGTCGCATGGGTGGCGCCAAGCAATCTGCACGTCACGCTGAAGTTCCTCGGCCAGGTCGACGAGACACGCGTGCCTGCGCTGACCGACGCGCTGCGCGCGGCACTCGTCGATCGCCGCGCGATCGACGTCGCGGTGCGCGGTCTCGGCGCGTTTCCCTCACCGACTCGCCCGCGCGTGCTGTGGGCGGGGCTCGAGGATGCCGCGGGCGGCATGACTGCACTCGCCGAGCAGGTGGACATCGCGTGTGACCGCCTCGGCTTTCCTGCCGAGACGCGCGCGTTCGCGGCACACGTGACGCTCGGGCGCGTACGTGAGACGCGTCGCCAGCCCCCGCTCGCCGCCGCCCTCGCGCGGCCGACGGACTTCGGCCACCTTCGCGTGGACCGCGTGTCGCTCATGCGCAGCGAGCTGTCGCCGCGGGGCGCGCGTTACTCCGAGCTGTTCGCCGCGTCGCTGGCCGTACAATAGCCGCGTGAGTGTCGGCTTCTCCGACGACGAGATCCGGCGCCTGCGCGCCGAGACTCCGGGATGCGCCGAGGTCGTGCACTTCAACAACGCCGGCTCGAGCCTGCCGCCGGCGCCGGTCATCGACACCCACCTCGACTATCTGCGTCGCGAAGCGCTGATCGGCGGCTACGAGGCACAGGAGGAAGCGCAGTCGCGCCTGGACGGCGTGTACGCGGCCGCGGCGCGACTCGTGGGTGGTCGCGGCCCTGACGAGATCGCGCTGTTCGAAAACGCCACGCGCGCGTTCGACATGGCGCTGTACGGAGTGCCGCTCGAGGCCGGTGACGTCATCCTGACGTCCACAGCCGAATACCACTCGATGTTCGTGACGTATCTGCATCGCGCACGCCGCGGCGTGCGGGTCGAGGTCGTGCCCGCGGATGCCACCGGGCAGCTCGACGTCAGCGCCCTGCGCAAGCGTATCGATTCGCGCGTGCGCCTGATCGCGATGACCCACATGCCGACCAACGGCGGGCTCGTGCAGCCGGCCGAGGCCGTCGGCGAGGTTGCGCGAGAGGCCGGTGTGTTTTTCCTGCTCGACGCCACGCAGACGGTGGGGCAGATGCCGCTCGACGTCCGGCGTCTGGGCTGCCACGCGCTGGCCGGCACGTCGCGCAAATTCTTGCGCGGTCCGCGGGGCGTCGGATTCCTGTGGGTCTCGCGCGACTGGCTCGAGCGTCTGGAGCCGCCGCTCATGGAAGGCCACGCTGCCGAGTGGATCGAGCCCGACCGGTACGTCATCCGACCGGACGCCAAGCGCTTCGAGGTCTGGGAGTCGAACGTGGGCGCGCGTCTGGGCTTCGGCGCGGCGATCGCCTATGCGCAGACGCTCGGGCTCGAGCGGATCTGGGCGTGCGTGCGGTTGCTGGCCGAAATGCTGCGCGAGCGATTGGCGGCGGTCCCCGGCGTTGCGGTGCGTGATATCGGCGCGGTGCGGGGTGGCATCGTGTCGTTCACCGTGCGCGACGTCGAGGCCGCGCGGGTGAAGGCGGCGCTGCGCGCGGCGCGTATCAACGTGACGGTCTCGCCGGCGCGTGGCACGCTGTTAGATATGCGGGCACGCGGGCTGCGAGAAGTCGTGCGCGCCTCCGTGCACTACTACAACACGGACGAAGAGATCGAGCGCCTCGCGACCGAAGTCGCGCGGCTGGCGCGATGAGCGAGAGCTCGGAGAGGAGTCCCGGATCCCGTGAGGACGATCGGGTTGTTGTTCGCGTCCAACGTATTCATGACGGCGGCGTGGTACGGCCACCTGCGCTTCAAGACCGCGCCGCTGTGGAAAGCGATTCTGTTCTCGTGGGCGATCGCGTTTTTCGAATACTGCCTGCAGGTGCCGGCCAATCGCTGGGGCTACGGCGAATTCACGGCCGCGCAGCTGAAGATCGCTCAGGAGGTCATCACGCTGCTCGTCTTCGCCGGCTTCGCGTGGCTGTGGCTCGGTGTCCAGCTGCGATGGAACGAGGTGGCGGCGTTCGGCCTCGTGCTCGCCGCAGTGATCGTCGTCAGCTTGCGCTGATCTGCGCGGTGTTGGTGTGGCTCGTCGCGCCCGCATCGGCGTGCGAGCGGGCACGCGGCCCCGCCGACGCACCGACGGCGCTGATCCTCTCCGGTGGCGGCGCCAAGGGCGCCTGGGAGGCCGGGGTGGCGGCCGCGCTGATCGAGCGTGGCCTGCCGGTGCGGTTGGTGGCCGGCTCGAGCGCCGGAGCGCTCAACGCGGCCATGGTCTCTGACGGGCGACTCGACCGGCTGCAGGCGCTCTGGCGAAGCGTGACGCGCGAGCAGGTGTACATGCTCCGGCCGTCGGTGATCTTCGCGGGCCTGCTGCCCGGCGTGCTCACGCTGCTCGCGCTGGACCGCGCCGGCTCGCTGCTCGATCCCGCGCCGCTGCGCGCGCTGATCACCGACGCCATCGATCTCGAGCGGATCCGCGCCTCGTCCGTCGAGCTGCTCGTCGTCGCGACCGATCTGGCGCGCTATGACAAGCGCGCCTTCGACAACCGCACGGTCAGTGTGGACGCGTTGATGGCGGCGACGGCGGTGCCGGGCGCCTTCCCGCCGGTGCGCGTGGATGGCGTGCCGCTCGTGGATGGCGGCCTCACGGGGCGCGCGCCCGTGCTGGAGGCACTGGCGCTCGGTCGCCCGATCCGCCGGGCCATCGTCGTCATGAGCTACGCGCCCGACGAGCGCGCCAGCGCGCCCACGACGCTGCGCCGCACGCTCGAGGAGGCGCTCGAGCTCGCGATGATCCACGCGATTCAGCGGGACGTCGAGCTGGCGCGACTCCGTCATCCCGATGTGGACGTGCAGCTGCTGACGCCCTCGGCGCCGCTCATGCTGCGGCCGCTCGATTTCGAGCCGAACGGCATGACGCGAGCGCTGGAGCGCGGACGAGCGGACGCGCAGACGTGCCTGGAGGCCATGCAGGGCCGGTGAATCGGGTCATCGTCGCGGCGCTCGTGCTCCTTCAGGCGGGCTGTGCGGCGCCGCACTACCTCTACGAGAAACGGTCTGCGACCCCGGCCCAGACGGATCACGACCTGGAGGTCTGCCGGCGCGAGGGGTTCAGGCCGTCCAAGTTCGCCGTCTGGCCGTCGAATCGCTACGACTGGGACGTCGTCAACCGGTGCATGGAGCGCAAAGGCTACCGGGTGCGGCCCGCCGAAGACTGAGCGCCGGCCCCAAGCAACTGTATCCAAGATCCGTCATTGACGCTGCCGGTTGGGGCTCCTAGAATGGCGCCAGTCATCCAACGAACCGATCCCGGACGACCATAAGGAGCGCGCGCATGGCGGAAGCAAAGAGCGATCGCAAGCAGGCCCTCGAGCTCGCCATCTCCACGATCGAGCGCCAGTTCGGCAAGGGCTCGGTCATGCGTCTGGGCGCCGGCGGTCCGCTGGAGGAGATCGCGGTCATCCCTACAGGCGCGCTGTCGCTGGACGTAGCACTGGGCATCGGCGGCCTACCGCGCGGCAGGATCGTCGAGATCTACGGCCCCGAGTCATCGGGCAAGACCACGCTGGCCCTGCACGCCGTGTCCGAGGCTCAGCGTCTGGGCGGTACCGCCGCGTTCATCGATGCCGAGCACGCGCTGGATCCCATCTACGCCAAGAAGCTCGGCGTCAACACGGACGAGCTGTTGATCTCGCAGCCCGACACCGGTGAGCAAGCGCTCGAGATCGCCGAGACGCTGGTGCGCTCCAACGCCGTCGACGTCATCGTGATCGACTCGGTCGCCGCGCTGGTACCGCGCGCCGAGCTCGACGGCGACATGGGCGACTCGCTGCCCGGTCTGCAGGCGCGGCTCATGTCGCAGGCGCTGCGCAAGCTCACGGCGGCGATCGCGCGGTCCGGCTGCGTGGTCGTTTTCATCAACCAGATCCGCGAAAAGATCGGTGTAATGTTTGGGAACCCTGAAACCACGACCGGCGGCCGCGCGCTGAAGTTCTACGCCTCGGTTCGCCTAGATATCCGCCGGCAGGACGCGATCAAGCAAGGCACGGAGTCGGTCGGCGTCCGCACCAAGGTCAAGGTCGTGAAGAACAAGCTGGCGCCGCCGTTCCGCGAGGCCGAGTTCGACGTGCTCTACGGCGAGGGCATCTCGAAGTCCGGCACCATTCTCGACGCCGGCGTCGAGCAGGGAATCATCGAGAAGTCGGGCACCTGGTACACGTACAAGACCGAGCGCATCGGCCAGGGCCGCGAGAACGCGCGCAAGTGGCTGCAGGAAAATCCGGTCGTGCTGAGCGATCTCGAAGCCAAGATCCGTGACACGCTCGGTCTCAAGACGCCGGCTCCGCTCAAATCGTAGCGCCTCGAAAGGTTCTCGACGCCAAGGGCGCCCGCCTCGCGGCGGGCGACCTGCTTTCACGCCGTGCGTGGACTCGAGCGGATCTCACCGCGCGATTGCGTCGTCGCGGCGCGCCCGCCGAAGTCGCCGCCGAGGTCGCGGACGATCTCGTCGCGCGCGGCTACGTGGATGACGCCTCGTTCGCGCACCAATGGGTCACGTCGCGCGCGGGCCGCGGCTACGGCGCGGCGCGGCTGCGCGTGGAGTTGCGGGCACGCGGCGTTGCCCCGGCGGTCATCGCCGCTGCGCTGAGCACGCTGGGCGGCGACGATGTCATCGCCCGTGCGCGCGAGACGGCGCGCCGCCGGCTGCCGGCGCTGCGCCGCGGCCGGGCCGATCGCGTGGCGCCGCGGCTGCGCGACTATCTCCTGCGCCGCGGATTCTCAACGAGCGTCGTCGTCCGGATCGTGCGCGAGACGACGGGAGTCGCGGCAGACGATTGATCGCCTACCGCACGCGGCCGCCAGCGTAGGTCAGCTGGTAGACGACCGCACCGTCGCGTCGGATCAGCTCGGCGCCGCTGAACTCCTCGATGCCGCCACGCCACTCGTTGACGTACTCGTACCCGAACGCTTCGTGCCGTGCGGGGCCGCGAAAGGGCGCCTCGGCGGTGCCGCGCTTGAGCGCGTCGCGCAGGAACGCGTACACCTGACGCGTTTGCGTGTCCGACGCGCCCACGAGCACGCCGCCGGCGTACGCCATGCTCCAGTGCACGACGCTGGCGCGATAGACGGTCTCGAGTCCGGCGAAGGCGGCGAGGCCGACGTAGATGTCGCGGTAGAAGAGATCGCCCTCGCGATACTCCAGCTGACGCGAGCCGGGCAACAGCGGCGTGACCGTGGCGTCGTCACCCTGCGCGGCGTACGTCGCGCGCTTGGCGCGCAGTAGAAAACCCGCGAGGCCGTCGGAGTCGTGCACGAGCCGGATGGTACAATGACGCTCCTATGACCGGCGCCGAGATTCGCGAAACTTTCCTCAAGTATTTCGAGCGCAACGGCCACACACGCGTTCCGTCGTCGCCGCTCGTACCGGTCGGCGACCAGACGCTCTTGTTCACCAACGCAGGCATGGTGCAGTTCAAGGGCGTGTTCCTCGGCGAAGAAAAGCGCGACTACGTCCGCGCGACGACATGCCAGAAGTGCGTGCGGGCCGGCGGCAAGCACAACGACCTCGAGAACGTCGGACGCACGGCGCGGCATCACACGTTCTTCGAGATGCTCGGCAACTTCTCGTTCGGTGACTACTTCAAGCGCGAGGCGATCGCGTTCGCCTGGGAGTTCTTGACCAAGGACCTCCGCCTCGACCAGCGACGGCTGAAGGCGACCGTGTTCAGAGAAGATGACGATGCCTTCAACCTCTGGAAGTCGGTGGCGGGGCTGAGCGACGACCGCATTCTGCGGCTCGGCGAGGAAGACAACTTCTGGGCGATGGGCGACACCGGTCCGTGCGGCCCCTGCTCGGAGGTCCACTTCCATCAGGGTGACGACCTGCCGTGCGCGGAAGAGGCGGCCGGGCGAACGTGTCTCGGCCCGGCGTGCGAGTGCGACCGCTGGCTGGAGATCTGGAATCTCGTCTTCATGCAGTTCAACCGCGACGCGAGCGGCACGATGACGCCGCTGCCGCGGCCGTCGATCGACACCGGCATGGGCCTCGAGCGCATGGCGGCGGTCATGCAGGGCAAGCTGTCCTCCTATGAGACCGACCTGTTCGCGCCGCTGATCCGGCACATCGCGCAGCTGACGGGCAAGCGCTACAGCGCGGACCGCGAGCACGACGTGTCGATGCAGGTCATCGCCGATCACGCGCGGGCCACGACGTTTCTGATCGCCGACGGTGTGCAGCCGTCCAACGAATGGCGCGGCTACGTGCTGCGGCGAATCATGCGCCGGGCGATGCGCCACGGGCGCAAGCTCGGGCTCGCGGAGCCGTTCTTGTGGCGCGGCGTCGACTGGGTCGGCGAGGTGATGGGCACGGCGTTTCCCGAGATCGTCCGTGAGCGGCAGCGGATCGTGGACGTCGTACGTCAGGAAGAAGAGCAGTTCGCCAAGACGCTCGACAACGGCATGCGCCGCATCGAGGAGTATGCGCAGACGCAGGGTGCGGGCGCCGGCCGGCCGATCGATGGGCGCTTTTTGTTCACGCTCTACGACACGTACGGCTTTCCACGCGATCTCGCCGAAGAGATCCTCGTCGATCAGGGCTGGCGCGTCACCGGTGCGACCGAGCGCACCTGGAACGACGAGATGGAGGCGCAGCGCGAACGCGCGCGCGCGAAGGCGACGTTCAGCGCCGAGGACGGCACAGCGGAAAATGTCGCCGTCTACGCGCAGATCGGCGGCAGCCTGGCGCGGTCGCAGCAGTTCGTCGGCTACGAGACGCTGACTGCGCCGGCGCAGATCCTCGCCTTGGTCGCCAACGGCCGCCGGGTGCGCGAGGCGGCGACGGGCGACGAGGTCGAGATCATTCTCGATCGCACGCCTGGATACGCGGAGTCGGGCGGTCAGATCGGCGATCGCGGCACGCTCGTCGGCCGCAACGGTCGCGGCGAGATTCTCGACACGTATTACCGCGGCAGCAAACTGATCGTGCACCGTGTGAAAGTCGGCGCCGGCGGTTTTCACGAAAACGAAGACGTCGCGGTCTCGATCGACTCGCCACGGCGCCAGGGTCTGCGCCAGCACCACACGGGCACGCACCTGCTGCACGCGGCGCTCCGTAAGATCCTCGGCACGCACGTGACGCAGGCCGGGTCGCTGGTGGCGCCGGACCATCTGCGTTTCGATTTCTCGCACGGCGGTCAGGTCAAGGATCGCGAGATCGAGCAGATCGAGGAGCTCGTCAACGAGCAGGTGCAGGCCAACACCCCGGTGACGAACTCCGAGATGGATCTCAACGAGGCGCTGGCGGCCGGCGCGATGGCGCTGTTCGGCGAAAAGTACGGCGACCGCGTGCGCGTCGTGAAGATCGGCGA